>ERZ773010.866-NODE-866-length-20002-cov-7.281546_pt1 | contig 20002 bp, 16 predicted proteins | sample MGYA00580842_ERZ773010 | MGnify/ENA primary metagenome ERZ773010 (study PRJEB29015, sample SAMEA2737982) | human oral metagenome | biome: human oral; feature: human-associated habitat; material: dental | place: China | collected 2107 ...
GGGACTTGAACCCGCGACCTCCGCCGTGACAGGGCGGCGCGCTAACCAACTGCGCTACGGGGCCTTGTTGGATTCGGCAGGTATCTGCTTCTTCAACTTGGCTTTGCAAACATGAGGTTTGCAAGTACCCCCAACGGGATTTGAACCCGTGCTACCGCCGTGAAAGGGCGGCGTCCTAGGCCGCTAGACGATGGGGGCCTAGTCGATGCGAACGGGTTCATTTCTCATCCCGTTGTTCGAACCTCAATTAGTCTATGACAGATTTGAGGGGTGCGCAAACCGGTTTTGAGATTCCCGCGTGCCCAGGGTCTCACAAACCCCCTTAATAGGTTGTACATCACTAGTATTTTTCCTTGTCAGAGCAATATATAAGGGGTTTTCGCACGGTAGAAAAATTTTAATATTTTTATAGATGCATACCCAGCCAGGCCTTTTCTTCACTGACGATACCCCCAGTCCCATCTCAACAAGGCCCCTCCAACAACCCATGTGGGTTTATTATTTACTGCGGCGACTTTTTACGCATACCCAGGCAGCTTCAAGAGCAGGAGGACCGCCGGCGACACCCTGCGACTTACAGATATAAACACGGGGCCAGCAGGCACTGAGGTGTGGGTGTCGAAATAATTATGCATCTTATGTTTATACTTTTCATCCTCTATACATTGAGTGCATATGGGTATTTTTGTGGGTTTATTGGGATTCTCTTCGGAGGTACAAGAGTAGCTTTATAGCCTTCAGAAAAAGTTTTATAAAGATTTCATATACCTCATCGGATTGACTAGGGATTATATAAAAGCCCTTCAAAACCCCCTTAAATTCGCTTGAAATCAGCCTAAAAAAGCGCCTAAGATATGGGATGTGAGGTTCTCCAGGGAACCAAGAAAGAGGGGATCTTCCGCCCCTTGAGGTAATGTCACCGCACATATATATCACCGATAAGTGAACACACCGATTCTACTGAAGAATCCCCCTGTTTGCGTCCTCAAAAGGCGCGCCAAGGGCCGCGCGTCTCCGAGCCGGGATGCTACCGGTTAGACTACCGAAGTAACTAAAAACTTCAGGAGCATATCGGGACTTTTAGGAATGGTAAGTTCACCATAAAACCTAGGCATAGTTGCCAGGTGCACGCTTAGAATGCTGCTCTCCTTGCGAGCATCATTTCCCAGTGGGCAATATAAACCAACTGCAACGGAACCCCGCATTTTATGATAAATGCGGGGTTTTTTGTATCCGTAAGTCGATATTTTATGCATGTGCAGCGTATATTTAACATAAAATTCCCCGCGTCCTCAGCATTTGAGGGGCGGGGGAATTGTTATGGTTTACCGTTAACTATTCACCACGTGAAATGCGAATCATTTCATCACGGTCAACGACTTTCACACGCTCACGCGGTTCACCCTTTGCATCCTGTGATGCCGCACCGAGCGCTTTTTCGTGGTCGTCCAGACGGTGCCAGCCTTCCCAGGTGGTGTAGCGAATACCCTTAGCGTCTAGGTAATCGCTGAAGGTCTCCGCATCCGGTTCGGCAGCGGTGTACAGGTTCTCGCGGTCCTCCAACAGGTGGGTGATGGTTTCAAGTGCATCGCCCTTGGTGGAGCCGATCAGGCCCACCGGTCCGCGCTTAATCCACCCGGTAGCGTACAGGCCGGGCACGTGCTCGCCGTTTTCATCGACCACACGGCCCTCAACGTTAGTAATCACGCCCTTATCAGCGTCATAGCCAACCTCGGGCAGCTCAGAGCCGAAGTAACCGATCGCGCGGTACACAGCCTGCACGGGGTAGTCCACGAACTCGCCGGTGCCCTCGATACCGCCCTTACCGTCAAGCCTATTGCGTTCCATGCGGATGCCCACAACCTTGCCGTCCTCGCCCAGAATCTCGTGCGGGGACTGCAGAAAGTGCAGGTGCAGGCGGCGCGATGCGGTCTGCTCGCCCTCCTCCTGGTCGGTAAGCCAGGTGGTGAGGGTCTTCATCATGGTCTTCACTTGGTTATTCGTCTGAATAGCTTCATCCGAAGCCTCGTCGAACTCGAAGTCCTCTTCGTAGAGCACAATATCGACATCGCGGGAATGAGAGAGCTCACGCAGCTCCAGGGGGGTGAACTTGATCTGCGCGGGGCCGCGGCGGCCAAAGACGTGCACATCGGTCACGGGCGAAGATTTCAGCCCCTCGTACACATTCTCGGGAATTTCGGTGACGAGCAGATCATCGGCGTGCTTGGAGAGCACACGCGCAATATCCAGCGCCACGTTGCCATTACCAAGCACCGCGATTTCCTTCGCGTTCAGCGGCCAGGTGCGCGGGTAATCGGGGTGACCGTCATACCACGAGACGAAGTCGGCGGCACCATAGGAACCGTCCAGGTCAATGCCCTTAATAGGTAGGGGCGCGTCATGAATAGCGCCGGTCGCGAAGATAATGGCGTCGTAGTGCTCGCGCAGGTCGGCAAGGTTCAAATCCTTACCGTATTCGACATTGCCGAAGAATCGAATATCACCGCGGTCAAGCACCTTGTGCAGGGCGGTGATAATGCCCTTGATGCGCGGGTGATCCGGGGCCACACCGTAACGAATCAGCCCGAAGGGAGCGGGGTAACGATCAAAAATGTCGATAGAAACCTCAACGGCTCCAGAGCGTACTTCCTCAGATTTGGTGATGAGGTCAGCGGCGTAAATGCCAGCGGGGCCTGCGCCAATAACAGCGACGCGCAGGGGGCGGGTAGCTTCAGACACGTATTTTTCCTTTCAAAGTTCGCCCCGGTACACGGTTCAGGCTGGTGCGGCGGCGAGCTCTCTTTGTAGTCCTCGTTCATTCTACCGGGCACAGCGGTTAGGATGGGCTAAAAAGAGGGAAAGCGAGCAATAGCTCATATATTTTTATTCCTTATATACGGCTGTGCCCCGAATGAGATGCTCATGCGGGGCACAGCCGTATACAGGTTACGATACACTCAGTGATTTAGCGGACAGTCACCGGGTACTCTGCATCGGGTTCACCGGTGATGCGGTTACGCAGATCGCGGCGGACCAGCTCAATCGACCACAACCAGAGGATGTGCCCAAAGAACTCAGAGAAGTGCTCCCCAAAAGGCTGGTTCCACGGGGCGGGCACAACTCCCATTGCGGGCATAATGATGACGTGGAAGAGAATATCAAGCACAATACCGAAAGCCACACCCTGCCAGAGCTTAATCTTGGGCCAATATTCAGCCACCACACAGTAGAGCAGTAGAGCACCGCAAAGAAGATAGCGAATGCGAAGTGCACTAGGGAAAATATCTGGGGTATCCGCCCTCATTTTCCCACGGAGGTGCCGCAGTCTATAAAACGTCTGCCTAAACCCCTCGGAACTCAACCACCAGCTCGTCACGTTCGCCAAAGCGCACCAGGTGGCGATCCAACACACCCGCAATATTAGTGGCCTTCTCCTCATCCTCAGCACGCACCTCCATAATGAGGGCGTTATTAGCTTCATCAATCAGCAGATCGCCATAGCCACGAAAAATACCATCACGGTTAAACGTCAGCCGCAGACCGCCCGGCAGCTCGGCGGTATCAATCTTACGGCCCATATGCGAACCTAGCTGTTTCACATAACGGGCTGGGCGTTCAGTAGCAACCACGGCACGCTGGCGCACAGGCAAAGACTCAGCGGGAGGATACTCGCTCACAATTCACCTCTCAAATTCTCGGTAGTAGCCCTACCAATACGGAAATTAAGGTATTCCTCATCTTACCAGCCAGCCCGGACCCCGCCTCACCCTCACTCCCCCACTGCGGTAAAGCCCAAAACCTCCACCGCGCGCCCACTCACAGGCTGTACTACCGCCCCTCATCAAGCAACTAGCGCACACGCGCTGCTACCCCCTAGAATAATGAGGTAACAAGAGCGTCACGCCCCACACGGCTGACGCTTTTCTTATGCGCGCCCCCGACCGGTGGGCACGCACCCTACGAGAGTATCTACGGATTCAACGAAATGTCTTCTGAGAACACCGCGGCTCCCCAGGCACACAAGCCCAAAGCATCGGGCGGCGCACTGGACCGTTACTTCAAAATCACTGAACGAGGCTCATCTATTTCAGCCGAGATTCGTGGCGGTCTCGCCGCGTTCTTCGCTATGAGTTATATCGTCGTCCTCAACCCTCTGGTGATCGGCACCGGCGCAGACTCGGCGGGAGATACCCTTGGCGTGCCGCAGGTTGCCGCGGTCACCGCGCTCGTCGCCAGCGTAATGACCATCCTCATGGGTGTTATAGCCAGGCAGCCTTTCGCGATGGCGGCGGGGCTGGGTGTGAACGCGCTGCTGGCCTCCACGATCGCAACCACCCCTGGGCTGACGTGGGCAGATATTATGGGCTTGGTGATTATCGCCGGTCTTATTATGACCGTGCTGGTGCTCACCGGCTTCCGCACCGCCGTATTCGAGGCGGTCCCCGAGAGTCTCAAAACCGCAATTGTGGCGGGAATCGGCTTCTTTATCGCCTTTATCGGGCTGGTTGATTCCGGGATTATCCGCCGCATGCCGGATGCCGCAGGAACCACCGTTCCCGTCTCGCTTGGGGTGGGCGGTCACCTGCTTGGCTGGCCTACTCTCGTGTTTATTTTCGGCCTTTTCCTCACCATCGCCCTGTTTATTCGCAATGTGCGCGGCGCTATCCTCATTGGCGTGGTGGCATCTACCGTACTGGCGATCATCCTAGAGGCTGTTTTCCATATTGGCAGCAGCAAAGGGAACCCGACCGGCTGGTCGCTCAACGTTCCCGCGCTCAATAATTTTTCCTTCTCAGCCCCCGATTTCTCGCTTATCGGGTCTGCCCGATTCGGCGCGTTCGGCGCTATCGGCGTGCTGGGTGCATCCTTGTTGGTGTTCGCTATTCTGCTCTCGGTTTTCTTTGACGCCATGGGCGTTTCGGTGGGCTTAGCAACCGAAGCGGGCACCATTGATAAGGACGGCAAGGTTGAGAACATTAACGAGGTGCTGCTCGTGGATGCGGTCGGTTCCGTGGTCGGCGGCGGCGCATCCGGCTCTGCGAACCAGATTTTTGTGGAGTCGGCAACCGGTATTGGTGAGGGTGCCCGCACGGGTCTGGCGAATATTGTCACCGGCGTGCTGTTCCTGGTGGCGATTATCGCCTCGCCGCTGGTGACGATTGTTCCCTTTGAGGCGGTCGCCCCCGCCCTGGTGGTTGTTGGGTTCCTGATGGTGCGCCAGGCCGTGCATATCGACTGGCAGGACTGGGGCCTGGGCATCCCGGCGTTTATGACCATTATTTTCATGCCGCTGTCGTACTCGATCGCTAACGGTATTGGTGCAGGGTTCGTCTCCTACGCCTTTATCCGCCTGGTGCAGGGCCGCGGGCGCGAAGTGCACTGGCTCATGTACGTGGTGTCGGCGGTGTTCGTCATCTACTTCGGCATGGGTATTATTAACGGTCTCACGCACTAGCGTTGGCTGAAATCCCGGGTATATATCGGGTGTAAAAAGGCTCTTTTTGAAGAGAAGCGGCGGAAAACTACGCTTTATTCAGAAAGAGCCTTTTATACACCTATGGGGGTAGATATGCGCCCGAAAACGTCAGAAATTTCACGGCTGCGGATGTGACGCGGGCGCCCCCTCGAACCCTGCCGCAGGAAGACTCCCGCGACGTGAGGCCACCAGGTACCATACTGCCACCACAAGAAATGATAGCCCTTGCGCTATGGAGATCCGCACGAACATCAGCGTATCCTCCCCGGAAATCGACGTTACATGCACAAGATTCACGATCACATTATTTGCACAGTGGTTTGCCATCGCCATATAGAGGCTGCCCGTCAGGCGCGTCATCAGCGCAAATTTAAATCCGACCACGGCTGATGTCAGCATCAGGATCAGAGCATTCATGACCGCTCCACCCAAGCTTGAGGTTCCGTCCGTATAGTTCCGTACGGGAGCGATCACATGTCACAGGCCAAAGAGCACCGAAGAAATGGCTGCAGCACCCATAAACGAGTAACGGAATCCCAGAAGCTTCTGAAAAAGCCCGCGAAAAACTCCTTCCTCCATGACCACGTTGATCACATTCCCCGCCAGACAGATCACAAAGAATATGAGCGCTGTCTGATGCCCCGTATTGCTGCTGACCGCGTAAGTGCTCACATAAACGTCAAGGGAGCGAAATTCGGTGGGCGGTAAAAGCGCTATCTCAGCGACATAGGCAATCGTAAAAACTACTGCGCCGAAACCCAGCCCGGCAAGGATAGGGCGCATTATGTGCTCACGGGTAAACCCAATGCTGCGGGCTCCAAGAGAGCAGGACTGCATCACCAACCCTAAAATTCCTATACCGATCAGCTTATGAACGAAGGCTTCACCCCAAAAGCTCTGGTCGGTACGAAGCACAAAATACTCATATATGCGAAAAATAAAGCATGCACAATACACGGCCAGCACGCAGTATAAAACATTAATTTTTTCAAGACGTATACGAAATACTCCGCAAAATATAGTGGTTTTAGGGCGCAAAAAATTACCGCAAAATAATATTTTGCTTTCAGGGATAGTGGTTTTAAGTAAATTTTCGTCGAACAATGAGCATATTTATTTCCTGAACCTCCCGGCGCATATGCAAAATATTCAGGGCGGTTGAGGCGCCATACATCACGATTCCCAGAATGCACAGGATCCAGAGCGGTGTGCTGGAGAACCAGCCGAATGCCAGCCCGCTGCCGCAGATCACAACGAGGATAAGGGCTATATCGACAAGCGCCTCCAGCAGGGGATATTTCAGTGTCATGCGCGAAACCAGCAGCATACCCACATGAATCATCATATTGGTCGTAAGGACTTGGAAAACTCCCACAAGGTAAAGATACGTTCCACCTGATAACAAACCGATGACGGCCAGTAAAATGAGGGAGATACCCGTGGTCGCACAAATATTAACAGCAAGTTTTCTCATGCACCGTATCCTTTCAACGCTTGTTTGACGTTTTTGAGGTATGTGCGATTTATATAGACTTTATCGCCGGTTGTTAATATGGCTTCCATGCGGCTATTAAAAAGCGGTTTAACACTCTCAAGAACGTTAATGTTGAGAATGCATGACTTACTCACCCGCACATCCTTCTGGGCATAAACGATACTCACCTCGGGTTCCTGATAGGCAGGATCCTCGCATAATCTCAGCTTCACCACATCACCTCAGCACAGCCTAACATGCGGCGAACCTATGCAGGACGGGTATCGACTAAGCTGCATGAAGACACGACCAAGCTACAGAAATACCCCCCCCCCATAGAGGTTGTTCCCACAGTTTAGAGAGCATGTGCCGTCATGTTTTACCCGTCATGCCATGGCAGCTGTATCGTTAGTTTCACTGACATGCCCCGCAGATTCCTGCACATACCGATTTCTTCGCCGGAAGGCAGGCTTACCCCAGCCACCGGGAGTTATCGGCGGCCTTATGCATCCTGGCCGCAGTAGCTTCCCGGTACCTGGAGCCGCTGCTCCAGAATGAGGTCCTGCACCTAAACCGCGGGGCAGATTCAACCCCCACCCACGCCATATGGTCATACAGGCTTTCTTCGTATTCCCGCTGTTCGTCCTGGGGTTCCTGGGCCTGCGGCTTCCCTTGAGTCTGCGGTGCCTCATGGGCGCGGATCTCTTGTGCGATGCTTTCAGGGTCCTCCAGGTAGTACAGATCCCGGTAGCGGCCAGGGACCCGGATCAGCTCATCATGGCTTCCGCTCTGGATAATGCGCCCGCCCTCCAAAACAATAATCCGCTGGGCGTTGCGAATAGTGGAGAGACGGTGCGCCACCACAACCTTCGTGCACTTATACCGTGCAATCAGCTCCGTCACCTGACGCTCAGTGGTGGTATCTAACGCGCTCGTTGCCTCATCCAGCACCAGGATACGCGGGCGCCGCAGCAGCGCCGTCACAATGGCGATGCGCTGACGCTGCCCGCCTGAGAAGTTCTCACCATCACTGGACATGATCGTGTCGAACCCCATGGGCAGACCCTTCACAAAATCCAGAATACCCATGCTCAGCACATCCGCTTCGATCTCCTCGCGGGTTCGGCCATCATCAAGCCCCGCCGTGAGATTCTCGTACAGAGTGCCGCCCCTTGTCTGCAGCTGCTGCGGAACATACCCAATGTGGGAGCGAAGCGCATCCAAGGAATAATCCTGCACATTGATCCCGCCCATCCGAATAGTGCCGGACACCGGGCTGTACAGCGAACATAGCAGCATAGCCAGCGTGCTCTTGCCCGACCCGGATGAGCCCACAAGGGCTATGTCATGCCCCTCTGGCACCGTAATAGACACCTCAGAAAGCACGGGCTGCGTTCCGCCGGGGTACGTAAAGTTCACGTTCTCAAGCTCAATATCACTGCTGGCAAGCTTAGTGATGGTGCCGCCATCCTGCTCAGGGTCGTAACGCTGAATATCAACGATACGCGCCACCGCCCGGTCCACGGCAATAATGTTCATAATGCCGAACATCGTTGACGAAATAGAGGAGAACAGCATGGCAGAAATACCCTCGGTGGCGATAGCCTGCCCGAGCGTGAGCACACCCTGATTCACCAGAGGAAGCGAAGCCAGCAGCAGAATCAGCGGCCCGCCCAGCTGCACCACGGAAGCTGCGGAACCAAGCACACCCTGCTGCAGCACCATGCGGCGGCGCATTGAGGCAAGCGACTGTTTGTACGCCTCACGCCACGTCTCATATGTGGAGCTTGCCGAACCAGTCATTTTCATGGATGCCACAGTGTTAATAGCATCAAGTTCGACCACCTGGGCTTCTGAGGCGTGCGCATATTCGGCGTCGAGCGCCTGGGAGGTGGGGCGTGCCGTCACGAACCAGATCAGCATCAGCACGGCGAGTACCACGAAGGTGATAATGAGGATTTCGCGTGACTGCTGGGCGATGAAGACGAGAATCACGATCATCGTACCGATATTAATCACGAGCTCAGTCAGGTTCGTGGACAGAAAGTTCCGCAGCGTATTGACGCTGGAAAGACGGTACAGAATATCACCCGGGGAGCGGAGCGCAAAGTAGGTCAGCGGCAGCTTCAGCAGCCTTTTGAACATCCCGCCCAGCAGCTGGTACCCAATGGACGAGACGATACTAGCCAAAGCCGCAGCGCGGGCGATGGACACCAGGTAGTAGCCCGCCACGCCAACAACCACGCCGATAGTTGCGACGAGAATGGCGTCCTCATGGCCTCTGAGTTGGGCATCCACCACGCTTTGGATCACCACCGGCACGGCGAACGTGACGCTGTAGGTAATCACCAGCAGCACCACGAAAACCGCGTACTGGGCGAACATCTTTTTCGTGAAGAACGTGTTCAGCTGCCAGTCTTGGAAGACTTTTCGGGATTTCTTTTTAAAGTCTTTCCGGGGGGTGGGAACCAGCACGCTACCGGAGAAAGAGCCTTCAGCTTCCTGAAGGGGGATAACTTTCATCCCCGTTGCGGGGTCCATAATATGTACGCGGTCTTTACGGATGCGTACCAGCACCACATAGTGGGAGTTGTTCCAGTGCAGAATAGCTGGCTTGCCGATATCGCGCAGCTGTTCCAACGAGTTAGCTTTATACGCCCTGACGTCCATGCCTTCTGCCATGAGAAGGTTGCGCACTTGGAGCATACTCAGGCCTTCACGCCCGGGTTCGGCAATGAGGCGCAGATCAGATATCGTCTGATACCGCCCGTAATGCTGCAATACGGACGCACCAACACCTAGCCCGCACTCAGTAGCAGCCGCTTGGAGAACCGCTGGAAACCCCATATTTTACCGATCCTCACTCACGTCAGGAATGACGGGGGTGTATAAACGCCCTCCCCCTAAACGGTGAGCCAGCCACGACAGTACCCCGGAGGTACCCACCAGCAGTGACGGGGTCAGCGAGTACCGCGAAGACTTATCGTCAAGTGTCGCGCGAATAACTGAGGGGCCGTACCCGTTTTTGACAGCTGCATGGATATCCTCGGCACCGGGCACATCGGGAACGCGAGCAATAATCCAGTTGAGCACCTCCAGGGTTCCTAAATCCCCGTGGCACAACGTCAAGTTACTCCTAGTTCCGGTACGGAACGCGTACTGCACCGCCCGGTCGAGCTCAGTACGCGGGGAGAACTCCGGCATCCACACGTGTACGGCTGCGAGTGCAAGAGCGATACCCGCAGAGCCAGAACACCATGTGCCGCCGGTGTGCGCGTCGCCTGTGCCGCTGCGTTCGGAGAGCTGGGCCCGCCAGCCTTCCGCATACCTGAAACTGTTCAGCCGCTGCAGGAGAATCTTCACAGCATGTTGAGCGCGCCCAGGTGTGGGCATTTCCTGCCCCCAGCGGGCCAGAGCAAAAATTGACCCGCTCACACCGTAGGCGAACCCGCTCACATTCCACCAGTTCTCCTCAACTCGGCCAGCGACAATATCCAGGGCGTGCTTTTCGAGCACCTCCAGCAGGGCGGCGCGGTTGGTGGCGAGGTTATACCCCAGAAGTAGTGTGGCGGCGCCTACCTGGTTGTCCAGGTACCCCGGCATCGGATGCTCCACCTGCTCCATGCGGGCGGCAACCCGGTCGCCAAGCATAATGGCGGCTTCTTTCAGCCGGGGGTCGTCCAAGTACTCTGCGGCGCTGGCAAGTGAGAGCGCGATACCCGCCTCACCGCCTGAGACACCGTCGCAGGTCTCTGGGGGAATGCTAAAGAGCCTCTTATCGAAGACATCCTGCGCTATCGGGTCTAACACACGGTGCGCAGCCTTAGCGTACTCCGCGTTTCCTAGTGTGTGTGCTGCCTGGGCTAGGGCCATCGCAGGCCCGACCGACCCGGTGTACAGGTCTATCCCAAGAACCGTGGTTTGCCATGCGCCAATATGCTGCTGCCAGAGCCCGGGGTTAGGTGCGAGCCACGTCCGGGAGTCTTGCTCACTGCCGCCTAGGCGCAGAGTACCCGTCAGCTGGTCTGCGATCGCGGCGCAAAGCTCCCGTTCGTGCTGTTCGTCTTCCCCGGCGGAGAGTAATTCTGCCGGGCTATTGGCCAGGGTGTTCGCCGGGTAGGGTGAGATGAAGGCGGCCCAAATCTGTTGGAGCTGCTCCTCTAGGTCATTCTCGTCAAGGGCGGCAATATGCCGCAGGGTTTCTTCCAGGGCGCTGCCTTTAATGCTGAGCCCCACCGGTTTACCCTCAAACGATACGATGTCAGAGCCATCCGTCCGGTGCATGAAGAAGGGTACATCGAACCGCCAGAGAGCTTCCGCTTCAGCCGCAACCATATCCAGGGGGCGGTTGTGGCTTAGGGTAGCGGCGCGCAGCCCTACCGTGGCGAACACTTCTTGGGATGCGAGCGCCTCGGGACTGCTGAGCATCTTAAGGATTTGGGTGTAAAACCTGGTTGATTGCAGCAGGGCGCGAAGCATCAGCCCGGTAAAGTTCGCGCGAACCGCCTCAAGCATCGCCTCGCGGTGTTCACAGATCCATTGGTGCATCTGAGTAAACCCTCGGGCGAAGGCACGGGCACGGGCCGCTTCATAGAGACGCCGCTCTTCCAGCACCTCAGCGCTGGATTCGTCACCAACGAGCGCCACCATGCTTGCCGCTTCTTGGTTCTCCTCCGGGGCTGGGGCCGGTTCGCGGTTCATTCGGGCGGCAGCATCGTCCCGGAAGGGACGCTCAACAATGACCTCATTAAACGGGTCATTCCCTTGCTCCCCGTGGAGGAAGCCGACGTCACGGTACCCCAGGGAAGCGTCGCGGCGCGTAATACGGGTGGGCAGAAACGCGCTATTGGAAATCCCACGGAGTTTTCGCAGGTGGGCGCTGCCTTCAGGCGGTTGAGGGGTGTCGTCGGCGAGGATGTATATGGGGTGAAGCACCGTCTCAAGGTCAATCGGCACGGGTCCGGTGGCCAGGGGGATCAGGTTCTTGGCGTGCATATCTTTGCCCTGCAATGCGTAGAGCAAACCCGCTAGCCGGCCGGAGGCTTCTAAGAAGTCTTCGCCTGAGAAATCTACCTCTTCAGCTTTAATAAACTCCATGAAGCCGTAACCCTCACCCTGGACTACCCGGGCGGCACGCATAGCGGGTGCCCCCTGCTGAGTAAGGTCTTGAACGATCTGCCAGAACGCTCGCTCGCCCTCAACGTTGCGTGATTTGTAGACCACTGTGCCCTGCGTGAACTTAAGGAGGCAGCCAGCACGCCCGCCGCCGTAACGAGTTCGGGGCAGCCCAAAAGATTCAAGCTGAAGTGGTGCGGCATCCGTGGTATTCAAAAGCTCACGGATATCGTTTTCGTGGGTGCGGACACGCTCAAAAATCTCGGCGATCATCGCATGAAATTGCTGCACCGTCACCTGGTGGATACGGTTCAGAAGTGGGTAGCTTGCGTGGAAATCATCGCTTAGTTCTTCGTGCCAGCGGCGGCAGTAGTCTTCGTAGCGCCCTTCCGGTGTGTCTGCCTGCAATAGCCCCTGCGCAGAGGCCTTTTTGATGTGGGCAACCAGTGGTCTGAGGTAGAAATTGTTTAAACGCGCCGTTAGGTTATCCAAGAATTGGTTGGTTAAACGGGGGATCTGCGACGTTACAGCGTAGCCCGATGAGGTGATGGCGTGTTCGACGTTTCCACGTTCATTCTCCGCCAGTTGGGCGATGAGCGCGTGGAACATGGAGGGTTCAGCAGTCGGCCCCAGTGCCGAAGACACCGGAGCCGACAACCGTACAATAAAATCGGAGTCAGGCGCTTCGGATGCGGTGGTGCCTATCCGTTCTAGTAACGAAGTGCTAGATACGTAAGATGCTAGGCGTTGGAATTGTTCCTCATCCAGTTCAGGAAGAAGTTCCCTGATTAACACCTGAATTCTCCTTATCTATCGTATTTACTTATCCTCTGGATTTAGGAGAAGCTGCCGCCCCAGAAGCCAAAGCCGTAGCCGTAGCCGCCGCAGCCGCCACCGCAGTAGCCGCCACCGTAGCTGCCGCCACCAACGGAGCTGTAGTAGCCGCCACCGTGGGAGCCGCCACCGTTAACCTGACCGAGTTCCTGATCGGAGATCTCTTCCAGAAGCGTGATATCCTTGGGCATGGTTATCCTCCTTATGTATTCCTGAACCAATTTCAGGAATAGTATTATCGGTGTCAGTTTGATGTTTTACCATCAAACTCTAGCTGGGTTCCGCAATGACAACGTTCCAAGGCGCCACGTTGGAACCCACCTCCTTTTCATCTGGGTTTTAGGTAACCCAAACAAAAAGGAAACTTGTAAAGTTTTAATTCCCTAGTGGGGTTTAAGGTATAAACTAACCAGTCACCTCTGACAACATTCCATCGCTAAAGAAATGTGCAGCGGAAATAGGTATTCTAAAGATCTGTAAATGTGTTCGTCAGTAAGGCAAAGTCCAATATTTCAGATCACGCCACACACTGCGTCGTACATGCTGTCTGCACTATTTTGGCGCAACAACATGGCCACTACACAGTAGAGTAGCGCTACGTCATGTGGAAACTTTAGGATGCTTGAGAGTGTAAAACTTTCCCTATCAAATTTAGGGGCCCAATATCAGTTTTCGGAAGCTCTCAACGCTACCTATTCTTTGCATCTTCAATAGAATACCCGCAATAAATTTTCGTCCCTGTAATAAATCTATTGCGTTTCTGGTTAGCTACTCAACTATAACAAATCCCCGGGGTAGGTGCAATAGATTTTCTGGGAAAATCAGAGTATTCCACCCTCAATGAGAGGTGTTATCCGTTACACCAAAATAACCCCGAGCACTGCCTATTAGTGAGCCTCGGCCGAGTCAGGAACTATGGGGGTATATAAGCGGGTATCCCCTACCCGGCGAGTCAACCACGACAGCACCCCGGAGGTGCCCACCATCAGAGAAGGCGTCAGAGAGTAACGAACAGATTTATCGTTCAGCGTCTCACGCAGCAGGGAAACGTTATAACCGTTCTTGACGGCATCATGGACAGCCTCCGCATTGGACACATCGGGAACGTGCGAGACCACCCATTCAAGGACGTCAAGGGTTCCCAGGGCACCGTGGCAAGAGGTGAAGTTACGCTTGGTTCCCTCCTGCAGGGAACGCCGGACTGCACGGTCAAGGCTCGCGCGGTTAGAAAGTTCAGGGAGCCAACAGTGAACAGCCGCTAAGGCTAAGGCGACACCCGCGCTACCGTGGCACCAGGTGCCGTCGTGGGCGCTCTCCCCAATAGGTACCCGCATCTGCCAGTATTCCCCGTTATCAAGCTCATCCAAGCGCTTCAGCAAAGAGGCGACTGCCTGCCGGGCACGCTCTGGTGAGGGCATGTCTTGGCTCCACCGGCTGAGGGCGAAAATTGACGAGCTCATGCCGGTGGCAAACCCGCTCTGTGCCCACCACGCATCATCAATACGGCCGGCAATAATGTCCTGGGCGTGCCGGTCTAACACGGCCAGCAGTGCCTGACGGTCAGTGGCCAGTTCATGCCCCAGCAGAAGAGTTGCCGCGCCCACATGGCCGCTCAGATAGCCGGGGGTTGGGTGCTCCGCCTTCGCTATACGTGCGGCCACCTGGTTCCCCAGCTCAAGAGCGGCATCTTTTAGCCGCGTGTCACCAAGGTAGCGGGCGGCACCGGCAAGAGTGAAAGCGATACCGGGTTCACCGGCAAAAGCCATGTCGCGTATATACTCAGGCAGCTTAAGCGGCTTTTCCTCTGAAAGGATAGTCTCAGCTAGCGGGTCGAATACGCGGTGAGCAGTCTCAGCATATTCTTGGTGCCCCAGCACGTGTGCTGCTTGTGCTAACGCCAACGCAATACCCACTGAGCCGCCGTAGAGATCGGTCTGCAAAACATCAGTATTCCAAATACCATGATGATGCTGCTGACTGCTCGGGACAGGGCTAACCCACGTCCACGGATCCTCCGGGGCGGTGCCTGAATGAACCGTAGCCGCCAGCCGGTCGGCGATCGCGGTGCTGAGTTCACGCTCTTCCTGCTCTCCCCCACGGCCCTGCCGGATGTCTGCCGGTTCATCCGCTAGAGTATTCGCGGGGTACGGGGAGATAAAAGCAGACCAGATCTGGTTCAGCTGCTCGTCAAGGTCGTCTTCGCCCATGTGGGAAATGTGGTTGAGAGTCTCCTCAAGAGCGCTGGTTTTAATGCCCAAGCCCACCTCTTGCCCGTCGGGTGTCATGATCGCGGTACGATCGGCCCGATGTTTAAAGAACGGGATGTCGAGCTGCCACAGTGACTCTACTTCTGCTAAGACCAGTTCCAGGGAACGATCGTCGTCAAAGGCTGCGGTACGTAGTGCCACCGTTGCAAAAACACTCTTAGAGGATAACGCCTCGGGGCTGCCGAGCATCCGTACCAGCTGCTCGTATTGCATGGTGGGCTGCAGCACGGCCCGAAGAGTCAGCGCAGCACATTCGCTGCGTACCAGCTCCAGCATAGCGTCACGGTGCTCACACACCCACCGGTACATTTGCTCAAACCCGCGCACAAACCCGCGGGCACGGGAGACCTCCGTGGCGCGCCGTTTCTCAAGGGTGTGGGTATCCGGATCGTTGCCCTGTTGAGGGCCGCCGAGGTCAGAGTACCGGACAGACCGGACAATAGCATCATCGCGGAAAGGTTGCTCAACTACCGTACCTTTGAAGGGGTTTGCCCCCTGCTCACCCCGAATAAAGCCAATATCAACATACCCTTTTGAGGGGTCTTTACGTACCAGCCGGGTGGGCAGTAAAGCGCTGGTGCAAATACCGCGTTCTTTATGTAACAGAGCGCTGTTGTCGGGCATGTCTGCTTTACCATCGTTCAGAAGGTGTGAGCAGTGCAGTATTGTTTCGAGGTCAATAGGGACAGCGCCCTCGCTCGTTGGGATGAGGTTCTCCTCGTGCATGTCTTTGCCCAGCAGAGCGTAGAAAAGAGCTGACAGCTGCCCCGAAGACTCTAAGAATTTTTCGGCCGTGAAGTCTACGTCTTCTCTCTCAATAAACTCCATGAACCCGTAGTCTTCACCCTGAACGACCCGGGCGGCACGCATGCGGGGGGCGCCCTGTTCCGCAAGTTTCTGAACGATCCTGTAGAACGCCCGTTCACCATCAACGCTACGTGGTTTATAAGCCACCGTCCCCTGACTAAACACCAGCAGGCAGCCGGTGCGTCCACCGTTATGGTAGTCACCCGCCATGGTGAGGGACTCAAGGGTGAGGGACTCAGCATTTTGCGCCCCTAAAAGCTCACGAATGCCGCTTTCTTGGGCCTGGATTCGCTCAAAAAGCTCCGCCACTATAGCGTGGAATTGGTGCACAATAATGCTGTGGACCCGCCGCAGAAGAGGATAGTTCGTATAGAAACCATCCATGAAATCTTTAGGCCAGCGGCGGCAGTAGTCTATGTACCGCTCTTCCGGGGTGTCCCCTTGCAGCAGCCCTTCAGAGGAAACTTTCTTAATATGGGCGACCAACGGCCGAATATAGAAATTCGCCAGGCGCACCGTGAACTCATCAAGGAGCCCACCAACAATGTTTGGGAAGTGTTCTTTATCAACATAGTGTGAGGCACGAACAGCCTGTACTACGCGCTTATATTCATTCTCAAAAAGCCACGCAAAAAGCGTGTAAAACATAGCAGGTTCGGCCGTCGGCCCCAGTGCTGAAGGCACTGGAGCTGACGGCCGCCCTACAGGTGGGGAATCTGAGGTGGTGCCTAACCGGTCGAGTAAAGAAACGTCTGACACATCCGACACCAGTTGCTGGAACTGTTCATCATCCAGCTCAGGAAGAAGTTCCCTGATTAGCACTCAGTATTCCCCTTGTCTATGTTTTGTTATTAGCAGGAGTAGCCGTACCCAACAGCAGCGTAGTAGTAGCCGCCGCCACTGTAGCTGCCACCGTAGTAGCTGCTGCCACCGCCGCAGTAGCTGCCACCGTAGCTACCGCCATAGCTGCCACCGTAGTATCCACAGCTGCTGTAACAGCCGCCGTTAACCTGCTCCAGCTCCTGGTCGGTCAGTTCTTCCATGAACATGGTATCCTTAGCCATGGTTATCCTCCTTATGAATTCCTGAATAGCCTCAGGAATGATTGTGGTTAATCAATAGTTTGATGTTTTCCATCAAACTTTGGCTGGGTTCCAAGATGACAACGTTCCAAAGGTGACAGCTTGGAACCCACCTCCTTTATTGCAGGGGTGCAACCCCCTCAAAAGGAAACTTATAGAGTTTTTAATGACCATTTTGGGTGGTCGAGAATAGAGACCTAGCCAGCAGTTCCCCAAAACATTCCGCTATTAAAAATTGCAGCAGAAAATAATTGCCACTTAATCTTTAAAAGACTTGAAGAATGAGTTCGCTAGAAAAAGTTAAGCTCTCTATATTTGTCAGCAAAGTATATTTCCTCTACGATGATGCCGATCACCTAGCTACCACGCCACAATACACTTGCTCTGTGCATTAATGGCGCTATACTACGGACCACATCACAAAGTGGTGCGACATCAAATGGAAACTTGGGATATGTGAGAGTGTAAAACTGTTCCTATCACACAATAGGAGCCCAATATCAGCTTTCGGAAGCTCTCGATGCTATCCATTCTTTGCATCCTCAATAGAACACCCACAATAAGTTCTCGTCCCTGTAATAAACTTATTGCGACTCTGGCTAGCCCCTCAACTGTATCAAACCACCGGGGAAGTATGCAATAGGCCCTCATAATAATGTCCAAAACTTTTCTCAGAGCCGAAGCAGGTTCGCGGGGTAACCATTATTTCCGCGGTAAATCCCCCTATTTACCTGATGGTGCACGCCAAAAACTGACAGCAGCTTTCAAGAACTGCACAGCTCGCCCAGGATGCGCTGGGCTGCTTTTCGGGCACTCTCGCCAGCGGCGCCAGCCTCATAGGCGTGCAGCGCATCTGCCGCCACATGCAGGCGCAGCACCCGCGGAAGGGTGGAAACCGCGCGCAGAATCACATTCGCCCGCTCGGAAGGGGCAGGCTCCAAACCCCAACTTGGGGCAAATTTTGTGAGGTCGTCGGGCAGAATGTAGGCGTCTATCAGAGAGGTTTTCATCCCCGAAAACTCGTGCCGAGCCCCGGTGAGCGTGAGCGCATTCGCACCCGTTCGCAGCAGGTCGCTCGTATCGTAGGGTGCCACGTAGTAATGCACGGTCATCCCGGTGCGGTGCGTGTACTGCCGGAGCGCATCGAGCCCGCAGGCGCAGAGGATGCGGGCGCGTTCGGCGGCGCTGCGGCGCGCATCCGGGGTAAGCAGGTGCCCTCCCCCATTGAAATATAGGGCGAGCTCGTCGAAAGATTCCTGCGAGATAACGTCACTCATGGCATAAACATAGCAAACGCGAGATAACTCATGATTGCTTTACTCTCACGATCGACATATATGGCAAAAATAATCCTATTTCGGTATTATTTTGCCATGCAGTCGGTATCAGATTACGCAAAACATGCTGGAGTTAGTTCTCGCAGCGTTCGGGCGCGCCTTGAACGTGGGTCTTTGCGCGGAGAAAAATTTGCTGGTCGCTGGATGGTGTTGGATAGTCCTCGAAACCATCGTTCTTTGAGCGGACGCAAGATTTCTATGAACTCTTTCAACCAACTTGCGGCTTATATCGACGATCGTACGGTCGCTATTTCTCCAGATGCTCGACGTCGCGCTAAAGAGCGAGCGCAGGTCCTCGTCCATACTGGTCTTAAAGCTTTAGAGCGGTACCAAGAACGTAGCGGGATGAAAGTTCATTACTTCCGTGCCGATCCTCGCAATCTTGAGAAGTTGCGCCATGAATCCGCATTGCAAATGACGGGGGTAAGTCACGACATTTCGGAGGTTTATTCGTCTTTTACTGATGCCTATGTTAAGACGTGGGATCTTGAAACTGTGGTCTACAAATATAGGTTAGAACCGCGTTTATCGGTACGAGAAGCGAACGTGCTACTCCGTGAAGTTGAAGAATTGCCTCATATTTATGGCCTTCACATCGCGTTAGATCTCCTGGATTTACGCGATGCACGCAGTCGGTCCGAGGCTGAACGGCTTCTAGGGAAGGTTCTGCATGAGTCGCATCATTAGAATTGATGCCAGCGGACCGGAGCTTAAGTCATGGCTGGGTCTTGCAGAAATATCGCAGATAATGCCTCAAGGATGGTCACTAGCGGGTGGCAGCCTCATGCGCTTGTTGGTTAGTGAACGTAATTATCAAACATCACGGTTCACACGCGATATAGACGTTATCCTTGACGTTCGTACTCAGCGCAGTTTTATCAACCAATTTGTAGATGCTCTCACACATATCGGTTTTACCCCTGACGGATATAACACCTCTGGGCAGAACCACCGTTGGGTTCGTGGTTTAGCACAAATTGACGTTCTCGTTCCTTCTGGTCTGTCGGAACGTACGATGGGGTGGAGTTTCCCAGGGATTAACAAACTGCTTCCTACTCGTGGTGCTCAATTCGGCATCAATCGTACTTCTTCGGTACATGTTGCTTGCGGTGAAGAAAAGTTTATTGTGAACCGCCCAGATGTTTTGGGAGCTCTCTATGAAAAATGTTCAGCTCTCCTCAATAATGGCGACTCGCAGAAACAACGTCACTATGAGGACATCGTTATTCTGGCATGCATGCTTACTCCTGATGAATGGGATGAAGCTACCATGAATTTACGCAGTCGAGAACGTTATCGAATATCGAACAATCTAGATAAAGCAATTCGGACTATCCCTGAGGAGCTCACTACTGAAGAGCTTCGTAGGGCTCAAGTTTTTACGCAGCTTCTCTGGGATTCCCTTAGGCAATACGACCGCCGGGATTCGTTGAGAGCTTTCGAGATCCCGCGCTAACTCGGTCGTATGCACGCTTAACAGTCTGCATGTTCTATGCGTATGGCAGAAAGGTTCTCTTTTCGGAATATTTCTGCCATACCGCCCGGTCGGGAGGAACTTAGCTGACCTCGCCGTCTAGGTAGTACCAGGTGCCGTGTACTTTCTCGAAGCG
>ERZ773010.873-NODE-873-length-19929-cov-13.778957_pt1 | contig 19929 bp, 11 predicted proteins | sample MGYA00580842_ERZ773010 | MGnify/ENA primary metagenome ERZ773010 (study PRJEB29015, sample SAMEA2737982) | human oral metagenome | biome: human oral; feature: human-associated habitat; material: dental | place: China | collected 2107 ...
GACACCACAGCAATAATCGAGAAAATCCTGGGTCACTAAACTGCGACAACTCAGGCCTGAGTTTGGGCCACCGTAGCCTCGGATTGCCCCGGCTGGACGGACGCATCCTGCATCGCAGCCCCCTGCCCAGCCCCCGGAGCGGTGGATTCTGCCCGCGGGGACTGCCCACCGTACAGGACAACGACCGTCACGGCCAGGAGCAGCACCAGCGTCACGGCCAGCGTGAGCACCACCAGCATGGGAAACCTCTTGCGCCGGCCCCGAGCCCCCTCATCCCCGGAGGAGGCCACCCCCCAAGTCGTCGGCGGGGAACCCACAGCCACGCTGGACCGCGCCTGCGTTCTTTCCAACAAGTTCGCACGTAGTTCCTCGGGAGCCGCCGGATTCATCGCGATCACCGGGCGGAGGTCCGGGTAGTCCAAGGCGAGACGCCACAGTTCTTTCTGGGAGGTCGCCGGATCGGCGGCGGCCCGCTTGTCATCGGGGGCGCAAGAATACACGGCGAGATAATACAGCATCCCCAGCCGCATGTTAACTCAACCTTAAAAACTACCATCGCATAACAAAAGATGATTATCGTATTTGAGAGTGTGGTCTGAGTTTGAATGATCCAGCTTCAAGGAGGGAATGGGCGATGTAGTTGTAGCTCGCATTTAACAGAATCTAAATGTTTCCCTGATTTTCAGGCCCATGCAGCGGGGGTTTGGCGTGCCCAAGACAGCAGGAAGCTTATTCAGCAATGCGGTTAAGCCCCTGGCAACCCAAGGTTGACAAGGGAAGATGTCACGGAGGGAGCGATTCCTGAATAACCCTCCGGGTTTTGTTTTAAGAGGGCTATATCACCACAAGGCCAGGGCGAGACCCTGGCCACCCAGGCTGCGGTACGAAGGCCTCCCCCTGATCTGCTTCTTGCCCCAGACTTCCACCTGCGCCATGGAGACGGGGACTGCCCCACACGTTAATAGCCTACGAAGAGCGCCCTGCAGATCTTGGAAGCAGATCTTGGAACCACCCCCGTCGGGCAGGTAGCTCACTGGCCCTACCATGTCTAAGAGGAGCCGATCATGAACAATTACCCTTCACCCAACATGAACCAGCCACGCGGCCAGTCGCCACGTAAACGGAGGGTGATGAGCGCACGGATGGCGATCCTCCTTCGCGGCCTGCCGGGAAGTGGGAAGACAACGACAGCTGCACTGCTACGGGACGCTCTCTCCCGACTCGCCTGATCATCTTGACACAACCCTCGACCCCAGAAACGCTCCCGCCGACGAACCTCCATCACAGGGCACCGGCGGATAGACGCCGAGCAGATCCGAGCTAAATAGATTTGATCTGAGACCAGAAGGCCGTAAAGTGGCGGGGTGCCTCCACTTTCCGATCATCATTCACTTGAGACCCTCGAGGGGGTTCCGTCCTACTTGAATCAGGCGTATACAATCGCCCACCTCCAAGCAATGAAGGATATGCCTGCAGTGAAGAATATAACTGCATTCTTGTGTTGTTGCAGGCTGTGTATCCTCGCGATACCCTCTATGATTATCAGAGGATTCTGGAAATCACCTCAACCACCTTGACTGAAGGCTATCGATCTGATTTTAGAAGACACCAAACAACACGCTGCAATAACACATGAAGGCTTATTCACAGCCGCAGCCAACCTGCTCTGACAAGGAGTTCTACTGTTTATCAGCCGCCCTATGAATAAGCTTCAAGGTAGTTAGGAATACGCCCAAGTCAAATCCAGATTCTCAACGAACTCGAACTCGAAAGACTGCGGCAGCGCGACGCCATCGCCAGTTAATCGCACCGAACACTTCTATGGCAGCTCTGCTTGACCATTATATACCGTTTGACAATATCTGCGAGGTAAACCTGTGACTGTATCAGAGAAATCCGCATTCTCTAGGACCACGACCTTTATTGACGAGGGCCGCGAAGCACTGCTTGCGGATCCCGATTTCACCACCTTCAAAGAACTCGGAGAGGAAGATCTCAATCAACAGTTCGGGATCACATTGACCGGAGAACCAAACAGCACATTCGAACAACAAGCCCGGGCTCTGGCTGTCCAAATCAGACAGAACGCACGAGTGGGTGATCGCGTACTGATACTATGCCAGCCCGGGATATCTTATCTCCTGGCATTCTATGCTTGCACATTTGCAGGCGTCGTCGCCGTACCATGTTGCCCACCAGACAGAGGCATTTCTAGCCAACAAGATAGCCTGGAGTCAATCATCGCTGATTGCCAGCCCCGGCTCGCTATCGCAAATGGGGAGATATATGATTCAGCGACCTCGGGTGAACTTCATCTTCCCAGAGGTGGCAGTCTCTCCATGATTTCTTCCGAGGAAATCAACCTCTCAGCAGCTGATGATTGGCGTCGGCCACCAGTGGTAGCCGACGACTTGGCGTTTCTCCAATATTCGTCAGGGTCGACCGGCCGACCTAAAGGGGTAATGGTGACACACGCCAATTTGCTGACACAGCTTGACATCATCGCGTCAAGGTTCTTGTCAGGCAGGCAGACCCGGATGGAGACTGTTACATGGCTCCCTCCGTACCATGACATGGGCCTGATAGGCGCTATGCTGACGATAGGTTATTCGAGATCTGCCGTGGCTATCATGGATCCAATGGACTTCCTCAAGCAGCCAATAAAATGGTTGCAGTTGGTAACGAAACTCTCAGCTGGCTTGACTGGTGCACCGAATTTCGCCCTCACATTATGCGCTCAGAAAGTAAAGCCTGAACAACTATCTGAGCTCGATTTGAGCAGCCTATCAGTGATGTTCTCTGGAGCTGAGTCTGTTCGCACTGAAACTCTTGCACTGTTTGCTCAGATTTTTGAACCAGCGGGGTTCAATCCGCGATCCTATATGCCAAGCTATGGCATGGCTGAAGCCACTCTTGTGATCTCATCTACACCTCGCTATGAATTTCACCATGAGCTCGGAGTATCCGCGGACAAGCTTCGTGCGCGCATCTTGGAGTCCCCGAAGTCTCCTGAAGACAAGCGGAGCATTGTTTCCTGCGGGCTAACCGTACCCGGACACAGAATTCTCATCGTAGACCCGGAAACACTTGAGACGCTACCGGACGGCAGAGTTGGAGAAGTCTGGTTCTGCGGTCCTAGTGTGGCTAAGGGATACTGGCGCAATCCTGAACTGACTGAGAAGACATTTTGCTCCACTCCTCACAACGAAGAGGGAAAGTGGCTTCGAACGGGTGATCTCGGATTCCTACAGGAGGAAAAACTCTATATCGTGGGACGGCTAAAGGACCTACTCATCATCAATGGCAGCAATTATCACCCCCACGACCTCGAAGATACCATAGCTACAGCACATCCCGCCATCTGCCATCATGGCGTCGCAGCCTTTGCCGACGGCGAACACCTCGACCGAGTTATTCTAGTGATAGAAGTGGAAGATCAGACAGATCATTCGAAAGTGAACGAGCTAATTGCCTCAGTACGCAAAGCACTTGCGGAGAAACATGGCATCATTCCTGATGAGCTCATCCTCGTCCAACCGAATTCCGTCGAGAAGACCTCTAGCGGAAAGGTGCGTCGCTCAGCCACTCGCAAATCCCTTATGGCCGGTCAACTAGATGGCGCCATACGATGGAGATTTGACAGAGATGGCTCTCCCATGAACACGGAGGACCTGACGAATGAATAAATTGACCCAGACTGAATTGGGCGCATTGTTGCAAAAGATGGTAGCCCAGCGCACTAAGACGCCTTTACCTGAAGTTCTGCTTGATCTTCCGCTGATGTCTTTCGGACTTGGCTCAGTTGACATGGTCGGCATGCTAGGAGAGCTGGAAAGCAGCATCGGCCGGTCGCTGGACCCCAGACTGGTGTGGGAGTACCCGACGATTAGACTGCTGGCGCAGCATTTGGCTAGCGAAGCACCGGGGGACGAAGCTCATCAGATCACACCGGCCGAGAACCTCCGGCCCACATCTCAGAACCTGGAGAGTCACGAGCCAGTTGCGGTGGTGGGTATCGGCGTACACCTGCCTGGAGGCATCACGTCGGCAGCAGCTCTCTGGAATTACCTCAAAGCTGGAGGGGATGCTGTCGGCTCCGTTCCTGTAGACCGCTGGGATGGTGCTGATCTCATGGGAGACGCGCTTATACCAGGCTCGCTACTCACCGATCAGGGCGGTTTCATCGAGGAAGCCGACAGCTTTGACAGTGATTTTTTCAGAATATCTCCCCGTGAAGCCGAGCGGATGGACCCTCAACAGCGTCTACTCATACAGACCGCGTGGCATGCTCTCGAGGATGCTGGGATCCCAGCACAGTCGGTCACTGGGACCGACATGGGAGTGATCCTCGGATTGTCGAACTCCGACTTCGGCCGTTCCCTCCAGCGAAGTGATATGGATGCCCATTCTGCAACAGGCTCTGCTCCCAGCATTGCCGCAAATCGCCTCTCATATCTGTGGGATTTGCACGGGCCGAGCATGATTGTGGATACTGCGTGTTCCTCTTCACTTGTGGCTGTTCACGAGGCCGCTCGTCTGGTCGCGGACGGAACCGTCCCCTTGGCCCTCGCGGGTGGTGTCAATCTAGTGCTGACGCCTGAAGTCAATGCTGCATTCACAAAGATGACAGTGCTTTCGCCCAGTGGTCGTTGTCGTCCCTTCGATGCGGAAGCAGACGGCATCGTCCGCTCGGACGGGGTTGTCGTGCTCGTATTGAAACCGGCCTCCCGCGCGCTGGCCGACGGAGATCGTGTGTATTGCGTGATCCGCGGCGGCGCAGTCAACCAAGACGGACGGACTAATGGCCTGACCGCCCCATCGCCACAGGCTCAGGTGAGGGTTCTCCAGGATGCCTACCACAATGCTGGAATTGATCCGGCGGCGGTCGACTACGTGGAGGCACATGGCACCGGCACCTTATTGGGCGATCCCATCGAGGCAAACGCGCTAGCCCAGGTTTTCAGGAGAAGTGATGCAAACCGGCCGCTTCGAATCGGGTCGGTGAAGTCTAATTTCGGTCATACTGAAGCGTGTGCTGGCGCTCTTGGCGCTGCCAAGGCAGCCTTGATGCTGCATCACAAGACATGGGTTCCCACTGTTCACTTCAAGCGCCCCAACCCACATATCGATTTCAATCGGCTAGGCCTTGCGGTCGTAGCCGAAGACGATGATGCACCAGGACCACGTACCGTTGGTGTGAGCGCTTTCGGCTTTGGCGGAACCAATGCTCACCTAGTGCTCCAGGCGGGCTCTGAAGTTGATGATCCCGATACCTCAACGACTCATCCCTCTTCCGTGGCGGTTGCCGTTTCAGGATCCACAGCTCAGGAGCTTCGCCGAGCGGCAGAGTCACTGGCAGATTTTGTAGCCACCGCCCCGGATCCGGATCTACGTTCCATCGCGGTTGCGAGCGGAACTCGTCGTGATCTGCATGAACACCGGGCCGTTGTTGTTGGCGCTACTGCAGACGAAGTCATCGATGGGCTGCGCGCCGTCGCCACTGACGGCGAGAGACTCACAGTTGTGACCGGCCGCGTCATCACGCCTGGAGATGGGCCAGTCTTCGTCTTTGGTGGTCAAGGTGACCGCTATTGGCCAGTTAACGAGGATCTCTTGGCTTGCGAGCCCTTCGCGCAGTTCATCGTCGAAGCACAGGAAATCCTTGGCTCTCTACAGCCAGATTTCCCCCAGTTATCCGATCTGATGCGGTCGCCGGCGGACGATGACCGGCTCGCCGATCCAGGCATTGGACAGCCGACGATGAGCATCCTGCAGATCGGGTTGTCTCGGATGTGGCAGTCGTGGGGCGTGGAACCTACGGCGGTTGTCGGCCACAGTCTCGGTGAGGTGGCTGCGGCCCATATTGCAGGTGCGCTGGATGTGACCCAGGCGATCGAAGTCGCGCTGCGACGTGGGCAGACGATCCGCCCCGCAATCGGAAACGGAGCAATGGCAATCATCGGGCTACCCTCTGACGACGTATCCACAGATATCGCTCGATTGGGGCTCGACCGTCTCTGGGTGGCCGGGGAAAACGGACCATACTCCACGGTTCTGAGTGGCGCCGTTGACCAGGTACTCCAGTTCATGACTGATTGCGAAAATCGCAATGTCTTTGCACGCCGGATAATAGAGTCTTTCTCATACGCGTCGCACTCTCCGCTCATGAAACAAGCGGCCTCGGAATTGGCCGATGAACTCGTCTTCTTGCGTCCGAATCACACGGTAATTCCCATGTTCTCCACCGTCACAGGCGCTAAAATTCCAGGTTCACAGCTGCGCGCCGAGTACTGGGCGCGCAACCTGGTCTCACCTGTGAAATTCGACGGTGTTATCAGTGACCTTGTTACCTCGGGAATCAAGTCTTTCCTCGAATTGTCTGCCAAGCCAGGCCTCATTGGGCCGATTCTGGATCGCTTTGCTGCTGAAGATGTCGAGGGGGAAGCGCTCCCAACGCTGCGCAAAGAACCAGGAGGCCTCAGCAGCGCCTTGCTGAGCGCGGGCGAGCTGTTCTGCTTTGGACACCAGCTTGATTGGCACGCGCTCTTGAACGCTCCCCGGACTCACGCTGACTTGCCGCTGCGGAAGTGGGCTGGGCATCGGTATCCTCTCGTCGCCAGACAGGCGCCAGATAGTGCGGCCCACCCCATCCTGCGGGCCCTCTCTCGCCCGGCGGACCAGCCGGGTACGTGGCTTTGGTCGTCCCGGCTCGACGCAGCGACTTGCACTTACCTGGTCGATCATGTGGTCTCCGGGGACCGGCTTCTTCCTGCGGCTGTGCTCATTGATGCCGCACTGTGTGCTGGACGCCTCGCTCTTGGCCGCGCAGACTTAGCGCTCATCGAGCTACAGGTGCTAGAGCCAACCCTGGTTCCTGACGCAGCGTCTGATGACACCATACAGCTTCGCCTCCGCGCTGAAGATTACGAAGCGCATGTTGACATCTACACCCGTCCTGGTATTGATGAGGGGGAGGCCTGGGTCAGGGTTGCCTCCGGACGACTTGTGCCCTGCAATGATGCGTTTGCCCTTGAGAATGAGGATGAGCTCCTTGAAGCTCGCGTCGCTTGCCCCCATGAACTGAGCCCTGATGATCTCTATGAGACGCTCGCCAGTAAGGGAATCGTCTATGGTGAGGCATTCCGCGGTGTCGGAGCTGCTTGGTACGGTCACAGCAAGGCAGTAATCACGCTACGACCTCAACTCGAACTGGTTCGTGATGCTGCGCGTCATCTCATACACCCTGTGATCTTGGACAGCTGTCTTCACTCTGTGGGTGTGGCGCTGGCTGGTAGTGACGAACGCAACGCAACGTACCTTCCGTCTGGTTTCGCCCGTATACGTCTCTCCAGCGCAGCTCCGGTGGAATGGGCATGTGCCCGGCTGACCCCAGATGGCTCTGATGCCATTGTTGCTCGTATCGACCTGTTCGACGAAGACGGAATCGCTGTCGGCGTGGTTGAGGGGGCGCGGTTCGTACGTGCGGTTGATGATACGTCTCTGCTATCTGATGCCCTATACGTTTATGATTTCGCTGACCCCAGGCCACCGCTTCCAGACACTGTTGCACACGGGACATGGCTGCACATCACAGCAGGGGAACCAGCAGAGAAGGCACTGGGTGAGGCTCTCCACAAGGCAGGCGCAACCGTTGTTGCCGTGGCGCCGACGGAGCTCGGCGAAACAGTGCGAGCACATAGACCGTATGGAGTCTTGCACACTGTGGGGCTGGCTGAGGCGGCCGGTGATACTTCGGCTACACTCCTTTCTCACCCCCTGGGCTTACTTGATGTCACTCACACACTTGTAGCTGAGGAAGTTGGCCTTGAGCGAATACTGGTGGTGACCCGCGGTGTTCATGGCCCAGGCAGCACCGTCACCTCGATTGCGTCTGGGACCTTATGGGGCTTTGGCCGGACACTCGCCATCGAGCATCCTGAACTGCACGTCACAATGCTTGATCTTGGAGATGCATCGGCTGAAGCCGCGGCTGATGCAACCGTGCGTTTGGCCAGTACCAGTCCTTCAGGATCAGAGTGGATGGCAACCGAGGCAGGCCCCGTACGCGGCCGAATGCGTCGCGCAGCTATGGCTGATGGAAACCGGTGGCGCAGGATTCCACGCATGCGGCTTGTCACCGACAATGCGACGTTGCTAGCTGAGACACCGGGCATTCTCGACAGCCTGTGCCTTACAGCCGTCGCACGTCGTTCTCCCGGACCAGGTGAGGTCGAAGTCCAGGTGGTTTCAGCGGGACTGAATTTCAGCGATGTCCTAAAAGCGCTCGACCAGTATCCGGGCATCGGCACCGGGGTCAATCCCCTGGGGGCTGAGTGCTCTGGCCTGGTCACACGAGTCGGGGAAGGGGTCACGCGAGTGCAGCCCGGCGACTGCGTCCTCGCCCTCGGGCATAACGCCATGAGTGAATACCTCACAACTCCGCAGTCCCATGTTGTGAGGCTGCCTGAGAATATTGATCTCATCGCGGCGGGAGGGATTCCCATTGCCTTCCTGACAGCAGTCTATGGTCTCGAATATCTCGCGAGGTTACGTTCCGGCGAGAGCATCCTGGTGCATTCGGCCACAGGCGGAGTGGGGACAGCTGCGTTGCAAGTGGCCCGGCGATCCGATGCGCAGATCTTTGCGACAGCCGGCACACCGGAGAAACGAGCACTCCTACGCGCACAGGGAATCAGACATGTTTTTGATTCACGTTCTCTTGAATTTGTGAAAGAGATTCAAGCTGCTACCGATGGGCACGGCATCGACGTGGTGCTGAACTCTCTGGCTGGTAAAGCGCTGTCGGGCGGGGTGTCCCTGCTTGCACCAGGTGGGAGATTCCTTGAAATCGGCAAACGAGACATCTATGCCGATCATTCGCTCAGCATGCTGCTGCTCCAGCGGAATCGATCGTTCCTGGCTCTAGATCTTGAACAGGTGATTGAGGAATCTCCAGATCTGCTTGCCGAGCTATTTGCTCAGGTCGCGGCCGGACTCGAATCAGGTGAGTTCGCCCCAGCGGAGACGACGACATTCAATCTGGGCGAAGCTGACGATGCATTCTCGCTCATGGCGCAGGCAGAGCACACCGGAAAGATCGTATTGCTGCCAGATCCTGCAGTGGATCCAGTGGCTGTGCGAGCGGATGCTCCGCTGATGCCCGGAGCCCGGATCATCACCGGGGGGTTAGGTGCTCTCGGTCTCAGGACCGCTGACTTGCTCGTGTCACGAGGCGCAACACATCTCATCCTCATGGGACGGAATGCGCCGTCCCAGGCTGCTGCTGAACGCGTTGCCGCTTGGCAAGACGCAGGAGTCAGAGTAGATGTCGCTGCAGTCGATGTAGCTGATGCCGACGCTATCAGCGACTATATCGCCGGGTTGCCGCCAGTGGTTGGCGTTTACCATGCGGCAGGCGTTCTGGCTGACTGCATGATCATGAACATGGATGAGGAAGCCGTCGCCACAGTTGTCCGTCCGAAAGCACTCGGGGCCTGGAATCTCCACCGGGCGACAGTAGGTCACCCCGTCGCCGAGTTCGTGCTGTTCTCCTCCGCGACTGGCCAGCTCGGCTCTCCAGGCCAGGCTAACTATGCCGCGGCCAACGCCGCTCTAGACGCCTTGGCACACTATCGAACGGCGATTGGTCTGCCAGCTTTGTCAATCAACTGGGGACCTTGGGCTCGCGAGGGCTTAGCGACAAAGAGCGGCGCAACCCTAGGCGCCCTGGGGGTGAAGGATATTGAACCTGAGGATGGAGTCGCCGCATTGGAAGCCCTGCTGATGACATCATTCGAGCAGGTCTGTGTTCTGCCGTTATCTGAAACCCTGGTGCGCGAGCGTACTGACATGGGGGTTCTTCCAACGCTATTGACTGATCTGGTGGCGTCTAGTGGCACTCAAGGTATTGCGGACAAGGGCCTGCGGAGTAAATTTGCTGCTCTGCCAGCCGGCCAACCGCGGCGCTCGGCTCTTCAACAGTATCTGCGCGAACAGGTGGCTCTGGTATTGCGACAAGATCCTGAGCTGATAGATCCCCAAACACCACTTACTAATATGGGTTTTGACTCACTCATGTCCCTCGAGTTGCGCCGGCGCATAGAGCATTCGACCGGCGCTAAGCTTCCGACAACCACTGTGTGGCGTTTCCCAACCGTAGACGCACTCGTTCCATTTATCGCTAAATGCCTCGACCTTGACTTGGACCATAAAATCATTCATTAAGGAGTGGTATTTCTGCAGATACGAGCAAGCTTTAAACTCCTCCACGACTGACCCGCTAAGCGATAAAATCGATTATCAGACCAGGAGGTCTATTCAGCGATGCTGCTAAATCCTTAGCAACCCATGGTTGACAAAGGGAGATGTCACGGAGGAAGCGATTCCTGAATAATCTTCCAGATTATCTATGGCCATGAACAAACCTTAGGACGTTATTAACATCCTGAGGAAACCCGGCCTTAACAGGGGATTTCGTATCTTTAAAAGGCTCTCATGAACAACTCTCTCAATAGAAATCCATCAACAGACCCCTAAGGTCTTTAGTGATTTCCTCCATAACCCCTGCAGCCTCGTCTTTGATATAAAAATGGCCGCCGGGAAAAAGTTTTATTCTCGCACTTGAGGTTAGGTCCTGCCATTCAGGCAACTCGTCTGAATGAACTATTCTGTCATCCAGTCCACCAAAGACAGTGATCGGAGTTTCAAGGCGGGACTCCATATGGTATTGATAAGTCCCCAAGATCTCGAAATCGGCCCGCATAACAGGAAGCATCGCCTCCAATAATTCATCGCTTTGAAGAACTTCGGGAGGTGTACCGTCGAAGAAACGCAACTTCTCCACGAAATCATCATCCGCAGCCTGGTGCAGCCGGGGATTAGCTATCAATAGGCTGGGCACGGCCATGGAGGACAGGAAGAGACGCACAGGCACAGGACCGGCAAGACGCCGCAGCGCTCTAGTTGTCTCGTACGCGATAAGACCTCCCATGCTATGGCCGAATAAAGCAAAAGGGGAAGTTGCCACTCGGATGATCTCCCGCGCAAGATGTTCAGCAAGCGTTGCCAGATCCCTATACGGCTGCTCGCTGAGACGGGAGCCATGCCCCGGCAGCTCAATCGGCCTTACCCGCAGCCACCTGGGAGCGAAACCTGGCCATAGACTATAAGCAGACGCGCTCCCCCCTGCGTGCGGCAAACAGTACAAATCAAATACTCTCGACCGAGACGGTTTTCCAACGTTTACGAACCAGGAACCAGTGCTCATATATCTCTCACTTCCTTTTGCAATTCTTTATCTTTATAACATGGGACTAATCTCCCATGCAGAGAGGCTTATTCATGGGGGTGTCGAAAGCAGCGAAGCCCCTTGTCAAAGCTCAGTTGCTAGCAGCTGTGAATAAGCCTCAGACCATCCATTATCAGGAGAGGGATCGCAGTAGAAAAAAAGTTCATCGTAAATGAATCTACCCATAAAGAATCCCGCTATGCGATATACAATGAGGCTTATTCACAGCTGCAGCCAATCTGCTCTGACAAGAAGTTTCGCCGCTTGTTGGCCGCTCTATGAATAAGCTTCAATTGTACCGCAATGTAAGGTGGAATCAAGAAACCCCGGAGACAGGCCAGTGCTCCACAAGTTAGAACAGGAGGGTTATTCAGGAATCACCACTCCGCCGCATCTCTCTTGTTATAGCCCCCTTAAAACAAAACCTGCCGCCTTGAATTTGCCAAACCTACGCGGCATGGGTCTGAAAATCAGGGAAACATTTAGATTTTGTTAAATGCGAGCTATAACAGCAGGCTGATAGCAGTTTGGCTGCATTGCTGAATAGGCTCCCGGTACCGATGTTTCTTGCCCATCCGCGGTTCAAACGCGCCGCTGCGATACCTAGACCTGTGGAGAACATCGGAGACACACAGCAGGTCCGTGCATTAGCGAAGGCGGCCCGCACACAGTTCCCGTAGCCGGGCTGGCGCGCCAGGACTGCCCCTGCACGTTGGTAGCCTACGAAGAGCACGTTGCGGATCTTGGAAGCGGACCTTGGAACCGTCCCCGTCGGGCAGGTAGCTCACTGGCCCTACCATGTCTAAGAGGAGCCGATAATGAACAACTACCCTTCGTCCAACATGAACCAGCCAGGCGGCCAGTCGCCCTGGGGTGCCCAGCAGGGGGGCAGCCAGTACCCCCAGCAGGGGCAGCCCTGGCAGAACGCCCCTCAGCAGGGATATCCGCAACAGCAGCCCCAGGGGTACCCGCAGCAGCAACCGGCGCCGGGCTATGGTCAATATGGCCAGCAAGGGTACGGGGGCCAAGGGCACGGCCAGCCCGGTTACGGCTCACAGAACTACGGTCAGCCCGGCTACGGGCCTCAGGGTTACGGGCAGCCACCGACGCCACCCAGCAATAAGAGCACGCAGTGGCTGATCATCGCGCTCGTCGCCGTCCTGGTGGCCACGCTGGGGGTGGGAAGCTGGTGGTTCCTGGCGCGGAACCCGTCCGGCTCTGGCTCCGCCGCACCCACCCAGTCGACGTCCGCGCCCGAGAAGAGCCCGTCGAAGTCGAAGAGCCCCTCCAAGAGCCCCACCCCGTCGAAGAGTCCCAGCAAGAGGAGTCCCACCCCCACCGAGACCGAGAGCGAGACGAGCACCGCCCCGGTGATGCCCAAAAGCTTCGACGAGTACAAGGCCGTGAAAACCCCCGACAACATCAGTGGCCTCTACGAGTCAAAAACCAAGAGGATCTCCGTCAGGAACTTCGTGGGAGGGAATCTGAATATCTTGAAGCTGCAGCTGACCGATCCGGTCGAGATCGACGGTCTCTCCTGTGGCATCGCCACCGACTCCAAGGAGGGCACCTCCGTCATGGTGTGCCTCGCCACGGCCTACGACGGGGTGGTCGGGATAGGCTCCACCGAGGACACCCCTGCAAAGGACATGGCCGCAATCAGCAAGAAATTCATCGAGGCCTGGAAGTGACGGACCTGCGAGACTCCGCGTGCTGAGGAGGACCACCGGGCAGTGGCTGACTGACGCCGGGGTGTTCATCCTGCCGTCCCTGGTGGGGGCCGCGATCTACCTTCCCAACGGCCTGCTCATGCCCTCCCGGCTGGTGATCCTGGCCCTGACAGCGACGGCTGCCTGGCGGTTCCTGCGCCGTCCCGCCAGGAACCCGGTGCTGGCCGGGGTGGTGGCCGTCTCCGCGGTGTTCCTGGTCTTCGGGCTGCTGGGCGCGGTGCGTTTCCCCGAAGGCGTGCAGCTGGCGTACGGGGCGGTCCTTGGATTCGCGGCGCTGACCTGCCTGGCGTTCAGCGTCCTGGGCACTGATCGCCGCACGCTGCACGCCGCGGTCTGGGGCTGGCTCGCCTCGCTGGTGACAACGGGCGCGGTAGGCACCTGGGAGATCCTCACCGACCAGTACCTGCCCGGCAACACCCCGGCCGTCTATTGGAAGCCGCTGGACTGGACCTACAACCTGATCGCCTCCACCTACGACAACCCCAACCTGTACGCCTACCACATTGTCGTCGGACTGCTGCTGATCCCCCTGGCCTGGCGTCTGGCCCCAGGCTGGACACGCTGGCTCCTGCTGCCCTTCGGGCTGTGGCAGATCGTGCTGCTGCTGCGCACCAGCGGACGGCTCGCGCAGATCGCGCTGCTGGTCGGGGCGGTGGTGTGGCTGCTTAGCAACCGTCGCACCCGCCTGGTCACGGCCGCGGTCCTGGCGCTGGTCGCCGGCACCATGGCCCTCGGGCTACCGCCGGGCAGCCAGGCGCTCGAATACCTGCACCTCGACCAGGCCACCGCGCCCGGGTCGTCGATCTGGGTGCGGCTGCTGCTGCTCAGGTCGGCGCTGTGGATCCTGCCGCACACCGGCTACCTGGGCACCGGCCCGGGCGGGTTCGAGTACTGGGCGCTGCTGCCCGACAACCCGCACCAGTTCTACGGACTCAACAACGCCCACTCCGGCATGACGGAGGTGCTGTCCGAGTACGGGGTGGTCAGCTTCGCCGTGCTGATCGCCGCCATGGTGCTGATGGTCGTCTGCGCCTGGCGTTGGACCCGCGGCACGAACGACCCGGTGCGACGTGCCCTCGGGGTGGCGGCGACGGCCCTGACCGTGACGATACTGCCGCTGTCAACAGCCCACTCGACCTGGCTGAACCAGCCGCTGATGGGGGCTCACCTGGGATTGACGGTGCTGCTGCTCGCGGCCTGCCGGTCCGGCAGCGAGCAGACCGCGACAGCACCGGCGGCCAGCCACCACCAGAAGGCGTTGCCGGGCTCCTTGAGCAGGTAGGTGTCGAAGAGGAACGCGACCAGCCCCGCGACCAGCGCCAGCGCGAGCGGCGCGGTGAAGCCGTCCCTGCGGGTCCTGACGGCGAGCCAGCCGAGAGCGGCGACCATCACGCCCGCCAGCAGCGCACCCACCAGGCCCAGTTCGACGACCACCGCCAGCAGCGTCGAGTGCGGGCTGAGCAGCACCTGGCCCGCGGGGGTCGGCACCATCCGCTCCCCCGGCGCGGCCACCAGCCCGCTGTCGATGGCGAACCAGGGCCACACCTGCCCGGACCCGGCGCCGAAGACGACCGTCTGCCAGTCCCGCGTCCACCAGCTCAGCGCAGAGATCAGGTTCTGCTCCCGCAGCGGATCGGACAGCGAGACCAGCCGCCGCAGCGACGGGACCAGGACGACGACCGCCACCCCAGCACCGGCCAGCGCCAGCCACGGCCACAACCGCCCCGGCCGGCCCTGCCTGCCGCGGGCTCCGGTCAGCAGGCTCCGTCCGACGAGCAGCACTACCCAGGCAGCGAGCGCCAGCATCCCGCCTCGCGACCCCGTCGCCAGGATCCCTGCGGCCCCCAGCACCGTCAGGGCCAGGCCCGGCCACGCCGGCCAGGACAGCGACACCGCGCGGGACGGCTCCGCCGTCTTTTCCCGGGAGCGCAGATACCAGCCCAGGCCGACGGCGGCGACCAGGAGGAACACCAGGTGGATCGTCGCCGACCCGCCGAGCGCGGTGGCGAGCCGCACGGAACGATGCACCGGCACCTGACGCGGCCACGCGACAAGACCCGCCACGAGCAGCGCAGCCGCCGACCAGGTCAGCACCACGGGAAGACGCCGCCTATCCGCGGCCAGCGCCAGTCCGAGGCCCGCCGCCATCGCGGCAAGAGCCGTCACCAGGGGCACGACCAGGTAGGTCTTGGGGACGGTCGTGAACAAGGAGGTCTCGACCACGGGGCTGGCATGCCACGCGATGGTCGCTAGGGCGTATGCGACCAGGGCGGCGAAGGCCCCAGCCAGCACCTGCACGCACCTATCCATCGTGCGGATCCGCGCCCACGCCCAGGGCGCGGCGATCAGCGCCAGCAGCCCAAACAGCGGCAGCTCAAGCGTCATCGTCACACCCCCGACGGTGATGGGACGCCGCAACCACACGAGCTGCATGCCGGCCGCGAGGGGCACCAGCAGCCATGAGAGCCAGTTCCCCCACCGGGAGAACCGGTCGTCGCCCGTGTCGCACAGCGTCATCTCACCGGGTGTCCTCCAGCCCCGGGTGCGGCGTCTCGCCTCGTTCACCTCGCTCACAGTACGACCGGCACCGTTTCACCTGGCCGCTTTGACGCAGCATCCATCCCGGAACCGCGCCCTTTGGCGAACTTCCGCCACATAAGACTGGTTGTCATCCAGCCGGCACCAGGTCTTTTTCGCCCTCATCCGACCGCTCAACCAGGGTGCGGCGAACCACCCGGAGCCGTTCTGGCACCTCCGGCCTGCCGTCCTTGGCCCACTTCGGGACGGGACGGGCGATCTTGCGGTAAGCGCAGTAGAAGGCGAGCAGCGTCGCCACCTGGGTCCAGGCGATGGGAGAGTCCAGGAAGGTGCTGTCCCCGAAGGAGAGCACCGGGAGGGTGATGGCGGTGATGGCGATTCCCTGCCGGATGATCCGGTCGGCGGGATCCTCGCGGCTCTTCCCGATGCCACGCATGCTGCGCCAGGTCAGCGCCACCAGCGCCGCCCCCACCATCGCGGTGATGAGGAATCCGTACTGGCTGAGGATCTCGAAGACGCCGCTGTGCGGGTTGACGGCCTCGGACGTCGTGTACGGCACCTGCCTGCTTTGTATCGTCTTCTCGAACATGCCGGAGCCGATCCCGGCCCCGTAGGTCGACAGGAACATCCAGATGGCGTTGAGGTAGAGCCTCAGCCGTTCGGATCCCGAGCCCTCGAACGACTCCAGGATCCGGCTCATGACCGCCGGGGAGCAGATCAGCACCATGGCCACCGCGACGGCGAACGCCACCGTGACCGCCGTCAGCTGCCGCAGGTAGGGGCGCACAACCTCACGGGTCGCCACCATCCACAACAGGAACACCAGCGACACCGCCAGCGCCAGCCGGCCGTTGGTCGGATAGATGATGACCGGGCTGATCGCGCAGCAGGTGAGCATCACGTTGCGCAACCGCCGCTCCTCCAGCGCCGAGGACATCACGAAGATGGCCATCGACGCGCACAGGAAGTAGGCGAACGGGTTGGGGTTGACGAAGTAGGAAGCGACGTCGTCGGAGGAGGCCCGCACCCAGTCGGGCGAGCTGGACAGGTAGTTGGGCAGGTGATTGCCGCTGACGATCTCGTAGATGGCCGGTATCACCGCAACAAACCACGCGAACAGCCAAGCCCGGCCGAGGAGCCGCAGCCGCTCGCGGGTCCAGGGATAGAGGACGAAGGCCAGCAAGCTGGCCAGGCTGAGGGCAATCGAGAACAGCCGTTTCAGCGCGTCCATGTCGTGGAGCGTCACCAGGCCCCACACCAGCCAGCAGACGATCAGGATCACGATCCACAGCGACACCCGGCTCAGGCGCGGCGCGACCGCGATCGTCGCGACCACCAGGACAGCGGCCAGCGGACGGGCGGCCGCGAGGCCGAACACCGAGACGACCGACCCGAGGGAGGCCACCACCGGCATCAGGAACAGCAGGAACGAGGTGAACCCCAGCAGGCTCCCCGTGGATCGTGACGCGCTGGACCGTGGCGCGGCGGTGCTGCCGCTCACCCGTCGTGCTCCGCGAGATCGCTGACGTACTGGACGAAGTCCGGGTAGTTCTGGTCGGCGTTGTAGGAGCTCAGCGCGTGCTCCCGGACCTGCTGCCGGAAGGCGGGGTCCTTGGCGCGCTCGTGGTAGGCCAGCACCCGGTCGGCGAGGTCCTGCGGGGTGAGGTCGGCGGGGAGCAGCAGCTCGGGCAGCACCACCTCGCGGATCGCGCCGACGTCGGGGGCCACCGTCGGCACCCCGCGCACCATGGCCTCCATGATCGAGACCGGCACCCCCTCCTTGGAGCTGGAGTTCAGGAACAGGTCGACCTGGCTGTCGGCGTACAGCTGCATCAGGTCGGGGTTACTGATGTGCCCCAGCATCTCGCAGGTCAGGTTGGTCACATCCCCCAGCCCGTTGACCAGCGCGTGGATCTCGTCGCGCATTGGCCCGTCGCCCGCGTGCCGCCACACGACCTTCACATCCGGCAGCGCCTGCGCGATCAGCCGGATCGCGGCGATCATGATGTGGAGCTGCTTCAGCTTGCTCAGGGTGCTGACCGACATGAGCTGCAGGGTGCCGGAGCCGGAGGGCTCACACATCGGCCCGTCCGTGACGCCCAGGCGGCACACCCTCACCTGCTCGGGCCTGAATCCGTAGTTCTGCGCGTAGTCGGCGGCGTGCTGGGAGATCACGGCCAGGGTGTGGATGCCGGGGACGAACTGCCGCACCAGGGCCGTGTATCCCTCCGGGCGGGCGTCCTGGTAGTACTCGCTGTTGTGCGCCCTGGAGATGACCCTCCTGACGATGCCCTCCCGCTGCGCGAGGACCGCCGCGCAGGTGCCGACGGAGAACCAGTAGGTGTAGACGACGTCGATCGGCCGCCTGAGGCTGGCGGCTATCCGCCTGAGGTGCTGCAGTTCCATCTGCACCCGCACCACAGACAGGAAGGCGTGCTTCAGCTTGTAGGCGCTGACCTGCCTGGTGCTGAACAGGTACTTCAGCTCACGCCAGAGGACCGGGGAGAAGAGGGCGCGCAGCGAGTTCCTCAGCTGCGCGGAGCGGCGGTGCCAGTCATGCAGCAGCCCGGTGTCGACCTCCACCTCGGGAGGGGTCGGGCGCTTGCCGCGGCCCATGTGATTCTCGGGCAGGAAGATCACCCGGCCCTTGAACTCGGCCCAGTGCGGGACCTCGGTCTCGATGAACTGCTCACCGCTGCCATACGGGAAACCCGATGTGATCCACACTACGCTGGGCTGCACCGGCATGCTGTCCTCCTAAAACTGGGCAGGCTCAGTCTACGCAGAGTTGCCGCTAAGCTGTTGGAATCGTCACACGTGGAAGGGTCCTTCTTGATGTCAGTGCGATCGTATCTCAGGCTGGTATCCCGCTATTGGCTGGGCGCACTGCTGATAGGTGTCCTGGCGGGTGTCCTGGGTGGCCTCGTCGTCCAGTTCATGAACAAGCCGGAGTACACGGCGTCGGCCACCATCGCGATGCACGTCGAGGAGGACGGGGCGTCGCAGGGCACCGTGCGTCCCAACATCGACCAGCTGGCCGCGTCGGCCCCCGCGCTGCTGACCTCGCCCAGGGTGCTGATCCCAGCGGGCAACTCCGTGAACCCGGCCATGTCAGCCGACCAGCTGCAGAAGGTCCTGAACGTCAAGACCCCGTCGCAGTCGCTGGTGTTCACGGCGTCGCTGAGCGGCCCGGAAGAGCGCGTCACCACCGTGATGAACAAGATCGCACAGGAGTTCCAGGACGCCGTCGCGGCCGGTGAGCTGCCCTCCTACGCCGGGGTGAAGCTGACGGTCGGCTCCGTCGACGTCCGCACGGAGAAGAGCGCCGCCTCCACCATCGGCCAGCTGAGCGGGATCATGGTCGGGGCCGGGGTCGGCCTGCTGGTCGCTTTCCTGTACCTGTTTCTGCGCGTGTTCCTCGACGACCGCGTCCGCAACGCCGAGGACCTGCAGGAGCTCACCGACGACGCGGTGCTGACCGCCGCCAGTCCGGCCGACGTGGTGCAGGTGCTCAGCCAGGGCCTGCCCTACCTGTCCGCCGGGCCTGGGGAGAACGTGATAGCGGTCAGCGGGATCGCCTCCGGGGCGACCTCCCTGGTCAAGGACCTGGCCGCCGCCACCGCGAAGAGCGGCGCCAGCGTCGCCCTGGTCGACCTGGACCTGGCCGCCCATCCCCTCGGCGACTCCCACCCGGGCCTCGCGGACGTGGTCAGCCAGCGCGCGGCCCTGGCGGACGTCGTCACCAGCGCCGACGGGGTCGATGTCATCACCGCGGGCGGCCCGGTGCCCAACGCCAGCGAGTTCCTGACCCGCACCGGCTTCGCCGAGGCGCTGCGGGAACTCGGTTCCGGCCACGACTGGGTGCTGGTCAACACCGGCGCCCTGACGGCCTCCAGCGCCGGCGTCCTAGGTGCGAAGCTGGCCGACACCGCCCTGGTGGTCGTGCAGCAGGGCACCAGCTCCCGCCGGAACGTGACACAGGCCCTCAACCTCGTCGAGGCCACCGGCGTGAGGGTCGCGGGCCTGGTCCTCGCCTGACCCGCGACAGTCGCGGCTGAGCCGCCACCTGAGTTCAGGACCTGGTGGCGGCGATGATGCGTCGCATCGGACGGATCGCCAGCGCCAGCCAGACGCCCGCGAAGACCGCCGCCACCACGACGTCGAGCCAGTAGGAGGGCGACAGCGTCTGGGTGAGCCACGACGCTACCCCGATGAACGCGGCACTGCCCAGCAGGAAGACCGCCAGGCGGCTCCAGCGCTGACCGGTCTGCCGCCACGCGACCCCCATCAGGGACAGGGCGGTCAGGGTGGCGCCCGCGCCGTAGCCCAGAGCGATCCCGAAGAGCCCGAGGAAAGGCACCGTCGTCACCCACA
>ERZ773010.874-NODE-874-length-19925-cov-20.987771_pt1 | contig 19925 bp, 13 predicted proteins | sample MGYA00580842_ERZ773010 | MGnify/ENA primary metagenome ERZ773010 (study PRJEB29015, sample SAMEA2737982) | human oral metagenome | biome: human oral; feature: human-associated habitat; material: dental | place: China | collected 2107 ...
CTCTTTGATGTGCAGTGATTGTTCGTAGAGTTTGCGGGCGGTGTCGTAGTCGCCCCGACGCTGGGCGAGCATGCCCAGTTGGTGGTGGGTGGTGGCCATGCCTGCGCGGTCGCCGAGTTCCTCTTTGATGTGCAGTGATTGTTCGTAGAGTTTGCGGGCGGTGTCGTAGTCGCCCTGGTCGTGGGCGAGGATGCCCAGCTGACCGTAGGTGTTGGCCGTGCTGGCGCGGTCGCCGAGGTTCTCGAAGATGGTCAGTGCCTGCTGGTAGCGGTCGTGGGCGGTGTCGTAGTCGCCCCGACGCTGGGCGAGCACGCCCAGTTCATGGCACCAGGCTGCCTGCCGGACCTTATTAAGGTGAGTGTTCTGGAACTGCCTATTGGCCAGTGCCCATTCGTCATCCCATCGCCCAATACGATTGAGGATGCTCGCGGCTCCCTGGGCGGCGTCGTCGGATTGCTCGACATCGCCCGCTTCGCCGAAGTGAGCATAGCACTCCATCAGGTCGTTGACATCCGCCTCCTGGCTCTGGTCCGTTGTCCAGTAGTGCCACATCCAGTAGACGGCTGCGCGCCGATGACGCTCTACCTTGTCCTCCTCGGCGGTCTCTGTCGCTGACTCTTCCTGGTGTTCCAGGGCGGAGGCGGTCCATCGGTGGACGAACCACTGCGGAGAGGAACCGCCAGCGCCCTCCAGGCGGGTGAGGAGCGTTGTGGAGACCAGCTCGTCCAGAAGGTCGTCAACTGGCAGATCAGTAGCGAACGGCGGAGCCGGGGTGTCATTCGTCTCGTTCGCGGTGGTGTCACGTTCCGTGAACGTACCGAGAACAAAGGCAGCAGCGGATCTTTCGACCGGTCGGCGGAAGAGGACGAGTCCCATGAGGAGTCTCTTCGCCTCGGGGCTGAGAAGGGCTAGGAGCTGGGGCAGAAGAACATCATTCGCGGCGAGCGTGACCGCCTCGGCGACCGATACGTCCAGATCCCGCGGTCGGTCGAGCCAACCGGCCACGTCCATGCCGTCGGGCAGAGTCCTCTTCAGCCGCTGCCTCAGCTCCTGCTCGATGCGCGGCAACCGCCCCCGGCCGTGTCCGAGCAGGGCGTCGAGCATTTCCAGTGTCCTGGGGTGCCCGCCGATGCTCGCCCACAGCACGTGCAACTGATAGTCGTCGAGCGCCTCCACGTGGGGGAGGTCCCAGGCCAGGCGCAGGGTCTCACTGAAGGACAGCGGGCCCAGTCCCCACCATCGCAGGTACTCGCCGCCGTCATCGGGGAGTTCGAAGCGGTACCGGCAGGTGATGAGCAGCGAGGACGGACCCGGGGTCCTGGCCAGTACGGCGAGGAAGTCGGCCAGCCGCTGATCTGCGATCCGACGTTTCCCATGGTTCTTCGGACCATCGTGGTGGGAGTTGTCATCCTTCTGGATCGGCTGCAGATTGTCCTCGAAATTATCGAGAACAATAATAATGGGCACCTGCCCGAGGAAGTCGTCCTGCATAATCCTGACCCGCGTATCCCAGTCTTCAATGGCGCGGGGATCTCCAAGCATGTTCAAGATGCCCAGGTGGTCGGAGTCGGAACGTTGTTTCAGCAGGGTGATTCGGAGTTCGGTGATGATCCGGTTCAGGAGCCCCTCGGCCGTTATCGTGCCCGATACCGTCACGACAACGAGATCGGGTCGTTGCTCGCGGGATCTCCGCAGTATCTCACCGGCCAGGCTCGTCTTGCCGATCCCGCCAATGCCGTGCAAGACCACGCCCCCGCGATCCTCATCGGCCAGGAACCGGGGGATCTCCAACTGCTCGCGTCTGCGTCCCACGAAGGACCCGACCTTGAGCGCGGGGATCTTGCCGAGCATGGGGATGGACTTCGAGGGCGCCCTCTGGCCCGACCGAACGGCCTCGGGGTCGAAGAGCGTTTCCCTGGACGAGGCGGCCTGAATGGTCACCACCGACCATCCGCTCAGCACCTGCTCGCCCCGATCCCGGCTGCGCTCACTGCTCTCGCACGCCCGCAGGACCTCCCGCCGGGCGGCCGCCAGGGCGGTTGCCGGATCGGGCTCCGTCGCCTTGGCCAACTCGGCGTAGACCCGGGCGAAGACCAGGGTCGCGTAGCGGTCCGACACGGAGGTCTCCGTGCCGATGACTGCCGGGGCCCCCGAGGACACGAGCTCGTCCGCGACCGCGGGCAGGTTATTGGGTCGGTCCGTCACATTCGTGTCACAGGCGGACAGGCAGATGACCGGCGGCATCTTTCCGGGAGGTATCGCCTCCTCAATCAGGGTTCTGGCAGTCACGGGTCGTGCGCTGCCGTTCTCATCCTCCAGGATGAGTCGCCCCGCGCTCCCATGGCAGGAGATGTGCAACACGTGCACATCCCCCGCGCCGAGAGCCTTCTTGATCTCCGCCGTCGTGGCGAAGGTGACGATCCTCACCTCCGCGCCCCCGGCTCTCGCCTCGCGGACGGAGGCCACGATATTACGCAGCTCGGACTCGTAGTCGAGCTTGGGCTCGCCGTCGAGCGGCGCGGCAATGGCGACGACGATCCGCAAAGGGCCCTCCACGCGCCGGGGCGTCGGGCTCGCCACCGCCAGCCGGTAGAAGACGACCAGCGGATGGAGGGCCAGAGGGCCGTCGACTCCCCGATGGCGCAGCCCCTCCCACGGCAGTCCACGCAGTTCCTCGGGGCACTCGGTGAGGTCGACGGCGAACTCCACGGGGATCGTCTGGCTCCTGGCCTTCGCGAGGACCCGCGTGAGGGCCTCCCCGACGGCGCCGGGGAGGAACACCTCGCCCATAAGGGAGCCGATCTCCTCCAGGGCGTCGAGCAGGGGCGTCGGCTCGCCGACCTGTCCGCCGGGGGCGCGCTTCCCGCTGCGCCGGGCCTCGACCAGGCCCCTGCGCGCCAGACGGAGGCGCTCGGAGGCCGGGAACAGTCGGCTGCGGGCGCCGCGGCACGGCTCGGCCTCGCTGATGCCGAGTTTCCTGCACACCAGGCTCACCGTCTCCCGCGTCGGGCGCAGGACGGCGTGAACGGCTTGCGTCGGCGCCGGGGGAGGGGGCAGGAGGGGGCCGATCAGTGGGCGGCAGAACTGTTCGATCGCACGGCCGCCCACCACCCACACGATGCCCTGGCCCCATCCGTCGGCCGAATTGTAACGGCCCGTCACGAGCCCGACAACGGTACTGTCCTTATCCCGGATGACCGGTGCGCCGGACATATTGCGCAGCACGCCCGAGGCCTTGATCTTGAACAGGCGCACCGAGTCCTCGTACAGCCCCCATTCATCCCAGTGACCCGTGGTGCTGGATGCGGTCAGAGCCGCATCCTCCCGGGCATCGGCGAGCTCGGCCGCACCCGTGACGACCATGACCTCCTTCGGCTTGACGTCCTCCGAGTCCGCCAGCCCGGCCGGCGCGGAGTCCCACGACTCGGCGTCGATCTCCACCAGGGCGAGGTCGATCACCGTGTCGGCGCGCCGCACCCTGCCCTCAATCACGGGCCCGGTCTCCGCCAGGCCGCGCTTGAGCCGCAGCGTCACCGCCCGCTCGTCGGCCCGGTCCGCGGCGGCGGAGAATGCCCGCTCGGCGGCGACGGATGCGGCGACGACATCGGCCCCGGCGGCCTGCGCGACGTGCGCCGCGGTGAGCACCCAGCCGGGAGCGACCAGCCAGCAGGTGCCCACCGTCGCGCCGTCGTCGTCGAGCACCTGGCCGATGAAACCCGGGCCCAGGGCCTCGGGCGAGAGCGAACTCATCCCCCGGTCCCTTCGCCGCGGGAGGAGGCGCCGCCCGCCGCTGTTGCGCCCGCGGCACTCCCGCCGGCGCCATCCCCGCCGCCCCCGCCGGCGCTGGCGTCCTCGCCGTCCTTGGCGGCCTTGTAGGTGAGGGTGACGGTTATCGAGGCGGACGCCGTGCTCGAGGCGATAATGATCTTGCCGGTGGCGGCGAAGGACAGGCCGAGCGCGACGCTCACCTCATCGGGGGAACCGACCGTTTGCCGGATCCGCGCGACCGTCCCGGCCGTTTCCTCGGCGAAGGAGCGGATGACCGACTGGGCGCCGTCCAGCATGGTCTGGACCCTGTCGACCGCCCGGCCTTTGCTGGAGAGCTTCTCCGTGCCCGGGACGACGACGGTCTCGACGAGCACGTCCTCCTGGCCGATCCTGGTCGAGACTATGCGTGTGGCGCCGGTCATGGCGGCACTTTACAGCACCGAGGACAGGAAGGCCTGCGTGCGGGCCTCGGCGGGGTGGTCCAGGACCTCGGCCGGCTCGCCCGACTCGCAGATGACGCCCCCGTCCATGAAGACCAGCTGGTCGCCGACCTCCCGGGCGAAGCCCATCTCGTGGGTGACCACGACCATGGTCATGCCGTCCGCCGCGAGGTCCTTCATGACCTGGAGGACCTCGCCGACCAGCTCGGGGTCCAGGGCGGAGGTCGGCTCGTCGAAGAGCATGAGCTCGGGGTCCATGGCCAGCGCCCGGGCGATGGCCACGCGCTGCTGCTGGCCGCCGGAGAGCTGGGAGGGGTAGTGGTCCAGGCGGTCGCCCAGGCCCACCCGCTCCAGCAGCTCGACGCCGCGCTCGCGCGCCTTGGCCTTGGGGACCTTCTTGACCTGCACCGGCGCCTCCATGACGTTCTCCAGCGCCGTCATGTGCGGGAAGAGGTTGAAGCGCTGGAAGACCATGCCGATCTTGGCGCGCTGGGCGGCCCGGGCCTTGTCGGACAGGGAGTGCAGGCGGACCGTGCCGTCGGGCTGGGGCACCTCGCGCATGCCCATGAGCTCGCCGTCGACCCACACGCGGCCGGCGTCGATGGACTCCAGCTCGTTGATGCAGCGCAGCAGGGTCGACTTGCCCGAGCCGGAGGGACCGATGAGCACGGTGACCGAGCCCGGGTCCACGGTGAGGTCGACCCCGCGCAGCACGTGCAGCTCGTCGAAGAACTTGTGCAGGCCGGCGATGCAGACCTTGGTCGATTCGGCCCGGGCGAGGATCTCGGGGTCGGTGGGGGCGATGCTCATGGGGTGACCTCCAGGAAGGGGTTGTCCTTGGTCGTGTGGGCGTCGAGGATCGCCTGCTGGCGCCGGGACAGGCCGCGGCCCGCCTTCTTGCCGCCCGAGCGGTCGTCGAAGCCCCTGCCGTAGTAGCGCTCGAGGTAGTGCTGGCCGACCATGAGGATCGAGGTGATGATGATGTACCACACGGCCGCCACGATGAGCAGCGGGATCGTCTGGTAGGTGCGCGAGGCGTAGGCGTTGGTGACGAAGGTCAGGTCCAGGGTGAAGGGCACGGCCAGGACCAGTGAGGTGGTCTTGAGCATGGAGATCGTCTCGTTGCCTGTGGGCGGGACGATGACGCGCATGGCCTGCGGCAGCACGATGCGCCGCATGATCTGGCCCCGGCTCATGCCCAGGGCGCCCGCGGCCTCCGTCTGCCCCGGGTCCACGCTGGCCAGGCCGGAGCGGACGATCTCCGACAGGTAGGCCCCCTCGTTGATGCCCAGCCCCAGGACGGCGGCCACGAAGGGCGTGAACACGGACCTGGTGGGGAAGGTCAGCAATTCGGGGCCGAAGGGCACGCCGAGGCTGAGGTACTGGTAGAGGGAGGCCAGCGCCCCCCAGAAGACGAGCTGGGTGTAGATCGGGGTGCCGCGGAAGAACCACAGGTAGCCCAGGGCCACCCAGCGCAGGATCGGGTTGGAGGACTGGCGCATGATCGCCGTGGTCACGGCCAGCACGATGCCGATCGCCATGGCGAGGAAGGTCAGCAGCAGGGTCCAGCCCACGGCCCGCACGACGCGGACCTCGCGGAAGAAGAACCAGACCGTGTCCCAGTGGAACTTCTCATTGGTGACCAGCGCGTGCACGAACATCGCGCCCAGGACGATGACGACGGCGGCGCTGATCCAGGTGCCCGGCTTGGGCACCGGCCTGGGCCGGTTGAGCTGGACGGGGGCCTCATCGGTCGCGGCGCCGTCGGCGGCGGCGGTGTCAGTATTGCTCGTGGTGCTCATATCTACTTCTCCACCGGGGGGTTGAGTGCGGCGGTGGTCAGGGCGGCGCCCTCGATGCCCCAGGTGTTCAGGATCTCCTGCCAGACCCCCGAGTCCATGAGGTACTGGACGGCCGCCTGGATCGCCTTGGTCAGGGCGGGGTCGTTCTTGGTCAGGACGATGCCCTGGGGCAGGGCGTCCTCGATCTCGCCGACCGTCTCGACCTGGCCGCCGGTGGTCTCCACGGCGTAGCCGGCGACGGTGGAGTCGGAGTAGACGGCGTCGAGGGTGCTCCCGGCCAGGGCGGTGGTGGCCTCGGACTGGGTGGAGTAGGAGCGCACCTCGATCTCGGGCTTGCCCGCCTTCTTGCAGTCCTGGGAGAAGGTGTTGATGCTCTCCTCCTGGGCGGTGCCGGTCTGCACCCCGACGGTCAGGCCGCACAGGTTGAGGTGGTCGGAGGGGTCGATGCCCTTGGGGTTGCCGGCGGCGACGTTGAAGCGGGAGCCGACGTTGATGTAGGCGATCATGTTCATGGCCGCGGTGCGCTCACGGGTGACGGTGAAGGAGGAGATCCCCGCGTCGTAGGTGGTGCCCACCCCGGCGATGATGGAGTCGAATTCGGCGGTGTGGACCTCGGCGCGCACGCCCAGGACCTGGGCGATGGCCTGGGACAGGTGCACGTCGTAACCGACGGCGGCGCCCCCGGCGTCGAGGAACTCGGCCGGCGGGTAGTCGGTGGCGGCGGCCACGTCGAGGACGCCGTCGGACAGCGCCCCCTCGGGGAGCATGGCGATGATGTCCGGCTGGGGCTGGACGGCGCTGGTGTCGTAGGTGGGGATGGGGGCCGAGTCATCGGTCCCCGAGGCCCGCCAGTCCTCGGCGTGGGTGCAGGCGCCGACGGCGACCAGGCTCAGACACAGTCCGACGGCGCCGACGACGCGTAGGCGGTGTGGGGTCCACATGGGGTCTCCTTGGATGGTGGGAGCGAACCGCCCGTAGACTATCCACAAGTCGGTATAGGTATGCAAATGGGCGGGGTGGTCTTGCGCACGCGCCGCCGGCCCCGCGGCCGGTCACATGTCGTAGTAGAGCTCGAACTCGTAGGGGTGCGGGCGCATGCGCATGGGCACGATCTCGTTTTCGCGCTTGTAGTCGATCCACGTCGCAATGAGGTCGGGGGTGAAGACGTCGCCCTCGGTCAGGTAGTCGTGGTCGACCTCCAGGGCCTCCAGGGCCCGGTCCAGCGAGTGCGGCAGCTTGTCGATGTCGTGGTACTCCTCCGGGGCGAGCTCGTAGAGGTCCTTGTCGATGGGCTCGCGCGGCTCGATCCGGTTGCGCACGCCGTCGATGCCGGCCATGAGGACCGCGGCGAAGCACAGGTAGGGGTTGGAGGAGGGGTCGGGCACGCGGTACTCCACGCGCTTGGCCTTGGGCGAGGAGCCGGTGACCGGGATGCGGATGCAGGCCGAGCGGTTGCGGGCCGAGTAGACCAGGTTGACCGGCGCCTCGAAGCCCGGCACGAGCCGGCGGAAGGAGTTGACCGACGGGTTGGTGAAGGCCAGCAGGCTCGGGGCGTGGCGCAGGATGCCGCCGATGTACCAGCGGGCCAGGTCGGACAGCTGCCCGTAGCCGCGCTCGTCGAAGAACAGCGGCCTGCCGTCCTTCCACAGCGAGTGGTGGCAGTGCATGCCCGAGCCGTTGTCGCCGAAGATCGGCTTGGGCATGAAGGTGGCCGTCTTGCCGTTGCGCCAGGCCTCATTCTTGATGATGTACTTGAACTTCATCATGTCGTCGCCCGCGGCGAGCAGAGAGCTGAAACGGTAGTTGATCTCCTGCTGTCCGGCGGTGCCGACCTCGTGATGAGCCCGTTCGATCTCCAGTCCGGAGGCGAGGCAGGTGCGGACCATGCGATCACGGATATCGGCCATCTGATCGTTGGGGGAGACGGGGAAGTAGCCGCCCTTGAAAGCGGTCTTGTACCCCTTGTTGCCGCCCTCCTCCTCGCGCCCGGTGTTCCAGGCCGCCTCGCAGGAGTCGATGGCGTAGAAGGACTCGGCCGGTGAGGCCTCGTAGCGCACCGAGTCGAAGAGGTAGAACTCGGCCTCGGCCCCGATGTAGCAGGTGTCAGCGATTCCGGTGGAGCGCAGGTAGTCCTCGGCCTTGGCGGCGATCGAGCGGGGGTCGCGGGAGTAGACCTCGTCCGTGAAGGGGTCGACGATCGAGAAGTTGACGACCAGGGTCTTCTCCTCGCGGAACGGGTCCAGGAATGCGGTGGTCACATCGGGAACCAGTTTCATGTCCGACTCGTGGATCGCGGTGAAGCCTCGGATTGATGAGCCATCGAACATGAGGCCGTCAGTGAGTGCCTCATCCTTGAAGGCAGCCACAGGAATGGTGAAGTGCTGCATGACGCCGGGTAGGTCGCAGAACCGCACATCGACCAGCGCGACGTTCTCCTTCTCGATGAACGTCAGTGCCTCGGATGCGTCCTTGAACATATCTCCTCCAAGTGGGAACGGCGCACATACTCCACACGTATGCACTGCGGCTGACAACGGCCACTATATTGACGCCACCGTGACAAAGGAATGGCGTCAGTGTTGCCTGAGTGTTTCGCCCGTTCATCGCTGGGCCTCAGCGACTCCGGCAGGGCTCTGAGTGATGGGGGATGGAGGCGGGGCGGGTGTTGAGAGAGTCAGCGCCCGCGCATGGCACGGCGGTCGGGGCGGACCCGATTGGGATCGATGTGCTTGGGGATCGGCAGGTTCTTGCCCGCCATCGACGTCAGGCGCTTGGAGACCTGCGTGATCTCGCTGTCAGTCAGTGACGTGGGCTTGGTCGGAAGCTGGCGCAGCGTCTTGGACAGGTCGGTCAGGCGTACCTGGCCGGCGTCAGTGCCCACCTGTAGGGTGTGGATGGGAACGGTCGACAGCAGCCGATGGACCTTGCGCTCCTCCTCGGCCAACATGCGTCGGGTGCGGGTGCTGGGTCCCTCCGCGATGAGAACGACACCGGGGCGTCCCACCAGCCGCCACACGAGGTCCTGGTCCTTGGTGAAGGCCACGGGCTCGGGCTCCACAAACCAGCCCCGACCGATCTGGTCCAGAACGGCCTTCGCCGCTCCTGGCATTCCCTCGATCTGGGAGAAGGAGGCACGGCGCACCACGACTGACAGGATGACCATGTCGATCATGAGCGCCATGAGTGTGCCCACCATCAGCCAGTACCACAGGGACAGTCCGTAGCCGAAGGAGACAGCGGCCCCCAGGGCGAGGCAGGTGGCGAGTACCGCCAGCATCACCCATCCGATCCACGGGTAGCTCCGCCGCGAGATCGTGTAGGAGTCCTTGATGTTCTGAAGGTACTGAGCCAGCCGGCGCTTCTTCTTCGGCTGGGGGGACTGGGCACTACTCACGGGCACACCATAGACGACGTTGGTGCGCCGGCACACATGGTCTCGCCGTCAGCGTGGCAGGCCGGTGCGCACCGGGAACCCGGTCGGCTGCGTGGGACCCGCGCCTCGCCTTCAGCAGGCGGCGGCGAGGTGGGGGTGGGCTCCCAGCAGGGCCGACGCCTCCTGGCGGGCGGTGGCCGGCTCGGCGAGCTGCGAGAGGTGATCGGGGATGGGGCGACCGCGCTTGACCATGGCCCGTCCCCACAGCATGCCGGCGCGGTAGGAGGAACGCACCATGGGGCCGCTCATGACGGCGGCGAACCCGATCTCCTCGGCCAGGCGGCTGAGATCCACGAACTCCTGAGGCTTGACCCAGCGGTCAACAGGGTGGTGCAGCTTGGAGGGGCGCAGGTACTGGGTGATGGTGAGGATGTCGCAGCGCGCCTCCACCAGGGCGGCCATGGCCGCCTCGATCTCGTCACGGGTCTCGCCCATGCCCAGGATGAGGTTGGACTTGGTGACCAGTCCTGCCTCCGCGGCGGCCGTGATGACGTCGAGGCTGCCCTGGTAGGAGAAGGCCGGCCGGATCCGCTTGAAGATGCGCGGGACCGTCTCCAGGTTGTGGCCGAGAACCTCGGGGCGCGAGGAGAAGACGTCCTCAAGCGCGTCGGGGTTTCCCTTGAAGTCGGGGATGAGCAGCTCGACACCGGTGCCCGGCGAGAGCTCGTGCACCTGGCGGGCGGTCTCGGCGTAGAGCCAGGCGCCGCCGTCGGGACGGTCGTCGCGGGCCACCCCGGTGACGGTGGCGTAGCGCAGGTCCATCTCCTTGATCGAGACTGCCACGCGCCTGGGCTCATCGACGTCGTACTCGGTGGGACGTCCGGTGGCGATGTCGCAGAAGTCGCAACGTCGGGTGCACATCTCGCCGCCCACCAGGAAGGTGGCCTCACGGTCGTTCCAGCACTCGTAGATGTTGGGGCAGTTGGCCTCAGCACACACCGTGTGCAGGCTCTTCTCCCTCACCAGGCCGCGGACCTCCTGGTAGGTGTCGGAGACGACGGCGCGGGTGCGCAGCCAATCGGGCTTGGACTCAATGGGTGTCTGGGCGTTGCGCGCCTCAACCCGCAGGAGCTTGCGTCCCTCAGGGGCCACGGTGGTGCTCACGTCTACCTCTCCTCACCGACGACGGTTCCACGGTGAGTCTAGTACTCCCCCGAGGTTTATAGGACCTCCGGCCTAGGAGTGAGGCCTGTTGTCACGTGGCATCCGCCACCAAGGGAGTCAGATGGTTCTCCAGGGCGCAGACCAGAGCGTCCGCGGGGGCGCTGGTCTCCAGGTGCCTGCCGGTCTCTGCTGTCAGTGAGGTCACGCCGGCGTCGTCGATTCCGCAGGGAATGATGCGGTCCAAGGAGAAGGCCTCCAGGTCGGGGTCAACGTTCAGGCCGATACCGTGCATGGTCACGCCGCGGGCGACCCTCACCCCTAGAGCGCAGATCTTGCGCTCCGGGCGCGGGAGGCGGCCGGCCGTTCCCGTGGTTTCAGGGTCGGCCGGTAGCCAGACCCCGGAGCGACCCTCGACGCGGACCGTCTTCAGTCCGTAGAGGGCGCACAGGTCGATGACCGAGGCCTCCAGGGCCCGTACGTAGCGGATGACGTCAATGGGCTGGGCCAGGCGCAGGATCGGGTACACGGTCAGCTGGCCGGGCCCGTGCCAGGTGGTCTTGCCGCCACGGTCCACGTCAACCACCGGTACGTGACCGGGCTCGACGACGTCGGCGCTGGGGCGCTCCCAGGAGTGGGCCCTCCTGCCGACGGTGTAGACCGGCTCGTGCTCCACAAGCAGGAGCGTGGAGGGGCGACGTCCCTCGACAACTTCACCGTGAAGATCCTTCTGCCGCTGCCAGCCCTCATGGAAGGGGATGAGCCGGGAACCGAGCTTCATGTCCTCACGCAGCACGGGCGCAGTCTACGTGACCACAACCGGCACTCGAGCCCGAGTTATCCACAGGCCGGTCGAAAGGGCTGGTCATTCCGGAGCGCCGTGATGACCATGGAGTGTATGAGCCCGACGACGTGCCCCCGCCCTGCCGACCGCTCTCGAGACGGTGCCTCCAACCGTGCCAGGCCCCGGCGCCGTCATCTGTCCTTCCGTCGGCCCCGGCCTCGGCGTGTCGGCTCCCCTCGTGCAGCCTTGCTGCCTCCCTCCGACGCGGAGCCGAGCATTCCCGACTCGGCACTCAGCACCCTGTCGCAGCAGGGCTACACCGTTGGTGAGGTCATGGGGCGCTCGACCGCCTCCAGCGCCCCTCGCCGTGGGCTGGACGGACAGGGGCGTGACGTGGTCATCCGGGTCGTCGACCTGCCCTGTGGGCGCGCTGGATCCTCCGTCCTGCGGCGCTTGGCCGATCTGCGCGTCCTGCGCCACCCTGGCCTGGTGACCGTGCGGGAGGTGGTCTCGCTGCCCGACAACCGGGCAGGCGTCATCATGGACCTCGTTGAAGGGGCGGGACTCGACGTGGTCCTGGGGGCGCGAGGACGGCTGAACGTCTCCTGGCTGGCCACGCTCCTGGACGTTCTGGGCTCGGCACTGGCGTACCTGCACGAGCATGGAGCGAGCCACGGGGACGTATCTGCCGGCAACGTCCTGGTGGCCGCCGATGGACATCCGGTCCTTGTCGACCTGCTGGGCTCTGTCATGGAGACGGGTACACAGGAGTATGCCGCGCCGGAACGTCTTGCCGGTGCCCCGGCGTCCTGTGCCGGTGACGTCTACGCCCTGGCCCGTCTGCTGACCGAGTGCGCGGGACAGGGTGGCACTGCCTCCCGGCGCCTGGCGGGAATCCTGACTGATGCGCTGGCCGAGGATCCCGCTGACCGTCCCAGTGCTCGGGACCTGGCGGCCCGAGCACCTCAGCTGGGGCCGGCCTCACCCATTGAGCTGCCCGACGGCGCCCGCCTGGCTGCCGGCTCCCTGCGAGCAGCGGCCCGCACCCCGACTCGCACGGTCGGTTCCAGGCTCAGTCTCAGAGCGGGGGCAGGTTCCCGGCTGAGAACGAAGGGCGCGCCTCGGAAGGAGGTCGGTAGCGCCAACAGCACCGGGCGGGGGCCCGCGGCCATACGCTGGGGGAGAAGGGCAGGAGCAGGGCGCAGACGCACACGCGTCTGGGGACTTGCGGCGGTGGTGCTGGTGGCCATCAGCCTGGCTGCCTGGGGGCCGGCCAAAGCCCTGGTCTCGCACAGGCCCGCGTGGGCGCTCGGCGCAGTCGCAAGTCCGTCAAGCCCTGCGCGATCGTCGGCGTCCGCCAGCGCTGGTGCCCTTCCCGTAGGCAGCCCGTTTCCCGCCACCACCGGGAGCTCAACCGTGAGGGCGTCGGCGCCGACTCCTGGAGGGGACGGAGCCGCCGACATGGTCAGTGTCGTCGTCGGACTGGCCGATGCTCGCGACCGGGCTCTCATGGCCGGTGATGCCATCGCTCTGGCGGCTACGACAGTACCTGGGTCGCCCGCGGCACAGGCTGACACACAGGTTCTCACTGAGCTGCTCGACTCCGGTGAAGGCGTCGGGGAGCTGCATACCTCCATCAGCCAGGTCGCTGAGGTGAGGTTGCCTGACGACGCGGCGGAGCAGTGGGCCGGCGCGAGAGCGCTGCAGGTGACGCTGTCGCAAAGCGCCTCAACGCGTTCGGGACCTGCGGGAACGCGGACAGTTCCGGCCCTCCAGTCCCGCCGGGTTGTGCTCATCGTCGTCCCGGAGCCGTGGCGAGTGGCCGACATCCGTACCGTGGAGTGAGCTACCTGCCGGACGCGGAATGGGGTGGATGCGGCCCCCGCGGTGCTCAGTAGGGCTCGGTCAGGACCGACGTGTAGCCCTCGCGCTCGAGCACGTCTCGTGCGTCTGCCACCATTGCCGCCGAACCGCACAGGTAGACGTCCGTGCACTCGGGGTCGAGCTGGAGGTCGTGAGCGAGTGCGGTGAGGGCCTGGGTGACTCGTCCGTGGAACGCGTCCGGAGCCTCCTGGCGGCTCAGGCAGCGCACGACGGTCCCCGGCAAGGGGGAGCTGATCCTGGTGGTCAGGTCCTCCTCCTGGTAACGGCACCCGAAGAGCAGAATGTCGCGCTCCAGGCCGGCAGCCTGAGCGAACATGGCCAGCATGGGCGCGATTCCCGTGCCAGTGGCGATGAACAGACGGCGCCTGCCCGAGTCGACGAGCCCGAAGCCTCCCAGGGGCAGCTCCACCACTGTCTGCGCGCTCGTGTCCGCGTTCTCAATGAACCGGGATCCCGGGCCGCCTGTCCGGGTGGAGATGAGCAGACGAAGACGATCCTCCTCCAGCCCCGCGATCGAGTAGTCACGCCATGCGTCATCGCCCACGTGCAGACGGGCGAACTGCCCCGGCGCCCACGAGCCGATCCTGCCGTCCAACTGCAGCTCCGCCTCCCACACGCTGGGAGTCAGACGCCGTTTGGAGACCAGGGTGGCGAGGTGCTTACCCTCGGGTAGCGCGTGCTCCGCGCGAGACTCAGGAGCCTCGGGCCTCTCGCGCAGGGCGGAGGCGATGGTGGGATACCCGCGAGGCCCAAGGACCTGGCACGCGGCTGCGACTCCGCCCATCATGGCTCCCATGATGCCGGCGCTCCCGGCGTCCTGGCCGGAGAGGAACAGACCGGGGACGGCCGTGCGCGGCCCCAGGGGGCGGGACCGGAACCTCAGTGGAGTGGCCGGAGGACCGTAGAAGGCCCCGGCGGGATGAGCGGTGTAGTGCTCGTAGGTCAAAGGAGTGGAGGTCTCCACGTAGTCCACGAGCTCGGTCAGCCCCGGAGCCGCGCTCTCAGCCAGCTCCAGCATGCCTTGGGCGATGCGCTCCTTGAGAGCGAAGTACTCGGGGCCGCGGTTTTCTCGGGGCTGCTCGGCCCACTGCCGGAAGGCGCGCGCGTCACAGAAGGAGATGAGCTCGGCGGTATGTGGGGACTCGCCGGACTTCAGAGAGGGGAAGGAGACGAAGACGTCGTGAGGGCGCCCCTCGAGCAACGAATCGCTGTACCGTTGTGCGCCCTCGTGATCGAGGTCCCGGTTGATCCAGATGTTGCCGCCATCGATGCCGATGCTGCGCGGGTCATCACGCAAGCGTAGGAACACGGTGACCGCGGACGTGCCCGTACCCAGGTGCTCCAGCAAGCGGCGTGCGGGCCTGGTGCGTCTCCCGATCTCTCCGAATGTGGGCAACAGACGGTTGAAGGTGTTGGAGGCGCCGATGGCGGACACGATGACCGGGGCGCGGTAGACGCGTTCGCGTACCTGGGCGCTGCGGTGGTCCATGACTCGGACTCCGACCGCCTTCCCGTTCTCGGTGAGGATCTCGGTGACGTCCTGAGCGACGCGGACAGCGCCTCCGGCCTGTTCGATGCCCTTCTCGAAGGTGCGGGCGATCCGAGCGCTGCCACCGCGGGGGAACCAGGCGCCCTCGAGGTAGTGGGAGACGATCATCGCGTGCACGGCGAAGGCCGATCGGGACGGCGGCAGGCCGTAGTCCCCCCACTGACTGGCCAGGACGGCCTTGAGCCTGGGGGAGCGGAAGTGGGCATCCAGATACGCCTTCGTCGTCTGAGTGGCTCGACGGCCTCCCAGGCGCTGGGCTGCCCTGAGCAGCGAGGCCGCAGGCCGGGGGACCATCCCCTGGATGAAGCCCAGCGTCGCCCACCGTGTCACCCGGCGAACATCCTGGAAGTAGCGGTGAATGGCTCTGGCCTCCTGCGGGAATGCGTCAACCAGGTCGCGCTCGTACCGAAGCGGATCGCTGCTGACACGCAGCTCCACGCCCGGGTAGACGAACCTGTCGTAGGAGTCGGGCATGCGGTTCCACTCCAGCTCGCCGCCGGAGAGGTAGTCGAAGTAGGCGCGGCCCTGGCTTCCGGGATCGAGCTGACCGATGTAGTGCACCCCCACGTCCCAGGAGGCGCCGTCACGCCGGAAGGTGTGCGTCAGTCCGCCCGGTTCCGTATGCCGCTCCAGGACCAGAACTCGCTTGCCGCCGGCCCGCGCCAGCAGGCCGGCAGTCGTCAGTCCTCCAATACCCGAACCGATCACGATGACGTCGTAGGACATCCCTGACCCCTCCAATAACTAGACAGTGTCAAGTCAGCATAGCAGTCAACTGGACACTGTCTAGTAGTTCGGTTCTAGACTCCTTCCATGACCTCTGAAACGACAGGCGCCTCGGGGCGCCGCGGCGGCCGGGACCTGCGCTCCGAACTGCTGCGAACCAGCAGGGAGCTCCTCGATGAAGCCGGCCCCAGTGCCCTGAGCATGCGGGAGGTCGCGCGCCGTGCCGGCTGCACGCACCAGGCGCCGTATCACTACTTCGCCAATCGCGAGGCCATCCTGGCGGCCTTGGTGTGTGAGGGCTTCGATGAGCTCGCGGATAGGCTCGCTGTGGCGCACGAGGGGCTTGGGGGTGCGGATCTGCATGCGGTCCTGGTGGCCTCGGGAAACGCCTATGTTGAGTTCGCGCTATGTCACCCCGGGGTGTTCCGGGTGATGTTCCGGCCCGACATCTGCGATCCCGAGCGCTTCCCGGAGGTGGTGGAGGCCGGTGAGCGTGCGCGTCATGAGCTGGCCCGTCTGGCGAAGGCCGTGATGGGCGATGGTGCTCAGCTCGAGGCGGAGGTGCTGATCTGGTCCGGAGTGCACGGCCTGGCATCACTGCTCCTCGACGGCCCCTTGGCGGGCGAGTTCAGCTCCATAGAGGATCGCATCGACTTCGCTCGCGGCGTCGTCGGTTTTGCTGGGGTGCCCGAGGTTGGCAGGGGCTGAGGGGGTGGAATCGGCATAGAGGCTGGTGGGTGACAGAAGTGGAAAGGTGTTCGGTCTCCTGACTGAATGTCCTTGTCGAGGACGTATAGCAACATAGGTTGACAAAAAAGTTCTGTCAACCTATGTTGCTTGCATGGATGCGCTCACCGCAGCCACCGAGGCTGCTAACACCACTCGCCCCGAGGACGGGTTACGAGCCGTGGCGGCTCTGCGACGACTGACGGACAGCCTTGAGCTTGCGCAGGTCGAGGCCGCTCTACGTGCGGGCATGGGTTGGAGCGAGATCGCCTCCTGTCTTGGAGTCTCTCGTCAGGCAGTCCACAAGAAGTACGCCAAGCGAGTTCAGCCCGGTTTGGCTCCGACCCGAAGGAGATGACGATGGCCGCTGTTGCCCACTACCTGACTTGGCTCGAAGCCATGCGTACGGAGGCTGCGCGCCTTCGCCACCGGGAGGTCGAGCCGGAGCACATGCTCCTCGGTCTCCTCGCCCAGGGCGGGACGGCTGCAGCCGTCTTGGCGGGTCGTGGCGTGACTCTCGCGGGAGCGCGCGCCGCCGTCGATGACATGACTCATGCGGACCTTGCTCGCGTTGGTATCAACCTTCCCGACGCGCTCAAGCCTGCGCCGATCTCAGCCGAAGAGCTGACGGCGGAGGCGGGAGGAGAGATTCCCCTTTCGGACACTGCCGCCGAGTTCATTGACAACAAGGGGACTTCGTTCAACTCCAGCGCTCAGGCTCTGCAAGCCCTCATCTCCTCATCCACCGTCTCGCTCCAGTCGCCGGTCGTCAGGCTTCTTGCTCACTGCGGAGTTGATGTCGACTGCCTGCGCACTGAGCTCAGTGAAATGGTGGCAGACGAGGAAACGGCCCGGGGACGCTACCGGATGACTGATGAGTACCGTGGGTACGGCCTGGATCGGGAACTGAGTCAGGAACGCTTCATCTCCGCCTCGGCGGCTCAGCTGGCCGCCCTACTGAGGGACCCGGATCGGCTCACGTGGTGGGCCCTGCCTCGACAGCAGCTGGTTGAGGTTCTTTCCGACGGCGCCGTGCAGAGGGTGGAGGGGCGACGTCGGACTGTCTTCCTGAGGTGGCGGCTGGAGACGGCCGTGGACACGAGGGTTACCTGGTCGTGCACCGTCGTCTCAGGGCGTCGCGACGGTGAGGTGGCCTTCGTGAAGGATCTGCACCTGATCGAGGCGCCAGGTGGAACTCGTGTCCGTCTGGTTCTGGCGCATCGCACATGGGGGCGGCTGGGGGAGCTGGTCTACCCGATCGTCTGGCGCTGGACTCGTCTGGGGCTGGAGAACACGCTCACCGGTATCGCACGGGCTGCAGCGGAGGACTCCTGAGCCGAGCCGCGAGCCCGGGAACTGGCCGTGGGTTGTCGTATGCCCGAGTACAGGACCCGATAGCCCGGGTACAACGAACGGGGCCCCGCACCGTGATGGTGCGGGGCCCCGTTGTTGACGGCCTAGCGGGCCGAGCGCAGGCTCACAGACCCAGCTCGCCGCCGAAGTCGCCCTCCTCAAGGCGCTTCTTGACCGTCATGAGGTAGCGGGCCGCGTCCGCGCCGTCCACCAGTCGGTGGTCGTAGGACAGGGCCAGGTAGCACACCGAGCGGATGGCGATGACCTCGCCGCCGTCGGCGTCCTTGATGACCCGGGGCTGGCGCTGGATGGCACCCAGACCCAGGATCGCGACCTCCGGCTGGTTGATGATAGGGGTGTCGAACAGGGCGCCACCGCTGCCGGTGTTGGTGATCGTGAAGGTCGAGCCGCTGAGCTCATCGGGGTTGACCTTGTTGTCCCGGGTGCGGGCGGCCAGGTCGTTGATGCGCTTGGCCAGCCCGGGGATGTTGAGGTCGCCGGCGTTCTTGACCACCGGCACGAGCAGGCCGCGCGGCGTGTCCACCGCGATGCCGACGTGCTCGACATCGTGGTAGGTGACGTTCTTGCCCTCGATGGAGGCATTGATCTTCGGGTGGGCCTTGAGCGCCTCCGTGGCCGCCTGGACGAAGAAGGGCAGGAAGGTCAGCTTGGTGCCGTTCTTGGCCAGGAAGTCGTTCTTCGCGCGGGCTCGCAGCGCCGCCACGCGAGTCACGTCCACCTCGACGACGGTGGTCAGCTGAGCAGAGGTCTGCAGCGACTCGATCATACGCTCGGCGATCACCTGGCGCAGGCGGCTCATCTTCTCCGTACGGCCGCGCAGGGTCGTGTCCACCTCGGGCTTGGCCGGGGCCGGCTTGGCCGCGGCGGCGGGAGCGGACTCCTGAGAAGCAGGGGCGGCTGCAGCCGCCGCGGCTGCACGAGCCTCCTCAGCGGCCTTGGCCGCGACCTCCACGTCCTGCTTACGGATACGGCCTCCCACGCCGGTGCCGGTGACGGTGGACAGGTCCACGCCCTTGTCCTTGGCGAGCTTGCGCACGATCGGAGTGACGTAGGAGCCCGTGGCGCCCGAGCTCACCGGAGCGGTGGCTGCAGGTGCCGCGGTCGCGGCAGGAGCCGGGGCCGACGACGCTGCCGGAGCCGGAGCGGGGGCCGGCTTGGCGGCAGGAGCGGGGGCCTCCGGCGTGGCAGCCGGGGCGGGTGCTGCCGCTGGTGCGGCCGACGGGGATCCGACGATCGCCAGGACGGTGCCGACCTCGACGGTCTCGTCCTCGGGGACACGGATCTCCAGCAGGACGCCGGATGCGGGGGAGGGGACCTCGGTGTCCACCTTGTCGGTGGCGACCTCGAGCAGGGGCTCGTCGGCCTCAACGGTGTCACCCACGGCCTTGAGCCAGGAGGAGACCGTCCCCTCGGTGACGGACTCACCCAGGGCCGGCATCGTCACTTCGGTGCCCTCGGCCGAGCCTCCGCTCTGGGGGGCGACAGGCTCCGGGGCAGGTGCAGGGGCGGGCTCGGGAGCCGCCTGGGCGGCAGGGGCAGGCGTCTCAGCCGCAGGCGCGGGGGCGGCCGGAGCAGGAGCGGAACCCGCTTCCGAGGGGTCACCGATGATGGCCAGGACGGTGCCGACCTCGACGGTCTCGTCCTCGGGGACACGGATCTCCAGCAGGACGCCGGATGCGGGGGAGGGGACCTCGGTGTCCACCTTGTCGGTGGCGACCTCGAGCAGGGGCTCGTCGGCCTCAACGGTGTCACCCACGGCCTTGAGCCAGGAGGAGACCGTCCCCTCGGTGACGGACTCACCCAGAGCGGGCATCTTCACGGACTCTGACATTGCTGTCTTCCTTACTCTCGTCTAGCTGGATCAGCCGTGGTTGTGCAGCGGCTTGCCGGCGAGGGCCATGGCGGCCTCGCCGAGGGTCTCGTTCTGGGTGGGGTGGGCGTGGACCAGGGAGGCGACGTCGTCGGCGTCGGCCTCCCAGGACACCATGAGCTGGCCCTCTCCGACCTGCTCGCCCATGCGGGCGCCGATGGCGTGGAAGCCCACGATGGGGCCGTCCTTGAGGGAGACGAGTTTGACGAAGCCCTGGGTCCCCAGGATCTGGCTCTTGGCGTTGCCGGCCACGTTGAACTCGGCGGTGGTGACGTTGTCCTTGCCGTGGATCTCGGCGGCCTTGGCCTCGGACAGACCCACCGAGGCGATCTCGGGCTCGCAGAAGGTGACCTTGGGGACCAGGACGTCGTCGACCGGGGTGGGGTCCAGGCTCGCGACCTTCTCCGCCACGGCGATGCCCTGGGCGAAGCCGCGGTGGGCGAGCTGGACGCCGGGGACGATGTCGCC
>ERZ773010.875-NODE-875-length-19921-cov-8.263163_pt1 | contig 19921 bp, 28 predicted proteins | sample MGYA00580842_ERZ773010 | MGnify/ENA primary metagenome ERZ773010 (study PRJEB29015, sample SAMEA2737982) | human oral metagenome | biome: human oral; feature: human-associated habitat; material: dental | place: China | collected 2107 ...
CAAATAGTACGGCAAAGCGAGGCAACGCCGTACTGGTTTAAATTTAATCCACTATACCTTATAAAAATCATTCCAAAAACTAATACATACCGTCGCTGTCAATATAAAAAGCAAACACAAGGATGCCGATATGAAAAAGTTTTGGGAAAATTACAAAAGGAATTTACGATTACTGGCTAAGTTCAGCAGGCGGCACTGGAAAGTATTCTGTATCAGCTGCTTTGCATCCAGCTTCATCGTTACCACCGTAAATTTTGTCTTGAGCTTCTATATCATTGATCCTAAATATTTCCTTGGTGATGACCATTTCCTTCCCGACAGTATCAAAGCCATCATTGTGGTCATTTTGATGCATTTCATGTTCTCGAAATACATAATCTATAAAAATAAAAACACCTCCAAAGATTAAATACAAACCCACATCCTTGAATACGCCCCAACCTACATATCGGATTTTTCCCAACTTAAGGTCGTCTGAAAGTTTCAGACGACCTTTTTGCATAATATTTCATGTCCAACACACGATAAAGAAACTTTCAGACGACCTCTCTGCCTTATTTAATATCTCATCCGACCTTGTCTTTCCCGCCCTCTATTTCGCCTCTCATTCATCATTAAAATTCATCGAAAAATTAAACACTTATAACATCAAAAACCCGCTATACCGCCCCGTTGCAAATCGTGCTATGGTTTATTTGATACGTTTGAAAAACCTTAACTATAGTGGATTAAATTTAAACCAGTACGGCGTTGCCTCGCCTTGCCGTACTATCTGTACTGTCTGCGGCTTCGTCGCCTTGTCCTGATTTAAATTTAATCCACTATACCTTGTATTCTGATTACAAAGAAAGGCTTCAAAATGGATGGTTGGACTCAGACTTTGAGCGCGGGCTGGCTGCTGGGTATTGCGGCGATGGCTATTGTGCTGATTTTGCTGTTGATTGTGAAACTGCGTGTCCATGCGCTGTTAACCTTGGTGTCGGTGAGCCTGCTGACGGCGGTGGCGACGGGGCTGCCGATGGATAAGATTGTGAACGACGTTCTGCTGAAAAACTTCGGCGGCACGCTCGGCAGCGTGGCTTTGCTGGTCGGCTTGGGCGCGATGCTCGGGCGGCTGGTGGAAACTTCGGGCGGGGCGCAGTCGCTGGCGGATGCGCTGATTCGGATGTTCGGCGAAAAGCGCGCGCCGTTTGCTTTGGGAGTGGCGTCGCTGATTTTCGGTTTCCCGATTTTCTTTGATGCGGGATTGGTGGTGATGCTGCCGATTGTCTTCGCGACGGCGCGGCGCATGAAGCAGGACGTATTGCCTTATGCTTTGGCGTCCATCGGGGCGTTTTCGGTGATGCACGTTTTCCTGCCGCCCCACCCCGGTCCGATTGCGGCTTCGGAATTCTATTCGGCGAACATCGGTCAGGTGCTGATTTTGGGATTGCCCGTCGCCATGTTCACTTGGTATGTCAGCGGTTATCTGCTGGGTCAGGTTTTGGGACGCACCATCCGTGTTCCCGTTCCCGATTTGCTCAGCGGCGGCGCGGTGGACAACGACCGGCCGCAAACGCCTGCCAAAGCTTCGACCGTGGTCGGCATTATGCTGATTCCTATGCTGTTGATTTTTATGAACACGGGGCTGTCCACTTTAATCAGTGAAAAAGTCGTCAGCGCGGATGAACATTGGGTGCAGGTGGCGCGTATGATCGGCTCGACCCCTGTCGCGCTGCTGATTTCGGTTTTGGTGGTGCTTTATGTCTTGGGCAGCAAACGCGGCGTGAAGGCGAGCGCATTGGAAAAAACGGTGGACGGCGCACTCGCCCCCGTCTGCTCGGTTATTTTGATTACCGGCGCGGGCGGGATGTTCGGCGGCGTGTTGCGCGCGTCGGGCATCGGTCAGGCGTTGGCGGACAGCATGGCAAATTTGGGCATACCCGTATTGCTGGGCTGTTTCTTGGTGGCTTTGGCTCTGCGTATCGCGCAAGGTTCGGCAACCGTCGCATTGACGACCGCCGCCGCATTGATGGCACCCGCCGTTGCCGCCGCAGGCTTCAACGACTGGCAACTCGCCTGCGTCGTTTTGGCAACCGCGGCAGGCTCGGTCGGTTGCAGCCACTTCAACGACTCGGGCTTCTGGCTGGTCGGCCGCCTTTTGGATATGGACGTACCGACCACACTGAAAACATGGACGGTTAACCAAACGCTGATTGCCGCCATCGGCTTTTCAGTGTCGGCGCTGCTGTTTGCCGTGGTTTGAGGTCGTCTGAAAACGGTTTTGAGACGTTCTAAACCGTCTGCCCGAACTTATATAGTGGATTAACAAAAATCAGGACAAGGCGACGAAGCCGCAGGCAGTACGGCAAGGCGAGGCAACGCCGTACCGGTTTAAAGTTAATCCACTGTATCTTTCCACTCAAACAAAGGAAGAGAACATGACGACGCATTTTGTGATGATGGGTGTTTGCGGCTGCGGCAAAACCACCGCCGCCCTGTCCCTGCAAAAACACCTCAACCGATGCCCCTACGCCGAAGGCGACGATTTCCACACCCAAGCCAACCGCGACAAAATGGGCGCGGGCATCCCGCTGACCGACGAAGACCGCTATCCGTGGCTGCGCAACCTGCGCGACTGGATGACGGAACAGGCGCAAAGCGGCGCGGCGTACACCATCGTTACCTGCTCCGCGTTGAAACGCCAATACCGCGACATCCTGCGCGGCGCGCAAGGCAAAACCGCCTTCATCCACCTGACACCGCCGCAAGCCATCAACCTCGAGCGCATGATGGCGCGCCAAGGGCATTACATGAAGGCAGGGATGCTGGATTCGCAACTGGAAATCCTGGAAGAACTCGGCGCGGACGAATACGGCGTCAAAATCGACAACCCCGGTTCACCCGAAGCCGTAGAAGCCGATATTCTGGCATGGGTTAAGGCAGAAGGTTTGTTGTAAAGAAAGCGTGTCAGCAGGTATAGAAAAGGGTGACAGTCAATAACAGTGAAGATCTTTTTCATCAGTAACAAACCTAGAGGAGTCTTAAAATGAAACCACAACGTATTTTGGCGGTCTTATTATTTCTTCCGCTGACGACATTTGCCGGTCCTGATCTGACCATGACCAAAGCCCAGTTCGAAAGCGCGCAGAAGCAAAAGCTTTACCGCTTCGACGGTTATCCGACAAAAAATACCTTCAACGGTAAAACTGCCAAACTTAACATGAAAGACCAGTACGCCCGTACGTTCCGCACCCGGCTGCGTGAGGTTTTGGCAGAAAACCGTCCCAACGCCGCCGGCAAATATTCCACTTTCGGTTTCGGTTGCGGCACGTCAGGCTGTATCGAAGCGGGTGCAATCGACAATACCACGGGAACGCCGATACAATTGGGCGATCTGCTGTTAGGCTGCGGAGATATTGATGAGGATGGCGACTTCCGTTCCGATCCTAAGAGTAACCTAGTCATCGCCTCCGGTTGTCTTGAGGGGCACTTACAAGATAAGGACGGTTCAGAACAATTCGGCCATCATTACTTCCTGATCGACAAAGGCAAATTCAAGCACTTGCGCTCGGTCAGAGTGAAAAGGTAAGCCATAGAGTTTGATGAATTCGGGAAATGAGAAACCGAACGGGAATTGGCTGAACTGAAACAGAAATACGATCTGTAATCCGGTTTCAGACGACCTGCCAAACACAATTTCAAAAGGAGTTAATAATGGACGATGATTTTCAAAACAACCCTGCTTATGACTACTTACCACAAAATAATTTTCATGGACTTTTTGATGAAAATAAGCCTGCCAACGGCACCCAAATCCTGCGTGTTATTCTCAGAAAAGCCTTCATCGCCTGGATACTTTTATGTATCTATCTTTGGTTCCGGCTGCCTTAGTATGTTATTCTGCTTTTCAGACGACCCTTTCGGGTCGTCTTTCTATTTCCTTTTTTTATACGCCTCACGGGAAGCTATCAAAGCATTCGGTACTTCACTAACACGGTCATCTGAAAGTTTCAGACGACCTTTTTTACAAGGATTTCACGGTTAACTCACGATACAACCGCTTTTCAGACGACTCCTTACAAAGTCTCCGCTTGAAACCACGTTTTACCGTTGGCGGTGCATTCGAGGATGCGCCAGTCGTAGGTTTGGCTGAGGCGTTCGGCGTCCATGATGTCGGCGGTTGCGCCTGCGGCGGTGATGCTGCCGTTTTTCATCAGCGTGATGTGGCCGGCGTAGTGGGCGGCGAGGTTGAGGTCGTGCAACACCATGACGACGGTCATGCCTTGTTCGGGCAAGGTGGTGAGGTGCTGCATCAGGCTGTGTTGATAGCGGACGTCGAGATGGTTGGTCGGCTCATCAAGAAAGAGGACTTCGGCATCCTGCAACAGCGCGCGGATGACGGCGGCGCGTTGCTGTTCGCCGCCGGAGAGGGTTTGGATGCGTTTGTGTCGCAGGTCGGCGAGGTCGAAATGCTCGAGCAGAGCTTGTGCGCGTCGTGTGTCCGCCTGTTTGGGTCGCCGATACCAAGCGAGTTTTGGGTATCGCCCGATCAGGACGTATTCGGACAGGGTCATGGGTAGGTTGAAATGTTCGTGTTGCCCGACCCAGGCGATTTTATGCTGTCTGAGCGCGTCCTTCATGGGCATCCCACACCAGCTTGCTTGCGGATGGTAGAGGAACTGTTTGAGCAGGGTGGACTTGCCCGCGCCGTTGGGGCCGATAACCGCGCTGACGGCGCATTGGGGAAATTCGGCGCGTTCCAAAGACAGGATGGTGCGTTTTCCGGCTTTGACGGTGCAGTTTTCGATGAGCAATGCCATGTCAGCTCCTTTGGTCTTTGACAATCAGCCACAGGAAAAACGGCCCGCCCAAAATGGCGATGACGATGCCGACGGGCAGGTCGATGGGGTACACCACCCAGCGGGCAAACGTATCGGCGAGCAACATGAAAATCGAGCCGACGGCGGCGGACAGGATAATCAGGCGGGTACGCGAGCCTCCGACTGCCTGCGCCAATACGTTGGGTATCATCATGCCGACGAAACCGATGATGCCGCCGAGCGAGACGGCGGCACCGGTCATCAAAGCCGCGCCGATGATGGTTGCCACGCGGGTGGCGGCGACGCTGATGCCCATGGTGTGTGCGGTTTCGTCACCCAAAAGCAAATAGTCGAGACGGCGGCCGACGGCGGTCAACACGACCAAGCCCGCCAGCATCACGCCGCCTGCGTAAGCCGGCGAAACAAAACCTGCTTCGGAGAAGCTGCCCGAGAGCCAAGTCATGGCTCTGCGCAATGCCATGTCGTCTGAAAGGAAGAGAATCAGGCTGACCAACGCGCCGCACAAAGCGCTGACCACAAAACCCATGACCAACAGCCCCAGCTTGCCGCCGCCGACCAGACGGTGTCCGAGCAGAATCAGGATGCAGACGGCAAACGCGCCCGCAAATGCCGCCAGCGGTACGGCGATGTTCCAGCCCATCGCAATCGCCAACACCACGCCCATCGCCGCACCGCCCGACGTACCGATCAAGCTCGGGTCGGCAAGCGGGTTTTCAAACAATGCCTGCAACGCCGCGCCGCTGGCGGAAAGTGCCGCGCCGACCAGCAAAGCGACAAAAATACGCGGCAGGCGGATTTCCATCAACACGGGATCGGCGGCAAACGGATTGCTCCAGCCGCCCTCGCCCACTCCGGCGCAAAACCAGATCAGAAACAAAGATAAAACCGGCAACGCCGGAAGCCATTTTTTCATGTTGTGATTCTTTGAAGAGTATTTCGGCAGCGGCTGCGAAACGCCGAAGGATTCGCCGTTGATTGCTTTTCAGACGGCCTGTTCGCAATAAACGAACGCAGAACGCTGCTTCCTTCATGTGCATCTGTTCCGAAACAACGGCGGCAAAAGAAGGTCGTCTGAAACCGACAAAAAGCCGGATTGCCATCCGACTTCGTGCCATCACGCAACTTTCAGACGACCGCGCCTTATTTCCCTAAATCGTGCAGCTTGCGGACGATGTCGGGTGTGTAGAGGCCGTAGCGCATATAGTCGTCCGCCTGCCAGAACAAGATGCGTTTGTTTTTCCCGGCGGGGCTGGAAGCGATTTCGGGGCGCGTCATGATTTTGTCGAGGCCGCCAAGGGCTTTTTCATTGTGTTTGGCGATGATGATGACGTCGGGTTTCGCATTGAGCCAGCCTTCGCGCGAGAACGGTTTGAGTCCGTCCACCGAAGCCGCCGCGTTCGTCCCGCCGGCTAAGCGGATAAGCACGTCGCCGACAGTATTTTTACCCGCAACATAACGTCCGTCGTAGCTGAGGATGTAGCGTTTGCCGTTGGCAGGCTGCGCCTTGATGCTGCTTTTAAACTGCTGCGCCAAAGCCTGCGCCTGCTTTTCCTTGCCCAACAATTTGCCGATGCGGGCGAAACTTTGCTGGTATTGCTCCAGCGTTTCGTTTGAATTGACGTTTTCCGCTTTGACACCGGCGCGGCTGAGTTGGGCGTAAATACCGTCAGGTTTCGCCATCCAGCTTCCGATGACCAAATCAGGCTTTTTGGCGATGATGGGTTCGGCGGAGAAATTGCGGTAAAAGCCGATGGACGGCGTGTTTTTATAGGCGGGGTTGCGGTTGAACTCGTGGATGCCGACGACTTCTTTGTCTGCACCGAGTTTGGCGGCGATGTCGGCAACGTCGGGCGTCAGGATAACGACACGCTGCGCGGCGGCATGGGCGGCAAGCAGGGTCAGGACGGCGGCGAAGATGTGTTTTTTCATAATGTTTCCGTATGGTTTGCGGGGTTTGGAGGTCGTCTGAAAACCCAAAACAAGGTTTCAGACGAGGTGTGGGTTCAAAAAAGATTACAGCCCGTATTTTTGGCGCACTTCGGCAATCAACGCGCGCCACGCTTCGGATTCCGCCTCCGCATCGGCGGGTCTGCCAAACAGTTGCAGCACCAAATTGCGGCGGTCGTCATAGGCTTCGATGCTGTGGACAATGCCGTTGCTGCCCGGACGGCGGACAAACCAAAGTTCGGCGAGCTTGGCGTCATCGAAGAAGAAATTTAGAAAGTTAATGATACGGATTATCATTTTATTTCAATTTATGGTCAACCTTCATTAAAAAGTAACGAAAAATCAAAGCAAATCGAGGCAATGCCGCCTCGGTTTAATGTGAACCCGTCCAACCGCAAAATTTACGGCAAAACTGACTCCTCCACCCCTGGACCAAGCTCCAAGCTTTCGTCCAAACCCCTTATAAAAACAATACAATTCCGCTACAATAGCCCTTTGCATTTTTTCAGAGGACCTTGTTTGCAAAACGTCGTCTGAAACCGAAATACCGAAACCATAGAGAATCACAACATGACCGATTACAGCAAAACCGTAAACCTGCTCGAAAGCCCGTTTCCGATGCGCGGCAACCTCGCCAAGCGCGAGCCTGCGTGGCTGAAAAGCTGGTACGAGCACAAACGCTATCAAAAACTGCGCGAAATCGCCAAAGGCCGTCCGAAATTCATCCTGCACGACGGCCCGCCGTACGCCAACGGCGACATCCACATCGGTCATGCCGTCAACAAAATCCTCAAAGACATCATTATCCGCAGCAAAACCCAAGCCGGTTTCGACGCGCCTTATGTGCCGGGCTGGGACTGCCACGGCCTGCCCATCGAAGTGATGGTGGAAAAGCTGCACGGCAAAGACATGCCCAAAGCGCGTTTCCGCGAATTGTGCCGCGAATATGCCGCCGAGCAGGTTGCCCGTCAGAAAAAAGACTTCATCCGTCTGGGCGTATTGGGCGATTGGGACAACCCCTACCTGACCATGGATTTCAAAACCGAGGCAGATACCGTGCGTATGCTCGGCGAAATCTACAAATCGGGCTATCTCTACCGCGGCGCGAAACCGGTTCAGTTCTGCTTGGACTGCGGCTCTTCGCTGGCGGAAGCGGAAGTGGAATACAAAGACAAAGTATCGCCTGCGATTGACGTTGGCTATCCGTTTAAAGACACCGCCGCGCTTGCCGCCGCATTCGGTTTGGCAGGTATCGAAGGCAAAGCGTTTGCCGTCATCTGGACGACCACGCCTTGGACGCTGCCTGCGAGCCAAGCCGTATCTGCGGGTGCGGACGTGGTGTATCAATTAATCGATACGCCCAAAGGCAAATTGGTGCTGGCGAAAGATTTGGCGGAAGACGCGCTCAAACGCTACGGTTTTGCTTCAGACGACCTCAAAGTCCTCGCGGAAACCACCGGCGACAAGCTGGAAAACCTGCACATGAATCATCCGTTCCTCGAACGCGATATCCTCATGCTCAACGGCGAACACGTTACCACCGACGCCGGTACCGGCTTGGTGCACACCGCCCCCGCGCACGGTTTGGAAGACTACGCTGTCTGCAACAAATACGGCATCGAGCTTTACAACCCCGTCAACGCCGAAGGCAAATACATCAGCGAAACCCCGCGCGTCGCAGGCATGAGCGTTTGGGAAGCGAATCCCGTCATCCTGCAATGGCTGGAAGAAACCGGCAACCTCTTGGCAAGCAGCAAAATCGAGCACAGCTACGCCCACTGTTGGCGCCACAAAACCCCGCTGATTTACCGCGCGACAGGTCAATGGTTTATCGGCATGGACAAAGCGGGAAGCGACGGCAAAACCCTGCGCGACAAAGCCATCAAAGCCGTGGACGACACCGAATTCTTCCCGTCTTGGGGTCGCGCGCGCCTGGAAGCCATGATCGAAGGCCGCCCCGACTGGGTCGTTTCGCGCCAACGCTACTGGGGCACGCCGATGACCTTCTTTGTTCACAAAGAAACCGGCGAGCTGCATCCGAACTCCGCCGAGCTTTTGGAAAAAATCGCCCTGAAAATCGAAGAAAAAGGCATCGAGGCATGGTTCTCCCTCGATAAAAGCGAATTGTTGAGCGCGGAAGATTGCGAAAACTACGACAAACTTTCCGACACGATGGACGTATGGTTCGACTCCGGCTCGACCCATTATTCCGTTTTGAAACAGCGCGAAGAATTGGACTGGCCCGCCGACCTCTACCTCGAAGGCAGCGACCAACACCGCGGCTGGTTCCAATCCTCCATGCTGACCGGCTGCGCCTCTTCAATGGGTCGCGCCCCTTACAAACAGCTTCTGACCCATGGTTTCGTGGTGGACCAAAACGGCCGCAAAATGTCGAAATCCATCGGCAACGTCGTCGCGCCGCAAGAAGTCTATAACGAATTCGGCGCGGACATCCTGCGCCTGTGGGCGGCATCCACCGATTACAGCGGCGAATTGGCGATTTCCAAAGAAATCCTCAAACGCGTCACCGAAAGCTACCGCCGCATCCGCAACACCTTGAGCTTCCTGTTTGCCAACCTCAGCGATTTCGACCCGTTCGAACACACCGTACCGCAGGCAGACATGGTCGAAATCGACCGCTACGCCTTAGTGTTGGCGCGTCAGCTGCAAGAGCGTCTGGCGGGCGACTTCTATCCGCGCTATGCCTTCCACTTCGCCGTGAAAGACATCGTCGCCTTCTGCTCGGAAGACTTGGGCGCGTTCTACCTCGATATCCTGAAAGACCGCCTCTACACCACCAAAGCCGACAGCCACGCCCGCCGCAGCGCGCAAACCGCCCTGTATCACATCACGCGCAGCCTGGTTCTCTTGATTGCACCGATTTTGTGCTTCACCGGCGAAGAAGCGTGGGACATCATCGGCGGCGGCGAAGAAGACAGCGTCCTCTTCCACACCTGGCACGAGTTCCCGCCCATCAACGAAAAAGCCGAAGCCGAATTGGTGAAAAAATGGACGGCAGTCCGCGAAGCGCGCGAAGCCGTAACCGCCGCCATCGAACCTTTGCGCACCGACAAAACCGTCGGTTCGTCATTGCAGGCAGAAGCCGAAATCACCGCGCCGGAAGCCACCGCCGACTACTTAAACGCCTTGGGCGAAGAATTGCGCTTTGCCCTCCTGGTGTCCAAAGTCGAAGTCAAAACCGGCAGCGAACTCGCCGTAACCGCCAAAGCCAGCGACGGCGAAAAATGCGAACGCTGTTGGCACTACACCCACGACATCGGCTCAGTCGCAGGCCATGAAACCATCTGTAAACGTTGTGCAGACAACGTTGACGGTAAAGGCGAAGACAGACATTACGCTTAATTGTTTGGTCTAAGATAAAGGCCGTCTGAAAACTTTGAAAATAGGTTTTCAGACGGCCTTTGTTTATTGAATCTGTTTCGTATAGCGAATAGATTTTGAAGGGTAATTGGGATTTGTTACTTAGGTAAAATGCAGGATAGGGGTTTAAGTTATTTCAGAGTAGGAGTTTAATTGCACAAAATAAAACTATTACTTCAGAGAAAATTTGTTGAGGATATAGGAATTACGAATAATCATTTGTCTAGAATTGAGATTAATTATTACAATTTTGGATTCGTAATTCTTTAATAAAACAATGAGGTATCATATGCGCCCTAAAGATAAGTTTGACGTCAAGGCTTGCAAAGAAATTAAGGACTGCAACGATGAGGAATTAATTGAGATGGGGGAGTGGCTCTCAGGATGGTTGGGAGATGCGAACTTTCCTGTTTTTAGTGAAATTGTCGAAATCTTTGTAGAACGACAAGATACATTACTTCCATTCGTTTCAAATATTTTTTACTCAAATCAGGATTAGCTATTTTTAACGCAGCGTAAGCATAATTTCTAATATCCAGCGGTTCATTCCTTTTAGTTCCTGTAACAACCCACTTAGTTTTTCTTACTCCTTTATCAAAAGTTGTAATTTTTACTTCTGCAGTCAATCCTTTAAAATATGTTTCATCATATCCTCTTTCTACATTATCCGGAAAATGCATATATCTTGGTCCAGGTAAATCAATTCTCAATCTGGCCATAATAGTTTCTTTCCCAGTATCAGTATTTAATACAAATAGTGAAATTTGTCCTTTATTTGTTTTAGTTGGCCTTGTAATAAACGGCTTCCCTTCCACACTTCCACCTTTTACTCCAAATATTCTTTTAATTTCACGAGGTTTCACAAATCCGTAAGTTGACATCGTGTGATTTCCTCCTGTATCAATACAGGTGCATATTATTTTTATTTTCTGTCCGTTAGCATAGGTAAATTCAGTGTCCAAGAATCTCTCAAGCTGATTCCACACATGAGTTTCTGCAGGATTCCCTATGAATACTTTATAATAAATCCCCCAGCTTTCTTCATCAGCTCCCCAGCCTACAACTTCACATTCCAATCTATCATCTTGAACATCAACTCCCGCAGTCAAAACGTTTACTTTTTCAGGAATTTCGCAGCCATAATGTTCTTTTCTGTGAGATATTTTTTCAAAATCCATTCTATCTCTTTTTTCTTCAAAAGTTTCACCTAATGCAGTATTGGTGAAAACCTTCATAAGTTGAACATCACCTTTAGATTCCTTGAATTTTTTTATTATACTTTTCCAAGTTGAAAAAGGACTATACAATTCACTAATATGAAATCCTCTTACTGCTTTCGGATCAATTTCAACATTTCCTGCAATCCATTCTCCTTCTTTCATATTTTTTTTCCATTCGTATTCACTTGAAACTTCAAGACAATCTTGACATTTATGTCCAATATTTTCAAAAACGATATTTTTCCATTCCAATCTTTGCATTGTTCCACATTTTGGACAAGGAATATAATATTCTTCCTGTGTACTGTTTTCATACTCCTGTTCTATTCTTGATTCCCCTCTTACTGTTGGTGTACTTGTTAAAACAATTTTTTTGTTCCAAAATGTTTTTGCTCTCTCAATTGCTAAATTTAACGGATCACCTTCACCCTTTACATCATTTGGAAACCTATCAATCTCATCTGCCAATAATATCCGTATTGGTCTACTAGCAAGTTCAGCTGCTGAATTACTTCCAGTTAAAATAATATATCCACCGGGAAAATCTTTTTGAGTTTTAGTATCTCTTGACATTTCATTTTCAATTATTTTACTTTTTAATTGTGGTGTGCTAAGTATCATGTCATTTAATCTTGTTGTTGCAAAATCTTCTGCCATTTTTTGAGTCGGCATTAAAAACATTATAGGAGCAGGGTCATAATCAGCGTGATGTCCAAAAGTATTCAATAAAAGTTCTGTTTTGGATAATTGAGCTCCATACATCATTATCACTTTTTCTGTTTGTTTATCGGATATTGCTTTCATTACTTCTCTTTGAAACGGTACTCTATCAGTATTCCACCTACCTGGTTCCGCAGAAGTTTTGGAACTTAATATTCTATAATTGTCTGCCCATTCATCAATCGTTAATTTTGGAGGTGGCTTTAATACCGAAATAATTTTTTTAAACAAATTATTTGCTTTTTTTAGGTCTGCCTCTCTTTTTCGGGTTGTCATTTTTCTCTTCCTTTAAATTTTTTTTAATTAATTTAGTGTTTGAATTCTCTTCATCCTCATCTTCATCAATATAATTTTTACTTTTAAACATTTCAGGACTATATTCACTTAATTCTGTCAAAGTATCAGATATTCCTGTTAAAATAATATCCTGTATCTCTCCCAAGTTATCACAAGCGATTACAGCAGGTGCTAATTTATTAGGCAATGAAAGCAATTTTCCCTTTATATTGACAAGCATACTCGTCATTACTTCTTCAATTACTCCTGCCGGATGTAATTGATTCTTTAACTCCGATATTTTCAAGGCTTTCAATTCTGTATCTTTTTTTATTTTCTTTATTTCTTCCCTAATTTTTTCATCTTTCAAATCTACATCTGCATCATTTTTTAACTCCAGATACTCAATATATGAATGAACACTTTCCAAAAATAAATATTTATTTTGTCCGTTTTTTTTGATAACATTTTCCTCTGCCAAACGCCTTAGATGCCTTTCGCTCAAATTCAATATTTTAGCCAGCACGACACCTTTTACAATCTCGTCATATTTTGCTTCCATTTTCACCTCCTATTGGACAGGACATGAACTTAAAAAAAATTCATATCCGGATGTTTTCCGGGACTCGCCAGACCCACAGGGCAAAAAAGTCTCTCCAAAGTACCTTTTTTATTTTTTTGATATTTTGTCTTTTATCTTCTGTGTCATTTGCCTAATCTCTTTATCCATTTCTCTTTTCTTTTTCAAACTTTCTCTACATCTATCAAGATACTTATCATATATCATTATCTTTAATCTATCTGTCTCGCCGTCTATATCTTTTCCTATCTCTTGCAGCTTATCCAGTAATTTTAAATCTCTTTCGATTCTTTCTTTTATATATTTTTTTATGTTAGCTTTTGTTAGCATTTTGCTAGCTGTTACTCTTGATGTTTTTTCTTTATACCCTGCCTTTATTGCGTATTCAGTAGCATTTCCACTAGCTACATAAAACTCACAAAAAGACTTCTGCCTTGCATTTAATTTCAATGCTACCACCTCCTTATTTTGCAACAAAAAAAGACTGTTCCATTTTCAGAAAACAGTCTTGTAATGTGCTTCTTTAATTTATCCTGCTCGCCACACTACGAACATATCACTATTTATATAAAATCAAGGATTCGATAACAAGTACTCGACTCATACTCTTACATCTTGACATATTATAACATATTGAAAATTATATACAATATCAAAAAAGTATCATTTTTCAATTTAATATATTTTTTATCACATCATCTGAAAATATAACTAGCTGTAACTGCCTAATCATTTTATTTTTGTATCTCTTTGCAGTTATAACGCTTATATTTAATTTTTCAGATATATGCTCAAATGTTAATTCATCAAAGTATTTCATCGCTATTATATCATAGTGCTTGTTGTTCCTAATCGTGTCCAAAGCCCTTTCAACCATATTAACCACGTTTTCTATTCTTGCAATTTCTTCTTCTAATTTTTCTATTTTATTTTCAACCTTTTCTAGTTCAGATAAATATACTTTACTAGCCTGTACATTAACACCTGTTTCCTTTTTCTGGATTGATATACCTTCTTTCTTCAAATCTTCTATAAGCATATTTTTGGAATCAATAGCACCTTTCAATAAAGATAACTCAGATAATAATTTTTCTGTCTTTTGAAATGGTGTTAGTTGTTTTTCGGTTTTTATTTCTTTTTCGGTTTTCATTCTTTCTATTATTTTATCCGCTATTCTGTCTATATCTTTTTCGTTCATTTAATTTTATTTCCCTTTCTTTCTTTTTTGAAACCAATAAAAAAAAGACTAATTTGAAAAAGATTTTTCTTACCAGCCTTTTTATATCATATTCTATTTACTATACTTTTCTTTTATTTCCTTTAACCTTTTCTTTAACTCTTCTTCTTCTTTTATTCTTGAAAATGCACCTGTTATCTCTACCCATTCGTCAAAACTTATAACATTTTTTTCTGTAAGAATATACCTTAGAGCATTATTTTGCGACTCCAACCATAGAACATATTTTTCTAACGCATCTATTCTTTCTAACTCATTCATAATAAATATACCTCCTAAAATCTAAAATATGATAATATATATTATACCTCGAAATCTAAAATATTCAACTGTCGTTGTCCAAACTTTTTCTAAAAATCACATTTTTTTAACTTACGATTTTCTTCTATATCCTGATATTTTAATATTGGCGACACTTCATGTATACTCCCGTTCTCAAATTTCAGATATATTTTTTTGCTTGTTTTAGATTTTAACTTTTTAATAACTTTATATTGCTTGCATTCTTGCTGAAATTTTTCATAATATGTAGTTCCACAGCCTATTAAAATTAATAGTATAGTAACTAATAATAATTTTTTCATTTCAATTCCCTTTCTTTTTTTATTTTAAATCCATTCCAATACCCACATACCGAATGCAAAACTTAGAACTAATTTACTTAAATCCAGAAAATCTTTAGCTTGCGAAATTTGTGCAGCACCTATGGATATAAATATAAAACCAAATACTATCCTCATTACTTTTTTTGACATTTCAAACCCTCCTAATTTATCGTTTTCCCAACGCCATCCAAACGTTCTTAATACCATTTTGCTGACATCAGCAATTTTCTAATCCAATCGACTTTCAGCGACTGAACTTTAAAATATAAGTTTAGGAACTTTCCCTGTTTTGTTTACTTCTTCCAGTACATCCATACATTCTCGCCTTAACCATTCCACTTCTTCTTTTACTGCTGTTTTCTTTACTATTTCAAATTGTTCCTTGTAATATTCTTCTGCTTCGTTGTCAGTCATACCATAGTGTTCTTTAAAAAGTTTCAAAATACCTTCTTTTAATTTTGCCACTTTATTCCTCCTACTTTATAATCCCTCTATAACACCCCTCTTTTAATCTTTTCCTAAACAATTTAAAGTGATTTGGATAAACTTCCAGCAGTTCATAGACTAGGCTTTCATTCAAATAAACTGGCTCTAAATGATATTTCTCCAAAAATTCTTGCTTAGGAATGTTATGTATCTCTGTATGGTGATGTCTGCATAAACTCAAAAACCTTGTTTCTAATCCTGTATCGAACTCATAGCCACCAATTTCATTTACATTATCGTAATGCTCCAAATCGACTGTATTGTATTCGTTATGAGTTCTTCCACATACACAACAAACTCTTTTTCTCAAGCAGGCAATCACATATCTTTCAGTCGTCTTATCTATTTCCAGTATATGCCTGTATCTTTTATCTTGCTTGTTCAAGATATATAAGTTAATATCATTTTCCAATGCCTGCTCTATTAAAAATGCTATAAAATCATTTGCGGTCTCCATATCACATTTGGCAGTAGAAAATTTATTCAAATCTCTGCTTATTGCAAACTGTTCTTTCTGATATTCTTTCATATCCAGCATAGTCCAGCCTAGTTCATCAGCAAATTGCTTTATTAGCACGTGTATCAGTCCGTTCTGTGCCTTAGACAATTTTTTTACAGGAATAACTTTGATTGGAAAATTATTAAGACGCTCTTCCAGCTGTTGCTTAAGTCCTGGATAAACTTTTTCTACGGCTAATGTTATTGTTATCTCGCTGTTTTTGATTTCCGTGTAAGCCATTTCTTTTTAGCCTTCCTTTTTTTAATAAATTTAATACTTTTGAATAAATTGGCGTTAAGTTTCGCAAACTCAAAGTCACGGTTGTTCATTTCTGTATTGCATAGTATCTTTTCTTTTATCCTTTTGAATATTTTCTCTTTTTCATCCATCTTAATTCCTCAATTCTGCTTTTTCTATCCAATTCTGCACATACGCTAATGCTTCAGTTAAGTCTTTTCTCTTAATATCACGGTAGCTTGCAACTCCAAACCTGTCCTTTAAATCTCTGTAAATTGCAGGGAACATTAAATTTCTATCAGCATCTATTACATCCAACCTTTGATAAACTCTTATCGAAACTGCTTTTTGTAATTTTCTTTGTTCCGTATGGTCTATTCTTATCTCGTTATCAACTTTATTTTCTACAACATCAATTCTATGCTTAACACTCTTCATTTCATTTGCCTGCAATATGATCATATCTTCTACTGTCATTGGTTTTTGTAACTGCTCAATTTTTTCAATAAGTTTAAATCTTGTTTCGGCACTATATCTTGCTCCAAGTTGTAAAACTCCTTTGTAATTCAAAAGAAACATCGGTCTACTTTGGTTATTTGCGTCTTTATAATGGCTCTCCTGAAATATCAGGGCGGCTCTTTCCGTTCCTAATTTACTAATCTCATCTCTAATATCTGCTAAAACATTATCGTGTCTTTTCCCTGCTATCTCTGCTACTTCTAAACTTGTCATTGTGTTTCTATTTTCTATATTCATTAATTCGTTCATTAATTTTCATCTCCAATCATCATTTCAATGTATTTTTTTGCTTTCTTGAAGTCTTCAATACCATTTTTCTTATTTGCTCTAAGCACGTATTTAATAATATTCCCGTGGCAGAAACTATTAAAATCTTTTACAGTTGCTTTTATTACGTCTATAGCTTCAACCTCTAATCCATCTAATTTATAATGATTCGGGCTATTTACATTATCATTTTTCATCGTTTTGCTCCTTATTCAATAATTTTTTTCAAATTCGGTCTAAAATAATTTTTCCCTTTCAAAATTTTTCCGTCTTCCCTGAAAATTGCTTTCCCATTTTCAAGTTTTGACATATTGCTTCTGTGAACTTCTTCAAATGCTTCCATAATTAGCTCATCATTAAACCAAGTTCTTCGTTTGTAATAATCAATTACAAAAAACTGGTTGCCGTATGCCCCTAATTCAAGTGTTGTGCCTATCGCTATATAATACATATCACAAATAGCATCTAATTTCTCTACATCTGTCTTAGCTTCTAAAAATTCCTTTAGTTCTTCATCAAACAATCTATTTCTTAATTTCATCCGCTCAATGCTTGTTGCTCTATATACTTCCTTGTTCAGATATTTCTCTTGTCCAAAAGCCACATAGAACTCCTTGACAAGTTTTTTCATTTTCTCCAAATATCTTATATCCATTTTTTTTAAATCTAATATTTCTGCATTTATCATTTTTTTATTTCCTCCTATAAAATTTCTATTCTTAACCCTGCGTTTTCCTTATTGACTTCATACCCTAGAAAAACAGGAATAATATTTTCCATATTGTCATTTTCTATCCATTCGTTTTCCTGCATTAAGTCTAACGGAAGTTGTGCAACATTCACATAGTCAAATGTCCTTTTGCTATTTCTTATGAAATAAAATCCAATTTTGTAGGGCTTTTCTTTGTCTTTTAACATTTCCCTGAATTTTATTCCTTTTTGCCACCATTCATCAGCTGTATTTTTCTTATATTTCATAACGGTTTCCGAATTTATCAGCCTTTTGCCTGTCCAGCGTTTGCTGTTTTTGGAACTCGGCACATTTCCAGATATAAAAATTTTCATTCTTGCTTTTTTCTCCCTTCTTCCAACTTAAATTTATAAAGTTCATCATAAGAATACTCCGAAGCCTTCTGCAATTTATTTTCTGGAATATCCCAGTTAAATTGCTCTATGCTTTTTACATTGCCACGATGTCTTTTTATAAATTTAAGCCATTCGTTTTTGTCTGTTGTCTTTAATTCGTTGTTGTCTATTCTTAGGCAGATAAGTTTTGTTTTCATTTAATTTACTCCATTTTTCGTTTTCCCTAAAGAACAATACGAAAGTTTCTATGCCCTCCACTTGACTTATATTCAATCGTCTCCTTTTTTCTTAGTTTTCTTATTTTTGTACAAACGGCTGCTCTAGTTCTTTTCAGAGTATTGGCAATTTCTTTTGCTGTTTTCTCTTTATAATTTTTTCTTAAATAATCAAGCTCCGCTTTATTCCAAATTTTATTTGAATTTTTAAAAATAAACGTCCTATTATCACAACTCCCAACTTCTTTTATTAATACATTTCTTATCGTGAATTTACTTCTTCCTACTTTGCGAGCTATTGCGGCATAATGCAAATGATTTTTTTTAAACATTTCCACTATTTTCTTTTTTTCTTCCAAAGTAATTTTTTTAATTTTTCTATGATTTTCTAAATATCTACGGCTAATAGAATCAACTCTGCTTTTCTTTATTCCTAAAATTTTTCCAGTTTCAAAAGCGGTAAGATTTTCAAAATGGTAAAGATATTCTATGTCCTTTATTTCACTTAAAGTGACGTGTTTGTTACGCTTTTTCGTTGACATTTAGCCCATCACCTTTCTGTAAGCATTTTTTGCACTTTCTTCATCAGAATCAATATAAATTTGTGTTGTTTCTATCTTTTTATGCCCCATTAACCTTTGGATATCTTCTATTGCCATTCCACGTTTTGATGCTATTGTTGCAAATGTTCGTCTGAATCGGTGAGGATGTATTTTTTTTATCCCTAAACTTCTTCCTAGTTCTCTTATCAAAATTTCTACTCCAGAAATTTCCAACGGTTTATACGGGTGCATTGAACTTAAAAATAATTTTTCTCCGCTTTTCTCTGTCATTTGCCTTACTTCTAAATATTCTCTTAGTGCTAGTTCAGTGGCAGCATCGAAATAAATCATTCTTTCCTTATTACCTTTTTCAAATGTTACAGCACTTCTATTTTCTAAATCTACATCGCTCGTTTTCAGATTTACAAGTCCACCTATTCTTATACCGCTTGAAAGTAATAATTCAAATATTGCCCTATTTCTTTTAGAATTAATCTTACCGTATCTAGTTTTATCATTTCCTGATTTCATTATTGCATTTCTCATTACTTCTATATCAATATCATCTATAGCTTTTTTTCTTTTTACAGGCTCTTTTACCTTTTTTACTTTCTTTGAAGGGTTTCTCAGTAAAATTTCCTGTTCCTGCATCCAAGAATAAAAGCTGCTTATAATTCTTCTGATATTATTAACAGTAACTGGGCTTACTTTATGTTCGAATTGTTTTTTTGCCAAATACATTTTAATATCATTATCTGTAATTTCCACAAAATTTTTATTAACTGCTTTTGCAAAAGTAATTAGTGTTGCTCTATAATATATTAATGTTTTGTCTGATAGATTTTCTGATTTTTTTGTCATCAAAAACATTCTAAGCAAGTTTTCATCAGAATTTCTATCCACTTTTACAAGTGCATTTTCTCTCTTCTTTAAAATACCATGTTTTATACTGTTTTCAACAAGAGGTTGAATAATTAAACTTGGAATTTGGAAATTATACAGACTTTCATCAACATCATAAATTATATTTAATTTATCTCCAAACCTTGCTTTTTCAATTTTTATATAGTTATCAATTTGATTTAACTCTTTTATAAGTTCAACATTTTTAACATTGTTATCTAAGTTATATCTCAGATATCTTGATAAATCTATTGTTACTTCCCTTGCTTTTTCAGGATTTGTTCTGATAAGAGAGGCCATAGTATTCAATACATTAAATAAAAAATGAGGGTTTATTTGAGATTGTAATGCTTTTAACTCAGAATATTTAACTAAAGA
>ERZ773010.878-NODE-878-length-19884-cov-2.828736_pt1 | contig 19884 bp, 26 predicted proteins | sample MGYA00580842_ERZ773010 | MGnify/ENA primary metagenome ERZ773010 (study PRJEB29015, sample SAMEA2737982) | human oral metagenome | biome: human oral; feature: human-associated habitat; material: dental | place: China | collected 2107 ...
ATGGTAATGCTTTCAGCGCGGTCTACAGCTAACACCACAAGCTGGGTAAGGTCTCCCGATAGGCTGCCCACGATGACAGCACTGCCGACGGCGGGCGTGATGAGCAGCTGCCCCGTTTCTGTTGCCTCCGAGGCGCGTAGTCGCACGTCCGGCACGGTAATATTGCCGAGCTCCACGTTGCATAGAACGCCGTCTACCTTCCGTACGATACCCTGCATCAGGGTAAGCGATGCCTTGCCGGCGGCCGTCTGTACTAATTGGGCTAATTCTTTGTAGCTGTCCATCTTTATTTTAGCTTAGTCTGAAACCTAATTCTATCTTTCGTACGCCGCCGTTCTCGGAAAACTCCGTAGTAACGCTGCGCACATAGTATGTTCCGTCCTTGTGCGGGTAGTCGGCATCGTGGAGCGTAGCGGTGTCGCCCGGCACGCATTGCGGCACAAGCCAGGTGGTGATGCTGCCGTCGTAGCCGTCGAAGCTCCGGCGGCGTACTTCTGCCTCACCCCGCGCCCGCATCGATGCCGTGTCGGAATCGTGGCATTTGACTTCTACCTTCTCGCCACCCGTGCTGCCTGTCTCTACCTCTTTAACCTTTCCGTCCGGCATGATGGCCTTTACAACAACGCGCACCTTTTTGTCTTCGGCACGTCGATAGGTCAGGTCGGCTTCTTCGATGTTGAGGGCGAAGTCGTAGCGGCGGTCGGTACCCGTCACCTCGCCCGGAGGGTGCACATGCAGCGTGCCGTCCTGCAAGTAGATATCCGCCCCGCATTCTTCCTGCACCTTTTTTAACACATCGTAGCCCGTGGCGTCGCGGATAACGAACTTGGCATACGTCCAGGTGTAGGAGCAGGCCACGCGGTACTTCCTGCCCACACCTTTTATGATGCGCTGCAACAACGCAGCCAGCGACACCTTCTTCAGCACGGCATTGGGAATATCGCGGCGGAAAGTAAAGAGGTCATCCTCGCAGAACAGCTTGATGTTACCCCCATCGGTGGAGATACGCTGTAGCCACCCGCGGAACTCTTCTACAATACCCGTTTCCTTGTAGCCGAACTTCACCACCACGGCATCACCGCGCCGGATGTGGCTTTCCACGTCAAGGGCACGATTCAGCTGCGCGGCGGGTAGCGTTATCTCGCAGGTGTCAGCGAGCAGTTCCACGCTCTTATGAACGCTAACCGCGTCGAGCATGCCGAGCTTGTAGCTACCGATGGTGATGTCGTAGGTCATTGTGTACATAGGTCACGGCGTTTGTAAGAGTTCGTATTCGTTATTGCTCAATAAGAGCTTGTAAATGTCATCGCTATACGCTTTGATGGTGTAGTTTTGATTGGCCGCTCCGGCGGTAAACGGTATTTCCCAGCTCTCAATCACCAGGCGCGAGATGCCGAACACCTCGAGCAGGGGTGAGAGGGCCGTAACAGCAGCTGCCTCGCAGAAGTTTTTGAGCCGCGCCACGTCCGCTTCGGGGTATCGTCCGTCGGTACCAATCAGTACGCCCTCGATGGTGACCTCGTAATCGTCCTGCGCCCAGCGTTCTTTGATGCTTCCGCGTATCAGTCCTTTGTTCACCTGGCGGCGCTTGATGATGTGGCGACCCGTGAGGCTAATCATCGGCTCGAGGGGTAGCAGCCATTCGCGTGCACCCGGCTCTTCGAGCTTCAGACTTAGCGGCATGGTCATCGGTATGCCCAGCGCATTGGTGCGCACCAGGTCTTCGAGCTCCGCGTCGTCCATGGCACGGATGGCGTCGTAGTCCTCGCTGGGTACCTGTGCGATGCCCGTGTCGCGAAACAGCCAGTAGGGCGGTATCTTGCCGCCGAATACCCGTAGGGCTATGTTTTCGAGTGCGAAGCGCGTTGCTGTGTTCATTTGAATTATCTATTAATTAACCCCTGTCGGTGCTCGTGGCGATGGCCAGAGCGCGGTTCATACTTTGTACGACGATACGTTCGAGCTCTGCCGTGTCGGCCTTGTCGGTCATGTGGACGTGCAATGTGTCGAAGAACTTACCGATGTGCATGGTGATGGAGGTGTTACGGCGACCGCCCGTGGCGATGTCTTCGGCTGACTTACGGCCTTTCTTTTTCTTCTTTTTATCTTTGCCATCGCCGAAAACCACCTGCTCGGCGGCTGCACTGCCTTTCAATCCGGGAACAGACAGAGCGGAGCGTTCTTTCTTACCCTCTTTCTGTTTTCCTTTGGCCTGCTCGGAGGCGAGGTTCTGATTGTAATTAGCCCCGAAGCCTTTAACGGTGTTGGTCGTGGCAGCTATGGCATTGGCAGCGGAGTTCACTCCGAGCAGGTTCTTTACTCCGGTACCGAAATCTTGGGAGGCCCCTTTGAAGTCACCCGTGAAGAGTTTGTACAGTGCACTACCCACCAGGCCCAATACACTCAACAGCTCTTTGATACGGGCAATGAGGTAGTCCTTGATGATAACAGCAAACTTCTTAATGGTGTCCCACATGGTGATCAGGAAGGCCCGGAAGCCTGCGAACTTCGTCCAACAATAAGTAATTACGCCAATAAGGGCGACAACACCGACAATAATCAGCCCGATGGGATTGGCGGCCATGGCAATATTGAGTAACCACTGGGCGGCTGTCCACAGATTCGTGGCGACGGCAACAACGGTCATCACAGCCCTATATGCTGCTAACGCCATGGTGTAGGCACGACATACCGCCCATACGCCTGCAATGACACCGCCCAGTATCATGAACTCGGTCTTGAACTTGACCACGAACTTGATGGCCGATGACAGCCCGCTGCCCAATGCGGAAATGATGCCGAATATCTTCGGAATAGCCGCCGTAATCAGGTCGAGCAGTTCGCCGATGGGCGACTTCACGGAATTGTACAGCTCGAGGGTCTTTGTCTGTACAACTGATACCGCCTTGTTCCACTTACCCGCCACGGTTTGGCTTTGGGCGGCCATCATGCCATTGAACTTACCTCCGGCACCGGTGGCATGGTCGATGGCTTGCGCAATGTTCTGATAGGTAATCTTGCCATCCGACATCAAGTCGCGCAGTTCACTCATACTCTTGCCCGTCATTACCGATAGCTCCTGTAACGGGTTAAATCCGTTGTTGACAAATTGCAGCAAATCCTGGCCCATCAGGTAGCCATTGGCGTGTACCTGACCGAGTACCAGCGAAAGCGACGACAGGCGGCCGGCATCACCGCCGGAGATATTTCCCAGCTGCTCGAGTCGTTTTAGTGTTTCATTGGATGCTACACCGAAGTTCATCATCAACTGCGCGTTTTTCTCCAGCTGGAGCTTCGAAAACGGCGAGCGGGCGGATAGGTCGGTGATTTGCGAGAGCATCTTTGTCGCCTTCTCTTCATCGCCCACCAATACGCGGAAGGCTACGCCCGTCTGTTCCGCCTGCGCCCCGAGTCGTACCATGCCGGCGATACCGGCACCAATCATGGTGTAGGGGTTCATTAAAAACGACACGCCGGGAATGGACATCAGCGAGCCCTTGAAGCCGTCAAATGAAAAAGCACGCCGCAGATTTCGACCCACAACGGATGCCTTTCTATTGATGGCATCCAGCTGCTGTTCGGTCTGTCGCGCTACCGACACGACATTGCCCTTGTCGGCATTGAGCTTAATCAGGAATTTTAAGATATTATCCATTGGCTGCTTTGGCTTTGGCTTCCGCTTTCCGTATTTCGGCTAAGTACTTGTACGTATGCGCCCACTCTTCATCCGACAGCGTGTCGGGGTCTAAGTGTAGGTAATAGCGCATGATGGTGTTGAAGAACAGGACGTCGAACCCATCGGAGATGTCGACCTCGGCGTCCTCTAAAGCTTTTTTATTTCGGCCTCTTTCACCTCCAATACCTCCTGCATCTTCTGAATGGCGGCGAAGAAGAGGGCATCGTCGGTCTTGATTTCTTCGTCGCCGGCAACCCATAGTTGGTTGAGCATTGTCTCGCTCATCTTAATGGGGTCTTTCACTACACTGGCGTAGCTAAGGTCGCGCCTTGTGGGGCGGTGCAGGATACAGCTCTTGCCATCGACGGTAATCTCGAAAAGGTCGCCGTGCTTTTTTTTCCATTCTTGTATCTGTTCTTTTGTAAACTTCATGATTTAACTGTTTTAATGGTTTTGTGCGACTTACACACTTTTCTTATCTAAGAAGACAAAGGGGATGGTCTTCTCCAGGAACTTATCTCCCTGCTTCCACTCGGTGTTGTCCTCGGTGAACTCCACGCCGATAAGCGTGTCTACCGTGACGGCATCGCCGCGGTTGGGGTTTCCATAGGCCACCACGATGTCGAGCGAAACATTCAGGATGTCACCCTTGGCGGCTTGGCGCAGGGCGTTGTATTCGCTTTGCAAAAGCGTTATCTCGCCGCTATGGTCATAGTTACCTGATTGTACGGCGTGGGGTTTATTGCCCTTGGCAAACACCAGTTCCTTGTCCTTTTTGGTATTGTACTTGATGCCGCGTAAGCCGGTAATCGACCGGCCGCCCATCACCACATCGATGTCCGCCCATTCGTATTCTCTTGAATTAAACATAATCTTTTCATTTGAAGTGTTGAAAGTGGGCAGGCGCGAAGCCCACCCACGAAATGTTACTTACCTGCATCTACCTGGAAGCCAAGCTTGACATCCACGTAGCGGGCGTAGCCGAACGGCCGCACCTTGAGCACGAGTTCAATCTTCGACGTGGCGAGCACGTTCTGCTTGGGGTCGATGTAGGCCTTGCAGCCTGCGCCGTTTTCGTCGGCAGACAGCTCGCCCACGGCGGTCATGGCACGGTTGACGGCATTTTCCATCATCTGTTGCCACGCCATGATGATACCATGCTGCAGTGTTCCGTCTTCGTTAACGGACAGTTCATCCATCATCAGCTCGAGCAACGCCGCGTAGGCGATGCGATAGGCCTTGTCGATGGTGCGGCGCGCCGTGATGTGCGCATAGTCGTCGGTCTGCTCGCAGGCCAACCGATCGTCGGTAAAGAAGTAGCCGGCTTTGCCCACGTACTTGCGCGGCGTAATGTAGCCCGCATCGTAGAGGTCGCTCACCGCCGAGGCATTCTCTTCCACCGGCTTGTCGCCTATGAATAGCGCGATAGGTTTTAACGCGCCGTTCTTCACCCGTGCGATGTTCCGCTGCACCGGTAGCGTGGCCAGGCGTCCCGCCATCATACCCACGGCAGCCCCCTCGGAGGCTTTTACCGTGTCGCCGATGAGAATGCCCACACGATTGTAGGCTTCCTTGTGCAGGTCTTTGACTGCGCCGCCCTTGTACCCGCGGCCCTCCAAGACAATGAAGAGCGGGGCATAAAGCGAGGTGGTAGCCCATTCGGCTAACTGCTGCGCCTTGGGAAGCGCGGTAAAAAGGTCGTCGTCGAGCCCGTTGGTGGTCAGCGTGGCCTCGCGGCCGTCGCCGGCAACGAAGATGCCACGCAACGCACCATTCTGCGCTGTGATGAGTTCCTTAATCGCGCCCGTGTCCTTGTCGCAGAGTTCTGTAAAGGTCTTCGCCTTGTCAACCGGGAAGATAACGAGCTTCGTTCCCTCTTCTACTTCATCGTAGAACTCCTTTACATGCTTGTACAATCGGGGGTTGTTCTCCTTGGTCACACCCAGCGCCACCAACTCGTCGAAGGCGTGCAGGGTGTAGGCTTCGTCCAACTCGAGGTTCTTTGTAATGGCTTTTGCGCCGCACACCAGGGCGAAGAGCCCGTCGGGGCTTTCCCCGACAGTGCCCAGCTGCCCGTTCATGAATTGTATCTTAATTCTTGGTAACATACGCTACTCCTTTCTTATTTCGCTGCCTCTGCGAGGAGATAGATACCCTTTTTATCGTACCGGCGAACCGATCCACCCGTACGGATCAGGAACGAATATATGTCACCGTAATACATCGGATTGTTCGTCGAGTCGAACATTTTTACTTCACCCAGTGCGCGGCTCACCGACTGTTCTTGCCATGCGAGAGCGGCAGCCAACTCACCGGCAACGGCTTCTTCGTCCCACGACAGCAATGTCTTGTCGCTTTTTACACGAAGCACTTTGCTGCGCTTCATGACATTCAGTCCCCACAGGTTGCCCACGATGCCCTTTTGCGCATTTGCCGAGTTTTGAAGCATCCACTTGTCGCTTTCTGTAAGGTCAGCCAGCAGGTCGGCGTACATGTACGCATCGAGAAGAATATAGCGTCCCTCTTCAGGAACGTTATCGGCATCCATGCGCGTCGTGATTGCCAGCAGATCTTTCCTGGTGATGCACTTGCGTTTGCCGGTGGCAGTTTCTGAAGTATGCGCAGCGCACTCGACAGTGCCGGTAGTGAGCAGCACATTGGTTGCAGGTACGCCTGCACCCCAACGCTCGAGCAGGTTCACATGCGCCTCATTCTGCAACTGAGTACGGTCGGTGCTGATGATGGAGCTGCGCTTGTCGTACGACAGTTCCACCGTGTCAATGTCCGGAATGTAAATCGGGTCGCTCGTCAACTCATCGATCTCATACTCGAGTGCATTGTCTGTGCGGGTGTTGACTGTTGCAGGTTTCACCGTACGGTTTCTCTTCACATTGGAAGGTTTTCCTGCGCCAGGAATAATTACCTTGCGGGCTTTTACGTAGGCAGAGTCGTCTACGGACTTCGTAGCAAAACTGTTATCGGGATAGAAATTCTCGACTAACGTGTTCTGCCAAATACTGATGTTTAATGCCATTTTATTTCTGTTTAAATGTTATTTGAATAATGTTCAAACGCGTGTCTTACTCTTTGTAATCCACACCAAATTTTTCTTTATATTTTGCCTTAAACGCGTTGAGATCTGCGTTGCGCAGGTTGGACAGCTGTCCGGCTTTGTCCAGCTCGTCCCACGTCTTATCGGTGAGCGAGGCCGGCGAGGCTCCGCCATTGTACACGTCGACAATGCGACGCTCGGGCTGGGGCTTCATGCTGTTGATGAGCTTTTCGGTGTTCTCACGGTCACTCTTCATGAGTGCCGTGAAACTTTCCTTCTGCGCATCGGTGATGCGTTTCTCGGCGATAGCCTTGTCAATAAAGGCCGTTACCTCTTTGTCTTCCACTTCCTGCAGCTTCTGCTTGTAGGTGTCGACAGCTTTTTCCAATGCGTCCACTTTCGTGGCCTTGTTCTCCAGGTCGCGGATATGCGCGAGCACTGCACCTTCGTCAGCCATATTGGCGAACGACGGAATTTGTTTTACTGATTCTAATAATGCCATGTCTGTATTGATGTTTAGTGGCTGCTTGTGCAACCGGTTATTGAAATATGTATAAATCTCTTCTGTCGTTTGGGTAGGCACCGGCTCTTCTGCCATCTCGTAGATGCCGTCGATGAGTTTCATGTTGAGTGCTTCACGGGCGGACAGCCAGTGGTCTTTCTCATCGAAGTACTTCGTAAGGACGTCTTCCTTTTTCATGCCACAGCGGCCCGCAATCATTGCAGCGAGGTCACCCTGCAGGGATTCCATCTGCGTGGCCATGTCGCGCAAGTCCGATGCGTTGCCCCACGCACCGCCACTGACGGCATGGAGCATCAACTTGGCGTAGGGCGACATATACAGGGGCTTGCCGCACAGGGCGATGACCCCGGCGATGCTCGCGGCTACGCCATCGATATATATAGTGATGTCCGCCTTGCTGTTTCTTAGGGCGGTGTAGATGGCTATACCGGAGAAGACATCCCCGCCACAGCTGTTGATGCGTACATCGATTTTGTCGTACATCGCCTGCAGAGAAATCAGCTCGGCAACCACGCGGCCGCTATCCACACGCTGACCGTCGCCGACATCTCCGTAAAGCAGGATGGCCACCTGGCCACCTTCTGAAGGGATGATATTGAAAAATTGCTTATTCATTCGGGTGATTTTTGCTGCAAAAATAGATGCGTTTTTCGGGCCTTCCAAATGACAATTATAACGTTACGATTTGTTCGTATATCATTGCAAAACAAACGAATACGAAACAATAAAAGTTTTTACGCGTGCTAAAAAAATAAGAATTTTGCAGCAAAATGTAACACGAATGTAACATAAACATATATGCCAAAAACAAGCATTGACAAAAAAGGCATTGCCAAGTCGCTCTACCTGGATGGCAACTACACCCAGGAGGAAATAGCAGATAAGGTGGGCACCTCCCGGCAGACGGTCAGCCGGTGGGTAAAAGCGGAGAACTGGGACACGCTCAAGGCGTCAGTCTCGATTACATCAGATCAAATCATAGCCCAATGGAACCGGCAGATTGTCGAGATTAATAAAAAGATTAACGACCGCCCCGAGGGTGAACGCTTTGCCACCACACAGGAGGCGGATGCGCTCTCCAAGCTGGCGGGCGCAATTAAGAAGCTCGAGGCAGACATCGGTGTACCCGATTGTGTTTCGGTGGCCATGCGCTTTCTATCGTGGCTCCGACCGCTTGACATCGAGGCTGCCAAACAGTTTAATAATCTCTTTGATGCGTTCATCAAAGACCAGGCAGCAGGAATGAAGTCATGAGCAAACAAACAGACAAACAATCATTAGAGCTATGGATTAAATTCCATGAGGGGCTGGCAAAAGGTGTTCCGGTAGACGAAAGTCTGTCCCGTCGTGAGATAGAACGACAGCGCGCGGAATTAGAAAAAGACCCTATTGCCTGGATAAAATACTTCTTTCCAGAATATGCCGATAGCGAGTTTGCTCCTTTCCACCTGAAGGCCATCAAGCGACTGATTGAGCACAACAACTGGTATGAAGTACTCTCTTGGAGCCGCGAGTTGGCGAAGTCATCTATAGCCATGTTCGTTCTGATGTACCTGGCACTGACCAAGCGCAAGCATTTCTTTGTGCTGGCTTCTGCCACCATTGATGCCGCAGAACGTCTGCTTACCCCTTATAAAACCAACTTCGAGAGCAACGGACGACTCAAACAGTCTTACGGCAAACAGGTTGTCATTGGCCAATGGACAACAAGTGAATTTACTTGCCGCTGCGGCGCGAAATTCATCGCACTGGGTGCAGGATCGGCTCCACGTGGAATGCGTAACGGTGCCACACGTCCTGATGTGATTTACTTCGATGACTTCGACACGGATGAAGATTGCCGCAATCCCGTGACACTTCAAAAAAAATGGGATTGGGCGGAACGGGCACTCCTTCCGACACGGTCTATCTCCAAAGACTCGTTAATACTATGGTGCGGAAATATTATCTCCAAAGACTGCTGTATTACCCGTGCTGGAAAAATTGCAGACAATTGGGATATCGTGAACATCCGGGACAAAAACGGTAAATCAGTCTGGTCAAAGAACACAGAAGAGATGATTGACAGGTATCTCTCTGGTTATAGTGCGGCCGCTCAACAGGCAGAGTTTTTTAACAACCCTATTTCTGAGGGAAAAGTATTTAAAAGCCTGCCCTTCGGTAAGGTACCGCCCCTGAAGAGGTTCCGGTTTCTGATTGGCTATGGAGACCCCGCCTATTCGGACAGTAAGAAAAAAGGAAGCTCTACCAAAGCCCTGTGGCTGATTGGTAAGTACAAGGGCGTGTACTACATCATTAAGGGTTTTCTCGCCCGGGAAACAAACGCGAACTTCATCGGCTGGTATTTTGAGCTTAACAACTATGTTGCCGGGAAGACCAACGTGTATTGGTATATCGAAAACAACAAACTCCAAGACCCGTTTTACCAGCAGGTATTTAAACCGCTGCTACGCGATGAGTGTGCGGCGCGTAAGACGCAGCTGTTTATTCGCGAGGACACGCGAAAAAAGACCGACAAGGCGACGCGTATCGAGGCCAACCTCGAACCACTCGACCGGCTGGGCGCGTGGGTGTTCAATGAAGACGAGAAAGACAACCCGCACATGCAAGAGTTAATCAACCAGTTTAAACTCTTCGAGCTGACACTTCCATACCCCGCCGACGGCCCGGATGCCGTAGAGGGAGGTGTGACGATGGTAGACACGAAGATGGGCGAACTGGAGCCGACCTATACAATTCCGCTTAACGACGAAGAACTCAACAAAGACAACCCTTTTATACTGTAATATGAGCAACTTTATAGACATCACCGACTATGACGCGAGCATCCACAAGGAGATACTCGACAGCCTGCTACGCCAGGGAACTACGGACTACGACCCACAGATTGTAGAGATATGCGAAGACCGGGCCATTGCTGAAATGCGGTCGTACTTGAATAAGAAGTACGACTGTAACCGCATTTTTGAAGCACACGGCACCGACCGCCACGCACTGGTACTGATGTTCGCGCTCGACATCGCCATCTACCACATCTACTGTCAGCACAACCCCTACAAGATATCCAAGAGTAGGGAAGACCGCTACAATAGGGCCGTGGAATGGCTCAAAGGCGTAATGCGGGGCGATGTGACCATCGACGGTGCACCGCTATTGCCTGCCGATGAACTCGAAGACAAATCGCGCTGGCAAATCAAGGCCGACGAGGTAAGGCCGGTACTGGGTTAATTTATGACATATATAATTAAAAGACAATGGCAAACTTAAGAAATAAACGGGCCAGCAACCGCCGCATTACACAGGGCGGTATGCTCACCAAACAGGGAGAACGGCAGCCGGATGTGGTGCTACAGATGCCGGAGCTGTTCCACTTTAACTTGCAACACTACATGAACGCCGTTACCTCGGCCCGGGGTATCGACTACAGCAACCGTGTGCGGCTGTACGATATGTACGAGAGTGCGAACTTCGACCTGCACCTAACGGGCGTGATGGCGAAGCGATTACGTGGGGTAACGCAAATTCCGGTTGAGTTTAAACGCGACGGTAAGCCCGACGAAGCAATTAATAAGCAGCTGCGCTCGCCCTGGTTTAAAGAGCTGCGCAAGGAGCTCATCCTATCCGAGTTCTGGGGCTTCACGCTGGTGCAGTTCCGTCTGGGTGATGACGGTAACATCCGCTTCGACTCTATCGACCGCAAGCACTACGACCCCGTACATCGCTTCCTGCTGCGCCACCAGGGCGACATGGAGGGCGAGCCCATCGAGCTGTTCGACAACACGCTGTTTGTTGGCTCGGAGCGCGGGCTGGGTATCTTCGCCGAAATACTACCCGCCGTGTTGTACAAAAAAGGCAACATGGGCGATTGGGCGCGGTTCTGTAACATCTTCGGAATGCCCATCCGTGAGTACACCTACGACGCAGGCGATGAAGAAGCACGCAAGACACTCATTCGTGAGGCGCGCTCACAGGGTACGAACGCGGTTTATATACACCCCAAAGACAGCGACCTAAAGCTGCTCGAGGCGGCCAACAAGACGGGTAGCAGCGAGCTATACCGCACGTTTGCGGAGTATTGGGATAGTAAGATTAGCATCCGCGTGTTGGGTAATACCTTGACCACCGATGCCAAGGAAACGGGCACGCAGGCCCTCGGTACCATCCACAAGGAAGAAGAAGACGAGATGAATGCCGACGACCGCGAGTTCATCCTGGATATTCTCAATTACCAGATGCGCGACATCTTCGCCGCACTGGGCTTCAATACCGACGGTGGCGAGTTCGTCTATGCGAAAAAAGACAAGGTGGACGTGTCGCAACAGATAGACATCGTACAGAAGTGCGCAAACATGGGATTACCCATCGACGACGACTATCTATACGAGACGTTCGGCATCGCCAAGCCCGAGAACTACAACGAGCTTAAGACGAGGAAAGAGGAGGAGCGCGCCGCGTTGCGAGAACGGATGCAACAGCAACCCACAGAACCGACTCCTCCTACCAAGCCCACACCGCCGACCAACGCCCTGAGCCGTTTTTTCGGAATAGCCCCGAAGCCTATCGGGGCGGACAACGACTTCTAATCGACGGACTCTACTACGGCGGTGAACAGTGCAGATGTCACAGCCACTTCCGCAATGCCGGTGAGGATGTAAACTTTTCTGCCGACATCTTAAGCGATTTTCTGCGCAAGGTGTACGACGGCTTCGATACATCCACCGAGATTGAGCCTGGTATGTGGCGCGAGCTGCTACGCCTGTTGCACGAAGCAGCGGTGCAGGGCTTGGCACAGGGTGACTACCAGCCACGCCACAACGACGATTTTTTAAACGCCCTACGCCACGGAAACGAGGTGTTTGCGGCGTTTAAAGTGCACGCCATGGGTACAGCTATGGCGGCCAAGTTACTCGACTCGAACGGCCATTTAAAGCCGTTCGAAAAATGGTTGAATGATGTTCAAAGCATCTCATCGCACCACGTGGGTGCCTGGCTGAAGACAGAATACAATACAGCCGTGCTGCGGGCACATGCTGCGGCAGACTGGCAGGAGTTTGTTAGCTATCGTGACGTGATGCCTAACCTGCGGTGGATGCCCACTACCTCGCCCGATGCCGAAGCCACGCACCGCTCGTATTGGGAGAAGAAGCTCACCCTACCCGTGGAGCACCCGTTCTGGGCAAAGCATCACCCGCAAGACCGATGGAACTGCAAGTGCCGCCTGGAGGCGACCGACGAGCCAGCCTCGCCGGCAGACGTGGTAGAAGATATGCCCGCCCCGAAGCCCCAGCGCGGGCTGGACAACAACCCGGGAAAGGATGGCCACATCATTAACGATACACACCCGTATTTCCCCGAGAACTGCGCCCACTGTCCGTTCTACAGCCCGAAGGGTATTAAGAACCGGATTAAGGCAGCTTTTCAAAATCGTAAGAAAGACTGTTTTAATTGTCCATATATAAATGCCAAGCTGCCAGGTAAAGAGTGGGGTAACCCCAACATTCAACCGCCCGAAGTAAGCATGTACAAACGTACACACAAAGGGCAGGTGCTTATCAGTCCTTATCACGGTGAAAATGAGCTTGCTGACAACAAACGCCTGGCAAACTTCCTGGCTGACAAGCTCAAGACAAAGGTATATCTATTACCCCGGTTAGAACAGACAACGGAGGAGGGGCGCAGGTTACGCCACAAACTGCTGCCACGCGGTGTAAAAGAAGGAAAGAACCCCGACTACCTCATAAACGGTCTGCTGTTCGACGGAAAGTCCATGTATGGCTTGAAAAAAGATGCCAATATGAAAGAACAGCACAACGCTATCATCAACCATATCAAGAAAGCCAAGAGGCAAGCAGACAATATCGTGCTGGAGATACCGAGCTTCGTAGGCAGGGAGACAATACACCGGACTGTTAACGGCTACCTTTCGCAAAGCAGAAAAGAGCGTATTATCATGGTGCATTGGAAGAATAAACTATTGATGTATGGGGGTAAAACAAAACGTTAGACTTATGCAGCCTAACGTTATAGGAGGTTCCGGAGACGGCAAGCCGGCTCTCCAGTACCGATGCAAAGATACAAAATATTTCATACAAACAAACTTTTAAGCAATTATTTTCTATGGATGCCAAACAAATAGCCAACATCATAGCCCGTGCACCGAAGCAGGTAGAGGCGGCCATGCGCGACGAAATACCGCGCAAGGCGGCTGTCGTGGCGAAAAACCACTTTATACACAACTTCGATGAGAGCGGTTTTGTGGATGGCGGACTGCGACCGTGGAAGAAAACACGTCGACAGGAGGCGGGTGACCCGCGTAAGCCGCTCACCTCGAATCGCAATCACCTGATGAACAGCATCGATGTGGTTGGGGCCCCGGGACAGGTGACAGTGGTTAACCCTGTACCGTATGCGCGCATCCACAATGAGGGCGGCACCATACATTCACAGCCCACCGTTACGCCTGCCATGCGTAAAATGGCGTGGGCAAAGGCCTACTCCATCGCTGGCGTGCGAAAAGGTGGAAAGCTGCCCAAAGACTTACCCGAAGAGGCAAGGAAGTGGCGCGCATTGGCGTTAACCAAAAAGGGAAAACTCAATATCAAAGTAAAGATGCCCCGCCGACAGTTCATCGGCGAAAGCAAGGAACTGCGCGTGAAGATTAATCAAATCATCATTAACAAATTAAAGGAGATAAGCAATGGAATCTATTCTCGTTCATCTCATTGATCGCCTGGCCCGCGAACTGCCTTGGGCACGCACCGTGGACGAGGACTACGGACAGTTGGAAGCACTCGATGACGAAAACATCGACATGTACCCGCTCACCTTTCCTGCCATCCTCATTGACTTACCCGGCACCGATTGGAGCGACGCGGGCGACTGGACGCAGCGCGGCGTATGCGAAGTGCGTGTGCGGCTTGCTATCGACTGCTACGACGATACGCATGCCGGCAGTCAGACAACGGAGCGAATTATGCAGCGTGAAGAAAAAAGAAAAGCCCTGCACACATTGTTGCAGGGTTATCGGGTGAGCGATGAAGGGGCGTTGATACGCACCCGCTCGAAGTTCTTCACATTCAATCACGGCATTAAAGTGTATGAGACGACTTACACTTGTGCCGTCAGTGAGGCTACTCGGGAAAGAGCGACAGTTGACCGGCGGAAGCTGACTGTCGTCGTGAAGTCCTGAAGCCCATATAGCGGCTTCGCTTCACGGCCTGCCCGTCCACCGTTGCGCCTTCCATCAGCATCCGCTTGATGATGCGCAATGTCGTTGCCTCGCAAAGAAAAAACTCTTCTGTCGAAAGCTTATGGATGACGTCATCGAAGCGCAGACGCTGCACCTCCGACCAGTAGTAGAACCGCTCGAATAGTTTCTTGTCGCGCTCGTCGATGAGCTGTTTGTTTCTTCCCTTTGCCATAATTGCAAAATTATAAAAAAATCCCTGTAACTACAAGAGTTGCAGGGACTTTTTATTATAACCGGCTAACATTCGTTATAACCGGCAGAAACTGGGCTCAATCTTGCGCCATACGCCGTTTTCATCAAGCCGGGAGAAGTAGTAGTTGGTGGCGTTCTTTTGCACCACGTTGCTCTCCTTGAAAAGCTGCATAATCTCGGCATACTCGGCATCGAAGCGGTCTTCTAATTCGTAGAGCTTCGAAATACTCTTATAATCGAGGTCGCCCGTCTTGTTACGCTCAAGCAAGGTCATGGCCAGCTGGTAGATAGGGTCGTCGGTTCCTTTCTCCGTTTTCTGCACATAGCGTTTCAGATAGTCTACTAAACGCTCGGCTGCCATATCGGCTCGCTCGTCAAAACCTTTCACCTTATTGGCTTTCACCTCCAGGCGGAACCCGTTAACCGTAATCGTAAAGCCACCCTGAGCCTCGCTGCGAAGCTGCCCGTACTCGGCCATCACCTCGCGAAAGGCCCGGCAGTCGTTATCGAGCCAGAGGCGGAAGCCTTCTACGGCCATCACTAACTCTTCCACGTTTTCTTTCACTTCTTGGGCAAAGTTTGCCCTGAGCTCTTCGTAGGCCTGTCGGCGGATACTCTTCTCTGCATTGGCCTCGCGTTGCAAGGTGGTAAGCAGTTCTTTCTTCTCTTGGGCCGATAGGCCCTGTAATAGTTCTTTGTTCATAATTACTTAATTTTTTATTGCGTTGTTAAATATAAACGTGTATCGTATAGCGGCACTGCCACACGGTTGCGACTTCTGTTTGAGTCCACCCTTGTCCTGAATAGTACGCAACTTAACCGCGAGAGCTATGAGCTCGTCGATGCTAAGCGGGCGAAACTTCTTGCCCGCGATGCGCGGGTCAAGACAGAAAGCATCTACACAATCCCAGTCGGAAGTATTGATGCCCAGTTCCTGCATCAGATGCAAGACAACACTGCGGCGGGTTCGGCGCTCTTCCCGTAACGCTCTGCGCATTTCATCGTAACCGGTTGCCCGCTCCATATCATCGCACAGGGCGCGATACTCAGCAGCGGTAAGCTCGCGCAGGCTGTCCGTGCGGCCATGGGTATGCTGATACACCAGCAGTTCTTTGTCTGCGCCGGGCATGCGTTTTAGTAGCGCATAGAAACGTTTGTAATTGGTGACTTCCTGCATGATGTCTTTTATTTATCGTTATTCAAAAGATACTCACAGCCTATAAGCTTGATACTCGACGAAAAACGCACTACCGAGTTTTTATCAATCTTGAAGTGCGCCTTGTTGTTTTCCACTACTTCCTGTATTTTCTTTTGTACGTTTTCTTTCATTTTCTTTTGTTCTGTTTCCGTCGGAAACTTAGAACAAAAACCAAATGTTTCCCCGTATATGCTTTTGACATCTTCGTTGGTCACCGACCATCGAACAGTGATGACACCTACACAATTGGTTGAATGATTTTTAACTTTTTTCATTGTTATAAGTATTAAAATAAATTTGTATGACCTTTCCATTACGTTTAATATGCAGCACTGTCTTTCCGTTGTCGGTTACGAGCTCCGATTCAATACAGCTTCTGATCTTCACACCACGTGTGCAATACAAGTCCAACATCCTGGCATCCACATAAGCCTTCAGCCGTTCCCAATCTTCCTTGGTGTCTTCCATACCTTGGAGGCTGTAATGCTGACTAATATCCATCTGTAGCCGTAGTAGCCACTCTGGCTTGTCATTCGGTATAACCGAATAATATTTTAGCTTCTCCATGTTATTAATCATGGGTTTCAAAGATAACCTGAATGGCACAGCTGCTGGCAATGTCGAGCTCCAGCTTTGCCCCTTTGCTCAGTTCCCAACCGCGGAGCATATAGATGCGACTGCATTGCAACAGCATGCCGATGTCTACCCGCATGTGCATACGCCAGTCTGCGCTTTGCGGCAGTCCGTTCTCGAACGGGTTAACAGGCGTGTAACCCGCGTTTCTTAGTCTACTTGCTGCGGCGGCAAATGCTGCCCTGCGTTCGTCAATATCGTGGTGCGCAATGGCACCACTGATGTACACTTTCTTGTTCATATTCTATCCAATTCTATCTAATAGCTTTTTTGCCGCGATTTTCTTTGCCACTTTTTGGTTGCCGGCAGATGCGGTTTCATACTCACCGTCCGGCAAGGTTATCCTTACCGTTACCAGAGGGCAATGGTCATCACCTAAGACACTTAACACTTCCGTTTCGATGTTCTCACCGTACATCTTTTGAACGAGCTCCCCAAGTCGTATAATAGGGTTTTCGTTCGGCTGTGGGGCGGCTTCGAGAGTGATGTTCTTAACATCTTCTCTATCAAGTACACCAGCCTCGATTTTTTCTTTGATACCTTTGATGAAAAAATGTAGTTTGTCAGCCCGCACCGCTTTGTGCTTACAGGCGGCAAGCAGCTTTTTCGTCGCTTCTTCATTTTCTTTGATACGGACAGTGTACTTGCCATCCGTTGTTAAATAAAACTCACACTTTACTCCATTGAGTACTTTTTTTACTGATGTTTCCATTTTTCTTTTTTTTATTATACGTTACTTTTCGATAAATTTATCAATCTCACTGTTGAGGTCTTCACCCCACACGCGCTTGGCCCCCTCTTCCCATACCACGTACCGACCGCCGGGCTTAAATCGCCCCTTGCTGATAGCCACATACCCTTTAACGAGTATCTTCTGCGTGGCGTCGAACATCACGGCATCGGCCGCCTGTCCCTTGGGCTTGTCGCCCGTGGCGTGCGATATGAAGATGAGTAGCTTATCGGGGTGCGCCTCTTTAAATCGCTGATATTCAGCGTAGCGCATGCGGGTGTATTGCAAGCTGTCGATGACAATGATATCGGGACTTTTGGGACGGCACAACCGCTCGTGCAGGTCTTCCATGCTCTCGCGGTTAAGCAGAATTACCCTTCGTGCCACGTCCTTCATCCCCACGCGAATAAAAGCGTTTTTCATCGTCAGGCTGTCGCCCTCTTCGAGGCTGTCGTAGGCCACGCGACCGAAGCGCGCCAACTCTTTGCAGAGCTCCAGCACGAAGGTGGTTTTACCCGAGCCGCTCTTACCCCAAATAAACCATACCCCCGTGCGATCTATCTCACCGAAGGCAGCGTGCCAGCGCTCCGATAAGCGATAGGTGGGCTTCTCCATCGTATATACATCGTTCACCGAGAGGGCACGCTGCAAACGCTTCTTTCCGTCTTTATTCGTTTGTCTTATCATCGTTAAAACACCATTCAAACGCCGTTCAAACAGCCTTTATTCGCTAATTCTTTTTGCCTTGTGGATGGCTTTCTTCACCCTCCGCAAGTCGAAATCGCACTCTTCCACTTCCCGGATGATGCCCGAGATTACCGCCTTATCATTCAGCCCATTGGCAGCACATACGGCATACACATCACTGGGGCCAGTGGGCTCCAGCTCAAAGAACTTGCGCCCGATACGGCTGTCTATCTCATTGTAGCCTTTTTTGTCATACCGCAGGCCCATTTTGATACGCCGCTTGATGTAGGCAGTAGAGAAAAAGACAATGCCGCAGCGTTCTTCGAGCCTGTTGTACAGGTCGATGAAGTAGTGGAACACGCGCTCGCTTAACTTGTCTGCTTCATCGAAGATGAGCAGTGGGTGCTGCATCTGCACCAGGGCGGCAATGATGGCATCGAGGTTGTCTCGCAGCGTATAGCCGTCTGTACGGATTCCGATGCGGCGGGCGATGTCACGAATGAAGTCGCCGCGGCGCATATCTTCCGAACAAAGAATGTAGAACACTTCCCCATGCTCTGCTTCGTACTGCCTTGCTGCCGTTGTCTTACCGCAACCGGCATCGCCAACTACCCATGTCACGTTGCGCCACCGCTGGGCGTCGTCCAGCACGTAGTTCATTTCCTGATGGGCTGATGTGGCTACAATCTGCCACTCTCCGCTAACACCGGTGCACACCTGGGCGGCAATATTGCGCCACATGTCATCACTGATGTTAACCCAATTGTCGTTCATGATGCTGCTGATGGTCGGGGCACTAACGCCCTTCAGGCTTTGTGCAGCCTTGTTCCTACTGGGGTACTTGGCCATATAGGCGGCCAATGCTTCTTTAATCTGTTGTTTTTGTTTCTGTTCCATAACTGTGTATTATTGGGTTTTACAATTTTCCTAAAGTTCTTTTCTTATCAACCTGCGGCTGCGACATAACCACAACATTGTCAGCCACCGGCACGGACGCTGCTTCCTGTTCTTTTATCCAGTCGTCCATCGATATGTTCTTCGTATAAGCCCCCAACTCAAATTCGATGGCGGGCTTCTTATACTTGGCTATGCGCTGCTCTACCTGCCGTTCTATCTCTTCATTGGCGCGCTTGCCGGCTCCCTTGATTAGCGGAGCATTCAAACCGTGCTGCTCGGGCGCGGTGCCGTTCTCGTGTTCTATCACGCGGGCAGCCACCTGCCGGTCGATGCGGTCTTGCAGGTTGGCTTCCTGCTCTTGGTAGATAAACTGATGATCGGCAGCTGTTTGGTCTTGCTTGGCGCGCTGTATTATAATATGCGGGCCTGCTACTGTATCAAATCTCAAACTACCGTCTGCTTCCTGCCGATACAGGCGCACGCTGGTCATGTCGTAGGGGTCGTAAGCCACTAAGAAGCGGCGGTATGTGTTCCGGCTGCGCCATTCATGGTCAGGAACACCGGGGGCGGAAAATACCTCATACTGATACTTCTTCTTATCCACGGTTATCGTGATACCCTGGTCGGTAAACGTTGCCGGCTTCTCGGTGAACATCCAAAACATGTCCACCATGTCGTACAGCGTAACCTCCTGCGTTTCTTCGTTCTCGCTCGCATTGTACATGTCGATGCGGCGTTGCCCGGTGGCGGGGTGTGCAGCCTCATTCCAACGCTGGCGAGCAGCGGCATAGGCATCTTTTAGCTCGTCCAGGGTGAAGATCTTATCTTTGTTTGCCTCCAAAAACTCTATATTGGGGCGACTATTCTCTTTTACCGCACCCACGTTCTGACCGGTAAATCGCCAATCCTTGTGTATCTCTTGTCCTTGGAAACGATTAAAAATACTTTCAATGGTCTTCGATTCGCCATTGTAGGGCATAGTTGGACGATGTATGTTAGCTATTTTGCTCAAAAAGCCGCTGGCAGCGTGTTTCTTGTGTCCGCCCT
>ERZ773010.880-NODE-880-length-19865-cov-22.236547_pt1 | contig 19865 bp, 8 predicted proteins | sample MGYA00580842_ERZ773010 | MGnify/ENA primary metagenome ERZ773010 (study PRJEB29015, sample SAMEA2737982) | human oral metagenome | biome: human oral; feature: human-associated habitat; material: dental | place: China | collected 2107 ...
GTGGCGCTGACGGCGCAGGAGCGCATGGCCGAACGGCACGCCCGCCATGAGGAAGCCGGTGAGGATGAGGATGGCCGGGGCCGCCGCGGCAAGGGGCGCCGGCCACAGCATCCGGCCTTCGGACCCAGCGTGCTGGTGCTGACCCCCACCCGTGAGCTGGCCCAGCAGGTCACGCGGACCAGCCATGCGCTGTCGCGGCTGCTGCCGCGCACCAGCACGGTGTGCATCACCGGCGGGGCGTCGTATTTCCAGCAGTCCCGCGCGCTGTCCATGCCCTACGAGGTGCTGGTGGCCACGCCGGGCCGGCTGATCGACCAGCTGGAAAACGGCAAGATCGACCTGTCGGGCCTGAAGATGCTGGTGCTGGACGAGGCCGACCGGATGCTGGACATGGGCTTTTCGGACGATGTGTTCCGCATTGCCGAACTGCTGCCGAAGGAGCGCCAGACCGTCTGCTTCACCGCCACGGTGTCGCACGATGTGCGCAACCTGGCCGACAAACTGCTGAACGCGCCGGAATGGCTGACGGTGGAACGCAGCGAGGAGGCCCTGACGCCCATCGACGACCACGTGGTGTATGTGGACAATCCGGGGCACCGCGGCCAGCTGCTGCGCGCCTGCCTGAACGACAGCGGGCTGGGCCAGGCCATCGTGTTCACTGCCACCAAGCGCCATGCCGAGGCGCTGACCGAAGAGCTGCTGGCCGAGGGCTTTGCCGTGGATGCCCTGCATGGTGACATGAACCAGCGTGAGCGTACCCGGGCGCTGAACCGCCTGCGTCAGGGTGAGTGTCAGGTGCTGGTGGCCACCGACGTGGCGGCACGCGGCATCGATGTCTCGACGCTGACGCACGTGATCAACTTCGAGCTGCCGCGGGTGGCCGAAGACTACGTGCACCGCATCGGCCGGACCGGCCGGGCCGGCGCCAGCGGGCAGGCCATTTCGTTCGTGGGGCGCGAGGATGTGATTCCGCTGCGCAAGATCGAGCATTTCCTGGGCCGTCATATCCAGGTGAGCGAGGTCCCCGGGCTGGAAGCCCAGTTCAAGCCGGAACCGCCGAAGAAACGCCACAAGAAAAAGGATGCCCGCCGCGAAAGCTTTGGCAAGGGACGTTTCGGGGGGCGCGACGCCCGGGGGGATGGCCGTGGTCGCGAGGGCCGTTCGTTCGGCCGCGGACGTTTCGACCGGGGCGAGGGCCGGGGTCGCTGGGAGCGTGATGAGGCCCGCGAGGGTGGCCGAAGCTGGAACCGTGATGACCGCCAGGGCGGTGGCCGCGGTGGCTGGGGGCGCGATGACCGCGACGGTGGTTTCCGCGGCGCAGATCGTGGCTTCGGTCGCGGTGAAGGTGGTTTTGGGCGCCGGGAGGGCCGTGGCTTCGAACGCGGAGAGCGCGAGGGCAAGGGCTTCGACCGCCGTGACGGCTTTGGCGCCGGACGGGGTGAGGGCGATCGCAAACCGTTTGCTCGCCGTGAGGATGGAGATTTTCGCCGTCGTCCGGACGGTGAAGGTCGCAGCTTCGGCCGTCGTGACGGGGATAGCGGTGATCGCCGTTTCAGCCGTGATGATCGGGGTCTGCGCTTTGGTGGACAGGACCGTCATGGCCGCTTTGGCGATGGCGAGCGTCGTGGCCGCTTCGGGGGGGATGACGGCCGTCGCAGCTGGAACCGGGACGAACGCGGTGAACGCAGCTTCGGTGACCGCGAGGATCGCCCGCAGCGCGCGCGTTTCGGTGACGACAGCCGTCCGTTCAGCCGTGAACGCCGCGAGGGCGGCCGTCCGTGGGAAAACCGCAGCGACCGGGGCCGTGAGGACCGGGGTGGTTGGCGCGGTGGTCGCGATGATGACCGTCGTGGCTTCCGCGCTGACCGTGAGGGCTGGAAACCGCGCCGCGAAGGCGAGGGCGGCCGTGAGGGTGGCGACCGTCCGGCCTGGCAGTCGCGCAAGCCGTGGGAAGAGCGTCAGGGCGATGACCGTGGCGGCCGCCGCTTCGGGGGCGAGCGCGACGACCGGGGTGGACGCCGCTTTGGCGGTGATGACCGCGGTGGCAAGCGTTTCGGTGGTCGTGACCAGGGGGGGTTCCGCGGTCGTGACGAAGGCCGTGGCGGGCGCTTCGGCAACCGCGAAGGCGGTTTCGGCGGTGGCCGCAAGCGTGCTCCAGCCTCACTGGACCCGGACCGTGCCTTTCGCCAGGCCCGCGACGGGTCGGGAGAGGATTGAGTGACGCAACCCTCCGACCGCGATCTGGCCGCTGGCTTCATCGTCATTCATGGCAACCAGTCCGAAACGCTGCGCGACCTGCTGTGCGACTGGATGCGGGCGCATCCGCTGGCGCCCCTGGAAAACGAAGTCATTCTGGTCCAGAGCAACGGCATCGCCCAGTGGCTGACGCTGTCGCTGGCGTCCGACCCGGCGCCCGGGACGGACGACGGGACGCCAGACGGGATGGATGATGCCGGGTCGGGGCCGGCGGGTACGGCCCCGGCAGGGACTCCTCCCGGGGCGTCCGGTCTGGGCCACGGGCTGGGTATCGCGGCTGCGCTGGACATCCAGCTTCCCTCGCGCTTCATCTGGCAGGCGTACCGGGCCGTGCTGGGCGATGATGCCGTGCCCGAGCGGGCGCCGTTTGGCAAGGACCTGCTGACCTGGCGGCTGATGCGGATGCTGCCCGGCCTGCTGCATCAGGAGGTCTTTGCACCACTGCGCCGTTTTTTGGAGGACGATGCGCTGTTGCGCCGCCGCCACCAGCTGGCGGCGCAGCTGGCCGACCTGTTCGACCAGTATCAGGTGTATCGCGCCGACTGGCTGGCCGACTGGGCGGATGGGCACGATGTGCTGCGCACGCCAGGGGCCGTGGTGCCAGCGGAGGCTCTGGATGCAGGGTCTGTGGCTGCGGGGGAAGGCGGGCGTTCGGGCCTGGCCGATGCGGGTGCCGGTCTGGATGCCGATGGGCACGCGTCGTTCATGTCCTCCAGCCAGAATCTGCATGCGCAGACGATGCGACAGGGCATGCCATCGGGCGTGCGGCCCGTGCCGGAGGAATCGCTGTGGCAGCCGGCGTTGTGGCGGGCGCTGCTGGCCGATGGTGATGTGGCCGACATCGACCGCAACCGGGCTGCCGTGCACGAACGTTTCATGGCGGCCTGTGCCGACCCGGCGCGGGCGCGCCCGCAGCGGCTGCCGCGCCGTGTGCTGGTTTTCGGCATTTCGGCCATGCCGCGCCAGTCGCTGGAGGTGCTTTCCGCACTGGGGCGCTGGTGCCAGGTGCTGATGTGTGTGCAGAACCCGAGCCGGCACTACTGGGGGGACATCGTGCCCGAGCGGGCGCTGCTGTCATCCCGGACGGGGCGTCATGCCCATCGGCCCGGTTTCGATCCGGACCGTGCGCTGCTGGCCGGTGTCGATCACGGTCAGGCGCTGCTGGCGGCGTGGGGGCGGCAGGGACGGGATTTCATCGGGCTGCTGGCCGATCATGACGAGCCGGAGGCGGCCGAACGCCGGATGCTGAGCATCGACCGGCGCGCCGATGTGTTCATCGACCACGATCCGGCCGATACGCTGCTCGTGCAGCTGCAGCAGGACATTCTGGATCTGGCGCCGCTGGCCGAGACCCGTCAACGCTGGCCGGCCATCGATCCCCGGCAGGACCGCTCGATCCGCTTTCAGGTATGCCACAGCGCGCAGCGCGAGGTGGAGGTGCTGCACGACCAGTTGCTGGCCGCCTTTGCTGCCGACCCCACGCTGCAGCCACGCGATGTGATCGTGATGGTGCCGGACATCACGCCCTATGCGCCACACATTCAGGCGGTCTTCGGGCTGTATGCGCAGTCCTGGGAGACGCCGGTGCCGGGCCATGAAGGCACGGGGAGTATGCAGGGCAGGCGTGATCCGCGCTTCATCCCGTTCTCGATGGCCGACCAGCAGAGCCGGGCGCACGAGCCGCTGCTGGCGGCGCTGGAGATGCTGCTGGGGCTGCCCCAGGGGCGCGTGACGGTGGCCGATGTGCTGGACCTGCTGGATGTGTCGGCCGTGCAGCGGCGGTTTGGCATCGAACCGGAACGGCTCGTGCAGCTGCGGCGCTGGATCGGGCAGAGCGGCATTCGCTGGGGGCTGGATGAGGCGCAGCGCCAGTCGCTGGAGCTGGGACGCATGGGCGACCAGAACAGCTGGCGCTTCGGACTGCGGCGTCTGCTGCTGGGTTACGCGGCCGGGCAGATGGCGGCAGGGGCCGGGGGGGAGGAACCGGCTTCGGACTGGCAGGGTATCGAACCGCTGGACGAGATCAGTGGCCTAGATGGCGAGCTGCTTGGACGCCTGCAGGCGCTGCTCGACGCCCTGCAGCAGGCCTGGCAGACCTGCTGCAGCGAGGCGACGCCGGCCGAATGGGGCCTGCGTCTGCAGGCGCTGCTGGACACCTTCTTTTGGGCGGATGACGGGCGGGAAGGGCTGCTGCTGGTGCGCCTGAACGAGTCGCTGCAGCAGTGGCTTGATGACTGTGCCGAGGCGCGGATGGACCTGCCGCTGCCGCTGTCGGTGGTACGGGAGCACTGGCTGGCCAGCATCGACGAGGACGGGCTGGGACGGCGCTTTCTTGCCGGCGCCGTGACCTTTGCCACGCTGATGCCGATGCGGGCCATTCCGTTCCGGCACGTATGTCTGCTGGGCATGAATGACGGGGATTTTCCGCGCTCGCGCCAGCCGGCCGATTTCGACCTGATGGCGGGCGACTATCGCCCCGGCGACCGTTCCCGGCGGGAGGATGACCGCTACCTTTTTCTGGAGGCGCTGCTGTCGGCACGCGAGCGGCTCACCCTCAGCTGGGTGGGGCGCAGCATTCATGACGACTCGCATCGTCCGCCCTCGGTGCTGGTGGCGCAGCTGCGTGACCATATTGCCGCGGGGTGGCGGCTGGCGGGCGAGGAGGGTGACTCCCCGGCGGCGCAGCGCAAGGGCGGCGAGGCACTGCTGGCCGCGCTGACCACGCAGCACCGGCTGCAGCCGTTCAGCCGGGCGTATTTTGCCGGGGAAGATGGGCTGTTCAGCTATGCCCGCGAATGGCAGCAGGCGCTGCAGCAGGCCGATGCGGCGCGTGCGCGAGCCCGGCTGCGGGGCGAACCGGGTGCCGGAGCGGCGGGTGTGGAAGCACCGCGGTGGCCGCTGCTGCCTCCGGCCGAATTCCCTGATGAACTGACACTGGCGGATCTGACGTCCTTTCTGAAGGCCCCGGTGAAGTATTTTTTCCAGAAGCGTCTGGGCGTTTACTGGAACGATGACGAGGAAGTGCTGCCCGATCACGAACCGTTCAGTCTGGATGGCTTGGCATGCTGGAAGGTGCAGGATGCGCTGGTGAAGGCCCAGCTGCACAGCCTGCGCGTGAACGAGCAGCAGGCTGGCCCCGTAGCGTGGCAGGCCATGCTGGAAAACGAAACACGGCGCGATGCCCTGCTGCTGCAGCTGGTGCCGGTGCGTGAGCGTGCACTGGCGCAGCTGGCCCGTGCCGGTGCATTGCCGGTGGGCGCCTTCGGCGAGCTGCAGCGTGAAAGACTGGAAGAACCGCTGCCCAAGATGATGGCGGATTATCTGCACGAGGTGGTGCAGTACCCGCGGGCATTGCCGGATGAGCCTTTCGTGTGGGAGCCACTCGCCGATGCTGCCCTGCCGGCCGGGTTTCCACCGGTTCTGGGTACGCTGGACTGTCTGCGGACCCGTGCCGATGGTGCCCGGGTCCGGCTGGTGCTGACGGCCAGTACCGTGGTGGACGGGAAAGGGAAGACGGACGAAAAGGCCTATCGGCTCGACCGCCTGCTGGACCACTGGGTGTATCACCTGGCGGGCAATCTGCAGGACGGCGCCATGAGCACGGTGCTGGTGGGCAAGGCGCAGGGGAAGGCATGCCTGCGTCTGGACCCGCTGCCGCCCAAGGTGGCATTGCAGCACTGGCATGTGTTGCTGGAGGCCTGGCAGCAGGGCCTGCGCCGTCCGCTGCCGCTGGCGGCGAAGACGGGATTTGCCTGGCTGAAGAAGCCCTGCCATCCGCCGGAAGCAGGCGCCGAAGAACTGCCATCGGGCGACGGGAAGCCCTCGGGCGCCGGGGAACCATCGGGGGCCGACGAACCATCCGATGCCCGTAAAAACTGGCAGGATCTGACCCAGACCTATGAAGGCGCCGGGGAAGAGGGCGGAAAAGGCCGTTTTGGAGGGCAGGGTGAGCGTGACAGCGACATGTATCTGGCACGCGCCTGGCCGGACATGATGGCACTCTGGCAGGCCGGTGAATTCGGCGAATGGGCCGAACGTCTGCTGCGGCCCGTGTGGGATGCGCTGCACCGGAGTTCCAGTAACGACAGCCAGAAGGATGGTGCATGAGCACGATGCGTACACCGGAAAATCCGAATGCAGCGGTGAAACCGGTCGAACCGCTGCGTTTTCCACTGCGCGGCAGCCGCCTGATCGAGGCCAGTGCCGGTACCGGCAAGACCTACACCATTGCGGCGCTCTATCTTCGACTGGTGCTGGGGCATGGCGGGCCGGCAGCGGCGTTTGGTTATGCGGGATCGCCGGATGTTCCGGATCTGGCTGTACAGGTGCTGCCCGGAGCGGCGGATGAGTCGCGCGCGCAGGCGCTGCCCGGAGAGGCGTATGAATCATGCCTGCAGGAACCATCCGGACAGGTGAGTGCGTTGCGTGCGCAGGAACCGCTCGGCGAGGCGGATGACGGTGCACCACGGCCGCTGATGCCTCCCGAGATCCTGGTCGTGACCTTCACGAATGCCGCGGCGCAGGAGCTGCGTGACCGGATTCGTGCGCGGCTGGCCGACGCGGCCGTGTTCTTTCAGGAAAGTGCACTGGCTGCCAGCCGGCTGGGGCTGATGCCGGGAGGGGACGAAGCATTTCCGGAAGAGGCAGCGAACGAGCAGGCATTCCCTGATGAAAATGGGCTGCCGGCCGGAAATGCGCTGCCGGCTGGGAATACGCTGCTGACTGGAAATGCGCTGCTGACTGGAAATGCGCTGCTGGCTGCACATGGTTTGCTGGCTGGACGTGGGCTTCCGGTTGAAGGGGGGCTGCCGGTGGCCGATGACGGGCTGCTGCAGGAACTGCGCAACGATATGCCGGTATCGCGCTGGCCGGCGTGTGCGCGTCGCCTGCAGCTCGCGGCCGAATGCATGGACGAGGCGGCCGTCTTCACCATTCATGGCTGGTGCCAGCGCATGCTGCGCGAACACGCCTTCGACAGCCGGGGACTGTTCGACCTGATGCTCAGCGATGACACGTCCGGCCTGCTGGCCGAGGCGTGCCGCGATTACTGGCGGGTATTCTGTCAGGGGCTCGACCACGAGGCGGCGACGGTGCTGCACGGCTGGTGGGATTCGCCCGAAAGCCTGCAGGCGGCCGTGAGCGACCTGCTGGAAAAAAAGGATGCGCTGCCGGGTGAGGGGCTGCCGCCGGCACAGGCGCTCGGCCAGGCACGGCAGCAGCGGCGCGAAGCGCTCGAACGGCTCAAGGCACCGTGGCGGGAGGGCTGGATCGATGAGTTGGCGCGGTTTTTCGGGAGAGCCTACGACCCTGCATGCAAGTGGTTGAATGGCAACGTTTACCGGAACAGCTGGAGTGGCCCCTGGCTGGACGCGTTGCGTGCCTGGGTACGGGAACCGGATCTGGTGGCGGTGCCCTTTGCCGACATCAAGCGCTTTGAAGGGTATGGGGATGGTGCCCTGCCCATGCGGGAAATACTGCAGCTCAACCGGAAACTGTCCGATTTCACGCCGGATAAACTGCCGGGATTGAAAAAATTGACCGCAGCAGCCTTGCGGGAGGGGCTTGCCCGGGGGGTGACTCCGGAAAAACATCCCCAGCTGGCCGCCATGCTCGGCCTCCCCCCCGACCGGCCCGTGCATCCGGCCCTGCAGGCCATGGAGGCGCTGCCAGCCGAACTGGCTGCCCTGCCGCCCGATGGTTATGAATCGGTGCTGCTCCATGCAGTGCACTGGATCGAGGCGCGCTACCGTGCCGCGCGCGACCAGAAAAGCGAGATGAATTTCGACGATCTGCTCACGCAGCTGCTGCGTGCGCTGGATGAGCCGGGCGGAGAACAGCTGGCGGCACGCATGGCGCGCCAGTATCCGGTGGCAATGATCGACGAGTTCCAGGATACCGATACGACGCAGTACCGGATTTTCGACCACGTCTACCGGGTGCGCGAGAACCTGCCGCAGCAGGCCCTGATCATGATCGGCGATCCGAAGCAGGCCATCTATGCATTTCGGGGTGGTGACATCCATACGTACCTGAAGGCACGTCAGGCCACGGCCGGGCGTCATTACACGCTGGACACCAATTTTCGCTCGTCAGCGGCGATGGTCGGTGCGGTGAACCACCTGTTCTGCGCTGCCGAGCAGCGCACGGCACTGGGCGGGGCCTTTCGCTTCGTGGGTACAGATGTGCCGGAAAACCCGTTGCCCTTCCTGCCGGTGAAAGCCAGGGGACGCAGCGAGCGCTGGCATGATCCGGCTCATCCGGCAGGGGCGCCTGCCCTGACGTTCTGGATGATGCCGCAGGATGAGGGCGGTGCGCGGGCCACGGATGCCGCGACAGCCCAGGTGATGCGGCAGGACGCATCTGGTGCGCAAGGCGCGGATGGTGCAAAAAGCGCAGACGGCACAAAAGGCGCAGATGGTGCGAAAGGTGCGGCCGGCGCAACAGGCACGGATGAGGGGGCAGCCGGCAGAACCGCGGGCGGCCGGCAGGAAAAGGCAAAGAGGGAAAAGGAAAAGAAGGAAAAGGGACTGACGAAAACGGCATATCGGGCGCATTACGCACAGGTGACGGCGGCCGAGATCGCGCGGCTGCTGGCGGCCGGTGTGCAGGGCGAAGCGTATTTCTGTTCAGGGCGCGACGATGCAGGACAGGGTGATTCAGCGCATCGCCGCCCGGTGAAGCCGGCGGACATGGCCGTGCTGGTCAATGACGGGCAGGAGGCCCGGGCGATCCGTCGCGCGCTGCGGGCGCAGGGCATTCGCAGCGTGTATCTGTCGGACAGTGAATCGGTCTTTGCCACGCCGGTGGTGGGCGAGCTGCTTTTCTGGCTGCAGGCCTGTGCGGAACCGGGGAATGCCCGGGCCGTGCGCGCGGCGCTGGGCACCTCGCTGTGCGGGCTGGATGCGCAGAGCCTGCTGCGGCTGTCGCAGGACGAGCTGTACTGGGAGGCGCAGGTGGCGCGATTCATGCAGTATCGCGACATCTGGCGTCGGCAGGGCGTGCTGCCGATGATCCGGCGGATGCTGCAGGATTTCCGGGTGGTCGAGCAGCTGCTGGCGAGGGACGAGGAGCGGCAGCTGACAGATCTGCTGCATCTGAGCGAACTGCTGCAGACGGCATCCGGCCAGCTGGAGGGCGAGCATGCGTTGATCCGCTATCTGCGCGAGCAGCGCCGGCAGCCCGAGGGAGAGATGGATGCCCGTCGACAGCGGCTGGAGAGCGATGATGCCCGGGTGCGCGTGGTGACCGTGCACAAGTCGAAGGGGCTGGAATATCCACTGGTCTTTTTGCCCTATGCCTGTGCGGCCAGGGAGGTGGATCCGAAGGCATCGGGCGGAAAGACGGCATTTCTGTCGTGGCACGATGCGCAGGGCGATCTGCAGCTGACCCTGTGCGGCAGTGGCGAGCTGCCGCCGGGCGTTCGGGAGCAGGCGGATGAGGAGCGCTTGGGTGAGGATCTGCGCAAGCTGTACGTGGCGCTGACGCGGGCCCGTCATGCCACCTGGGTGGGCATGGCGCCACTGGACAGGCTGGAGCACAGCGCAGCCGGTCATCTGCTGGGGCTGGCGGCTGCCCCGGTGACACGCGTCTCGGGTGGGCGCCGGGATGAGGATGGCCCGGGGGAGGCGCCGGCCGGTGTGGCCGGGGGGCACGAGGGCAGGGCGGATGCCCTCGACGGCAAAACAGCGGATGTCGTCGATGAGGCCGTCGTGGATGCGAAGCCAGCGTCGACGGGCAGCCTTGCCGGTCGGATGGAGAGCCAGGTGGCTGCGCTGGTGGCATCGGCACAGCCTGGTGAGATGGCCATGGTTCAGCGGGCTGCTGGCGAACATGGGGCGCAACATCAGGCCGTGCCGGCGGAACATCCGGTTCGCTGGAAGACGCCACCGGCGCTGGCTGCCCGGCGCTGGCCACGCTGGTGGATTGCCAGCTATTCGGCACTGAACCGGGAGGACGGCGTGATGGCTGGTCCGGCGCCGGCCAGCCTGCCGGGTGGCCATGATGCGCTTCGGGGAGGGGCCGCGCTTTCGGGCGGCCATGATGCGCTTCGGGAGGTTTCCGTGTTGCCGGGAGGCCATGACGCGCTGCGAGGGGATTCCGCACAGCCGGCGCGCCGTGATGGGCACCGGGAGGATTCCGCGCTGCTGGGAGACAGTGATGCCCCCTACGGCGATTCGGTACTGACCGAGCGCTGGGCCGAGCAGCAGGGGGCCGATGCAGCGTGGCAGCGCCAGATGCAGGCCCGGGCGCTGCAGGACATGCCGGTGGACGGGATGGATTCGGGCGTGCGGCAGCATGCGTCCATCGCTGAGCGCATGGCAGGTTCCTTCCCGGGAGGGGGCTTGGTTCCTGATGTCCTGCGGCCCGTAGCGGGCATACAGGCCGATGGGGAACTGGCCGGTGTGCATGCCTTTGCCCGGGGACCGCAGGCCGGTACCTTCCTGCACGGGCTGCTGGAATGGGCGGGACAGCAGGGGTTTGCCGCTGCTGCGGCTGACCGGGCGCTGCTGGCCGCGCAGGTGCGCCGGCGCCTGCAGCGGGTGCCGGCCTGGCAGCCGTGGGAGGACATGCTGACCGGCTGGCTGCTTCAGGTGCTGACGCAGCCGCTGCATTCCGCCGTGCTGCCGGTTTCGCTGCCAGCACTGGCAGACCTGCAGCAGTATCAGGTGGAAATGGGTTTCATGCTGGCCGTGAATGGCATCGACCTGCCGGGGCTGGATGCCTGGGTGCGGGCGAACACCCTGGACGGGGCGCCGCGTCCGGCGCTGCTGCCCGGGCAGCTCAACGGCATGCTCAAGGGTTTCATCGATCTGGTGTTCGTGCACGAGGGGCGGTATTTCGTGCTGGACTACAAGTCGAACTGGCTGGGCAGCACCGATGCTGCCTACCGGCCGGAGACGATGGCGGCGGCGGTGCTGGCGCATCGCTACGAGCTGCAGTACCTGTTCTACGTGCTGGCGCTGCACCGGCTGCTGAAGGTACGGCTGCCCGATTATGACTACGACCGTCATGTGGGTGGAGCGCTCTATCTGTTTCTGCGGGGGATGTCGGCGCCCTCGGGAGGTGTCTTTGCGGCCCGGCCCTCACGGGAGGTGATCGAGACGCTGGATGCTGCCTTTGCCGGCAGGAAACGGGAGGTGGCCGCATGACGCGCAGGCCGACACGACGCGCCAGGGGGGCGCAACCGGACGGGCTGACGGGAGACCTGTTTGCCGGGCTGGATGATGAGGCTGCAGGCATGAAGAGCTTGCCCGGGGATGCGGCACCTGGCGTCGGGGATGACGCCGACCCTGACCGGCCCGCATGCACGGTTCGGAACGGGGTCTCCGATACCGTGTCGGATACGGGGACGGATGCCGCTCCCGGGCGGCTGACGCGTGCCGTCGGGGACGCAGCCCACGATGCGGCGGTGATCGATGGGCTGGATGCGGAACGGCATGCCGGGCAGATGCTGCCCCGGACCCCGGCCCGGATGCTGACCCTGCTGGACGCGTGGCAGACACAGGGGATGCTGCGCTACATCGATGTGGCGCTGGCCCGTTTTCTGGCGCAGGAGGTGCTGTTCGGGGGTGAACCGGACCCGGAAGCAGCCGGTGCGCTGGCCCTGGTGCTGCTGGGTGCGGCGCTCTGCAGTGCGCAGCTGGGCCAGGGGCATGCCTGCCTGGACCTGCAGGCCGTGACGGCCGATCCGGCAGGAATACCGGGTCTGCCGGTGGCGGACGCGCTGCACGGCCTCGATGCGCTCCGGTGGCAGGCAGCGCTGCGGGCATGGCCGCAGCTGGTGTCGTGTCCCGCGCAGGCGGAGGATGCGTGCGCCGGACGGTTCACGCCGCTGGTGCTGGCACACGGCCGGCTGTATCTGCACCGTCTGTGGCGTTGTGAGCAGGATGTGCAGCAGGGCATTCTGCAGCGGCTCGGACGGGATGATGCGGCAGTGGCGGGTGCCATGGATGCACAGCGGGCAGCGGCTGCAGCGAATGGGGCAGATGCCATCGATGATGCGCAGACGGCCCGCCTGCAGCAGGCGCTGGATGTGCTGTTTCCGTCGGCCCTGACAGCCGGCGCACAGGCAGATACCCGTGCACCGGCCGATGCCGCTGACGACAGCGGAGGAGACACGGCAGCGGACCGGCCTGCCGGAGGGAAAGCCCCTGTAGAGAGCTGCCTGGTTGCGAGGCATGGGGCCGCAGCCATCCATTCCTCTGGTGGGGGGCGCGGTACTGCGGACCAGCCCGCCGACTGGCAGAAGATCGCCTGCGTGCTGGCTTCGCGCCAGCGCTTCGGGCTGATCACCGGCGGCCCCGGCACGGGCAAGACGACCACGGTGCTGCGGCTGCTGGCGCTGCTGCAGTGGCAGGCGCTGGCGACGCATGGAAAACCCCTGCGCATCGGTCTGGCGGCACCGACCGGCAAGGCGGCGGCACGGCTGTCGGGTTCGATTGCCGGAGCCATCGGACGCCTGCCGCTCGATGATGTCCCGCAGGGGGAGGCCATACGTGCAGCCATTCCCCATGCGGTGAGCACGCTGCACCGGCTGCTGGGCAGCCGCCCGGACTCGCGCCATTTCCGGCACGATGCGCGCAATCCGCTGCGGCTGGATGTGCTGGTGATCGATGAGGCGTCGATGATCGACCTGGAGATGATGGCGGCGGTCATGCACGCACTGCCTGCCTCTGCGCGGCTGATCCTGCTGGGCGACAAGGACCAGCTGGCCTCGGTGGAAGCCGGGGCCATCCTGGGCGAACTGTGCGCACGGGCGCAGCAGGGGCACTACTGGCCGGAAACGGCCATCTGGGTGAGCGAGGTGACCCGGGAGGTGGTGCCTCCCGCCCTGCAGGATGTGGCCGGAACGCCACTGGACCAGAGCATCTGCATGCTGCGGCACAGCCACCGCTTCGGGGCGGACAGCGGTATCGGGCGGCTGGCGGCTTTCGTGAACGCCGGGGATGTGCAGGGCGTGGCACGGCTGTGGCGCGAGGCCGGACAGGGGGCTGGCCAGACTGGCGACATTGCCCGGTACGAGGTAGATGCATCCCGCCGGGGGCTGCGCGAACTGGTGATCCACGGCCGGGGCGAACAGCCGGTGGGTTACGCCCATTATCTGCAGGTGATGCGCCAGCATCAGCCGGCGCCCGACGCAGACCCGGCGACGTTCGATGTCTGGGCGCAGCAGGTGCTGCAGGCGCACGGGCGTTTCCAGCTGCTGTGTGCGCTGCGGCAGGGACACTGGGGCGTGGATCACCTGAACCGGCAGATCGCGGTGTGGCTGCAGGGCGCCGGGTTGCTGGCCGCCAGCGAGGGCTGGTATGCCGGGCGTCCGGTGATGATCACGCACAACGATTATGAGCTGGGCCTGATGAATGGCGATGTGGGCATCACGCTGGCCGGTCCGGGAGGACGGCTGCGGGTGGTGTTCCTGAATGACCGGGGGGCGGTCCGCTGGGTGCTGCCCAGCCGGTTGCAGGCAGCCGGCACGGTGTTTGCCATGACGGTGCACAAGGCGCAGGGCTCGGAGTTCGACCATGCGGCGCTGGCCATGCCGGAAGCCCTGTCGCCGGTGCTGACGCGGGAGCTGGTCTACACGGCCATTACCCGCGCGCGGCGCTTCTTCACCCTGGTGGGGCCGGCGGCAGAGGGCGAGGCTGGTAGCCGGGGGTTGGACGATGTGATGGCCCGGGCGATCCGCCGGCAGGTGCAGCGGGCCAGCGGGCTGATGGCGGGAGCGCTGTCTCAACCCTGAAGGCATGCGCCCAGGCAGTGGCGCTTGGGCGGCAGGCCGGGGCGTTTCTCGCAGACGAAGCCGCTGGCGGCCAGGGCATCGCGCACGCTGCGGGCCACGCACCAGGTGGCCAGCCGGGTGCCGGGGCGGCAGTGGCGGGCCAGGGCCTGCAGTGTGCTTGCCTGCCACATGGCGGGATTTTTTCTGGGGTCGAAACCATCGAGAAAGACGCTGTCGGCGTGCAGGGGGCCATGTTGTTGCAGCCACGCGTCAAGCACACGCGTGCTGTCGCCCAGCAGGATGATCAGTTCGACGGTGCCGTCCGGTACCTCTGCGGCCTCCGGGAAGCGGAAGTGCAGGACCGGGGCCTGCAGGGAGGCCCTGGCCCAGCGCTGGGCCAGCTGTGCGGCCAGTGGCTGCAGGACGGGATCATCGGCGGCCGCCTGCCGGATGTCGTCGGCGCCGACCGGATGGGCTTCGGTGGAGACGAAGCGCAGGTGCCGGGCCGTCCGGGCGTCATCGTCCGCGGAGGCGGGTGCTGGGTCCGGGCGGTTTGCCAGCCAGCTGGCCCAGGTGGACAGGAAATTCAGGCCCAGTCCGAAGCCGGTTTCGAGGATGGTCCAGCGGCCGGACGACAGCCAGGCCCGGGGCAGGCCGCAGCCGCCCAGAAAGACGTGCTCCGCCTGGGCGCGGGCACCGCTGAGCGTGTGGTAGCGGTCACCATACAGGGGGCTGAAGGGCTGGCCGTCCTGCCAGGTGATGAGGGCCGGGCCGGCGGGCAGGGCGGCTGCATCGGCGGTTCCATAGGCGGGGGCCTGTCCGGCAGGCATGGCCGGTACAGCCGGAAGGCCGGATCGTGAAGAGGATGTGACCGCAGGGGTGGCCGGTGAATCCGGAGCAGGTGCCGGGAATCCGGAAGCAGGGAATGGTGACATGTGGGAAGGGAACCAGCCGGGGTTTGGTGGGGCGAATGCGTCCATGACATGCATCCGGAGAGGCAGATCGTGGGATACTGCAGACAGTTCCGTTTTGCGGGCGGGGCGGCTATCATCGGCCGCCCGCCATGCTCCCATTTTCCCGGTTTCGTTTTCATGCGTGAAGTTCATGGTCTGACGGCCTGTCCGATGTGCGATACGCTGCACCAGCGGGTGCGGCTGCGCGACGGCCAGCGGGCACGCTGCCGGGTGTGCGGGTCCGAGCTGGCCCGGTCCTCCCGGCTGAACCGGGCACGGATGATTCCGCTGGTGCTGACCTGCCTGCTGCTGTTCATCATGGCCAACGTGTTTCCGGTGGTGGCCATCGAGCTGCAGGGCTCGGTGCACCAGCTCACGCTGGTGGGCGCGGTACTGACGCTGCTGCAGTCGGGCATGCTGGCCGTGGCCATGATGGTGTTCGTGCCGACGCTGCTGCTGCCGGGGCTGTATCTGCTGACGCTGCTGGGCGTACTGTGGCTGACCGGACGGGAAGGGATTCCGGCGCGGGTGGTCAACGCCCTGGTGCGGGCCATGCAGCAGATGTACCCGTGGAGCATGGTGGAGGTGTTCCTGCTCGGGGTGCTGGTGGCCATCGTCAAGCTCTCGTCGATGGCCAGCATCATTGCCGGGCCGGCCCTGTGGGCCTGGATGGGCACGACCATCACGCTGACGGTGGTGCTGACCTTCCGGCTGCGCCGGCTGATCCGGCGCACGCACCAGCCGGTGGGGCCGGTGCACCTGCACGACGGTGAGGTGGTGTACGGGACGCGCCCGGATGCGGGCCCGGGGGAGATGTCATGAGCCGGAACCCCCTTTCCCGGAGCGATGCCATGGGCCGGGAAGACCTGATGATGCAGGAAGGTGCCATGGGCCGGGAAGACCTCATGATGCAGGAAGACACCACGGGCCACGAGGGATCCAGGAACCGGAAGGATGCCGTGCGTCCGGACCGGTCGGGGGCGCAGGCCGGGGTCGGGCTGCCGCTCACGACGGCAGGGTCGGCCCGTTTCTGCAGCCAGCGGCTGGGGATGATCGCCTGCCACCATTGCGACACGGTGTGGGCCGAGGTGCGCGAGGGTGACCGCTGCCGGCACTGCGGGGCGCGGCTTCTGCGGCGCAAGCCGGGTGGGCTGGGTGTGACCTGGGCGTTGCTGATCACGGCCATCATCCTGTATTTCCCGGCCAATCTGCTGCCGGTGATGACCACCAGCACAATCTTCGGCACCGATGATTCGACCATCCTGTCCGGGGTGGTGTATTTCTGGCACGAGGGCGAATGGGCGCTGGCGGCCATCATCTTCATTGCCAGCTTCCTGATTCCGCTCTTCAAGCTGACGGCGCTGGTGCTGATGGCGCTGATGGTGCAGTTTCGCAGCCTGTGGCGGCTGAAGCAGCGCACGCACCTGTACGACATCGTCGAATGGGTGGGGCGCTGGTCGATGCTGGATGTGTTCGTGGTGGCGGTGACGTCATCGCTGATCCAGGTGCCCGGGGTGGCGGTGATCAAGGCCGGCCCCGGCATTGCCGCCTTTGGTGCCGTGGTGGTGCTGACGATGCTGGCCACGATGAGTTTCGACCCGCGGCTGGCGTGGGATGCGCGGTTCCGGCCCGGCTTCCGGCGCCCGGGGGCGCGTCGCCGGCAGGCCGATGGGCGGGGGCGTTGATGCCGGGGCAGATGTTTTTCCCGGGATCTCCATCGGGCAGGACGGGGGCACGCCCGGGGAGTCGCGGGCGTGGAAGGGTTGGACGGGTGTGCATGGGGGCATGGTCCCGGCAACGCACGCCGTGCTGGTTTATCGACGTTGAATGGGTGTGCATGGGTTCATGACACGCTCCAGGGATGTGTTATTTCTGGCGGGCCGCAGGGTCTGGAGGCTGTGAAGGATGGGTGTCGAGGATGAAGTGCGGGCCGGGCGCGATGCAGGTGAAGGGCGCCGTGGCCGTGAGGGATACGAGGGGCGCAGCCCTGTGGAGGCCCGGCAGGCGGGTGGCCATCATGATGATGCGCTGGTGCCAGAGGCCGAGGTGGAAGACCGGCGCTATCGCTGGCTGCCCTCGCTGGTCTGGCTGCTGCCGCTTTTGGCCGCACTGGTGGGCGCCATTCTGACCTACCGCGAGATGACCCAGCACGGGCCGACGATCACCGTGACCTTCAAGACGGCCGAGGGGCTGGAGGCGGGCAAGACCAAGCTGCGTTACAAGGATGTGGAAATCGGCCAGGTCAGGCGCATCCAGCTGGCCGAGGACCGTTCGCATGTGGAGGTCGACATCGAGCTGGGCAAGGGAGCTACGAGTTTCCAGGCGAAGGATTCGCGCTACTGGGTGGTGCGGCCACGGGCCGACGTGTCCGGTGTGTCCGGGCTGGGCACGCTGCTGTCCGGGGCCTATATCGGGGTGGATGCCGGCCGCTCGAAGGAGATGGTGTCGACGTTCACCGGGCTGGAAAACCCGCCCCCGCTCAAGTATGACGAGGCGGGCAGCCAGTACCGGCTGCGCGCGAAGGATCTGGGCTCGCTGGACATCGGTTCGCCGGTGCTGTACAGGCGGATGGTGGTGGGCCGGGTGACCGGCTATTCGCTGGACGATTCGGGTGAATACGTGCTGGTCGACATCTTCGTCAACAGTCCGTATGACCGTTTCGTCGGGCAGAACTCGCGCTTCTGGGAGGCCAGCGGCATCGATGCGCAGTTCGATGCCAACGGGGTGGCCATCAAGACGCAGTCGCTGATGACGGTGGTGGCGGGCGGCGTGGCCTTTGCCTCGCCCATCGAGGGCAAGGGCAAGGTGGCCGATGTCCATACGCCGTTTGCGCTCAGCCCGGACGAGGCCACGGCCATGAAGCGTGCCGATGGCAAGTCCAGTTTCATCGTGCTGAACTTCGACCAGTCACTGCGGGGGCTGTCGCGCGGGGCCCTGGTGGATTTCCGCGGGGTGGAACTGGGGCAGGTCCGATCCATCGACATGGTGGTCGACGAGAAGACCGGCGAGGTGAAGATGCCGGTGCTGATCGAGGTCTATCCGGAGCGTCTGCACTGGCGCAGTGCGAACGGTGACCAGGCATCGCCTTTCTCGGGTCGTTCCGACAGCCAGCTGCGCCAGGAGGCGCTGGAGCGGCTGCGCAAGATGGTCGATCGCGGCATGCGGGCGCAGCTGCGGACCGGCAACCTGCTCTCGGGCCAGCTCTATGTGGCGCTGGACTTCTTCCCGCAGGCCAAACCGGCCGATCTGCGGGTGGTGGGCAACGACATGGTGGAGCTGCCGACGGTGGGCAATTCGCTGGATGAATTCCAGGCCCAGATCGCCCAGATCCTGGCCAAGATCAACAAGGTGCCCTTCGACCAGATCGGCCGCGAGTTGCATCAGACGCTGGCCGGCATGCGCCGGACGGTGAACGAGGCCGAGGGCACGATGAAGCGGGTCAACCGTGATCTGACGCCGGAGCTGCTCTCCACCGTGCAGAGCCTGAAGAAAACGCTCGATTCCGCCGACCGGACGCTGGCCCATGCCAACCGCACGCTGGCGTCCGATGCGCCGCTGCAGGAGGACATGCAGCAGACGCTGCAGTCGGTGGCGCGGGCGGCTGATTCGCTCAAGCGGCTGACGGATTATCTGGAGCGCCATCCGGAGAGCCTGATCCGGGGCAAGTCCGGCAAACAATGAAGATTTTCAGGGGTGTATGGTGAAGATGCGTTCCGTGATGTGGGTGGCGGCCTCGGTCGCGATGTTCGGGCTGGCCGGTTGTGCCAGTGCCCCGGTGTCGTATCACACGCTGCAGGGAAGCAGTGAGGCGGGCAGCGGTACGTCGGCCCAGCCGGATCTGCGCTACCAGATTGCGGCGGTGAATGTGCCGGAGCGGCTGAACCGTCCCGATCTGGTGCTGTCGGGCAGTCCCGTGAAGGCGGGCAAACCGGGAGGCGCTGACGCGGGGGGCGGTCAGGTGCGGGCAGATACGTCGGTGACGGTGCTCGAGAACGAACGCTGGGACGCGTCGCTCACCGATGCCCTGCGGGACGCGCTGGCTGCACGGCTGGCCGAGGCGGCTGCCCGTCCGGTGACGCCGGCCAGCGCCCGTGAACCGGCCCGGCTGCGGCTGACGGTGCAGGTATACCGCTTCGATGCCAGCCAGCGGGGTGATGTGGATGTGCTGGCGGACTGGCGGCTGCGGCGCCTGGACATCGGGGATGAGGATGATGCCACCCCGGAAGCGCCCGATGGCCGGGTGCTGGCATGCCGTTACCAGGGGCGTGCCATGGTGCCGGCGGGCAGCGTGACCGCAGTGGTGAGCGCCCTGCAGCAGCAGGTGGTGCATCTGGCCGATGACATCGTGGCGGCCACCCGTCCCTGGCTGCGCGGCAGCGCCCAGCCCTGTGTCCAGGGGGCGCAGGCAGTCCAGACGGGGCCGCGCGGATGACGCCGGAGGCCGTTCCCCTTTCTCCGGTGGTTCCGGAGCTCAGGGCGCAGGATGGGGAGGAGCCATCCGGTGCCGGCAGACCGGATTCTGCCCTGGCGGCTCCTGCTCCGGCAGTCTCTGCCCGGGCGGTGATCCCCGTTCCGGCGGAGGTCTCTGCTATGGTGCCCCCTGCTCAGGCGGAAGCGCCTGCATTCGACACCCGGGACCACGCCATGATGCGTCTGGCTATGGACCAGGCGCTCAATGCCTCGCTGCACGGCGAGGTGCCGGTGGGCGCCGTTCTGGTGAAGGATGGCCAGGTGATTGCCACCGGATACAACCATCCGGTGGGCAGCCATGATCCATCGGCCCATGCCGAGATGCGGGCGCTGCGGATGGCGGCCGAACAGCTGGGCAATTACCGGGTGGGTGCCTCGACGCTTTATGTGACGCTGGAGCCCTGCATGATGTGTCTGGGCGCCATCCTGCACGCGCGGGTGACGCGGGTGGTGTTCGGGGCGCACGA
>ERZ773010.881-NODE-881-length-19863-cov-90.707744_pt1 | contig 19863 bp, 14 predicted proteins | sample MGYA00580842_ERZ773010 | MGnify/ENA primary metagenome ERZ773010 (study PRJEB29015, sample SAMEA2737982) | human oral metagenome | biome: human oral; feature: human-associated habitat; material: dental | place: China | collected 2107 ...
CCATCGAAGATGCCGGATGGTTTTGAAATCTCTAATTTCAATGTCGGTGATCAGCATCGTTGGTTACACCTCGTTATGGAGTTGGAACAGCAGGTTGAGGGCGTCGGAGGCGACCGGGTCAGTGTCGGTGGCCAGCTCCTGGGCGGCGGCCAAGACGAAGCCGGAAAGGTCCAGGTCCGCAATGTCCACGTCGGTGGCCGCGGTGGTGAGATTCATGGTTCTGGTGCGGGGATAGAGGTGGGCGAACAGGGGCCGCAGGCGGGCAAGTTCCGCCTCCAGGTGTTGGCGGGTGGCGAGGTCTACCGCGCCCACCAGGGAGTATTTAATAACGGTCCGGTCCTTGCGCGGGTAGGCGTCCAATTGGGTGATGAAGTCACGCACGTCGTCAAGGCTGTTGACGTCGGCGCTGATGGCGTCGAACCGCCACGTACCGATCTGGGTTTCGGTCACCGTCACCTCGGCCTGGGCTGCCGCAGACTTGGCGATATCCACGATGAGCGCCTTGCCGGAATTATTTTCCCCCTGGCCACTGGGCAGCTCTCTAAAGGCGGTGACCTCGGGGGCGCCGGAGAACCAGATGGCGCCGGTATCGCTGAGGCTGATAGCAGAATGGGTGTCCCCTAGGGCCAGGTAGTCGATGGTGCCGCCGCGGATGGCGGCCTCCACCGTGTCCCGGTCGATGATGTCCATGCGAATGTCGTTGCTGCGGTTATCGAGTTGTCCGTGCCCCACGACGATTCGGATGGTGGCGGCCGGCTCCAGGCCGGCAATGGCATGGGATACCAGGTCGCAGCTGGGGGTTTTGCTGTGCCAGGGGGCGCCGATGAGCTCCACGCCGGGGGCGACCTCGATGGGGGTGCTGTCGGTGAACACGTGAATCCTGGGGTGAGATTCGGCGCGGTAGAAAATGCTGTCGGCGGTCAGCGGATCGTGGTTACCGGGGAGCAGGTACACGTCGACGGGGAGTGCCGCCAATGCAGCAAGGGCACGTTCCCGGGTTTTGGCGGAGATAGAATTATGTTCGAATACATCGCCAGCAACAATAATGAAATCACACTGGTATTCGATGGCTTTTTCTCCGAGGCGAGTGATGGCTTCAACGCGGGCGGCGTCGAAAAGCGCCTGAGCATCTTCGGTTTCCTGCAGAAACCAGCGGGTCATGCCTAGTTGCAGATCGGAAGTGTGAAGAAATCGGGTAGTCAGCGCAGTCATTATCACCCTATGTTTCGTGCGTAAGATTGTAATACAAGTCTTCGATGTCGGATACGGCACATAGTTCATCCACACTGGTGTACGAAATCGTCCGCATGGCCTTGTGAAGGAGTTCTTCGTCCGAGTCGGCAAGAGCGGACTGGGTTTTCAGCTGGGGAATCTCCGGCAGGGGGCCGCCGTTCCAAAACCGGTCGGTGGCCGCGGCAATGGACTCGGGCGACGGTGCCTCCGCCTGCGGTTTCTGCCTCGAACCCGACGCCCCAGCAGATGCAGATGTTTCGGGCGTTGCGGGCACCGATCCTGCCGACCCCGCCAGCTTCGGCAGCCGCATATCGGCCAAGTTCAGGCCCCGCAGCTGAAACACCAGCCCCGGGTCGGCCGCCACCCGGTCCGCAGCCGCCATCATCGTCGCCACAACGTGCTTACACACCTTCGCCTTGTCGGGACAATCGCAGTAATACCGCGCCTTATAGGGGTGGCCGCCAAATAAAATCTTCAGCATGTCCGGCGAAAACTGCCCGGACCGCACCGCCTGAATCCCGCCATCGAGCTGGGAAATCAGATCCGGCAGCCGCGCCAACTGCGGGTCGGTGCGGGGCGGGAACATGATGTCCACCGAAAACGGCTGCGGCTGGGAACCAATAACCTTCGCGGTAATAGATCCCGGCACAAACTCCAGGTTCATCACGTGGCCGCCCTGATAGTAGCTGCGACCCCGGCTCATCCTGCCGTTATCTGATTGGGTGAATGCCAGATCGGTGAGCCAGTCAGCGGCCGTGCTGTGGGTCCCCTTGGCCGTTGCCCGCGCCCTCGTGGTCTTGCGCCGCGGCTTATAGGAGGGCGCATCGGGGTGGTCGGCAAACATGTCACGGCCAGCAACAGGCGTATAATCCCGCGCCCCAAAATTCACGTAAATGACGTTGCCTACCTGGGGCGACCTACGCGACGACCTGCGCTCTTTCCCATCGAACCCATCGAATGCCACTTATTCCATCTCCCGATAACTCAGCAATGTGGCCAGCTCCGCGTCGGAAAGCTCCGTCAACCAGCCCTCACCCTGGGCGATCATGGCCGCCGCCAGCTCGGACTTGCCCGAAATAATGTCGTGAATCCGCTCCTCGACCGTGCCTGCCGTAATCAGCTTATACACAAACACGTTTTTGTCCTGCCCAATGCGGTACGCCCGGTCCGTCGCCTGGTTTTCCACCGCGGGGTTCCACCACCGGTCCATGTGCACCACGATGTTTGCCGCGGTGAGGTTGAGGCCGGTGCCGCCCGCCTTGAGCGACAACACCATTGCCGGCGCGCCATCCGGCGCCTGGAATTGTTGCACCATTATATCCCGCCCGCTTTTGCTCACCCCGCCATGGAGAAACGGGATTCTCTGCCCATAATAGTCGGAGAGATAAGGGGTGAGCATGTCCCCGAACGCCTTGTATTGGGTGAAAATGAGTACCTTTTCGCCGTGGTCGCGGGCATTTTCCACAATTTGCATAAGTTCTTCCACCTTGCCGGAGCGGTGGTGGGTGCCCCGCAACATGGGGGATCCGTCGCCGAGGAAATGCGCCGGGTGATTACAAATCTGTTTGATTTTGGTCAGTGACGCGAGCACCAGGCCGCGCCGCCCTATACCCTCGGCCTGTTCCAGCTGGGTGGTGAGGTCATTCACATATGCGGTATAGAGGGCGGCTTGTTCCTTGGTGAGGTCCACGGTGATGACGGTTTCGGTTTTTTCGGGGAAATCCCCAATAATGGCCGGGTCGGATTTGAGCCGGCGCAATATAAACGGCGCGGTAAGGTTGCGCAATTGTTCCTGTTTTTTCTCATCCCCGGTGACTTCGATGGGTTTGGAGAAGTGGTGTTTAAAAAATGAGACGGAGCCGAGGATGCCGGGGTTACAGAAGTCCAGGATGGCGCGCAGCTCCAGCAGACGGTTTTCCACGGGAGTACCGGTGAGCGCCATGCGGTGGTCGGCGGGCAGGGAGCGGACGGCCTTGGAGATTTTGGTGCTGGAGTTTTTGATATGTTGGGCTTCGTCGAGGGTGACGCGATGCCAGTGTTGCCGCCCCAGGAGTTGGTAGTCGCGGCTGGCAACACCGTAGCTGGTAATCACAATGTCGTAGTCGGTGACGGTGCCGAGGAATTCCTGGTCTTTTTTGCGTTCGGTGCCGTGGTGGACCAGGATTTTCAGGTGGGGGGTGAACTTTTTCGCCTCGCGGGCCCAGTTGCCGACCACGCTGGTGGGGGCGATAACCAGCGACGGCTCCACCTTTCCCACCTGCCCCACAGATTCCGCCGCGGTTGGTTCGCGTTCGGAGCTGTCGCGTTCGGCGGCTTCGAGGGCGAGGAGTTGCAGGGTTTTACCCAACCCCATGTCATCGGCGAGCACGGCGCCGAGGCCTTGGCGGGCCATCCAATACATCCAGTCCACGCCGCGGCGCTGGTATTCGCGCAGGCTGGCAGTCACGCCGGCGGGGATGGGGATGCGCCGGGGTGCGGGAAGCTCGTGCCTGATGGCGCCGCCGATAAGGCTGACCTGCCAGTCGTGTCCGGTGACCGCGATCGGGTCGGTGGTTTCGGCGGTGAGGTTGAGTTCCCGCAGCTCCTTGAGGCTGATTTCGCCGCTGCTTGGGTTATCGAGCACCGCAGTAAGTTCCTCGATTGTGTGTTCGATTTCTGCGGTGTCGTCGCCGGCGGTTTTCGCGGCAGCGAGTTGTTGTTTGGCCTGCTTGAGTTGGCTCATGACCGAGCCTGTCGACGACTTACGCAGCTGCTCCATGTACTGGGAGATCGAACGAATGGACGCAGCGTCGGCGAGAACCCATTCTCCCCGCAGGTTAATCAGGCCGGATTTGGCGGCCACCAGGTCAGACATTTCCTTGTCCGTCAGGTCTATATCGCCGATGGACACCCGCCAGTCGAAGGCCACGATGTGGTCGAGGCCAAGTAGTTGGGGGGCGGCGGTGGCTTCGTCGTCGCGCAGGTGCATGTGGGCGGTAACGGCTTGGCGGCGCCACATCCTGGGCAGCATCACGATAATGCCGCGCTCCCGGAGCCGGGGAACCGCGTCGTTGATGAATAAGAGGAGCTCGTCGGTGGTGAGGTACACGTCCCAATCCCCGGCGTTGTCGGCGTTGCGGAGCGCCGCCACCAGGGGCGAGTCGGGGTCGGGCCGGTCGGGATTGAGGTAGGGCGTGATGAGTTGGGCTTCGCGCCGCAGGGCGGTAATGCGGCGATTGGTGGCGTGGTCGAAGTTAGCGAGATGGATGGGCATGGGGGCATCCACCCCGGATCGCACCTGGACACGAACGGGCCATATGGGCTGGGGGTTGCTGCCACCTGCCGGTTCGAGGTCGGGGTTCGGATCGGGTTCCTCGATCATAAGCACGAGTTGGACATCGATGGCGGCGATGGAGTCGCGCCATTTATTGAGCGCAGAGACCAAAGTAGCACCGCCCCGGCGCAGAGGGTTGCTTTCGACGAGGGCGGCAGCGAAATCGTGCCAGGGGGTGGGTCGGGGTCTATGATATTCGGCGCTAATGAGGGAGTTGACGATCCAGTGGAGGAGTTCGTCAACGATATCTTCGACTATGGTGGGGCCGCCGTTGATGATGATGACGCCGGGGGCCGCTTTGGTCATGCTCACCAGCCAGCCGCGTTCGCCTAGCCCGGCGGCGAGTTGCCAGGTGGGATACCATTGTCGCTCGAAAAAGCCGAGCTTGATGGTGACGCGGCCAGCCCGAGCGAAGGCGGTAAGCCCCCGGTACATGTGGGCAAGCCAGAGGAGGTCGGGGGCGAGGGTGGCGCGCTGCTCCGGGGTGGCCTGCGGCGAACCTGCGGGATCATCCGGGCCCTTGGCGTCGTCGACAATGGCGGCAATGGCGGCGAGCACCGGCACCGCCTGTTCGGGGGTGCAGGCGATGGTAGGTACGGGTAACTTGCGCTCTCTTCCTTTGGGAGTCATGAGGTGCATATCGACTCGGTGCCGGTACCGTTTTCCGACGATAAGATCTTCGATCACCGGGGGAAAAGTGCCCGGGATAATTCCGCTACCAGTAACGATTTTATGCCCGTCTACTTGCTCAATCCACAAATGCAGGCCTGACTGTTTCTGCCAAAATCCATGAATCAGATGTGTCGCTGTGCCCATGTTTTTACAATACCTAACTCACCAACCCAACCATTTCTACCCCCATTTGGGTGTGTTAAACGCAATATTTTTCTACCCAAAAATTGACATTATAGGTTAAAGTGTGACCCACACTACCGAAATAGTTACGGGGAGACCATTGATGAGTGAACATACATGGAATGTCATAGCCATCATCATCTACATGTCGGTCATGCTCGGTATCGGATACTGGAGCTATCGCCAAACCGACGAATACGAAGACTACGTTCTAGCAGGCCGGGGGCTGAACCCCTTCGTGGCGGCGCTATCAGCCGGCGCCGCCGACATGTCCGGCTGGCTGCTCATGGGCCTGCCCGGCGCGCTTTTCGTGTCGGGCATGTCCGAACTGTGGATTGCCGTGGGGCTCTTAGCGGGCGCCTGGGCAAACTGGACATATGTGGCGCCTAGGTTGCGCTCTTATTCGGAGGTGGCCGACGATTCGGTCACCATCCCATCGTTCTTTGAAAACCGCCTGGGTGATAAGTCGCGGACAATTAGACTGGTGAGTTCAACCATTATTGTCGTGTTCTTCACCTTCTATGTGTCGTCGGGCATGGTGGCCGGCGGCAAATACTTCGAATCCACGTTCGGCGGGGAGTATCTCACGGGCATGCTCATTGTGGCATTCATTACCGTGGCCTACACCTTTATTGGCGGGTTCTTGGCGGTATCGTACACGGATGCGGTGCAGGGCATGATTATGTTCTGTTCCTTAGTGATTGTGCCGGTGATGGCGCTGTTGTATCTGGAGGATCCATCATCAATATGGACGTGGGCAACGTCGAATTCGTATGGGCCGCATGCGGATGGCAACCCCCAATATTTCTCGCTGATTAGTGGCGTTTCGGCGGCAACGCTGATTGGCAATATGGCGTGGGGGCTGGGGTATTTCGGCCAGCCACATATTATTGTGCGGTTCATGGCGTTGCGCACGCCAAAAGATGCCCGAACTGGCCGGATGATCGGCATGAGCTGGATGTTTATTTCGATCATTGGTGCGGTGTTTATTGCGATTATCGGCACGGCGTTCTTCGGACAAAACCCGGATTTGGAGATCACGGATACGAGTAAATACGAGTCGGTGTTCTTGGACATGGCCCGGATTTTGTTCCATCCACTGATTGGTGGCCTGATTTTGACGGCGGTGTTGGCGGCGATCATGTCGACGATTTCGTCGCAGCTTTTGGTATCGTCCACGTCGCTGATTGAGGATATTTTCAAGATCGTCAAGAAGAAGCATCCTAGCCAGGATGTGATGATTAACCTGTCGCGTACCGCGGTGATTGTGGTGTCGGTGGTGGCCGGACTATTGGCGGTGAACCCCAATAACTCGATTCTGGATTTGGTGGGCTTCGCATGGGCGGGCTTTGGTTCCGCGTTTGGGCCCGCGGTGTTGTTCATGTTGTATTGGAAGCGACTGAATGTGCAGGGCACACTGGCGGGCATGATTGCCGGGGCCGTGGTGTGCGGCGTGTGGGGCAATACCGGACTCAAGGATGTGGTCTACGAGATGGTGCCGGGCGTGATTGCGGCCACCGTCATCACGTATGTTGTGACGATCATGACCAAGCCCCCGAGCGAGGAGGTTGTGGCCGGTTTCGAACACGCGGTTGAGCGGGAGAAGGAGTTTTTAGCAAAAGCCTAACATTTTGCTTGTCGACGCCCTGTCGGTGGTTGTTCTTTCGTCTCGTAGTCGTAGAGCGCTACCCGCAGGGCGTCCATCATGCTTGTGGTGTCGGCGTGTGGCTTGCTGCGGGCCGCCTGCCGTAGCGCCCGGCTGCGGCTCCGGGACTGCGGGGTGGGGTCATCGAAGTGGACCGTGACGCCGGGCCAGGCGAGTTCGATGGCGTGTTTCAGATGGGGGTTTTCGGGGCAGAAAACGGTGGGGATAGTGGTAATACCCCGCTGGCGGAGTTGAGTGCCGATATCTTCCCACACGTGGTCGGTGTCTGGCCATAGTCCCAGGGTTTGTTCGGTGCCGGTCTTGTCTATCCCGATGATGATGAATATGCGCTGGTAGGAGTCGGCTATTTTCACGGTGATGGTGTCGACGACGAGCCGGGTGTAGCCGCCGCCCAGGTATCGGCGGTGCCACCGGTTGCTGGCGTTGGGGGACGCGGCTGGTGGGGGCGTTGCTGCCACCGGTTGTGGCATCTCTTCTTCTGGTTCGTTGGGCTCGTAAGGATCCGAGATGAGCTTGATCGCAAGCACTACACAAAGGATGAACACGGGGAACAGCAGGATGTTATCCCTGTTCATAACGGCCACGGAGGCGCCACAGACCCACCCGGTAAGGGGTTTCGCCAGAAGGCACCACATGTAGGTTCGTGCCCATAGGTGCAGGGAGGTCAGCAAGATGATGATGGCCGGCACCATGATGATTCCCCTGGCGAATCCGTCGAAGCATATGAATCCCACTGCCCCAAGGTAGAGGGCAAAGGCCACCCCGGGCCACATGAACGCCATGGTGGTTCCGATCACGCATCGGAGGACCAGTATTGCGGCGAGGGGAAAGACCCACATTGTGGTTGTGACGATGGGGAATCCCAGCATCGATGGTGTGGTGGTGGGTGGCGCGATCATGATATGGATGGTGCCGATGGCGGCCAGTGCCCAGGCGAGTGCCAGGTCTTGCCACTGGTTGCGGGATTTGCGCAGCACAAACATGATGACTGCGACGGCCACTAGGAGGGACCAGGGCAGAAGAATGTCGTTGAAGAGATATGTCATTATTTCCCTCGCATGTCGCGGCGTCGAAAAGCTATTCGACGCTTGATGTGAGCCGGTGAGGGTATGTTTCCGCCCACTGGTTCATGAGCGGTTTCCAGCCGGTGCCGATGGTGATTTGGTAGGTTGCCTCGTGGTAGTACAGCTTCCGGCGCAGATATGTGGCCAGCTTGTCGCTGATGTTTGTATTGCTGTAGCAGACGTCTCTCATCGCGTGGATGACGGCGTTATGGCGGTCGTTTACGCGAACCATTTCCGCCTCCGACGACGAGATGTTCGGCATGATGCGATCGCACACGTGTTTCCACATGTCGTAGTGGTCGATGTCGAAGATTTCCATGGTGGCGTGCGGCCACAGGTCGGCGATGCACGACAGTGAGTCGGACGAGGCGGCGCAGCACAGCGTGATCGGATCCCGCAGGCCACGGCGGGTGAGATTGGCGTGGATCTGCTGCCAGGACAGCTGGTTGCCGAGCCCATCGCTCACCCATACTCCCAGCGTGTGCATGGTGCCGGCGGTGTCTATGCCGGTTATGATGCCCGCCCCTACCCCACCCTGGCGGAAGAATTGTTGCAATGGATGAACCCACAGTGTGGTTTCCTCGATGAGGAGCATGGGGTAGCAGGAATCCACGGGTCGATTCCACCACTGGTCGATGAGTTGTCGTTCTCTGGCTGCTTCTTCGCTCGGCTGGCCGGTCACGGCATCGGGGTCCAGGAGCCGCACGGGGTTGACGAATGCTGCCATGACCCCGGCAATCAGCAGCCACGGATGTATGGTGTCGTAGCAGACGAGCCCGGTCAGCACCAGGCATGCCGCCCACGTCCCACGTAGCAGCATGGCCGCTTTGGCGGGCTGGCACCCCAGCGACAGCCACAAGGTAGCCAGGCTGGTCACTGCGATCGTTGCCGCCGGCGATCCCGGGACGAAGTAGGCGCAATACATGCTGGCGCCGAGCAGTCCGGCCGCCAAACTAACGCCGGGCCACAGCACGGTGGCGCGACTCTTGCGACGCTGGGTACCGAACACCACCACCGAGAGGATGGCAATATCTGTCGCATAGTCACCGGTGGGCTGGCTGATGGCCACTACAGCTAGGCCAAGACTGAGCATGATGCCCGGCCGTACGGTGATGCGGGGCGAATACCGCCAGTGATGGGCTGATAACACCATGCTTACGGTCGCCAGCGTGAATAGCCAGGTGGCGTCGCCTGCGGCGCCTCGGCCGTAAAAATAGTAGGCGCCTATGAGGAAATATCCGAGCGACCAGGAGATTCCGGGCCAAAATATGCTATTCCGACCCCGCACTAGGGCAACCGCGTGGTAGACGAAGATGATTCCGCCGGTGATGGCAACCAAAACCACCATGTTTGTCTGGCATTGCCACATCACAAAGAGGCCGATGAGCATCATGACCGGAAAATACAGAACTGACGGCAACCATTTTTCTATGGGTTGTGCCACGGGGAATCACTCCAGGTTGGTGTTGGGTCGTCTTATGCCTAGTGAAAGCCTCCCCAAACTAGTTTTGTTCCCTAAAGTTGTAGGACCTCTGAAGTCTCCCCCCCGTCCGGGGTGAAAACCCATCCTTGACGACGTGACCCCATGTCACGATGGCACATACGGCCACAACCCCAAGCCCACCCCTCCCCCGTTTAGGGGTATCAAGGGACAATGGTTTCCGCACCTGCCACCCATAATCCTTGCTCTCCCAGTCCCATTGGGCATGCGAATCATGCGACCTATTTTCTCCGCCACCGGACTACTCATCACCGTGACCATCATCATGTGCCTCACCCTTTTGCCCATCGGCTGCGAGCGGCGCAGCCCCAGCATGACCGCACTCGCCCAGGTGCCGCAACGCCACACCGTGGTGGGATATGAGCGGGCGGAATTCGGCGCCGGATGGGGTTCAAGCACGACCCGACCGGGATGTTCGGTGCGCGACGACATGCTGCGCACGCAGCTGACCGTGCTGACGGAATCCGACCGGTGCAAGCCGATTGCGCAGGGGATTTGCCCCTACTCAGGCCGAATCATCAGCAGCGACCCTGCCATGGCGGACGGGGAACCGATCGAGCTGGATCACATCTTTCCCCTGTCGGCAGCCTGGGACATGGGGGCATATGCCTGGCCGATGGCGAAACGGTTGGCGTTTGCCAACGATCCGGCCAACCTGGTGGCCGTGGCCAAGGCCGAAAATCAGGCCAAGTCGGATTCTCTACCATCGGAATGGTTACCATCGGATAGTTCGCGGCGATGCTGGTATGTCAATCAATTGGCAGATATTGCTGTGACGTACGGGTTGGCGGTGTCGGCGGCAGATGCTGCCGTGATGCGTCACCAATGCCCCATGGGTTAATGTTTATACCTATTGCTCCACAATCCATAAAAAGGAAGTTGATATCAATATGATTATGGGTCCGCTTCTGACCATCGTCCACGTTCTCGCCGCCGTTCTGCTGCTCGGACCGGTCACCGTCGCAGTCTCCCAATTCCAGGTGCAAGCACTCAAAGCCCACGAAGGCGACACCACTGCCGGGGGCGCCGCCCGCGTACTCTACCGCATCACCCAAACCTACGGCATGCTTTCCCTCCTGGTGCCCCTCGTGGGCTTTGCCATCATGTTCACCGGCGACTACTGGCACGAAGGCAGATTCCACGCATCCCTACTGCTGTCCATCATTGGCTGGGCCCTCCTGCTGTTTGTCATCATGCCCCGCCAGAAAACCATGATGGGCGCGCTCCGGCTCCTCCCCGAAGATGAACTCACACACGATTTTCAGGTTACCGACTGGAAAAAAGCCAAGTCGCAGCTGGCAATGTTCGGTGGAATCTTCTCGCTCCTCTGGGTGGTCACCGCAATACTCATGATGCTCCCCCGAATCATGGGGTAATTTGCGCGCGTTGCGACGTCGACAAGCGAGAAGCGATACGCAAGAACCCACGCCCGTTTCTTAACCCAAATGAGGGGAATATAAGACTAAGTTAACGTTTCTTCATTCTAAATTCATCTCTAATTCATAACAATGGGGCATAATAATTAAGGTACACCCGGGGGTTTCGTAATTTGATCCAGCTTTCCTCTGTGTGACATGGTGCAACCAGGTGACGTCGAAACGAACACATCGCCCCCGACTTCACTGCGGAAACACAATTTTGTGATAATTTTGTTACCTACGTATTTTTGGGAGCTTTTACGATCATGCCTTTTGCATCAAAACGATTCGCCCCGATCTTTGGCGTCGTCACACTCCTCATCTTAGTTGCCCTCGCCGGCTCAGCATTATCTAACTCAAAACGACCGCCAAATATTGGGCAAGCTGCCGCATCCGTTGAGCTTTCCGAACCCTCCGAACCCCAGGCAAACGCCGAAGCAGCCGCCGTCGCTGAACCCACCAGCGCCAGCGCCACCCCCACCCCAGCAGCTCCCGAAACCCAGCAACCCACAGCAACCAATAATGGTGGTGGCGCCGCAGCCCCCGCCGCACCCCCCGCAGGCAACCCCAATCAGGGGTCCAATCCGCAATTGCAAATCCCTGGTGTTCCGCAAATTCCCCTGCCAGGAGGCTTACCTAATATTGTGATCCCCAACCCCCCACTGAATTATCACGATCTCAATATTAACTTGGGGTAATCATGGCTCGACACCTTTCCACCCCCAACACCACGGTGCTGTCTTCTCGGCTGCCAACCGGGCTCCCCTCCCGGCTCTCCCCCAATGCCAAGGTGCTCAAATCCATCAGATCCCGCATGATTGCCTGGATCATGCTTGTCGTCTTCACCGCGCTATCCTCGGTCCTCTACCTCACCGACGCGGTACGCCGCGGTGAAATCCACGACTCTGCCAATAATGCGGTGGAACAGGAAATCTCCGAATTCAATTCCTTTGTCAAAGACTCTCCCACCAGCTACACCAATGCCCGCCAATTGATCGAAGCCTACCTCACCCAAGAGCTCCCCCAGGGTGACCAAATCCTCCTCGGCGTCTACAAAGGCCGCATAATACAACAAAGCATAGACAAAGAAAAACTCACCAACCTACCCAAAGAACAACGGGACCAGCTCTTAAAAGACATGTTCACCGGATCCAACAGCTCTGGAATCACCAACAACATGCATTGGGCCCGGGTCGAAATCACCACTCCCGGCCAGGACAAACCCGATTATTTCGCCACCGTGGTTTTCACCGACGACCTGTACCGTAACCTCACCACCCAAACTCAGCTGCTCACAACCTTAGGGCTGGTGGTCATGCTTATAGCCGTGATTATCGCCTGGCTCATCGCTAACCAGATCATTAACCCCATTAGGACCCTGCGCAATATCGCCAACCAAATCACCGACTCTGACCTCACCTCCCGCGTCCCCGTCGACGGCGAAGACGAAATCGCCGACCTGGCCGGTACTTTCAACCGAATGCTTGATCGAATTGACACCGCCTATAAGGCGCAGCGACAATTCGTCGACGACGCCGGCCACGAGCTCCGCACCCCCATCACCGTCATCCGTGGCCACCTGGAACTCCTCGACACCGCCACCCATGAGCAGCGGGAACGCAGCGTCAAACTATGCATGGACGAACTCGACCGCATGACCCGCATGGTCAACGACCTCCTAACCCTCGCCATTGCCGACGCGGACGGCCCCAGCTTCCTCCACATGCAACCCATCGACCTCACCGAACTCACGATCGATATTGAAGACAAGGCCGATATGGTCTCCGGCGGCCGGGCCAAGGTGACCGAAATCGCCGAAGGTTTTGTGTTAGCGGACGCGCAGCGCATCACCGAGGCTATTCTGGAATTAACCCGCAACGCAGTGAAATACACCAATGATGATTCCCCTATCATCATTGGATCCACCAATAAAGACGGTCAGGTTGGTTTCAGCGTCCGAGATTTCGGCCCCGGTATTGATAGTGCAACCCAAGAGATTCTCTTCCACCGATTCAATCGGGGCGAACAATCCCCCTCCTCCGACCAGGTACCGAAAAAAGGCGCTGGACTGGGTCTTTCCATTGTCAAAGTGATCGCCGAAGCACACGGCGGGCACGCTTGGGTAGACTCGACACCAGGCCTAGGCTCGACGTTTGGTATCACTTTCCCTGCAACTATTCCCCCAATCCAATCAGAAATCATTGATATTTATAAGGAGTATTAAATGAGCCGTATCTTAATCGCTGAGGATGATAATGGGATTGCAGAGTTCATTGCCCGAGGCCTGGAGTCCGCAGGCTATTCCTGTGACGTGACCGACAATGGCCCCGTGGCTTTCGGCATGGCTAGGTCCGGCGCCTACCAGCTCATGATACTTGACCTGGGCCTCCCCAATATGGACGGCACCGATATTCTCGAACAGTTACGATCGTTGGGCACCACCTTGCCTATCATTGTGCTCACGGCCCGCACCGCTTTGGAGGACCGGCTGCGCACCCTGGAGGGGGGCGCCAACGACTATATGCCCAAACCGTTCCAGTTCGCCGAGCTATTGGCCCGGGTGCGGCTGCGCCTGGCCGAAAGCAACCCGGACATGAATGGGGCGAACAGCACCCAGATTCACCATAACGGCATGGTGCTGGATTTACGGGCCCATAGGGTGCTTATCGACGACAAATGGCGGGACCTCTCCCGTAGGGAATTGGGTTTGTTAGAGACCCTCATGCGGCATCCCCGGCAAATTCTGTCCCGCAGCCAATTGCTCAGCCAGGTGTGGGGGATGGATTTCGACCCGGGTTCAAACGTGGTGGATGTGTATATCCGCAGCCTGCGGAAGAAGATCGGCGCCGACAAGGTGGAGACGGTTCGGGGATCCGGTTACCGGCTCAAATAGGATCTTCCGTCACCTGCTCCCTGCCCCAAGACATGGCATGGCCCACCACACACCCGTCTTGGTGAAAACCACTGGGTGTATGGTGGGCCAATTATGTGTCACATGACTGGTGTGGCTGGCGTGGGGTTACTCCCGCCAGTCGCGGTCACCCCGATCACGGCTGTAGCCGCCACGATCACGGTCACCCCGGTTGTAGCCGCCACGACGATCGTTCCAGTCGCCCCGGTCCCGGTTTCGGCCACCGTTACCTCGGTCGCGGTTGTAGCCGCCCCGACCGCCGCGATCCCCGCGATCATCCCAATCACGGTTGTCTCGATCACCCCGGTTGTAGCCGCCACGACCCCGGCCACCAGTATCTTTCTCAATGTGAATCAGCTGGCCGGAAATGCGGGTGTCCCGCAGGTTATCGAACACCGACTTCGGCAGCCCCTTGGGAAGTTCCACCAGGGTGAAGTCCGAGCCGATGGTGATGCGACCAAAGTCTTTATTGGACAGGCCGCCCTCATTTGCCAAGGCACCGACGATGGCACCCGGGCGCACATGCTGCCGCTTGCCCACTGCTAACCGGTAGGTTTCCATGTCTTGGCTGCCCCGATCGAACCGACGGCCACCCCGGTCGCCGCGGTTGTAGCCGCCGCGACGATCATCCCGGTCCCGGTCGAACCGATCATAGCCCCGGTCGCCGCGATCATTCCGATCGCGGTCTCGCCGATTGCGGCGCTTCTCCGCCGGCGGCTCCGTCATCAGGAATTCGTCACCTGCCCGGGCCTGGGTGGCCAGGGCTGCGGCAATATCTTCTAATGGCACGTCATGCTGTTCCGAATAGGTCTTGACCAGGTTACGGAACACCGCCACCTGGGTGTTTTCCAAAGATTCGGTGATGGAGTCCGCGAACTTGGCCTTGCGGGACTCGTTGACCTCGTCAACGGTGGGCAATTCCATTTCCTGCAGGGGCGCATTGGTGGCCCGCTCAATATTCCGCAGGAAGCGGCGCTCCCGGGGGGTGACGAACAAAATCGCCTCACCGCTCCGACCGGCACGTCCGGTGCGGCCAATGCGGTGCACATAGGATTCCGTGTCGGAAGGAATGTCGTAGTTCAAAACGTGGGAGATGCGTTCCACGTCCAGGCCGCGGGCGGCCACGTCGGTGGCTACGAGAATATCAAGGCGGCCATCCTTCAGCTGCTCAACGGTGCGTTCGCGCTGCTGCTGGGCGATATCGCCGTTGATGGCGGCCGCGTTGAAGCCGCGGGCGCGCAGCTTCTCGGCCAATTCCTCGGTTTCGAATTTGGTGCGCACAAACATAATCATGGCCTCAAATTCGGTGACTTCGAGAATGCGGGTGAGCGCGTCCAGCTTATTGCGATGGGCCACGTTCAAGAACCGCTGGGTGATATTGGTGTTGGTGCGGGTTTCAGACTTGACCTGAATCTCGTGCGGGTCGTTCATGTACTGCTTCGACAACCGGCGAATCCCACTGGGCATGGTTGCGGAGAACAGTGCGACTTGTTTTTCTTCCGGGGTGTCCGCAAGGATGCGTTCCACATCTTCCTGGAAACCCATGTTGAGCATTTCGTCGGCCTCGTCAAGGACGAGGAACCGCAGCTCGGAAATGTCGAGGGAGCCTTTCTCCAGGTGGTCGATGACCCGCCCAGGGGTGCCCACAACGATTTGGGCGCCACGGCGCAGCCCGGAAAGCTGAATGCCGTAGGCCTGGCCACCATAGATAGGGAGGACGGAAATATCGCCGTCGAGGTGGTCGACGAAGACCTGGAAGGAGTCGGCAACCTGGAGGGCTAGTTCCCGGGTGGGGGCGAGGATGAGTGCTTGGGGGTGGCGGATTTCGGCGTCGATAAGCGACAAAATGGGCAGCGCAAATGCTGCGGTTTTGCCGGTGCCGGTTTGGGCCAGGCCGAGCACATCATGCCCATCGAGGAGCACGGGTATGGTTTGGGCTTGGATGGGGGACGGGGTTTCAAACCCCACATTTTCTACTGCTTTGACTACAGGCTTGGGAAGGCCCAGCGTATCAAAGCTGGTGCCTGGGGTTTCTTCTGAGTCATTTTCATCAAAGTCGGTGGCCTCAGAAGTGTCCGCAACCCTGGAGTCGTCGCCACCCGGTTCCTCGACAACCACTTCGTCGAGGGTGATGGGATTGGGCGTGACTTCCTGCGAAGTTTCCTGAGATTCCGACACTACATTATTCTCGTCCGGCTCGAAAGCGCTGCCGGTAGCGTCATCGGTAATACTCATTGCAGCACCACAGTACGCCATTTTATGACTAATAGCGAACCAGCACGACGTGTGTCTTATCAGATGTGATTTATCCTGGTGAGCTTTTCGACGGTGGGCAGGTCGGCGGGTGCCCAATCAAGTTCGGCAAGGTGTTCTGGGACATGCCAGGCGATGGCCTGATGCTCCAGGGCCTGGGGCTCACCGGATTTTATGGTGCAGCGGTAGGTGCTGAGCGCAATATTATTGTGAATGGTTGTGGTGATTTTATCGCCAACGGTGATGACGCAGCCAAGTTCTTCACGGATTTCCCGTTCGAGGGCCTGCTTTGGGGTTTCACTGTTTTCGATTTTACCGCCGGGGAATTCCCACATGTGGGTATCGGCGCGCTGGGCGGCAAGGATCCGACCGTCGCGGGTAATGACGGCACCCACGACCTCCGTGAGCTGGGTATCACCCAGGTCGGATGGCCGGTGGAGGGTTTCCTTGGCCCGCAGCCAGGTTGCGAGGGCAATAAGGATGACGGCCCCGGCAATGAGGAATGCGTATTTGTAACCGTATTGTTGCACCACCCAGCCGATAACCAGGGGCCCGAGAATGGTGCCGCAGTCACCGGCCATTTGGAAGGCCGCCAGGGTTTTCCCACCGTTCCGGTCGGAGCCAATAATGTCGGCGAGGGCAGCCTGGATGGGCGGATTGCTGAGCCCGGCCCCGAGGCCGGCGCAGGCGGAGAACACAACGAGCACCCCGAAGCTATGGGTGAACCCGAAACTAGCGGTGAAGACCATCGCCACGAGAAGCCCACAATAAATGGGAGGCTTCCGCCCAATAGCGTCGGCAACGCGCCCGGAGAATTGCAAGGCGATGGCGTTGCCCACGGCGTAAGCGGAGAGCACGTAGCCGGCAACGGTCCCGCCATTGGTGAAGGTGGCCTCGACGAAAAGCGGGACCACGGCGACCCGCACCCCAAAATTCACCCACCCGTTGGCGAACGAGGTCACGATAATGGCCCGATAGGTGGGGTGGCGAAGCGCCTCCAGGACTCCCAGTTCCAGCCGGGTGTCCTGGGATTGTGCCACACGGCTACCAATGTGTTTGGGCATAGACAGCCACACGACGAGGGAAGCCAAGGCCAGAAACAGCCCATAGATGAGAAACGGCCAGCGGAACCCCAAGACCGAGAGGAGCGACCCCAAGGCGGGGCCGAAGACGGAGCCGAAGAGAAACCCGGAGGCATAAGCACCGGAGCAGCGGCCCCGGATGGTGGGCGGGGCAAGCCGCACGATGAGCCCCATGGCGGATACGGTAAACATGGTGGACCCAAACCCGGCAAGTCCCCGCAGGAGCACAAGATGCCAATACTCTTGGGCGGCGGCAATGAGTCCGGTGGTGACGGCAACGATGAGCAAACCGGTGATATACACCCAGCGGGCACCGAGTTTGTCGACAAGTTTGCCGCCGGCGGGGGCAAACACGAGTCGGGTGAAGCTGAATGCGGAGATGACGGCGCCGGCAGCAACCGCACCGACGCCGAAGCTGGTGGCAAGCTGCGGGAGGATGGGGGAAATGAATCCATAGCCTAGGGCAATGATGAAGGCGGCAATCACCAAAATCCAGATTTCCCGGGGGATTCTCTCTGCCGGGCGGGCGGTTGGGTCACTGTTGGTAGTCATCGGTTCCAGCGTAGACCTTACCCAAGGAAAATCCGTAAAAAACCAACGGTCCTCGAACACATTTTCGTATGCTTAGATGGGGTGTCCGAGGCGGGCTTTAAGGTGATAACCATGATGATGCACCAGGATTTTCCCGAATTATTTCCTGCGCCTTCCGATCCCGGCGCCATGGCGGATCGGGCCGTGACCCAGCATCCGCAGACCGTTGCAGCGTTGGGTTCGGTGATGCGTCATCCTCGTTCGCTGTCGCGCCCGGTGGCAACGTGGCGGCCGCCTACCAAGAAACTCCCGGCGCTGACCGGCCGAAGGCGGTTGAATGCCACGATTTCCCGGCATCGGGTGGGTCCGGCGGTACAGCGAAGGTTGTACACGCCGGATGATCCGCGGGTTGCCGCCTACCTGGTGTTTTTGCGAATCTCTTCCCCCGATGGACGATGGGTGGATCCGGGGGTTGCCGAGGGGTGGGTGCGGGCGTTGGTGGGGTCGGATTATGTCGAATGCGTGCACGAATTGCCGCGGGAGTCAACGCCGACGTATGTGTGGGTGGTTGATGGTTCGTTTTTGCCGATTGCGTCACCGGCCGAATTGGTTACGCCAGCACCAGTTCCCGCACGGTAGCGTATTGTGAGACTTCCGCCATCAGGGTGGGATCGTGGCAGGTCATGATGATCGCCGGCGGTCGGTTCCCGTGAAGATGGCGGTGTATAAACCGGTGGAGCTGGGTGCGACCCGGGTAGTCTAGCCCTACGTCGGGTTCATCCAGCAACACCACATCAGTTCCCCGGTTGAATACCTTTTCGACCTGCGCGAGTCGTAGCATGGTGGGGGTGAGGTCGAGCGGGTGGGTTTCGGGATCGATGCCAGCCAGGGCCCCGGCCGGCTCGCCGCCGATGAAGTCGCGGAGGGTGGTTTCTATTACTTGGTCGCAGGCGCGTTGGGTTTGCAGGCTTATCGACGCCGGTTGCGGCGTGAGCGCCAGGGTGTGGAGGAGGGTGGTTTTTCCCACCCCATTGGGGCCCCGGAGCCAGCAGATTTCGCCGCGTTCGAGACGCAAATGCAGTGGTGGCGTGGTAAATCCGGGTTCGATGGGGGTGGTGAATTGCCACCAGCGCCGGCGGGGTGGTTCGCGCCTGCCGGCGACGTCGCCCAGGTTGATGATGTCCCCGGTGGGAGCGCATGGTGGCAGTTGTGGGGGTGGGTGATGTCCGGTGTAGGGGACCATGGTGCCGTCGCGGAGTTCGAAGCAGTCAAAGTGGTGGTCGATGGGGGGCAGGCTGTGGGCGACGGCGATGATGTCCCCTGGATAGCGGTCCAAAATATCACACACTTGTTTGCATGATGTGGTGTCGAGGCCGGCCCAGGGGTCGTCGAGAATGAGGGTGTCTGCTTGGAGCACCAGCACGCTGGCCAATGCCACCCGGCGGGTTTGCCCGCCGGAGAGCCTGGTGGGGTGGGCTTCCGCCAAGTCCATGAGGTTCAAATCGGTGAGGATTGCGGTCACCCGGTCGAGCATGTTGTCGGGGTGGGTGCCGCGTTGTTCCAGGCCGAAGGCGACTTCTTCGATGACGGTGTCGCGGAGGTAGGTGAGGTGGCAGGTGGCGTCGGCCCCCAGGTAGGCGACCTGGCCCCGCGGAGCAGCGTCGACAAGCTCGCTGGCCCACGATGAGAGGCCGTCACCAATGACGAGGTGGCGTTTCATACGGTGACCACTAAAGTGATGGCGGCCAGGGGCAGAAGTATTCGAACAAGTTTTTGTGTTGGGCTGTCGGGTGGGGGTCGCAGCACAGTGCGGCGGCCGGGGAGTTCCAGGCCCATGGTGGTCATGGCGGTGGCGCGCTGCCCACCATGGTAGAGTACTTGCACCAGCACGGGTATGACCAGGTTGCCGGGGTGTGGGGTGCGGCCGGTGAGTCGGCAGGCGTCGCGCATGCGTCGGGTGATGTCGTGGGCTTGGGGCAGAAATTGGATGGCGGAGCCCAGGATGAAGCTTATGCTGTGGTGGATGCGGGCGGTTT
>ERZ773010.882-NODE-882-length-19854-cov-100.667609_pt1 | contig 19854 bp, 17 predicted proteins | sample MGYA00580842_ERZ773010 | MGnify/ENA primary metagenome ERZ773010 (study PRJEB29015, sample SAMEA2737982) | human oral metagenome | biome: human oral; feature: human-associated habitat; material: dental | place: China | collected 2107 ...
GAGCATCTGACTACGGATCAGAAGGTTGGGGGTTCGAATCCCTCCGGGCGCACAACCACGATAAAGACCCCGGTTAATATTATGCATTGACCGGGGTTTTGGCATGGGTGGGGAAGGGGCTGTGCTCTTTGTTCGGGGATGAGGTTGTGGTGGGGTGAGGGGTTGGGTTGGGAATGTGTTGGTTGCCTCTTTAGCATTGTGTGCAATGATGTGGATGGGGGCTGCATGTGTTCTAAGCTTGGTTTCCCATTTTTATGGTTGTCAGCTCCTGGGGGTTTGAACTGTTTTACGCCAAACACCATGCTTATCGGATTTGCTGCCCTAATGGTTGTGGTGGGTGGGTTATACCCACATGCAGCACACTTGATAAGCATGGTTTCTGGGTTTGGCGGTTGTCTTCTCCTGGGTTTATGAAGTGCCATAAACAAACACCATGCTTAGAACGTGTGCTGTATTGAAAGGTGCTGTTCGCTGTGGATTCGGGCTGCATGTCTTCTAAGCATGGTCTTTTAAATCCACCACCCCAAATCCGCTAGACGACAGTTCGTCCAGAGTTGAAAACCATGCTTAGAACAAATGCAGCCGGTGGCCATGCAGGCAAATCGTTGGCAGCGCACCTGCTAAGCATGGTTTTCGGTTTTGGGGTGTGCTGGCTCTTGGGGGTTTGAAGTGTTGTCGGCGGGAATTCGAGCTTAGCAAGTATGCTGCCACGGTGTCTTGTGGGGTAGCGGATTGGATAAGCATGGTCTTTGGTTGTGGGCGGAAGAATTCCCAGGGGATGCCTGGCGGTAGAAATGAAAACCATGCTTAGAATAAGTGCTGCCGCCGGGGTTGGAGAAGCTGAGTCGCAGGCAGGTTGTCGGGTTGGCGGCCTGAGCGCCGGGGTGATGAGGACGGTCGGGAGGGCGTCGCAAAGCGGGCGGAAGGCAGTGCGGAGGAGGCGTTTTCTCAACTTAGTTTATGCAAACCTAAAGCTCACAAGGGTAATTTATGCCTAACCTAAGAGACCATTACCACACAAATTTTTCGGGCTTCCCCCAAACTCTCGCTATATCCTAGATACATACAGCCCATAAATTCAACCACCCTCTTCAAACGGATTTGGAGTACCTAATGTCCGTCTCTGCTACCGTTACCACATCCCGTTCGCTGCTCTCCGAAGGCAACGCCGCCGCACTCGCCGCACTCCGCGACGCCCTCGGCAGCGGCGCCACCGTCAGCGACCGGGAACTCGACCGCATGGCCCTCGCGGTCGACGCATCCCACTACCTGCACGCCCCCGACGCTGTGATGCGGGCCCGATCCGCCGCCGACGTGGGCATTGCCATGCGGGTCGCCGCCCAAATGAACTGGCCGCTCACCTTCCGCGGCGGCGGTACCAGCCTGTGCGGCCAGGCTCTCTCCGAAGGGCTCACCGTGGACGCCCGCCGACACTTCCGCAACATGGAAGTCCTCGACGATGGCCGCCGCGTGCGCGTGCAACCCGGCCTCACCGTCACCCAGGTCAACACCGCGCTGGCCCGATACGGCACCAAACTGGGGCCCGACCCGGCATCATCAATCGCCTGCACCATCGGCGGCATGATTGCCAACAACTCATCCGGCATGACCTGCGGCACCACCGCCAACGCCTACCGCACCTTGGAATCCATGACCATCGCCCTCCCTAGTGGCACCGTGGTCAACACCGCCGACCCCAACGCCGACGACATCCTGCGCTCGCACGAACCCGAACTGGTCGGCGTGCTCGAACGACTCCGTGACACCCTCCGCGGGGACAAATACCGTGCCGACATCGAACGCCGCTACGCCATCAAAAACACCATGGGCTACGGCATTAACTCCTTCCTCGACTACGACACGCCCGCGAAAATCCTCGAACACCTCATGATCGGGTCCGAAGGTACCCTGGGATTCGTCGCCGAAGCAATCTTCCGCACCGTCCCCGTGCCCAAGCGCACCGCCACCGGCCTGCTCATGTTCGACTCGCTCGACGCTGCCACCGAAGCCCTGCCGCAAATCGTGTACTCCGGCGCCGAAGTCGTCGAGCTTATCGACGCCGCCTCCATCCGGGCAATGGGCCCCGACGCATCCTCCGTCCTCCCCAAGGGCTTCAAGGTGGGCGAACACGCCTCCCTGCTCGTCGAATACCAGGCCATGGACGACGACGGCATTGATGAACGCATCGCCACCGGCGAAAAAACCTTCGCCCAACTCGGTGGGCTCTCCACCCCGCCCGAAATGACCGGCGACGTCAAACGCCGCAACCAAATGTGGGTCATGCGCAACGGACTCTACACCAAGATCATGCGCAACCGCCCCCAAGGCACCATGGCCCTGTTGGAAGACATTGCCGTCCCCATGGAAAAACTCGGCGGAGTCTGCACCGACCTGCAAGAACTCTTCGACAAACACCACTATGACGGCGCCGTCATCTTCGGACACGCCAAATACGGCAACATCCACTTCCTCGTCACCGAGGACTTCGCCGGTGAAGAATCCCTTAACCGCTACGACCAATTCACCGAAGACATGGTGGACCTCGTGCTCCGGGAACAAGGCACCCTCAAGGCCGAGCACGGCACCGGCCGAATCATGTCCCCCTTCGTGCAACGCCAATACGGTGACGACCTCTACCAGGCCATGGTTGACGTCAAAGACGCCTGCGACCCCAACCGCATTCTCAACCCGGGCACCATCATCACCGATGACCCGCAGCTGCACCTCAAATACATCAAACCCACCGAAACCGTCCGAGACATCATCGACGACTGCGTGGAATGCGGCTACTGCGAACCCGTCTGCCCCTCCCAACACCTGACCACCACACCCCGGCAGCGGATCGTCATCCAACGTGCCATCGCCGCCTGCGAAGCCTCCGGGGCCTATGACCTGGCGGAACGGCTCAAAGCCCAAGAGGTATATGATGTGGTCCAAACCTGTGCCGTGGATGGCATGTGCCAGACCGCCTGTCCGGTGAAGATCAACACCGGTGACCTGATCCGGGCAAAGCGCCGGGAAACCCAAAGCGAAACCCTGGACAAGGGCTGGAAAGTCGCCGCCGAGCACTGGGACATGCTCCTGCGGAGCGCGTCGGTAGGCATGCACATGGCGCATGCGCTGCCAACCACACCATTGCGCGGCATGCTGGGCATCGCCCGCAAGGTGACCAGCGACGACATCGTGCCCACCCTCACCAAGGAAATGCCGGGTGGCGGGAAGCTGCGCACGGTGCAGCCGGCGCCAAACCCGGACGCGATCTTCCTGCCGGCCTGCGTGGGCTCCATGTTTAAGACCGACCACGCCTGCGGGCAGGGCGTTGAGGCGGCCGTTCGGCAACTTGCTACCATTGCTGGGCTCACGCTCAGCACGCCGCAGGGTGTGCGGGATCTTTGCTGCGGCACCCCCTGGAAGTCGAAGGGGCTGGCGCAAGGCTATGAGGTGATGAAAAACAAGCTCACAAAGTGGGTGGTGGACAACACCCTAAACGGGCAAATCCCCCTGGTGTGCGACAACGTGTCCTGCACCGAAGGCATCATTATCGCCCTGGAAAACGCCGGGGTGACCGGAATCACCGTGATGGATGCCACGGAATGGGTGGCAACGAATGTGGCCCCCATGCTGCCGCCGGTGATTCGGGCCCGCAAAGCTGCGGTGCACCCAACCTGTTCCTCCACGCACCTGGGGGTCAACGACGCCCTCATGATGCTCGCAGGGCTCGTTGCCGAAGAATGCGTGGTTCCCGACGGGTGGCGGTGCTGCGGTTTCGCCGGCGACCGGGGCATGCTCCACGAAGAGCTCACCGCCACCGCCACCCATGACGAGGCCCGCTCGGTCCGCAACGATGACTTCGACCTGTTCCTCTCCTGCAACCGGACCTGCGAAATCGGCATGACCCGCGCCACCGGGAAGAAATACGTCCATGTGCTGGAAGAACTAGCTGCCCGCGTCGCTGAATAATCCGCTTTACGACGACGCTACGATGGAGAAGCCCCGGGCCCACGCTACGCGCTGAGCCCGGGGCTTCCCGCTGTTTCCGCTGTTCAGGGGTCTGGCCAGGGGTTTGGGTGGCCGCGTGGTTGGTAGGGCTGGAGCGGGGCAGGGCTGCACATGTTCTAAGCATGGTTTCCATCCTGAGGGCGTGTCGGCTCCTGGGAATTTGGGGCGGTGGATCTGAAAGACCATGCTTAGCGGGTGTGCTGTTTTTATTGATGGGGGAGGAACCTGGCCTAAAACCCATAGTGGCTGGGTAGCAGGTTAGATAAGCATGGTGTTTGGCTATGGTTGGATGGATTTCCAGGAGATATCAGGCCGCCAAAATGGAAACCATGCTTATCAGGTTTGCTGCTTTGTTGTGTGGCAGATATTCCGGGCTGGGCTGCCAGAACCGTGAGAGCAGCAGATTGTCTAAGCATGGTCTTTCCCGGATGGGTGTGTGGGGCCCAGCGGATTTGGGGCGACAAATCTCAAAGACCATGCTTATCAGACATGAAGCCTTATCCATTCCGTTTGATGGCGCAAGTGCTAAGCCGCAAAATCCTCTTTAGATGCCCCAGGGAATCCGTTTCTTGAACGAAACCAAGCTTGGGAAAAGTGCTGCCGATAACCTCAGGCGGGGCTGCACATGTTCTACGCATGGTCTTTCTCTGGCAGATGCTTTGGCTCCAGGGGATTTGGAACAGTGGATTCGAAAGACCATGCTTAGCGGGTGTGCTGCGTACGGTACTTTAGGGCAGCAGGTTATCTAAGCATGGTTTTCATTCTGGAGGCACGTCGGTGCCTACAGGGTTGAACTGTCGCCAATAAAAGTCCAAGCTTAGAACATGTGCTGGTGCTGGGCCGCCTGTGTGTTTGACTGCTGCACATGTTCTAAGCATGGTCTTTCCCGATTGTGCATATCGACTCCTGGAGATTTGGGATGGGGAATCTCAAAGACCATGCTTATCAAGTCTGCTGCCGGGTTGGCGTGGTGTGGTGCTGGCTGGTGGCGGGGGCCGCTCCCACCTGGATCACCAGAATTGTGGTTGCTCTGGGAGTAAAGGTTGTAACCAGGTAATTTGGCTGATTGGTGGTAGCGGTGTAACATTCAATCGCAATGAAAACTTCATCACGCGCCCGTAGCTCAACGGATAGAGCATCTGACTACGGATCAGAAGGTTGGGGGTTCGAATCCCTCCGGGCGCACAAAGGAAAACCCCAGTGAGCAGCGCGTGTCGACTGGGGTTTTACCGCGTTTGCAGCCTATTATTCGGTCTTCACAATGTGTTTGCCGATGGTTGCTAGTGCATTCCAAATGCAGGCAAGAACAACGATGACCAGTGAGATTCCAGAGATCATGAAGTCGATGATGTCGTCAGGCCCGAAGTCTCCGTGGGTGGCGAGGAACCCCAGCAGGCTGACAATGAAAACCGCAATACCTAAGCCCGCAACCACCTTGGCAATGATTTGCTGCCTACTAAAAGACACCGACGCCGGTACCTGAAATAATGACGGTTGCGCAGGCGGCGTCGGGGGTTGTTGTGCGTATTCCTGGGGTTGAGGCTGTGGTTGAGGTTGTTGGTATTGGTATTGTGGAAAGTCTTGTGGTTGTTGGTTTGTCATAAGTTTCTCCTTTTCCGTGATGATGGTTGGGGCCGGGAGGGCGTCGTAAAGCAAAGATATAATATGGTATGGTTCAGCGTTTCAAACCAATATCAGACGACTGCCACATCACCAGCGAATTCGCCACGGGCCACCCGGGCGTGGACTTCGGTAGAGACGGCGGCTCCGGCGATCAACCTGTTTTCGCAGCTCAGGCCGGGCTCGTAACCCACGCCGGTGTCGCGCAAGGATTCGGCGGACCCGCGCCCGCAGGCTGGATCGTGATCGACCATCCCACCGCGGCAGGCAGCGGCACCACCGTCTACGGCAGCATCATCGCCGAAGTCGCGGAAGGCGATTGGGTGCGCGCCGGCCAACGCATCGCCCGCATCAACCCCGACCCTAACACCAACGGCGGCACCGCGCCCCACCTGCACTTCCAAGTACACCCATTTGTGTGGCAGCCCGGCTCGCAAATCGACCCCGTTGCTTGGCTTGACGACGCCCCCGCGCCGACCCCCGCGCAAAGTAACCCGCCAATCTGCTACGGTGTGGACCTCTCCAACCACCAGCCGGACATTAACCTGAAGACCATAGCCGAAGAAGGATTCGAATTTGCCATCCTTAAGGCCACGGAGGGAACCTGGCTAGATCCCTGCTTCCAACAGCACTATTCCGCAGCCCGGGAGGCCGGACTCCACACCGCGGCCTATGCGTACGTACGTTCGGAAACTGGTCCGCAGGAGCACGCCGACGCCCTCGATAATATCGTTCGGGCCGCCGCCGGCGACATGAGCGTACCCATCTGCCTCGATATCGAGTCGGGCTCCGGCACGGACCCTGACCATTGGCGGGCCATCCACGACGAGTTCACCAGCCGAGGCTACCAGGTCATCCTCACCTACCTGCCCCGCTGGTATTGGCAGCAGGTCGGCAGCCCCAATCTTGCTGACACCGGCCTGCCGCCCCTGTGGTCCTCCCACTATGTCGAACCCCAGCAGGGATATGCCTCCGCCATTTACCAGCGTGCCGGCACCGGCGGGTGGCGCAGCTACGGCGGGCTGCTTGTTGACCTGTGGCAGTTCTCCTCCGAGGCCACGGTTGCCGGTCACGCCATTGATGTCAACGCCTACCTGGGGGATCCCCGCGACCTATTCGGGTGAGGGCGGCGGGTTGAGTTGGCGACCCCGCAGCACCCGGCACCAGTCCAGCACCACAGCAGTACCCGCGCCTACACCACCTCGATGCGGGCTCCCGTGTTTTCCGCTTGGATCAGCTGATTCACCCACTGTGGGCCGCCCGGGTGCAGCCGAAACACCGGCCGATTCGAAATATGTGTCGGGCTCACCGACTGCTCCTTATTCAACCCTGACCTAGCCTCGAATCGAATACGTGAGCGATAGCCGTTGTCCACAAGGTCCGCGAGCGAGGGATCCTCCATGAGGAGATGATCCCGGGCGTCGTTCAGCAAGCTTAGCGCCTCATCCAGCGCATCGAGGAGAGCCACATGGTTGGTTTCGCACATTGCCCGCACCAGGTTCGGCGCGGTGCCGGCCACCCGCGTGCTGTCGCGGAAACTGCCCGCTGCCAGCGACAATGACAGGGCGCCACCATTATCGCCAACAATGGCCAGGGTTTCCGCCAACAGGTGGGGGAGGTGGCTGACCCGAGCGACCGCGGCATCGTGTTGGCGAACCCGGGCGGGGATGACCTCAGCACCAACCTTGCTGGCCATGTGCACCACATCCACCCAGAGTCGAAGCCAGTCGCGGCTGGGGTCGGCGTCGATCGCATGGTCGAACGTGACCACCCACACGGCGCGGCGGAACAGGTTGGCGCGGGATGCGGACCAGCCGGAGTGCGCGGTGCCGGCCATGGGGTGGCCACCCACATACCGGTCCGCCATGCCGTATTCCTGAACCAGCTTGTACACCTCGCCTTTCACGCTCACAACATCGGTGAAACCGCAGGAGGGGGCATGCTCGGAAATGACGTCGAGCAGGCCGGCGATGGCGGGCATGGGGGTCGCCAAGACAATGAGTGCCTTGTCGATTTCGGCGCGTTGCAGGGTTTCAATAAGGTCATTGCTGACGTCGTACCCTTCGTTTCTGGCGGTGCTGGCTGCGGACGGGGAACGGTTATACCCGTAGACAACCAGGTCGCCCTGATCGTGTTGGTTACCTTGCCCAGGGCCCACCTGGCCCGCCTGGGCGAGGGCGCGCAGCAGAGAACCGCCGATGAGGCCGAGGCCGAGGACGCAAACGGGGCGGGAAATTTCATTAATACTCACCTGACAAGTGTGACACAGAACGACTACGGTTATTCGATATGGAACGTAATTTTGCAGTAACCGTGGCCCGTCTTGGTTCTAGCTGGGAGGTCGGCACCTTTCATGATGATTTTTCCACCGTGGATACCGCAGTAGGGGCGGTGCGTAGTTTGCGCGCGGAGTCTGCGGCTTTTGCATTGTTATGCGTGGATGACGAATATTTTGTTATTGTGCGACCTACCCCCAGTGGCGTGCGATTATTCCTATCGGACGCGTCTATGGGGGCGGTGGATGATTTTGCCGCGAGTATTTTAGAGGAATTAGACGTTGAGGTGCCGGACATTGCGGAGGAAGATTTCGCCGACACCGAAGGGTGGCCCGAAGGCGATTTCGACATTCTGGTCGATGTTGGCCTGAGCGAGCAGGTGCTTAGCGTAATCGTGGACGAGTCCGAGTGGTGGGCGTCGGAGCAGCTGCAGCGGATTGCGGAAGAACTAGGATTCGACGACGCCCTGGCGAAGGCCGTGGGCTAAATGTGCCCCGCTTTGCGACGCCCAGGCTTCCGGGTGGCGGCCGAAGCAAAAATGCGTCACGCATTGGCGGTTCCCACCCCGCCTGGCGACGTCCCAGTGGGGGCGGTGATCTTCGACCCGGATGGGAATGTGATTGGTCGGGGAAGTAATCGTCGAGAAGCGGACGGCGACCCCACCGCCCATGCGGAAATCATCGCCATCCGGGAGGCGGTGCGGAACTTTCACGACGGCTGGCGGCTCACCGACTGCACCATCGCCGTCACCCTGGAGCCCTGCTGCATGTGCGCCGGAGCCCTGGTGGCGGCGCGGATCGGCACCATTATTTTCGGCGCCTACGAACCCAAAATGGGGGCCTGCGGCTCAGTCTTCGATGTGGTGCGCGACCCACAGGTTTTGTACCAACCGCAGGTAATTGGAGGGGTCCTTGCAGACGAATGCGCTGCACAACTGGGGGTATTTTTTCAGGAATGTCGATAAATTTTTGATTATCCGTGACATTAATGTGGGATTTGAGTAGGATGGACACGGTATTACCCCCGACCGCATTGTGAGGAGACACACATGGGCGCATTTGATGAAATTAAAGGCAAGGCTAAAGAAGCCGCAGGTAAGGTTACCGGCAATGAGCGCCTCGAAGACGAAGGCAAGGCCGATCAGGTCAAGTCTGACGTGGCAGACGCGGTCAAGGACGGTGCAAATAAGGTTGTTGGCTCATTCAAGGACGATTCCGACAAGTAATTTGCGTTAGAGCACCAATATGCCCTAGGATTTTTCGCGGTGGCGTGTCCGAGCGGCCGAAGGTGCTCGCCTCGAAAGCGAGTGTTGGGTAACCCCCAACCGCGGGTTCAAATCCCGCCGCCACCGCCATATCACGGCTAACCCCGGTGCGTAATAGTGCACCGGGGTTTTGCGATTTCATCCATAGTGAGTTGTAGCATAGGTGAATATCTCTATGGAAAGGGCTAAAGCGTGGCGAAACTGCTATACCGCTTGGGGCGATTTTGCTACCGGGCGAAATGGATTGTGATTATAGCCTGGCTGATAGTGCTGATCGCATTGGGCGGTGGCTCGTTGGCTCTGGGCTCCCACTACAACGACGTGTTTACTATCAGCGGCACTAAGGCCCAAAAAGCAACCCACCTATTGCAGAAAAACTTTCCCCAAGAGAAAAACCCGGTTGCTGAGGCCGGGGTGACTATCGCGTTTAAAGCCCCGCCCGGGGAGCGGCTGGATAGCCCCAAAAACTCCGCCGCCATCGACAAGGTCATCAAACATATTCAAGACAATCTTGACGGTTTGATACCGGGCCAGCGGTTCGGCAATCCGGTGACGAAAAACCCAGAGCTGCAAAAATTCATTATCGAAACTTCCACGAGCAAAGGCCTGCCGGAAGAAAACGCCAAGAAAGACGCCGAAAACCTCAGCCTGGTCAGCGCCGACGGGCGCATCGGCTTCACTGCCTTCTCCGTGGATGTGGCGATCCCCGCCGATGTGACTACGGAGCAGCGCAAAGTCATTGCGGATGCCATGGACCTGGGCCGGGCCGAAGGCCTGGAGGTAGAAGCCGGCGGGGCCGGCTATGGTGATCCCATCCGGGTGGAAGAAGCTTCCGAAATCATTGGCCTCGCGGTGGCCGCCATCATTTTGATCTTCACATTCGGCTCCCTGGTGGCGGCGGGCATGCCGCTGATCGTGGCCGTGGTGAGCGTGGCCATCGGCTCCCTGTCCATCACCCTGGCCACCTCGCTGGTGGCATTGAACAACATCACCCCGGTGTTGGCGGTGATGTTGGGGTTGGCCGTGGGTGTCGACTACGCCTTGTTTATCCTGTTCCGCTACCGACACGAGCTATCCCGGGTGAAACGGGAAGAAGCGGTGGGCATCGCCATTGGTACCGCGGGGTCGGCGGTGGTGTTCGCCGGCCTGACGGTGATCGTGGCCCTCGTGGCCCTGTTTGTTGCCAACATCACCTTCCTCACCTACATGGGCTTGGCGGCCGCCTTCACCGTGGCCATGGCCGTGACTATCTCCATCACCCTGTTGCCGGCCATCCTGGGGGTGTTGGGCCCGCGGGTGTTCAAGGGGGAAATCAAGTTCATTACCCACCGGCCGCGCACCAATCCGATGGGGGAGCGGTGGGTCAAACTGGTGCACAAAATGCCGTCCCTGATCGTGGCCGTCGTGGTGTTTGGCCTGGGTTCGTTGACGATCCCCGCCGCCGACCTGCACCTGTCCCTGCCTTCGGACGGGCAGTCCCCAAAGGAAACCACCCAGCGGAAACAGGCCGAAATACTCTATGAGGGTTTCGGCCCGGGTGCCGACGCCCAATTCATGGTTGTGATTGATGCTCACACCGTCAACCCCGACGCGGAAGTGCTTCAGCCGCTGATTCGGTTCCAACAGCCGCCGGAGGGCTCCCCGGAAGCAGCAAAATTCGACCGGAAGCGGGCGGCGGCGTTTGCCACATACATGTATGTGATTTCCAAATTCGGCAACACTCAGGACGTGAAGCACGTTCAGCTGATTGGGGCGTCGGATGATGGTATGGCCGCGAAACTAGCGATCACCTCGAAGAAGGCGAACATTGATCCGGCCACTAACCAGCTGATTTCCTCACTGCGCATCAAGGAAGAAGAAGTGATCGCGGCCACCGGGGTGGATTCCGGTATTACCGGCCTGGTGCCGGTGCAGCAGGACGTGGTGAACCGGCTCAGTGATGCGTTGCCGCTGTACCTTTCCATCGTGGTGGGCTTGGCGATCGTGCTGCTGCTCATTATTTTCCGCAGTATCTTGGTGCCGCTGATTGCCGGTATTGGCTTCCTTCTGTCGGTTGGTGCGGCGTTTGGTGTGACGGTGCTGTTTTGGCAGAAAGGCCTGTGGGGGGTTGTGGGTACCCCGGGCCCGATTATTGCCTTCATGCCGATCTTCCTCATCGGCGTGTGTTTCGGTTTAGCCATGGACTACCAGGTGTTTCTCGTGTCCGCCATGCGGGAACATTACACGCATGCGCACGGCAAAGGTGAGGGCAATTACAACGGCACCGAGGCGTCGATCATTCATGGTTTCGCCCAAGGCGCCCGCGTGGTGACCGCTGCCGCCATGATTATGATTGCGGTGTTTGTGGCCTTCATTGGCCAGCCCATCCCGTTTATTAAGATTTTCGGGTTTGCCCTCGGCGCCGGCGTGCTTTTCGACGCCTTCTTCATCCGCATGGCCTTCGTCCCAGCGGCAATGTTCCTCTGTGGCCATGCCACCTGGTGGATGCCCGCCTGGCTGGACAAGATCCTCCCCCAGCTGGATATTGAGGGTGCCAAACTGGAGCAAGAGATCGAAGATGCTTTCGAAGTGGCCAGCACCGGCCGCCACTGGAAGCCGGCTGGCCAAACCGACTCATTCCCCGCCATTAAACCGTAATCAATCCCAGCCGCCGTCGAGCTTGCTCTCCCTTAAGGCCTTGAGCGCTCTTAAGACATCTCTTTCCATCCGCAGGCGGTAGTTTTCGCGTCGGAGCTTCTCCAGCTCAGTCTCGGCGTCGGCGTTGGTACTGGTGGACCTTCTCATGTGCGGGTCGAGGCCCGCATCCCCGCAGGTCTGCCATTTCCGCGCCCATTTGTGAATGAGCTTCTCCGATTTGATGCCGTATTCCTGTGCTAACCAGTCAGGGTCATCTCCGTCAAGGTAGCGGATGACGACTTCCATTTTCGTGTCGAACGAATAGCGTTGGTTTTTACGGCCCATAGGCCATAGTTTGCCATGGCTGCGCTTCCTGCCCGCAATCAAGTAGGCAGCAGAAATGCTAAGCATGGTTTTCCCTTGGCGGGCGCGCCGGCTCCAGGGGGTTTGGGTTGGCGGATTTGAAAGACCATGCTTATCAGATTTGCTGCCCCGGTGGTGTGGGATAACAGAGTTGCGGAGGCTTTCCCGGGTTGGGCTGTAAATGTTCTAAGCATGGTTTCCGGTCTGGTGGGCGGATTATTGTGGAGTATTTCCCGGAAGTCCAAGCTTAGCAAGTGTGCTGTGTGCGGTTGTTGAGGCCGCCCTGGTGTTGCCGTGGCATCCCGGTGGGGTAGCAGTTCAGATAAGCATGGTCTTTGGTTCTGGCCGGATGAATCCCCAGGAGAGTTGGGGCGGTAAAAATAAAAACCATGCTTAGAACTTTTGCTGCCCTTGTGTGGTGGGCGCCTTCCGCCCCCGGAGGGTCGCGGCGGGTGGGGTAGCGGTTTAGATAAGCATGGTTTTCCCTTGGCGGGCGTGCCGGCTCCAGGGGGTTTGGGGTGGCGGATTTGAAAGACCATGCTTATCAGATTTGCTGCCCAGGTGGTGGTGTGGTGAGGGAAGCGAGAGGGATGGGTGCCGGGAGGTGGGCGTCGATAAGCAGGGGAGAGTACCACCAATAGCTGAAGGGTGACCATCCTTCCGAATGCGTCACTTAACCCCGAATTAGCGTACTCTCGTACCTATGACCACAACGGCGAAATATGTAGGACTCGGCCTTATGGGCGAAGATCGCTTCATTACCACCCCCGATGGGCGAAAAATACGGGCAATGATCCACGGAAACGGGCCCACATTAGTGGTGCTCGATGCTGGGCTGGGGGCCAATGGATTTTACTGGAGTAAAACCTATAAACTGCTGGCCGAAAAACTCCCCAACGTGTGCATTGTCGCCTACGATCGGGCCGGCATGGGCGCCAGCGACCCCGACCCGCGCCCCCGCACCCTCGCCCACATGGCTGACGACCTCGACACCATCATCGACTCGTTCGTCCCCCGCCAGGTTTTCCTCATCGGCCACAGCTGGGGCGGCACCCTCGCGCAATTCGCCGCCGCCCGCCGCCGCGCCGCCGGGCGCACCATCACCGGTGTCATGCTAGTCGACTCCAGCACCCGGACCAACCAGTACAGCAGTCTCAAAGTGCGGGCCAGCGTTGCCCTCGCCCCACCCGTCCTGCGACTACTCGGCCGCACCCGGCTGGCCAAATTAGCAATGTTCAAACTCGGCGCCGGCCTACCACGGCCACTCCGCAACGCCGCCATCGCCGGCAGTGCCAGCCGCACCGCCACCGAAGCAGCCGCGGCCGAAGCCGAACTTTTCCTCTCGGAAATTGACTGGTTAAGCAAGCAGCCCCTTCGGCTCGACGGTGTGGATGTGTGCGTTATCTCCGGGATGAAAGGGGCGAAAATCATCGCAAAAATCCGCCGGGAACTCATCGCCGCCCACCAAAAAATCGCCGTCGCCGGCCGCTGGGTGCCAGCCACCAAATCCGCGCATAATATTCCCCTGAGCGAGCCGGAACTCATCGCCGAACAAATCGTGGACATGGTGGATCGGGCCCGAGTCGCGGCGGCCCAAGAGCCGGTGCTGGTTTAGGTTTTGGGGAGGGGGTGACCTCAGCAACAGTCCCAGTTGTACGCCGCGTTGTGGAAATTGCGCTGCGCTAAATCCTCACGAGTGATAAAGAAATTCACAACACCCGCATCGCCAAACATGACCTCCACCCCATTATCCCTCTCCCAATCTAACTGAAACAGCAGCTCAAACTCACTATCGCTATCGCGCGGATCCTCCTGCGTAAACGTTGCCCACCCCGCGCCGTACACCGATTGCGGAAACTCGAACAGAGAGCTAAACATGGCCTCAATCTCTGGGTCCTCCGAATACCAGTCGATCCCCGTCATGGCACCGAAATCCTTATCCTCGGAGTTGGGTAGCTGGTCATACAGCACGCCGTCAACGGTGAAATATCCGCCCGACACCGGCGTGTACTCGCTTTGCGACGCCTCCGCCAAGCGACCCCGGCCCAATTCTGACGCGGGAATCAACCGAACCACAAACGACCCAGAGCCACCGGCCAACTTGTTATACTCCAAACCCAATAGGTCATCATCCGCAATAAAAAATTGCAGCAGTCCCTCGGTCGGATAGCCCTCAAGCGGCGGCAGCTTGGCCAGATTCAACTGGGCCAAAAAAATCATGCGGCCACCATCACTATCTCGCGGCTCCGGGTAATCATCCGTGACAAACGCTAACCCACCCACGCGGCTGCCGGTAGGCTCGGCGGCATCGGCGGCGCCCTTCTTCTCCGGGACCCCGGTCAGCTGCAGGGCCACCACGCGCCGGGCGTTGCGGGTGAGAACGTCCCGATACTGGGCGGGAATCTTGGTGATATCTGGTTGCATAATCGTCATGACCAGCACCCTAATGTGTCGATTGGACACCACCCACTAAGGATTCGAACATATATTCTTGCGGTGTCTGGCAGGTTCGGTAGGGTGGAGAATATGTTTACACACATGGAAGGAATTTATGCGGCAGCAAAAAATTTCGGTGGCGATTCCCTTCAGGCTTGGGCCGACGACATTGCCCAAAGCGCGAAGCCCGCACTCTGGTTCACTCTCCTGGACCCTGCAGGAGCCGAAGGTGCTCCAACCACGGAACCCCCGGTGGGCAGTAGCTATGTTGGTGGTCGCCCCGACGTGACGGTGGACTTCGTCTGGCCCACCCAGGACGAAAAACCCCTGACCTTTCTGTTTCAGGTCGACGCTCGGCCATTATTGCCCTACCGCTTGGCGGTCTTCGCCGGGGAGCCCAACGAGCCAGGCGGGCACCATGTGGCGTACTTCGACCCCGAGGCACCCACCGAACGGCGGGATAATCCCGCCAACACGTTCCTCTCCGAATGGTTCATGGACCCGGAATTCTTTGAACGCTACCATCCGGTTATACCCCACCAGGGGTTGGATATACCCAGGTGGAGCTCCGAGGCACACGACCAGCTCATGGATATACTCCAGGCCAGGCTCACCGAGGAAGACGACGAATTCGAAGACTTGTACGAAGATTTCCGGCTGATGGCTGAGCCCGATGATGGGGCGATTATTCGGGTTGGTGGCTACCATGCGGGTATTGGTTTCGATTCCGCGGCGGATGCCGTCGATAAGCTGGGTGGGGCGGTGTCGGACTGGCGGCACCTGGCCACGCTCGACTCCATCCGCGACATGTGCATCGGGGACGCCGGCTATTTCCAGGTGTTGCGGCGTGATCTGGACGGGGCGACGTTTGCCGGCACGGAGTCCAGCTAGGCTTAGGGGCATGTGTTCATTATGGATTTCGCCGTCGCTGACGCTGACCGGCCAGCTGGTTCGCCTCGAACCCCTCACCCTCGACCACGTTGATGCGCTGCGCGAGGCCGTCCGCGACGGTGAGTTGCACACCGCATGGTGGACCTCGACGCCGAGTCCCGACGCCATGGCCGCCGACATTCGCAATAAATTGGCGCTGCGGGACGCCGGCAGCATGGTGCCGTTCGCCTGCATTCGGCTTGTCGACGGCGTAACCGTGGGCGTGACCACATATTATGACCTTTTCCCGGAGGTCCCCCGGCTGGAAATAGGCTACACCTGGAGTCGGGCCAGCAGCCACGGTACCGGCACTAATCCAGACTCAAAACTATTACTGCTCGAATACGCTTTCGAGGAATTGGGGTGTCAGCGGGTGGGAATTCGCACCAAATGGTCAAACCATCAATCCCGGGCCGCAATCGAACGACTGGGGTTAAAGCGCGATGGCATTCTGCGATCCTATGCCAGGCTGCGGAATGGCGTTGTTGATGATGCCGTGCTCTACTCGGCCCTCTCCACCGAATGGCCCGCCATCAAGGCCGGCCTGACGACCCGGGTGAACCGCCACGTGACCAATGCGGCACGCGACGCAGCCCGGTAATTGCGTTACCAGCGTCCCCAACTTGTACACTACCTTGCATGGCAGAGAAGGTAGACACGAGCTTCACCGTGGGCACGGAGTTCACGGAAAATGGGCGCACCGGCACGATCCACACCCCGCATGGCGACATTCACACCCCAGCGTTTATCCCCGTGGGCACCAAGGCAACCGTGAAAACACTCACCCCCGAGCAGGTCAAAGCCACAGGCGCGCAGGCGGTGCTGGCCAACGCCTACCATCTCTACCTCCAGCCGGGCCCGGACATTGTTGACGAGGCCGGCGGTGTTGCCGCCTTCCAAAACTGGGGTGGCCCCACCTACACCGACTCCGGCGGGTTCCAGGTGATGAGCCTGGGCGTGGGCCATAAAAAGGTGCTCATGATGGATCATGTGAGCCAAGAACCAGTAGCCCGCACCGAAAAGAAAGACCGCTACGCCCTGGTGGATGAGGAGGGTGTGAACTTCCGCAGCGTGATCGACGGCTCAAAGCACCGATTCACCCCGGAAATCTCCATGCAGATTCAACACCAACTCGGCGCCGATATCATGTTTGCGTTCGATGAGCTGACGGTGTTGGCGGACACCCGGGAATACCAAGAGGCCTCGGTGGACCGCACCCATCGGTGGGCGAAAAGGTGTTTGGATGAACACGATAAGTTGACTCGGGAGCGCGTCGGTAAGCCCCTACAATCCCTGTGGGGAGTGGTGCAGGGCGCCCAGTACGAGGACTTGCGTCGTAAAGCAACCCGCGGACTTATAGAACTTTCCAATCAAGCTGAGGCGGAGGGACGGCGCGGCTTCGGCGGCTTCGGCATCGGCGGCGCGCTCGAAAAAGAAAACCTCGGCACCATTGTCGGCTGGGTGTGCGACGAACTACCAGCCACCAAACCCCGCCACCTCCTGGGAATCTCGGAACCCGACGACCTCTTCCGCGCCATCGAAGCAGGCGCAGACACATTCGACTGCGTTGCCCCCACCCGACTCGGACGACGCGGCGGAGCATACACATTAGACGGACGAGTCAATCTCACCGCAGCCCGATTCAAACGAGATTTCGAACCCATCGACGCCGAATTTGGTGGCTACGTGTCGGAAAACTACACCCGCGCCTACATCCACCACCTCTTCAAAGCCAAAGAATTCCTAGGCGGCACCCTCTGCACAATCCATAACGTGAGCTTCATCGTGCGCCTAGTCGACAACATCCGGGCCGCCATCAACGGCGGATACTACGAAGACTACAAACGCGAATTCTTAGGCAGGTACTATCATTCGTGAGCCTTGATGCGGCGAATAACCAGGTATGTGATCGGCATGACCACCACCTCAACCAGCGTCTTCCACACAAACCCCACCACCACATAATTCGCCGTATCGCCAACCGTAGAAATTCCGATAACCGGCGCAGCGATCAGGCAAAAAATCAGCGTGTCACCAAACTCGCCCACCACAGTCGACCCCAACAGCCGCTTCCATAAACCCCGCTCGCCCAGCCGATCCTTCATCAACGTGAGCAACCACGCATTGAGCAGCTGCCCCGCCGCATATCCGCTTAACGACGCCACCACAATCCGGGGCACCAACCCCAGGGTGGCGGCAAACGCCGCCTGCTCCTCGTAAAACGACGCCGCCGGCAGCAAAATCGCCACATAAAATGTAGAGACCACAATAATAATGGCGAGAAACCCGGTCCACACCGCGCGCCGGGCCGCCCGAAACCCATAACACTCACTTATCACATCCCCAATCACATAAGCCGCCGGAAACAGGAAAAACGCGCCATCCGTCACCAGTGGACCCACCTGCACGCCCTTGGTGGAGACAATGTTAGACAAAACAAAAATCGTGGTGAACAGGGCAAGCAACACCGGATAGGCGGACTTCTGCACCGGAATATATGAAGAACCTGAAGGCATAGCGGATATTCTATATTTTCCTATGGCGCATATCATATTGCGGTCTGGAGTGCATGGGAGTATTGCTAAGGATGAAACCACCTATGACCAGGAAAAATATCAAAAATGCTGACCATGATTCGCCATCATGACGACACCTACGCCTACGAGCCCCTCACCCGCAGATGGAGCACCCCCAGACTCGACTACGAACAGGCCCCCGCCCACGAAAAACTCGACCTCCACACCAGGGTTGCCGCAGCCTCCGTGCGCACCGCGGTCATCACCGGTCTGGCTGCCGGAATCCTGCACCACATTCCCATACTCAACCACACCAACCAGGTGGTGGTGCACCTCACCCTACCCGGCCGACAACAGCCGCCACCCAGATCCCAATGGGAAAACAGCATCCTCCGCTACCGATATGCGGTGCTCCCGGACACCGACATATGCCTCATCGGCGGCAACCGTGTCACCAGCCTGGCCCGCACCTTCACCGACATATGTACCATCAACGGGGAACTAGAAGGGCTCGCCTTTCTTGAAGCCGCCCTCCACATGGGGCACAGCAAACAAGAATTCCAGGCCTACATAGACCGAAACGACCACCGGTGGGGCATGGTCCGCGCCCAAAAAGTTCTTGACCAGGCATTATATGGAATCGAATCCGTGTATGAGACCTATGCCCGCTACATTATCACCACCATGCTGCCGGCCCTTCAGGTTGATCCGCAGGCGATCATTCCCATTCCCAGCAGGTGGTATTATGACGGGTTCTCGCGGCGGCGGGTGGATCTCCTGATCGAGCGGTTCATCATTATTGAGATTGATGGGCGGATAAAATACCAGCAAAGCCAAGACAAACTCATCGAGGTGCTCTCCGACCAGGTGTATCGAGAAAAGCACCTGATTCGCCACGGCTACCACGTGCTGAGATTTGCTCCCTGGGAACTCAAAACCCTCTTGATCCCCACTCTCACCCAGACCCTGGGGATGTTGCACTGCGACCACGCGCCTGACGTCCACCAGATTCCCAACCTACAGGCCGGGCACCCATCGTGGGATAACCGGCTCGTGGCCGCCTAAGCACGGCTGTTGTGGTCTGGGGGTTGGGCTGAGGCCGGGCGGATGCTGGGTGGGGGCTTGGGGTGCGGCGGGCGACTAGCTTTGCGGCCTTTTGCGGCTTGGGCAGCCGTTTTCCCTTGAAACTCTGATCCTCGTTGCCCTGAATTGGGTGCGGGCTTTTGTTTGGGGCGTGTAGCAGATTTGATAAGCATGGTGTTTGGTTTTTGGGCGGTGATCACCCTGCGGATTTGGGGCAGGCAGGAATGAAAACCAAGCTTAGAACCTGTGCAGCCCCGGGTGGTGGCGCTTCCCGGTGTTGGCAGGTGGGGTTGGGGACGGTTGGGGGTATGGCTGCAGGTTTGATAAGCTCGATTTCCGGGTGTGGGCCCTCGGGCTTGGGCTTGTTTTGGAGCAAAATCCGAGGAAGTTAGCGAGAGAGGAGTCTGCGATCCAGTAGCCTGAGGGGTTGGAGGGGTAGGGGAATTTGGCTTCATACTTGATAAGCATGGTCTTTGGTTGGCGGCAGGAATTTTCCTGCGGATTCGGGGTGGCGTGGGCCGGCTCCGAGAGAAAACCGAGCTTAGCAAATGTGCTGCAGTCTCGGGTGCCGGGGTGGGGTGGGGCGATGCACGGCGGGATGGTACGGCGCGGAGCGGCGGAGCCGCGGGTGGAGGGCGCCACGCCACAACCATGGCCATGGGCACTGCCACGGGTGCCCAGCCCGGCCCGACCGGTGGGGGATAATTAGGATATATGCCATGACAGATTTTGTAGGTGCGGGCCGGTATGC
>ERZ773010.885-NODE-885-length-19810-cov-29.856846_pt1 | contig 19810 bp, 16 predicted proteins | sample MGYA00580842_ERZ773010 | MGnify/ENA primary metagenome ERZ773010 (study PRJEB29015, sample SAMEA2737982) | human oral metagenome | biome: human oral; feature: human-associated habitat; material: dental | place: China | collected 2107 ...
GCCGGGCCGGGCATCGGCACGGTGCTGCTGATCGTGCACGGCATCACGCCGTTTGCCGAATCGATGACGGGCTTCGGGATCGGCATCACCATCGGCATTCCTCTTCTCGCCCATGCGGGCCTGCCTCCCCGCAAGGTTGCCCTGATCGGGCTTCTGGGACTTTCCACCGTGCCCTGGGGCTCCATGGGGCCCGGAACCCTGATCGGGGCCAACATGGCCGGGCTCTCTTTTTACGATCTGGGCATGGGGTCGGCCCATTACAGCGTGCTGCCCTTCGTGGTGACCGGTGTGGTGGCTGCCTGGCTGGCAGCGGCACCGCATGAACGCATCCGCGCGTGGCTGCTCGGCACGGCATCCGGACTGCTGCTGTGGGCAGTCATTTATCTGTCCAACTGGCTGTTTGGCACGGCGCCGGCGGGGGCGCTGGGGACTTCGCTCGTCACCCTGCTTTATCTGGGGTTTGGCGGACGTGGCCGGGGCGAGCTTTCTGCCTCTGCACGCCGCTGCCTGATTACCTATGCCCTGTTGCTGGGCGGTGTGCTGGCTGCCACCCTGTGCATCAAGGCGCTGGGTTTGCCGCCTGCGTGGCGTTATGTGGCCTCGCCGGCCTTGTGGCTGTTCGTGGCAACCATCTGGTTCACGGGCGGGCGGCTGGACGCCCAGCCCCGGCTCAATGCCTGGCATTCGTGGCAGCGGGTGGCGCCGGTGACGGGGCTGTTCATTCTGGTGGGGATTGTGATGGCCGTTTCCGGCATGGCCGCCTGGCTGGCCCATGCGCTGGCGGAAGGGGGGCGTATCTATCTTGGCATCGGCCCGTTTGTGGGGGCTGTCAGCGGCTTCATCACGGGTTCGACCTCGGGAGCCAATGCCATGCTGGCCACCACCCAGGCGGAGATCGCCCGGGCACTGGGCGTGGATGTGCTGGCTTTTCTGTCGATCCACAACGTGGTGGCGGCCTTTTTGCTGATGGCGTCGCCCAGCAAGGTGGAGCTGGCGGTGCAGCTCGCACCGCAGGGGGCCGTATCGGAGCTGCGATGGGTGCAGGTGAGCGTGCTGGCCGTCGGGCTGGTGGTGGTGTCGGGGCTGGCTGTCTGCAGTATGTTCCTGCAGGCAGCGTGAGCGTGTCATCCGCCCTCCGGACAGGGCTGGCCATATTGAGGCTGCCTCGTGTCAATGCAGCCTCGCATCAGGGTCGCCTCACATCGGGGCAGCCTCACACCAGGGCTGCTCACACCAGGCTGCTCACACCAGGAAGAAATACGCCCACAGCGTCAGCAGGATGATGCACAGCACGTTGAGCACCATGCCCACGGCCATCATCTCGCGCTGTCTGATCAGGCCGGTACCGAACACGATGGCGTTCGGCGGGGTGGCCACCGGCAGCATGAAGGCGCAGGAGGCGCCGATGCCGATGACCAGCACCAGCGCTTCCTTCGGCAGGTTGAGCTGGGTGGCGATGCTGGCGAACACCGGCACCAGCAGCGCGGCCGAGGCGGTGTTGCTGGTGAACTCGGTGAGGATGATGATGAAGGTGGTCACCGCCAGAATGACGAAGAACGGATCGGTGGTGGTGAAGCTGGAGGCCAGTGCCTGACCCAGCGCCAGCGAGGCGCCGGATTTGTCGAGCAGGCTGCTGAGGGTGATGCCGCCGCCGAACAGCAGCAGCACGCCCCAGTCGGTGTTGGCGGCCACGTCCTTCCAGGTGACGAGGCCCATGGCCACGACGGTCACGGCGGCTGCCAGTGCCACCACGGTGTCCGGGGCGACGATGCCGAAGGTGGCCTTGATCTGGGTGCCCATGATCCACGCAATGGCGGTGATGATGAACACCAGCATGGTCAGCACGCGCGGCAGGTTCCAGGGGATGGGATCACCGCTCACGTCGATCTTCATTTTCAGGTTCGGGCGCAGCACCACGTACATCGAAAACAGCACGAGCGGGGTGAGTGCCAGCATCATGGGCAGGCCATATTTCATCCAGCCGGCAAAATCCAGGTCCAGCGCCTTGGCGGCAATGGCGTTGGGGGGCGAGCCCACCAGCGAGCCCAGGCCGCCGACGCTGGAGGCGTAGGCAATGCCCAGCAGTACGAAGACGAAGGTCTTGCGGTCCTTTTCGCGGTCGAGATGGGCCATCATGCCCATGGCCAGTGGCAGCATCATCGCGGTGGTGGCGGTGTTGCTGATCCACATGGACAGGAACGAGGTGACGGAAAACAGGGCCATGACGGCGACGAACAGGCTGCCGCGCGACAGCGAGATCAGCCACAGGGCGATCTTGCGGTCGAGCTTCTGCACGTGCAGGGCCGTGGCCAGCGCAAAGCCGCCGAAGAAGATGTAGATGATGGGATCGGCAAAGCCGGCCAGGGCGGCCTTGGTGTCCATGCCCTTGATGCCGCTGACCGCAGCCAGGACGGGCACGATGATGGCCGTGACGGTGATGTGCAGTGCCTCGGTGAACCACAGGATGGCGATGAACACCAGAATGGCCAGGCCCATGTTGGCGCTGGGCTCGTAGGGCAGGGCGTGGTAGGTGGCCCACGAGACCAGGGCACCGATGGCCATGGTGATCAGGGACTTGTGCGTTCCCTGGGGGAACAGCGACGGGTTGTTGAGCGGGGCTTCCTCGGCCGTTTTTTGCATGATGTCTCCGTTTGCTCTGGGCGGGAGTCAGTTATGAATTCTGATGACCCAAGTATAGAGGGCGCCTTTCATGCGGGAGTACGCCCCAGATCAAACTGTGTTCATGTTCACGATATCAGCCGCCGAACGGCAGGGCCACAGAGGGGGGCAGGCTGGGGTTTTCCCTGATGGGCAGGAGGCGTTGCCGAAGCCTGCCTGTCGGAGAGATGCAGCATTGCTGGCGTGTGGCTGCCAGGGAGGTGTGGTGTTGCGGGATGGTTGTGCTGCCAGGGAGGTGTGGTGTTGCGCGATGGTTGTGCTGCCAGGGAGATGCGGTGCCGTCGGGGCGTGCCTGTCGGGAAGAGGCCTATCAAAGGGAACAGCCCCTGATGCCGGGACGGTCAGGGGCTGCCCGGTTCCGGGGGGGGGCGCTGCCTGTCGTTCACGACCGGCCATTGCATGCTGGCCTTGCCGGCGGCCGTGGGCCGGCCTGGGTGTGCGTCGACTGGATATGCGTCTTCCGGGCAGGTGTGTCCGGCAGTGCGGGGCGTGTCGCTGTCAGCGGTGCGGGTCGGTACCCAGCATGCAGATGGCGCGCACGACGAAGGTGCTGGGCACCTTGGCATCGATGGGAATCCGCTGGGTGGCGAACTGGTTCAGCGAGGTCAGGTTGTCCTTGGCGCGCTTGACGCGATAGCTGCCGTCGCTGTTTTCCACGCCTTCGCCGCGTAGCGAGGTGGCCGGAGCGATGGGGGCGCCTTCACACAGCACGGCCAGTTCCTGGATGCGGGCACCACTGCTGGATGGGCGAACTTCGCGGGTGATGGCGGTGAAATAGGTGTATTTGTTGTCGAGTTTGTGCTCTTTCAGGCTGTTGCGGTCCACATAGATCAGCTGCTGCTCGCGGTACCGGGTGCCCTGCGGGCTTTCGTAGACGGCGGCCCAGTCGGGTTTGCCGTCGTCGCGCCGTACGGTTTCGGCCTTGCCGGGGTCGGCATCCATCTGCGAGCGGGCCATGGATTCGCCGTCCACGGGCCGGCGCCCGTCGTGCATGGGGGCGTGCGGATCGGCAGAATCGACGACGCCGGTGGAGGCGCAGCCGGCGAGAAGGCCCGTCAGCAGCAGGGCAGCGGAGGCGGTCGCAGGGAGAAGACGCATGGATTTGTCCGGTTCGGATTGAGAAACGGGATAATCGTAGCGTGACACGGCCGATTGTGGACGGCAAAGCATGGCCGTTTTTTTGCTAAATCCTTTTGCTGGTTGCCAAGTGTTTGATTTTGTGACAGAAAGACTGGTGGACGGTGGAAAAGGCTGTCTGATGGCTGGCTGATCGGGGGCACGATGCAGAACCTGGAACAGGAACGATGAGTACGGAATGGGCGACGCTGGCCGGGCCGGTGGAGTCGGAGCTGGTCATAAAGAAAAGCCGCTTTCTGGGGCGGGTGATGCCGGTGAGTGGCCGCACGGAGGCCTATGCCGAGGTGGCACGACTGAAGGATCTGCATCCGGGGGCGGTGCACGTATGCTGGGCGCTGCTGGCCGGCGGACAGTCGGCGGCGGTGGACGATGGCGAGCCCAGTGGTACGGCCGGCCGGCCGATGCTGGATGTGCTGCGTCACCAGCAGCTCGAAGGCGTGCTGGCCACGGTGGTGCGCTACTTTGGGGGCATCAAGCTGGGGGCGGGCGGGCTGGTGCGGGCCTACACGGACACCGTGGCCACGGCGCTGCAGCAGGCCGAGCGGGTGCCGATCATCCGGCAGGTGGTGCTGGGCTGCCGGATCGGCTATGAGCTGGAGGGCAGTCTGCGCCGCGAGCTGGCGGCCCGGGGCGGCGTGCTGCAGGAGGTGGCCCATGGGGCCGACGTGACGGCCTGGCTGCAGCTGCCCGAGCCGGAGGCAGAGGGCTTTCGCCACTGGCTGGATGATGCCGGGCATGGCCGGGTGCAGTGGCTGGTGCCGGATGAAGCGGAAGAGGTCTGACAGCGCTTCCCGGCAATGGCTCACCCGTCCGTACCCGGCCGCTCGTGTCCGGTCTGCTGGTGAGACCAGTCGCTGGTGAGCCTGGTCGTCGGTGAGCCTGGTCGTCGGTGAGCCTGGTCGTCGGTGTGCCCGGTCGCTGGTGTGCCCGGTCGCTGGTGTGCCCGGTCGCTGGTGTGCCTCCGATGATTTGGTAGCGGCGGAAATACCCGAGACAGAACAGGGGCCTTATCGAGTCGGTGATATTGGCATTTAAGATAAAGTGACATTCTGTCGGTGTTCGGCGCGTTCATGCGCGATGGACCCCGGGGCACCCATGCACCATGCTGCCCAGGCTGGTCGGGGGCCCCTAACTGTTCTCTTTTCGAGGAATGCCTCATGAAACGTTCTGCCATTTCCGTCGGGATCATCACCATGCTGTCGGCCGGTTCGGCCATGGCCTGGGAAACCACGCTGCTGGATACGGACAAGCCGATGGCTGCCCAGCACATCACCAGCGCGAAGCTGGGGATCAAGGCGGCCAAGCCGTTCTCGGTGACCACGAAGCGTCTGCATGGTGGCCGTCAGGAAGGGGTGACGCTGGTGGAAATCGATACCGGCGCGATGAAGATCACCGTGGTGCCCACCCGGGGAATGAACGTGCTGCACGCGGTGGCCGGTGATGTGCGGCTGGGCTGGGATTCGCCGGTGAAGCAGGTGGTGAACCCGGCCTTCATCGAGCTGAACGGCCGCAACGGGCTGGGCTGGCTGGAAGGCTTCAACGAGCTGGTGACCCGCTGCGGCTATGAGTGGGTGGGCCACCCGGGTGAGGACACCGATGGCACGCTGCTGACGCTGCACGGCCTGGCCGCCAACACGCCGGCCACGAAGGTGGTGCTGTCGGTGGACGAGAAGCCGCCCTACACCATCCGCCTGAAGGGTGAGCTGAAGCAGCAGGCTTTCAAGAAGGTGGACTTCGTGATCGACACCGAGCTGAACACGGTACCGGGCGCCACCGAGTTCACGGTGCACGACAAACTGACCAACCAGGGCGACTACGCGAAGGAATACCAGGCGCTCTATCACAGCAACTTCGGTACGCCGCTGCTGGAAAAGGATGCGAAGTTTGCCGCCCCGGTGCGTGAGGTCTCGCCGTTCAACGACTATGCCAAGGCCGACCTGCCCACCTGGCAGACCTATCGTGCCCCAACGAAGGACTATGACGAGACCGTCTACAACGTCTTCCCGTATGGGGATGACGATGGCAACACGCTGGCGGTGCTGCACAACGCGAAGGGTGAACTGGGTGTGAGCCTGGCCTTCAACATCAACCAGCTGCCGGCCTTCTCGCTGTGGAAGAACACCGATACCGAAGGGCAGGGCTATGTGACGGGTCTGGAGCCGGGTACGAGCTTCTCGTACAACCGCCGCTACCAGCGTGACCTGAAGCTGGTGCCGACCATCGGGCCCAAAGAGAGCCGTGAATTCATGATTACCTACACGCTGCTCTCCGGCAAGGCCAAGGTGGACGATGCGCTCAAGCGCGTCGAGACCATCCAGAATGGCCGTGAAACCACGGTTCGCGAAGAGCCGCTGGTGGCCCTGCCCAAGCACTGAGCCTGCAACCGGACCCTGTTGCATTGAAAACGGCACCACATGGGTGCCGTTTTCCGTTATCTTTGCGCCTTGTTGCGGCGTGTGACCGTCTGTCGTCCGACGACGGCCGTTCGTGACCGTCCTCTCCCTCCTCTGCTGCGCCCCACTCCGGTGAGGGCGTCTTCTTCCATGTCCAGTCTGCTCGAAAGAACCTTCCAGTTGCAGGAGCACGGGACCTCGGTGCGTACCGAGGTTCTGGCCGGTCTGACCACCTTCCTGACCATGGCCTACATCCTGTTCGTCAATCCGATGATCCTGGGCAGCACCGGCATGCCGAAGGAGGCGGTGTTCGTGGCCACCTGCCTGGTGGGGGCGCTGGGCACGACCGTCATGGCCCTCTATGCCAATTACCCGATTGCCGTGGCGCCGGGCATGGGCCTGAACGCCTACTTTGCCTTCACGGTGGTGGGTACGCTGGGCTACAGCTGGCAGGCGGCGCTGGGGGCGGTCTTCCTGTCGGCCTGCCTGTTCCTGCTGACCACGGCGCTGGGGTTGCGTTCACTGCTCATCACGGGCATCCCGCAGGGCCTGCGGGCCGGGGTCACGGCCGGTATCGGTCTCTTTCTGGCCATCATCGGGCTCAGCAATGCCGGCATCGTCGTCGATCATCCCAAGACGCTGCTGACGCTGGGCGACATGCACTCGGTGCCGGTCATCCTGTCGTGGCTGGGCTTTTTCCTGATCGTGGCGCTGGACTACAAGCGTGTGACCGGCTCGGTGCTGATCGGCATCCTGATGGTGACGGTGCTGTCGCTGTTCGTGGGTGACAACAAGCTCAACGGCGTCATCTCCACGCCGCAGTCGATTGCGCCCACGTTCCTTGCGCTGGACATCAAGGGGGCGTTGGCTGGCGGCCTGGTCAACGTGGTGCTGGTGATGTTCCTGGTCGAGCTGTTCGACGCCACCGGCACGCTGATGGGCGTGGCCCGCCGGGCCGGCCTGTTCGTGGGAGCGGGCACGCCCGAGCAGAACCAGCGCATGCGCCGTGCACTGATGGCCGACAGCACCGCCATCATGGCGGGCTCGATTCTGGGCACGTCCAGCGCCACGGCCTATGTGGAAAGCGCGGCCGGTGTGCAGGCCGGTGGCCGCACCGGCCTGACGGCGCTGACGGTGGCCGCGCTGTTCCTGCTGGCGCTCTTCTTCTCGCCGCTGGCTTCGGTGGTGCCGCCCTATGCGACGGCGCCGGCACTGATGTTCGTGGCCTGCCTGATGGTGCGCGATCTGGTCGACATCGACTGGAAGGACACTACCGAGGCGGTACCGGCCGTGATCACCACGCTGGCCATGCCGTTTACCTACTCGATTGCCAACGGCCTGGCTTTTGGCTTCATCTCGTATGTGGCGCTCAAGACGCTGACCGGCAAGTGGCGCGAGGTGCACCCGCTGACCTGGATCATCGCGGGTCTGTTCGTGCTGCGCTTTGCGTGGCTGGGCGGGCATTGACCTCCTCCTCCCAACCATACCAGACCGGGTTTGCCAGGCCCTGGACGAGGAAGTCCACCAGCCGGCGGACCTTCACCGGCAGCAGCTTGCGGGTGGGGTAGAGCACATAGATGTTGCGCTCGCCGGTCTGGTACTGCGACAGGATCTGCACCAGCCGGCCATCGCGCAGTTCCTGGTGCACCATGAAGTCCGGCTGCAGGGCAATGCCCTGGCCATCCAGGGCGGCCTGCTGGCAGGTGTCGCCGTTGTTGGCAAAGAGCCGGGTGTTGATGCGCACGGTCTCGCGGCCATCCGGGCCGTCGAAGCTCCATTCGCCGGTACGGGTGGGGTAGGTGTAGCTGTACAGGATGGTCTCGTGGTGGGCGAGGTCCTGCAGTGTGCGGGGTGTGCCGTGCAGTCGCAGGTATTCGGGCGAGGCGCACATCACCAGCCGCGTGCTGGCCAGTCGCCGGCTGATCAGGGCCGAATCGTTCAGGATGCCTACCCGTACGGCCATGTCGTAGCCTTCTTCGACCAGATCCACCATCCGGTCCGACAGCACCACGTCCAGCTGCACCTGCGGGTTCTCGGCCAGAAAGCGCCCCCACAGCGGCGCCAGATGCAGGTTGCCGAAGGTGTAGGGCACGCACACCCGCAGTCGTCCGTAGGCTTCGCCGCTGCGCGAGCGGATTTCCGATTCGGCCTCGTGAATGGCCGCCAGCACTTCCTTGCAGCGTTCGAAATAGCGCTGGCCCTCGGTGGTGAGCGACAGCCGCCGCGTGGTGCGTTGCAGCAACCGGGTTTCCAGATGCTGTTCCAGCTCGGCCACGTGGCGCGAGACGGCGGCCTTGGAGATGCCCAGGGCCGACATGGCCCTGACGAAGCTGCCGGCCTCGACCACGGCCACGAAGGTCGACATTGCCTGAATCTTGTCCATTTCGATCAGGGAAGAAGGGTTGTATTCCGGGCTGATTGATCTGAATCATATGTGATATCTGCATGATCGTAGGTAAACTGTGTCGTATGGCAAGACATTGCCCTTATGACGGGCTTGCATAAAGGGGACGAACGGTGCCAGTATGTCGGCCGTTGCTGCGCCGGGCGGCCAGGCAGGATCGCTGCCGTGCCGGTGTCCCTGTGTCCGGTTTTCTTCCGGTCTCCTTTCGGAACACCTCTCATGATCAAGAAACTTGCCCGTCGTCTGACGGCCGTTGCCGTTCTCTCCCTGGCCGCTGCCGGGGTTCATGCCGAAACCCTGTCCGTGGCCGCCACGCCCGTGCCGCACGCCGAGCTGCTCGACTTCGTCAAGCCCAAACTGAAGGCCGAAGGCATCGACCTTAAGGTGCGCGTGTTCAACGACTACGTGCAGCCCATCCAGGCCACCGTCGACAAGGCCGTGGACGCCAACTTCTTCCTGCACAAGCCGTATCTGGACAGCTTCAACAAGGAACACCACACCGACATCGTGCTGGTGCCGGATGCGGCCGTGCACGTCGAGCCCTTCGGCCTGTACTCGCGCAAGGTCAAGAGCCTGGCCGATGTGAAGAACGGCGCTACCGTGGTGCTGCCCAACGACCCGTCCAACGGGGGCCGTGCCCTGCTGCTGCTGCAGAAGGCCGGTCTGATCAAGCTGAAGAACCCGGACAACATCCTGTCCACCTCGCGTGACCTGGCCGAGAACCCGAAGAAGCTGCGCTTCCGTGAACTGGATGCCGCCTTCCTGCCGCGTGCGCTGGATGATGCCGATCTGGCGCTGATCAACACCAACTATGCGCTGGCCGCCGGTCTGCAGCCCAACAAGGATGCGCTGGTGCTGGAGGGCGCCGATTCGCCCTATGCCAACATCGTCACGGCCCGCCCCGACAACGCGAAGTCGCCGGCCATCGCCAAGCTGATGAAGGCGCTGCGCTCCGACGACGTGAAGAAATTCATCGAAGAGAAGTACAAGGGCGCCATCGTGCCGGCGTTCTGATTCGCCATCTGTCTCCGGCCTGGGAACCCTCTGCAAAAGTCCTGCGGCACTTTGATTCCCATGCCCGGGCGATCCAGTGCGTTGCCATTTGTCGCCAATAGCGCTGCTATTGCCGACAAATGGCGCCTTCTGGCTCATCCCGATCCTGGGTTCGAAGCGCTCGCAGACTTTTGCAGAGGGTCCCTGGAAAAAGCGCGGCAATCCTGTCATGGGAGCCGCGCTTTTTCATGGAGGCCGCGCTTTTTTGCGGGGTGCCCGGTGGGGCTCTGCCACCTGCAACGGAACCGTGATCCCCTGTCGGGCGCAGGGGCTGTCGGATGCAGGAAGCTGTCGGGCGCAGGAGGACTACAGCCACCCGACCTTGCGGAAGCGGCGGTACAGGATCAGCCCGATGGCGGCCATCAGCAGCAGGGCCATCGGGTAGCCCAGCGGCCACTTCAGCTCCGGCATGTTCTCGAAGTTCATGCCCCAGATGCCGGCCAGGGTGGTCATCATGGCGAAGATGGCGGCCCAGGCCGCCAGTTTCTTGCTCACCTCGCTCTGTTCGAGGCCGATCAGCGACATGTTCACCTGCATGGCCATCAGGATGCCGTCGCGCACGTTGTCCAGCGACTGGCCGATCCGCTGCAGGTGGTCGTGCACATCGCGGAAGTAGTCCTGCAGCCCGTCGCCGCGGTGCGACTGGTGGCGCGCATACTGCCGCACGAATACCTCGTCCCGCACCGTCGGCACGGTCGGCAGTGCATGCCGCAGCTCTGTCACGTCCTGCTTCATCGAATGCAGGCGCAGCATCATCTCCCGGGTGGGCTGCTTGTGGAAGATCTCGGTTTCGATGGCCTCCAGCTGGTCTTCCAGTCCGTCGGCCACCGGCATGAAGCGGTCCACCACCGCATCGGCCAGAGCGTACAGCACGAAGGCGGCACCCTGCTTCATCAGCTCCGGTTCGCGCTCGGCCCGGGTGCGTACATCGGCAAAGCCGCGCCTGACGCCATTGCGGACCGACAGCAGAAAGTGCTGGTTCATGAAGACATACAGATCCCCGTAATGGATCTCGCCCCCGTCCTGCTCGACCACCTTCAGCGAGATGAACAGCAGCCCGTGATACTCCTCCGCTTTTGGGCGCTGGCCGCCATGCAGCGTGTCTTCCACGGCCAGCTCGGGCAGGTCGAAGATCTCCTGCATCATCAGGACCTCGGCGGGCTCCGGGTCCTTCAGGGCTACCCAGGTAAAAAGGTCGGGATTACGCAGGGCGTTCGGCAGGGCCGAGACATCGATGTCGGCCAGGCGCTTGCCGTCCTGGTAGGTGGTGCACTGGATGATCATGGGGCAGGGGGGAGGGCGTCGGGGCGTCGTGGAAAGTCAGCAGATATTATGAATGCTGAATGCAGTGCCTGCAGATGGATGTGGCGGCTACGAATGAACGCAGTGACTCTTGCCGGAAACGTGAGGGTGTCGCTCTGACGCGGGTGTTTATCATTCCCAATTGCAAAACAGTGTTTGCGACTGTCGGCCGGACGCCGGGTTTGCCGCATCCGGTGGCAGGCGGTTTGAGCGATACCTCAAGAATCGCATATCATTATTCAATGGTTCCGGGTAGAGCGTGTCATGGATCCATCCATTCGTCCCCCCGCAGGCCCCGAATGAGTCCCTGACACGCGCCATCCGGAGTACAGGAAGGGTCTGGTTTATCCCGCAACGGCCCGTTGCCGGGGTGCGGCCGGGGCTGTGGTGCCCCGGTTCAGCACGGTGGCCGTAGGCAGGACCGGCCTGCGGGAGACACCTGTCCGTGCCGGTGCTTCGCTGGGCGCCGGCTCCGTGCCGTACCGGATGGCTCCGGGGCCATCTGCCAGATTCCTTCACCTTGCCCATGCCGGCTTCCGGCATGTTGCATCTACCGTTCAGATCGCCCCAGGGGCGCTTGAGACCTATTTCCGGCATGAAAACCGCTTCCCGCCTACGTTCCCTGATCCTGCTGGCCTCTGCCGCGCTGATGGCAGGCTGCAACCAGCTGACCGTGCTCCGGCCCTCCGGCTACATTGCCGAGCAGGAGAAGGACCTGGTCCTGCTGGCCACCTATCTGATGCTGATCGTCATCATCCCGGTCATCTTCCTGACGCTCTTCTTTGCCTGGCGCTACCGCGAGAAGAACGTCAATGCCACCTACGATCCGACCTTCACCCACTCCAACAAGCTGGAAGTGGTGCTGTGGTCCATCCCGATCATCATCATCCTCATCCTGGCCTACATCACGTACGTCACCTCGCACTCGCTCGATCCCTTCCGTCCGCTCGAGAAGATCGACGAGAACCGTCCGGTGGCCGCCGGTGTCGAGCCGCTGGAGGTGCAGGTGGTGGCCATGGACTGGAAGTGGCTCTTCATCTATCCGAAGGAGGGCATCGCCGTGGTCAACGAAATGGCCGCACCGGTCGACCGTCCCATCCGCTTCAAGATGACGGCCACCTCGGTGATGAACACCTTCTACATTCCTGCCCTGGCCGGCATGATCTACGTGATGCCGGGCATGGAAAGCCAGCTCAATGCGGTCATCAACAAGCCGGGTGACTACATGGGCCTGTCGGGCAACTACTCCGGTGCGGGCTTTTCGGGCATGAAGTTCAACTTCAAGGGCCTGGAGCAGAAGGATTACGACGCCTGGGTCGAGAAGGTGCGCAGCAGTGGCGGCGCCCAGCTCACCCGCGCCGACTACCTGCAGCTGGCCAAACCCAGCGCCAACGAGAAGGTGCGTGAGTACGCCAGTGTCGATCCCGGCCTGTACGAACGGGTGCGCCTGCGCTGCGTCGAGGCAGACCGGATGTGCTCCGACATGATCATGGCCATCGATGCCCAGGGCGGTCTGGGACGTCTGGGCGTGGACGGCGTGGTCACCGAGGCCATCAACGAGCCGGCTCACCGCGGCGAGATCCAGGTCTTCCGCTCCTACGTGTCCGAGGCCCTGTGCGCCCCGGCCGTCCGTACCACCGACCTGCAGGCCAGCAGCCCCATCCCGCTGTCCGTGCCGACCAGCGTCCAGTAACCGCTACATCCTGATCCGGCTGCCGGCCCCGTGCCGGCAGCGCCTGTTTTCATAACTGATACCCGGCGTCGCCGGCGCCTGGGCAACCCTTGCCAGAAACCCGATGTTCGATCAATCCGACCCCTCCAAACTGCTCCTCGGACGCCTGTCCTGGGAGGCCATCCCGCTTCACGAACCCATCCTGATCTTCACGTTCCTGGCCGTGGCCGTCGGTGGCCTGGCCGTCGTGGGCGGGATGACCTATTTCAAAATGTGGGGCCCGTTCTGGCGCAACTGGGTCACCTCGGTCGACCACAAGAAGATCGGCATCATGTACATCGTGCTGGGCATCATCATGCTGCTGCGCGGTTTTGCCGATGCGCTGATGATGCGCCTGCAGCAGGCCATGGCCTTCGGTGACAACCTGGGCTACCTGCCACCGCACCACTACGACCAGATCTTCACCGCCCACGGCGTGATCATGATCTTCTTCGTGGCCATGCCGCTGGTCACGGGCTTCATGAACTACATCGTGCCGCTGCAGATCGGTGCGCGCGACGTGGCCTTCCCGTTCCTGAACAACTTCAGCTTCTGGATGACCGCCTTCGGCGCCGTGCTGGTGATGCTGTCGCTGTTCATCGGCGAATTCGCCAAGGCCGGCTGGCTGGCCTATCCGCCGCTGTCGGGCATCGAATACAGTCCCGACGTGGGGATGGACTATTACATATGGGCATTGCAGATAGCCGGGGTCGGAACCACGCTCTCTGCGGTGAACCTGATCGTCACCATCCTCAAGATGCGCTGCCCCGGCATGAACCTCATGAAAATGCCGGTGTTCACCTGGACGGCCCTCTGCGCCAACATCCTGATCACGGTCATCTTCCCGGCGCTGACGGCCTCGCTGTTCATGCTGTCGCTCGACCGCTATCTGGGCACGCACTTCTTCACGAACGATCTGGGCGGCAACGCCATGATGTACGTGAACCTGATCTGGATCTGGGGCCACCCCGAGGTCTATGTGCTGGTGCTGCCCTCCTTCGGCATCTATTCCGAAGTCACGGCCACCTTCTGCCGCAAGCGCCTGTTCGGCTACACCTCCATGGTGTATGCCACCAGCTGCATCATGATCCTGTCGTATCTGGTGTGGCTGCACCACTTCTTCACGATGGGCTCGGGTGCCAGCGTCAACACCTTCTTTGGCATCTCGACGATGATCATCTCCATCCCGACGGGAGCCAAGATCTTCAACTGGCTGTTCACCATGTACCGCGGCCGCATCCGCTTCGAAGTGCCGATGATGTGGGTGGTGGGCTTCATGGTGGTGTTTGTCGTCGGTGGCATGACCGGCGTGCTGCTGGCCGTGCCGGCGGCCGACTTCGTGCTGCACAACAGTCTCTTCCTCATTGCCCATTTCCACAACGTGATTCTGGGTGGCGTGGTCTATGCCATGCTGGCCGGCATCGCCTACTGGTTCCCGAAAGCCTTCGGCTACCGCCTGATCCCGTTCTGGGGCAAGCTGTCGTTCTGGTGCTGGTTCTTCGGCTTCTGGCTGGCCTTCACCCCGATCTACATCGTGGGCCTGGCCGGTCTGACCCGTCGTGTCAGCCACTTCGACGATCCGTCGCTGCAGATCTACTTCATCATCGCCGCCATCGGCGTGGGCATCATCCTGATCGGCATCCTGTCGTTCATCGCCCAGCTCGTCTTCAGCTTCATCCACCGCGACAAGCTGCGTGACGAAACCGGCGATCCGTGGGATGGCCGCACGCTGGAATGGTCCACCTCGTCGCCCCCGCCGGACTACAACTTCGCGTTCACCCCGGTGGTGCATGACATCGACGCCTGGTGGGACATGAAGGAGCACGGCTACAAGCGGCCCACGGGTGGTTTCATCCCCATCCACATGCCGAAGAACACCGCGGCCGGCTTCACCATCGCGGCGCTTTCCGGTGCACTGGGCTTCTGCCTGATCTGGCACATGTGGCTGTTTGCCGGCGTGTCCTTCGTGGCGATGCTGGCGGCCATCATCATCCACACCTTCAACTACAAGCGGGACTTCTACATTCCGGCTGCCCAGGTCGAACGGACCGAAGCCGCCCGGACCCGCATCCTGGCTGCCAATGCCTGATCATCCCCAACACATGACACGGACCTGGCAAAACCAAGCATGAGTGCAACCCTGACCCAAAAGGGCCCGGCCGAGGCCGGTGCCCGCCAGTACTACCTGACGGAAGAGCATCATCCCGAGAACGGGACGATGCTGGGCTTCTGGATCTACCTGATGAGCGACCTGCTCATCTTCGCCTGTCTTTTCGCCACCTATGGGGTGCTGGGCAGGAACTATGCCGCCGGCGTGTCCGGGCGCGACATCTTCGACCTGAAGCTGGTTGCGCTCAACACCGCCATGCTGCTGTTCTCGTCCATCACCTACGGCTACGCCGTGATTTCCATGCAGGAAGAGAAGCTGGGCGGCACGCTGCGCTGGCTGGGCCTGACCGCGCTGTTCGGTCTGGGCTTCCTGTGCATCGAGATCTACGAGTTCCACCACATGATCGAGCATGGCGCCAGTCCGCAGCGCAGCGCCTTCCTGTCGTCGTTCTTCGGCCTGGTGGGCACCCATGGGCTGCACGTCACCTTCGGCCTGGTCTGGCTGGTGACGCTGATGGTCCAGCTGGGCAAGCATGGCCTGACCTCCGCCAACCGGCGCCGCGTCATGTGCCTGTCGATGTTCTGGCACTTCCTGGACGTGGTCTGGGTGGCCGTCTTCTCCTTTGTCTACCTGGTGGGATCCCTGTCATGAGCGCACACTCGCACAACACGGGCCATGCTCCGGCAGGCCATCACGGCCACGGCGACCATGGCCATCACGAAGAATTTCCGCACGTCACCCGCAAGGAGTACAACACCGGCTTCATCCTGTCGGTGATTCTCACCGCCATCCCCTTCGGGCTGGTGATGAGCGGGGCCATCGAAAACCCCGATGTCGCGGCCATGGTCGTGATGGGCTTCGGTGCCGTGCAGATCATCGTGCACATGGTGTATTTCCTGCACATGAACCGCAAGGCCCAGGGGGGCTGGACCTTCCTGGCCTTCGTGTTCACCGCCATTCTGCTGGCCATCACGCTGGTGGGTTCGCTGTGGGTCATGTACCACCTGAACTACAACCTGATGCCCGCCACCAACCACAACCTGCGTATCGCTCCCTGATGGCGGGGCAGGGCACATCTCCCGAAGGCCGCCCTGCGCGGCCTTTGGCGTCTTCACCGGTGGCACGCGCCGTGGTGGCCGTGCTGCTGCTGGGGCTGTTCATCCTGTTCGTTTCGCTGGGCACCTGGCAGGTCGAGCGGCGTGCGTGGAAGCTAGACCTGATCGCCCGTGTCGATGCGCGCATACATGCGGCTCCGGTGCTCCTGCCGCCGCCGGCCGACTGGCCCGCCGTCAATCGTGATCACGATGAATACCGGCAGGTCCGTGTGCGTGGCACCTTCCTGCACCAGCACGAGGCCTTCGTGCAGGCCAGTACCGTGCTGGGCGCCGGCTACTGGGTGCTGACGCCGCTGCAGCTGGCCGATGGTCACATCGTCTTCATCAACCGCGGCTTCGTGCCGCCCGAGTACCGCGCCGTGGGCAAGCGCAACTTCGACCACCCGGAGGGACTGGTCGAGATCAGCGGCCTGATGCGCATGACCGAACCGAAGGGCGGCTTCCTGCGCGACAACAATCCGGCCGATGACCGCTGGTACTCGCGGGACGTGGCGGCCATTGCCGCCTCGCGTCATCTCGATGGCGATGCCGCCCCGTTCTTCATCGACCAGGCCCTGCCGGTGCGGTCGCTGGCCAGCCTGGATGCCCCGGTGGATGACACCGAACGCTGGCGTCCGCCGCCCGAGGGCAGCGACGAGCTGGCGCTGTCGCACTGGATGGCCTCGCAGCGCAAACAGCTGCCCATGCCCGGCCTGACCGTGGTCTCGTTTGCCAACAGCCACCTCTCCTACATCTTCACCTGGTACAGCCTGGCCGCCCTGGTGGCCTTCGGTGCCTGGAAGATGCTGTGGGTGCCGCGGCGGGAGCGCCGCCGTGCAGGGGAGGCGCAGGACTGATTCCGGGGGGCAGGTATCCGTCGCGCCGGTGCCTGGATGGCGAATCAGGGATTGCCCTGTCAGGGCAATCACCAAGCAGAATGGATGGTTCCCATACGTTGAGCCGGGGTCAAAAGAAGCTACACTTTTGGCCGTACAGGGGAGCCATCCACCGGGCAGGATCCCGGGGCTCCCGCAACATCAGGCGAGGAGCGACCGGTGGAGGCACTGCAGAATTTCTTCGAATGGCTGGGCGGCTACGTCTGGGGGCTGCCGCTGCTGATACTGCTGGGCGGCACGGCCATCTATCTCACACTGCGGCTGGCCTTCCTGCAGGTCACCATGCTGCCGATGGCGCTCAAACAGGCGTTTTCGCCGCCGAAGGCTCACCATCACGATCACGAGGGTGACATCTCGCACTTCAGCGCGCTGATGACGGCCCTGTCGGCCACCATCGGTACCGGCAACATTGCCGGTGTGGCCACGGCCATCGTCTCGGGTGGCCCGGGGGCCGTGTTCTGGATGTGGATCACCGCCTTCTTCGGCATGGCCACCAAGTACGGCGAGGCCGTGCTGGCCGTCAAATACCGCGTCACCAACGAAAAGGGCGAGATGAGCGGCGGCCCCATGTACTACATCGAGCGTGGCCTGAACATGAAGTGGATGGCCGTGCTGTTCGCCGTGTTCGGTGTGCTGGCCTCGTTCGGTATCGGCAGTTCGGTGCAGGCCAACTCGGTGGCGCAGGCCATCCAGACCAGCTTCGACATCAACCCCTGGATCACGGGTGTGGCACTGACCATTCTCACGGGCATCGTGGTGCTGGGCGGCATCCAGAGCATTTCGAAGGCGTCGTCCTACATCGTGCCCTTCATGGCCATCGTCTATGTGGCGGGCGGTCTGGCCATCATCTGCCTGCACTTCGACAAGGTTGGCCCGGCCATCTCGCTGATCTGTCGCTCGGCCTTCGGGCTGGATGCGATGGTGGGGGCCACCATCGGCATGGCCGTACGCTATGGGGTGGCCCGTGGCGTGTTCTCCAACGAATCGGGCATGGGTTCGGCCCCTATCGCGGCCGCTGCCGCGAAGACCGACCACCCCTCGCGGCAGGCGCTGGTGTCGATGACCGGCACCTTCCTCGATACCATCGTGGTCTGCAGCATCACCGGCATCGTGCTGGTCATCGGCGGGCTGTACCAGACCTCCAGTGAATCGGGGGCGGCGCTCACCACCCACACCTTCAACGACCTGCTGCCCGGTCCCGGCGGCTGGCTGGTCACCTTCGGCCTGATCTTCTTTGCCTACTCCACCATTCTGGGCTGGTGCTATTACGGCGAGAAATGCGCGTCCTACCTGGGTGGCGAGCGGATCGTGCCCATCTACCGCGTCATCTACGTGGTGTCGGTGCTGCTGGGCGCCGGGGTCAACCTCGGGCTGGTCTGGGCGGCCTCCGATGTCTTCAACGGCCTGATGGCCGTACCCAACCTGATCGCGCTGCTGCTGATGTCCAACGTGATCGTGGCCGAGACGAAGGACTTCATCATGAAGCGCCGCTCGGGCGAACTGCCCTGAGCAGCTTCGCCACGAGGCATTTTTCTGAACCCGCGCACGTCGTCCGTGTTGCGGGTTTTTTGTGTCGTGATCAGCGCAGGCGCATGAAGCTCTGACCACCTGCTTTGTACAGGCGCTGCGTTGGCCTGCGCCGTCGCCTATGTTGCAGTTTTTTGCATCGGAGCCTGTGCCCGGGCTTTTCCTGTGCGCAACTGTCGATGTCCAGAGGACTTCGGGCGGTCATTCATGCATATCTGAATATTTGACGCCTGGCCAGTCATGCATATCTGATCGTTCATGCCATTTATGGTTACCCCCGGTGAAAAGGTATGAACAGGCTGTTTTTCTTGTGCAGGATCAAGCTTTCCATACACGCGATGCATGCCTGTCATGCAAAACCCGAGGGTTCAGGTGCGAATTCATTTGCCATTTCGGGTCAAACCTGATTGACGTACTTGGGATTGTTTGCACTTTTTTCTGCAAGGAACAAAATAGCGGGAATGATCAGCACCATCATTTGGACTGGTCACGCAATGGTCGGTATTTCTGCAGTTAACCAATCAAGAAAAAGAACTCTTCTCATTTGTTGTTCTGCGGGTGAGAAGAAGGGACTTACCGAAAATGACCCAAACACTTCCCCTGTCACAGCTCAAGAAAGGGGCCCATGCGCATATCGAGCGCATTGCGCCCAACCCGGTCTTTGGCGACCTCGACCCCATGGTGGGCCGCCGCCTGGCCGACCTCGGATTTTCCGATGGCGTCCCGCTGATGGTCATTGCCACCGGCCTGCTGGGGCGCGGCCCCTTTGCCGTGCGCCTGGGCAACCAGTCGCAGTTTGCCCTGCGCGAGCCCGAGGCCGCCAAGATCCTCTGCCGGATGGTGCCGCATGGGCATGGTCACCATGGTCATCATGGCCACGCAGCCCAGCATGATCGGGCCGCCCATGCCGCCGGGCAGGATGCCGCGGCGGGACACCACCACGGCAGCACGCACCATGAGGGCAGCACGCATCATCATGGCAGCGCCCATCACCATGGCGGCTCGCACCACCAGGCAGGCAATACCAGCAACACCCACAACCGGACGGAGGCCCGAGCCTGATCATGGCTGAAACCACATCCGCCTCCCTGCACGAGGCCATTCCCATCCAGTCGGCCGGCCAGCCCAGCCAGACCCGTGCCGCCACCTTTGCGCTGCTGGGCGCGCCCAACTGCGGCAAGACCGTTCTGTTCAATGGCCTGACCGGCGCCCATGCCAAGGTGGCCAACTATGCCGGCGTCACCGTCGACCGCCGCGAAGGCCGCTTCGTCAGTGATCGCAGCGTGCATCTCATCGACCTGCCGGGCACCTACAGCCTGCGCACCACCAGCCCCGACGAGGCGGTGGCCCGTGACGTGCTGCTGGGCAAGTACGGGGTCTGTCCGGACGGCATCATCGCCGTGGCCGACGCCACCAACCTGCGCATGACGCTGCGCATGATGCTGGAGCTGAAAACCCTCGGCCTGCCGATGGTCATCTCGCTCAACCTCAGCGACGTGGCCCG
>ERZ773010.887-NODE-887-length-19763-cov-27.613862_pt1 | contig 19763 bp, 18 predicted proteins | sample MGYA00580842_ERZ773010 | MGnify/ENA primary metagenome ERZ773010 (study PRJEB29015, sample SAMEA2737982) | human oral metagenome | biome: human oral; feature: human-associated habitat; material: dental | place: China | collected 2107 ...
TGGCACGTTATACCGGACCGAAGGCGAAACTCTCTCGCCGCGAAGGCACCGATCTTTTCCTCAAGAGCGCCCGTCGCTCGCTCGATTCCAAATCCAAGGCCGACACCAAGCCTGGCCAGCATGGTCGCACCAGCGGCCAGCGCACCAGCGATTATGGTCTGCAGCTCCGCGAAAAGCAGAAGGTCAAACGGATGTACGGCGTCCTCGAACGCCAGTTCCGTCGCTATTTTGCCGAAGCCTCGCGCAAGCGCGGCAACACCGGTGAACTGCTGCTGTCGCTGCTGGAATCCCGTCTCGACAACGTCGTCTATCGCATGGGCCTGGCTTCGACCCGTGCCGAAGCCCGTCAGCTGGTCTCGCACCGTGCCATTCTGGTCAACGGCTCGATCCTGAACGTGCCCTCCGCGCACATCAAGCCGAACGACGTCATCTCCGTCAAGGAATCCGCCAAGAAGCAGGCCCGCATCGAAGACGCCCTGAATCTGGCCGAGCAACATGGTTTCCCGTCGTGGGTCTCCGTGGACAAGAACAAGAAGGAAGGGGTGTTCAAGTCCCCGCCGGACCGTTCCGAGATCGCCGGCGACATCAATGAAAGCCTGATCGTCGAGCTGTACTCGCGCTGATCGGGTCAAGTGAGGTAAGTCCAATATGCAGACTGCAATGCTCAAGCCGCGCCTTGTGGAAGTCCAGGAAATCTCCGGACCTTCCCATGCCCGCGTGGTGATGGAGCCTTTCGAGCGTGGCTACGGCCATACGCTCGGCAATGCATTGCGTCGGGTTCTGCTGTCCTCGATGGTCGGCTATGCGCCGACCGAGGTGCAGATTGCCGGCGTGGTGCATGAGTATTCGACAGTCGACGGCCTGCGTGAAGACGTGGTCGATCTGCTGCTGAATCTGAAAGGCGTTACTTTCAAACTGCACAACCGCAGCGAGGTCTTCCTCACCCTGCGCAAGGAAGTTCCCGGTCCCGTCACGGCTGCCGATATCGAGCTGCCGCACGATGTCGAGATCATCAACCCCGAGCATGTCATTGCCACCCTCACCGAAGGCGGCAAGATCGACATGCAGATCAAGGTTGAGAAAGGTCGCGGCTACGTGCCCGGCACGATGCGCAATCTGGGCGACACCAAGACCATCGGTCGTATCGTGCTGGATGCCTCGTTCTCGCCGGTCCGCCGCGTCAGCTATGCCGTCGAGAGCGCCCGTGTGGAGCAGCGTACCGACCTCGACCGTCTGCTGATCGACATCGAGACCAACGGTGCCATCGCGCCGGAGGAAGCCGTTCGCCAGTCGGCCCGCATTCTGGTCGACCAGCTGCAGGTCTTCGCCTCCATCGAGGGCAATGAGCCCCCGATCGCCATCGGCATGGGTACCGACATCGGCAGCCTGTCCCCGGGGCGCATCGGAGGCAACGAACGTCCGGCCACGACCGAAGTCAACCTGGGCATCAGCGGTGGTGCCGGCGGCACGATCGACCCGATCCTGCTGCGTCCGGTCGACGATCTGGAACTGACCGTCCGTTCCGCGAACTGCCTGAAAGCCGAGAACATCTACTACATCGGCGATCTGATCCAGCGCACGGAAAACGAACTGCTCAAGACACCGAATCTCGGTCGTAAGTCACTGAACGAAATCAAGGAAGTGCTGGCGTCGCGTGGTCTGACGCTGGGCATGCGGCTGGATGACTGGCCGCCCGCCGGGTTGGAACGCAACAGCTGACCCCGCTTTGAAGAACAGGATCTGAAGAATCATGCGTCATCGTCTCGGCCTCAGAAAACTCAACCGCACCAGCGCGCACCGTCAGGCCATGCTGCGCAACATGACCAACTCGCTGTTGCGTCATGAAGTGATCAAAACCACCCTGCCGAAGGCCAAGGAACTGCGCCGCGTCGTCGAGCCCATCATCACGCTGGGCAAGAAACCGTCGCTGGCCAACCGCCGCCTGGCCTTCGATCGCCTGCGCGATCGTGAAATGGTGGTCAAGGTCTTCAACGAACTCGGCCCCCGCTATGCCGGTCGTCCCGGCGGCTATGTCCGCATCCTGAAGTTCGGCTTCCGTGATGGCGACAATGCCCCCATGGCCTACGTCGAACTGCTGGACCGCCCTGAAGTGGTGGAAGGCGCCGAAGAGGGCAAGGCTGCGTAAGGCTGTCAGGTACTGCGGCGAGCCATCGCTGCAGCACCTCTTCGGGAGTGATACGGATCAGGCCCGCCCGATTGCGTCACTCCCCCAAACAAAAAGCCCCTTTCGGGGCTTTTTGTTTGGGCAGGGCTGGCGTAACGGGTTCCCTGTTGCTCACTTTCTGGAGCGCTGCCGATGATCATGGCCGCTCCGGCCCACATCATGACGCTGCCCATGCGTTTCAGGGCAGGATGTGCCCTCATCATCGTCTTCCTCCCAAGGATATTGAGTTGACGTTAGCACGACAGCAGGGGCGGGAGCAACGGACAATGATGGTTTGAACGGGTTACGCGGGTGAGAGCTCCCCTTCGTCTTTCATCCACTGCGCGGCCTGGATGGCATAGTAGGTCAGCACACCATTGGCCCCGGCGCGCTTCATTGCCAGCAGGGCCTCCATTGCCACGGCCTTTTCGTCGATCCAGCCATTCTGGGCTGCCGCCTTGATCATCGCGTACTCGCCGCTGACCTGATACACGAAGGTGGGGGCGCCAAACGCGTCCTTCACCCGCCGCACGATGTCCAGATAGGGCAGGCCGGGCTTGACCATCACCATGTCTGCGCCTTCCTGCAGGTCCAGCGCCACCTCGCGCAGGGCCTCGTCGCTGTTGGCCGGGTCCATCTGGTAGGTCTTCTTCGAACTCTTGCCCAGATTGCCCGCCGAACCCACTGCATCGCGGAACGGGCCATACCAGGCGGAGGCATACTTGGCCGAGTAGGCCATGATCTGCGTATGAATCAGCCCGTTCTCCTCGAACGCTTGCCGCAGCATGCCGATGCGCCCGTCCATCATGTCCGACGGCGCCACGATGTCCACACCGGCTTCGGCCTGAACAAGCGCCTGCTGACGCAGCATGGCCAGTGTCTCGTCATTCAGCACATAGCCGCTCTCGTCGATCAGGCCGTCCTGTCCGTGGCTGGTGTAGGGGTCCAGCGCCACGTCGGTCATCACGCCCAGCCCGGGGAAGCGTGCCTTGAGTGCGCGCACCGTGCGGGGAACCAGTCCCTCCGGGTCGGCGGCCAGTTTGCCGTCGGGGGTTTTCAGGTTGGCGGGAATGACCGGGAAGAGGGCCAGTACCGGTATCCGCAGCGCGCTGCACTGTTCCGCCACGTGCAGCAGCTGGTCGATGGTGTAGCGATGCACACCCGGCATCGAGCCGACGGGTACCGGTTCACGTGTGGCGGCGCCATTGTCGTCATGCACGAACACCGGGTAGATGAAGTCATCCGGGCGCAGGTGCGTTTCCTGCAGCATGCGCCGCGAAAAGTCATGACGCCGGTTGCGGCGCATCCGGGTACCCGGGAAGGCGCCCAGGGCAGAGCCAGCGGAGGAGGAAAGAGAAAGTCTGTCTGAATTCATGATGCAGCAGATAATCGAGCAAGAGTGACTGGAAAGGTCGGAGTGACCGGAAAAGGCGGAACGGTCGGAAGAGGGCGAAAACGGTAAAAAGGGTGAAGAGGATGAAAACGGCGAAAGCAGTGGGAGCAGCGGAAACAGCGGAAATTCGGCCTCATGACGCAGCGTCGGGCTGTGATGATGTGAATGTCAGTACCGCGGGGAGCATGCATTCAGCAGACATTGCATCATGGATGCAGGATTAGCCGGCTACAGCTACCCCATGCCCCTTCACCAGCATCGGTGCGTTGGGGCCATGATGTTCGGCCACCAGCGCCTGCCAGTCCTGCGCACTGCTTGCGAAGAGGATGTCGATGGCTTCGCGCAGCGGGTCGATGCCCGTTCGGTTCAGCGCCGAGAAGAGCTGTACCAGCACGGGGCCTTCGCGGTTCTGGATCACACTTTCCCGGCACAGCTTGCGACGCACTTCCAGTGCCTGCTGGCGCGACAGTTTGTCCGCCTTGGTCAGTACCAGCACGAGGGGCAGAGTGCCGGGAATCCAGGCCAGCAGCTGCCGGTCGAGGTCGGTCAGGCCGCGGCGGATGTCCACCATCAGCACGATGCCCGAGAGCGCCTGCCGGCGGGTCATGTAGTCGCCGGCCAGCGACTGCCAGGAGCGCTTGGCTTCGGGGCTGGCCGTGGCAAAGCCGTAGCCCGGGGTGTCCACCAGAAAGCCCAGCGGCTCGGGCTGTTTGACGGGGCCCACGGCAAACAGGTTCAGCGCCTGGGTGCGGCCAGGGGTGCGGCTGGAGAAGGCCAGCCGTTTCTGGTTGCACAGCGCATTGATGCACGAGGACTTGCCGGCATTGGAGCGCCCCACGAACGCCACTTCGGGCAGGCCGTGAGGGTTGGCGCGGTTGAGCTGGGGCAGCTTTGCGACCGTGTCGGCAAAGCGCGCGGTGGTCAGAATGGTCATGCGCCCCATTATCCCGCATGCGAGGCCGCCGGTGTCGGCCTGTGGCGCGCTTCTTCAACATCAACGTCTACCATTGGCCACTCGCACGTCCGGACCGCCACCCGCCTTTCCGCCCCGACGGACGGCACCAAAAGTTGCTGGGGCAGCCCCAAAGTTTGATCATGCGCAACGTATTGGTCGTGTGCACTGGGTATCCTCAGCTGAATCTGAATTAGCTCCTATGAGTAGGGTCGAGAGGAACATGCGGACGACAGGAACGATGGCTGCGCAACTGGGCGTGCAGGATGCCTGTGATTGCCGGAAACCGGCTGCTTCTGCGGGAATGACCGCATGGGTGGCCCGCTGGCTGCAACCCCGCGCGCTGGCAGGTGTGGCAACCGCCGTGGCGCTGGGCATCATGGCCACCCCCGCACTGGCCGAAGAGGCCGCCAAGGAAGACGCACCGCTGAAACCGGACCTGGCTGCCGGCCAGGAAACGGTGGAGGACGTATGTGCCGCCTGTCACGGGGCGGATGGCAACAGCACCATCTCCGCCAACCCCAAACTGGCTGGGCAGCACGCCGAGTACATCCGCAAGCAGTTGCAGGACTTCACGCCGCCCGAAGACGGCAAGCCGGCCAGGCGCGCCAGCGCCGTGATGGGCGCCTTTGCCTCCTCACTGGAGCCGCAGGACATCGTCAACGTGTCGGCCTACTTCGCCGCGCAGAAGCTTACCGCGCCGGCCGCAGCCTCCAATGCCGAGCTGGTCGAACTGGGCCAGAGCATCTACCGGGGTGGTATTGCTGCCAAGGGGGTTCCTGCCTGTGCCGCCTGTCACGGTCCGGCCGGTGATGGCATGCCGGCGCAGTATCCGCAGCTGCGTGGCCAGTTTGCCGAGTACACCACCGCCCAGCTGGTGGCCTTCCGCGACGGTGCCCGCAAGAACAACCATCCGATGGCCGAAATCGCGCTGCGCATGACCGATCCGGAAATCAAGGCCGTGGCCGATTACATCGCCGGCCTGCGTCCCGAAGGGGGTACGTCGGAGGCCAAGCCCGCCGACGCACCCAAACCGGAAGCCGACAAGAAAGACGAAGCCGACAAGGAAGCCGACGAGTAACGCCGCTTTCTCTCTTGCGGCAGAGCCACCTACCAGGCCGGACAGGCTGTCACTGCACAGCGCTGGCCATGGGCGGCTTCCGTGGGGGCAGCCTTTCTGGGGGTAGCTCTCACAAAACGGTGAGTGTCTCTCACAAAAACGCCCGCTGCATGCGGGCTTTTTTGTGCACTCCGGCGTCCCGGATGTTTGCGGATGGTTGCGGCAGGTCCGCGCTGCGGACGCCCCCATCCCGCCGCCAGGCAGGCAGCCAGCCCTGCCTGCACAGCCCCGTGCCAGCCGCGGCTGCGGCTAGCACGGGGACGTCGTCCATGACACGCACGCCTGCCTCAGAACGCCACCTTCACCGTCAGCCAGGCCGTGCGCGGGTCGCCCAGCACCACCATGTCGGGCTGTGACTCGGTGGCATAGAGGCGGTCGGCCACGTTGTTCACAAAGCCCGACAGCGTGACCGTGGGGCTGAACCGGTACTCGAAGCCCACGTCGGCAACGGTGTAGGACGGCCACCAGGTGGTGTTGTTCTCGTTGCCGTAGAGCCGGGTGACATGGCGGACGCCGGCCTGCAGTTTCAGCTCGGGCGTCAGCGCGTAGCTGGTCCAGAGGTTGGTCACGGTACGCGGCACGTTGGAGGGCGTCTTGCCGGCGAGGGATTCGCCACGCCGGTAGAACTGCTTGTACTCGGCATCCACATAGCCCACATTGGCCTGCATGGACCAGGCCGGGGTCAGCTGCAGCCCCAGTTTGGCCTCCACCCCCCGGGCATCCTGCCGGCCGATCAGGTAGGTTACCCGGCGGTCACGCGGGTCGTTGGTGGCAATGTTGCGGCGGCTGATGTCATACACCGACAGCGTGGCACTGCCGCGGTTGCCCCAGAAGCTGAGCTTCGTGCCCAGCTCCAGCATGCGGCCGGTGGTCAGCCGGTCGTTGGCCAGGATCTGTGAATAGTAGGTGCTGGCCAGGTTGCCGGCGGCCGGGTCGGCGGCGGTGGCGTACTGGGCATAGACCATGGTCTGCGGGGAGATGTCCCAGGCCAGCCCGATGCGGCCGGTGGTGGGGTGGTAGCTGCGCTTGCCGTCGCGTTTGACCTCCTCCGGGTCCAGACTGGAGAAGTGCAGCTTGATGCGTTCGTGCCGCAGGCCGGAGAGCAGCTTCAGGGTGGGTGTCAGGTCGGTGCGGTTTTCCAGGTAGAAGGCCAGGTTGTCTACACGGTGGCGGTTCTTCGGCACGTAGGTGGACACCATGCCCGGCAGGTCGTAGAAATACTCGGTGACGAAGCTGTCCGGATCGACGGCGCTTTCCCAGTCGTCCGAGGCGTAGGCCGGGTAGGTGGTCTGGCGGTTGAACGACACGTCCACGCCAAAGCTCCAGTCGCTGCGGTGGCCGGCAATGGCCGAGCGCAGGGTGGCGTCGATGCGGTTGCCGAACACGCGGTGGTCGTGGCGCTGCAGCAGGGCACTGGTGCGGTTGACCTGCGTGTTGGTACTGTCGAGGGCGTACTCCTCGGCGTTGCGGTAGTCACGCACTGCGTCGTACCCGTAGAAGGTGTTTTTCACGGACAGCGCATCGCTGAGCTTCCAGTCGGCCATCGAGCGCAGCCACTGCACGCGCTGCATGTACAGGCCGTCGGCGCTGTTGTAGTTCTTGTGGCGCAGCCTTTCCAGCACGCTCTGCCGGCCTTCGGCGGGCTGGGTGACCGGCGTGCCCCAGTAGGGGCGGTAGTCGCGTTCGTGCTGGTACTCATAGGCCAGCGTGTGGGTAAAGCCGCCACCGAGGTCCGAGAGCAGCGAGGTGACGATCTGCGAGCTGTGGCCGCGGTTGTCGTCGGCCCACTGGCCACCACGCTCGTGGTTGGCGTCGATGCGGACGTAGTGGTCTTTCTGGCCACTGCCGTCTCCGGCCAGACGGCGGTTCAGGCCGAAGGCGGCCTGCCGGTAGCGCCGCGTGCCGGCGCCCAGCTGCACTTCGCTGATGTCGTGGCGCTGTGCTGTCTTGGTGATGTAGTTGATGGTGGCGCCCACGCCACCGGCCCCGTACAGGAAGCTGGACGGGCCGCCGATGTCTTCCACCCTCTCGTAGATCCAGGCATCCACTGGCTGGGTGGCGATGCTGTACTGCAGGTTGATGCCGTTGTAGACCTGATTGATCGAGGCGCCGCGAAAGCCGCGCTGCGTGACCTTCACATCGCCATGGGTGGCACTGGTGTGCACGCCGGGCAGTTCGTTGAGCACGTCGTGGGTGGTGCGGGCGCCGCGGGCTTCGATGGTCTCGCGGTCTATCACGGTGACGGAGGCCGGCGTCTCCCGCTCGGTCAGGCCCAGACGGCTGCCGGTGCTGTTGGCGGTGTCCATCCGCAGCAGGCCGTTCGGGTCCTGGCGCCGGTCGCGCACCGAAATGGTGGGCAGGGTCTGCCGCGTGGCGGCCGGACTGGCACTCTGCCGGCTGGCCGCCTGCTGGCTGGCCCTGGTCATGTCCGCCGTCTGTGCCAGGGCCTGCGAGGCCATCAGGACGCCCAGCGAACAGGACAGGCCGGCCAGCAGGCGGTGGGGGAGTGCGGACGGGAAAACATGACGCCGTGCGCCCGAAAAATCAGGAACAGGAAATGTTGTCGACATGGTGACTGAACCAGAAGGGAAGAAAAATTTCTTCCCGAATTATCGACAATTTTTTCTGTCCGGATTGTGAATATGCATGAATGGTTTTGACGTCAATCGTCCGGTTTGCGCTGGGTCAAATTTGCAGGGCCGGATATGGGTTTTGGGTGGTGTTGCGAAGTTTATAAATTGAAATTCATCAATATATGGGTTTCCCGGTGGCTATTGAGGATTCTGCGGTCCTGCCGCCTTTTCCTGTGCACCCGAAGGGGTGAATGATTCCATGGCAGGCTCAAGGGAAGGGGTGGTCTGTATGAAGAAAAGAGCGGTCAGCACACCACTGGAGTCGGCACAGGAACGAATGAGTCCAAAACACGCGCTACCCGGCGGTCAGCCGATGGCTGTCATCCACCAGCTGCCAGATCCTTTTCTCGGGTACATCTGCCAGCACCACGCTGACCCAGTGCTTCTTGTTCATGTACCAGGCCGGAAAGATGCCTGGCTCTGCCTGCAGGGCTGCAACGCTCTCGGGCTGCACCTTTACATTGATGACATCGATGATCCGGTGTCCGTCTCCGTGTTCTTCCGGCATTCCGGAAGGCAGGGGCATCAGCAGGCAGAACCACTTGCGGTTGTCCGGATGGCGGAAGGTGGCGTAGTCGGGGTACTTTTCCCAGGGAAAATCCGGCGCCGTGCCGTACTTCGCCCGGACCTGGCGGATGAAGGTTTTGCGGTCCATGTCAGATTTTCAGCCGCCGCTCGTGCCGCATCAGGTCGGCCACGGTTTCGCGCTCGCGAATCACGCGTACGTGCCGGCCATCCAGCAGCACCTCGGCGGGGCGCGGGCGGGTGTTGTAGTTGGAGGCCATCGTCGCTCCATAGGCACCGGCCGACAGGATGGCCAGCACGGCATCGTCCGGCAGCGCCAGCGTACGCCGCTTGCCCAGCCAGTCGCCGCTCTCGCATACCGGCCCCACCACATCGGCCGTCACCACCGGTGCATCGCCCGGATTGACTACCTCGATGCGGTGCCACGCCTGATACAGCGATGGGCGCATCAGGTCGTTCATCGCCGCATCCACCACGGCAAAATGGTGACCCTCGTTGTCCTTCAGGTATTCCAGACACGTCAGCAGCAGGCCGGCATTGCCGATCAGCGCCCGCCCGAATTCGAACATCACCTGCGGTACCCGACCCGGCCGCCACTGATCCAGCCGGTCGAACAGCGCCTGCATCAGCGTTTCGGGCAGCGGTGGCGTTTCGTCGTCGTAGCGGATGCCCAGTCCGCCCCCCAGGTCCAGATGGTGCATGGCAATGCCGGCCGCTTCCAGCTGGTCCACCAGTGCCAGCACCTTGTCCAGTGCGGCCAGGAAGGGGGCCGTTTCGGTGATCTGCGAGCCGATGTGGCAATCGATGCCGCGAATGGCCAGATGGGGCAGGGCGGCGGCCTGCCGATAGGCCGCCAGTGCCTGGCTGTGCGGAATGCCGAACTTGTTTTCCTTCAGGCCGGTGGAGATGTAGGGGTGGGTGGCCGCATCCACATCCGGGTTGATGCGCAGCGAGACCGGGGCCTTCAGGCGCAGTTCGCCGGCGATCTGGTTCAGTCGCTCCAGTTCGGGCAGCGATTCCACGTTAAAGCAGCCGATGCCGGCCGTGAGCGCCTGGCGGATCTCGTCGGCCGACTTGCCCACGCCCGAGAACACCACCTTTGCCGGATCACCGCCGGCCGCCACCACACGGGCCAGCTCGCCGCCCGACACCACGTCGAAGCCGGCGCCCAGGTGGGCAAACAGCGCCAGAATGGCCAGGTTGCTGTTGGCCTTCACGGCATAGCAGATGCGCGCGTCACGCCCGGCCAGTGCGTGGGCGAAGCGCTGCCAGGTGGCCTCGATGGCCTCGCGGCTGTACACGTAGAGGGGCGTGCCGTACTCGCCGGCCAGGGCCAGCAGGCTGTGCGGGCCGGCCTGCAGCTCGCCATCGGCCGTGCGCTGCAGCCAGCCGTCGGGGGTGTTGAAGGCGTTGGTCGTGCTGGCCGCTGCGGCGGCTGCAGTGGGGGCAGCCGCCGCAGATGTGTCGATAGCAGCGGCCGGTGTGGCAGCTGTGGAAGCGGAAGCGGTGGAACTGGACATGCGTCAGATGCCGGCAAAGAGCCGGAAGGCAGGATCAGGGAAAAGGACTGCCCGCAGAACGGGCAGTAGGAGGAAGGCTGACAGCAACCCGGATCAGGAAAGCCGGGGCGGGCAGGCAGGGCCAGAAAAGGGTAGCCCGTGTGCCGGAAGGCAGCAGGGGCAGGATGGTTCCGCGCGGGCCGTGCAGCAGGCGAAGGCCAGCTTACTTCGAGGTGTCGCCGGTGTCGGTGCTGCCGGAGCCGGCGCTGTCCCTGCCGGTATTACCGGTGTTCGTGTTGCCGGTATCCGTGCTGCCCGAACCACTGGACGACTGCTGCTCCAGCACCTCGGCCGCAGTACCGCTGTCCACGCCGTTGACCGGTGCCGTGACGGCCTGCCTGTCGTCCTGCGCGCTGGTGCCGGACTGTGAACCGGCCCGGGAGGTTGTATCCGCGGCCGGTGTGGCCGGCGTTTCGGGCGGCAGGTACAGCGGGCCTTTCTGGCCGCAGCCGGCCAGCAGCAGGGTGCCCACCAGGGCCAGAAGGGGAGGAATTAGAATCGGGGAACGCATCTATGGACCCGGGCCCTTCGGCCCATCAGATTGGCATGGGTAGCGGCCCCGGCAGATCAGGAAGCAGGCAGGCGCCTGTCATCCATGGTCCGGGCCCGGCAGCCCATTACAGAAGGAACTGAACTTTAGCATGAGCGAATTCTCACAGCAGGTCGGCGTCGTGCTCGACGCGCTCACCGAAGGCATCGAAGTGGCCGGCGAGAACGCCGACATGGATCTGGAAGTCACCCGCGCCGGCAACGTCATCACCCTCGAGTTCGAAGACCGGTCGCAGATGGTCATCAACAGCCACGAGGCGGCCGGCGAGGTGTGGGTGGCCTCCAAACGGGGCGGCTTTCACTTCCGCCCGGCCGATGGCCAGTGGATCGACACCCGCAGCGGCAAGGAACTGCTGGCCCTGCTGACCGAAGAAATCGGCTTTCATGCCGGCCAGCCCATCGACCTGTCGGCCATCCGGTTCTGAAAACCATCCGGAAACGACCCTGAAAAGAGGCGTCCCGGAAAGGCAGGGAAGAGCGAATGGCTCTTCCGGTGACCGCAGGTCAGGCGCGCCGGATGAGAGGCCCCCTGGCGCTGCCGTCCGGCAGCTCCCGGTCGGTGCCTGTGCTCAGAAGATCTGGTCCTTGGTCTGCTGGCCGTCCTTCAGGTCGGACGAAAGACCGTCCTCGGTGATCCCCAGCGCCCGTTTCACCCCCGGGCTGCTGGGCTGGGCCTCGTCCAGATAGTATTCGCCGTCGATCTCGGTCACCCCGTGCGGCACCGGCCGTGCCTTCTCCGGCACCCCGGGCATCACTTCCTTCAGGTATTCGATCCAGATCGGCAGTGCCAGGCCACCGCCGGTCTCGCGTTCGCCCAGGGGTCTTGGCCGGTCGTAGCCCAGCCACGTCACCCCGGCCACTCCGGTGGCATAGCCGGCAAACCAGGCATCGCGTGAATCGTTGGTGGTGCCGGTCTTGCCGGCCAGGTCGTTGCGCTTCACCTCCTTCGTCACCCGGGCGGCCGTACCGTGGCGGGCCACCGTCTTGAGCATGCTGTCCATCAGGAAGGCATTGCGCGGATCGATGGTCAGGTTGTCCTCGCCGCCGGCCCGGGGCGGATTGGCCCTGGCCACTTCACGGCCGGTCTGGTCGGTGATGCGGTCGATCAGGTACGGCTCCAGCCGGTAACCGCCGTTGGCAAAGGTGGCGATCCCGGTGGCGATCTGCATGGGCGTCACGCTGCCGGCGCCCAGCGCCATGGTCAGGTAGGCGGGGTTGCGCTCGGGCCGGATGCCGAAGTTGCGGCCCAGATAGTCCTGCGCGTAGTCGACACCGATGTCCTGCAGGATGCGGATCGACGGCATGTTCTTCGACTTGGCCAGCGCCGTGCGCAGCGTCATCGGCCCCTCGTAGTGGCCGCCGTAGTTTTTCGGTTCCCAGAGCTGGTTGCCGGTGGTGGCCGGATCGAGGATGATCGGCGCATCATTGACCACCGAGGTGGTCATGAAGCCCTTTTCCAGCGCGGCCGAGTAGATGAAGGGCTTGAGCACCGAGCCCGGCTGGCGCACCGACTGCGTGGCCCGGTTGAACTTGCTGCGGCTGAAATCGTAGCCGCCCACCATGGCGCGGATGGCACCATCGTTGGTGTCGAGCGTCACCATGGCCGCTTCCACCTCGGGGGCCTGGGTGATCTCCCAGCCGTTCTTCCCTTCGGTGATGCGCACCACGGCGCCCGGCTGCAGCCGCCGCCTGGCAGGCGCCTTCGGATTGAGCCAGGCGTTCACGAAGGCCAGTCCGGGCCCGGAAATGTCGAAGCTCACCTCGCGTCCGCGGGACACCGTGACTTTCTGCGGGCTGGCCGACAGCACCACCGCCGACAGCAGTTTGCCCACATCACCCGCCTGGGCCACGGCTTCCTCGATGCGGTCCTCGCGCTCGGTCTCGTCGTTCGTGTTCAGGTCCACCGCCGATTCAGGGCCGCGATAGCCATGCTTGCGGTCGAAGGCAAACACGGCATCCTGCACGGCCCGGTTGGCTGCCCGCTGGTCCTTTGCGCGGATGGTGGTGTAGACACGCAGCCCGCCGGTGTAGGCGTCGTCCCTGAACTGCTCGGCCACCAGCGTGCGGGCCATTTCGGAGGCCCACTGTGCCTGCAGCGGGAAGGTGGGCCGGTCGATGTGTACCTTAAGCTCCTCGTTGCGGGCCTGCTGGTACTGCTCTTCCGTGATGAAGCCCAGCGTGCGCATGCGTGACAGCACATACTGCTGCCGCTGGCGCGCCCGCTCGGGGTTGGCAATGGGGTTGTCACGGGCCGGTGCCTTGGGCAGGCCGGCCAGCATGGCCATCTGGCCGATGGAGAGTTCCGACAGCGGCTTGCCGAAGTAGGTCTGGGCCGCCGTGGCAAAGCCGTACGAGCGCTGCCCCAGGAAGATCTGGTTGGCGTAGATCTCGAAGATCTGCTGCTTGGTCAGCTCCTGCTCGATGCGCAGCGTCAGCAGCACCTCGTAGAACTTGCGCGTGAACTTGCGCTCGCGGCTCAGGAAGGTGGTGCGCGCCAGCTGCATGGTGATGGTGCTGGCGCCCTGGCCACGGCCACCGCTCTTGATGTTGGCCAGGATGGCCCGCGCCACCCCCGGCAGGTCGATGCCGTGGTGGGAGAAGAACTCGTCGTCCTCGGCCGCCAGGATGGCCTCGCGCATCTTGACCGGGAAGCTGTCGTACGACACCACCGTGCGCTTCTCTGCGCCGTACTCGCCGATCAGCAGCCCGTCGGCCGAGAAGACCTGCATGGGCAGCTTGGGCCGGTAATCGGTGAGGGCCGTGAGCGGCGGGAGCTGGCTGGAGGCCACCTCGTAGGCCACCACGCCCAGCAGCCCCGCCGTGATCACCAGGGCGCCCCCTGTCGCTGCCGACCAGCCCAGAAAACGCAGCACCGGATGCCGGCGGGGGGGCTTGGCGGGACTGCGGCCCCGGGGGGCGCGGCGGCCCGGGGCGGGCCCCAGGGAGGAGGGCTGCCGGGTGGGGGAGCTGGACAGAGTGGGTTCTTGCTTCATGAATGCGTGCGTGAACAGGGGGAGCGGGCATGCCGCGCCAACTCGACACTATAAAGGAAGCGCACCGCGAGGTCATCCGGTGTGGCTTGCCACCGGTCGGCTGCAGGGGGCGCCGGGCAGCTGCATCAGTTACATCTACACCCGTGTCGACGAACAGCGTGCTGTGCCGCCGGATGCCGCAAGCGCCTGGCCGGCCTGGGGGATGTGACATGACATGTGACATCGATCCCATGCCTGCCGGCAGGATTTCCGACCCCTGCTGCTGCGCAAACGACCGTTCGACCGGCAAATTCGACTGCTCTTCCCCGACGAGCGACCAAAGGGTAACGCGCCTTGATCAGTGGTTTGGGAAGGTGGATGAAAACGTCGAAAAAGATCTTAAAGTGAGCCCCTGTTTGTCAGGCGGTAAATGGGGAATTGTAAGGGATGCAGGTCTTCGGACCGGTTTCCCGGGGATTTTTTCTTGATCGGGTGGTTTTGTGGGATTTGGCCTTCAAACATTGTTATCGCGTGGACCGGCCCCGTTGATCGGGGTGGATTTCAGCGCGTCCAGCGTCAAAGTCGTCGAGCTTTCCGCCGGTAAACAGGCACCGATGCGCCTGGAACGGTACGCCATCGAGCCGATCGAGCGTGGCGCCGTGGTCGATGGCAACGTGGAACGTCACGAAGCCGTGGCCGATGCGCTGCTGCGTGCCCTGCGCAAGGCCGGTACCTCGACCCGGCAGGTGGCCATGGCGCTGCCTTCGTCGTCGGTCATCACCAAGCGGATCACGCTGCCGGCGGATCTGACCGAGGATGACTACGAGGTGCAGGTCGAATCGGAGGCCAGCCAGTACATCCCCTTCGCCATCGACGAAGTGAACCTGGACTTCCAGGTGCTGGGTCCCTCGGCCACCGACGAAACCAGCGTCGACGTGCTGCTGGCCGCCTCGCGCAAGGAAAAGGTCGATGACCGGGTGATGGTGGCCGAACTGGCCGGCCTGAAGCCGCTGATCATCGATGTCGAACCCTACGCGGCCCGCATCTCCATCGACAACATCATCAGCCAGCTGCCGGCCGGCGGTGAAGGGCAGATCCTGGCCGTGTTCGACATCGGCCAGACCGCCACGCGCCTGGCCGTGGTCTACAACGGCCAGACCGTCTTCGAGCGCGAACAGCCCTTCGGCGGCAACCAGCTGACGCAGGAAATCGTGCGCCTCTACGGTCTGACCGCCGAAGAGGCCGAGCTGAAGAAGCGCAGCGGCGACCTGCCCGAAAACTACACGAAAGAACTGCTGCACCCCTTCGTCGAGGCCGGCGCCACCGAACTGGCCCGCTCGCTGCAGTTCTTCTTCTCGTCCACGCCGTACCAGCGTGTCGACCGGATCCTGCTGGCAGGCGGCGCGGCCGTCACCCCGGGCCTGGCCGAAGCGGTACTGCAGAAAACCTCGGTGCCCACCGAAATCCTCAGCCCCTTCCAGGGCATGGAAATCGGTGATGCCGTGTCCGAGAAACAGATGAATCTGGACGCGCCCGCACTGCTCGTGAGCTGCGGCCTGGCCATGAGGAGGTTCGACCAATGATCCGTATCAACCTGTTGCCGCACCGCGAACAGAAACGCGAGCGGCGCAAACGCGACTTCAACGGCCAGCTGGTGGCCGCGGCCCTGGTGGGCGGTGGCCTGGTGTTTCTGGGCGGGATGTTCATCTACCACCAGATCGAGAACCAGAATGCCCGCAACGACCTGATCCGCAACGAGAACCAGAAACTCGATGCGCAGATCGCGGAAATCAAGGATCTGGAAAGCGCCATTGCCTCGCTGAAGGCACGCCAGACCGCCGTGGAAGACCTGCAGAGCGACCGGACCATCCCGGTGCACCTGTTCGACGAGCTGGTCAAGATGACACCTGAAGGCGTGTACCTGGACAAGCTGGAACAGCGCGATATGCAGGTCACGCTCACCGGCAAGGCACAGTCCAACGAACGCGTGGCCGAATTCCTGCGCAACCTCAGCGACGGCAGCCCGTGGCTGGAAAAACCGCAGCTCGAGGAAATCCGTGAGGAAGAACTGCGCAGCCGCGGCCGCAACGGCGATGTCAAGCGTGCGCATGAATTCCGCCTGAACGTGCTGGTCAAGCGCCAGGCGCCGGCGCAGCTCAACGCCCAGCCCGGCAAGGTGGCCCTCAACACCGCTGCCACCCAGGGAGCCAAGTGATGAAGAACGTTGAAATCAATTTCAGCGGCCTGACCCGGCAGTTCGAGGGTCTGAACGGCCGCCACCCCGGCCTGTGGCCGATTGCCCCCAAGGCGCTGCTGCTCTCGGGCGTCGTGGCTGCCCTGGTGGCTGCCGGCTGGTTTGCCTACTGGAGCGGCCTGAACGAGGAACTGGAATCGGCCCAGGCCCAGGAGCAGACCCTGAAGGACGAATACACGCAGAAAGTGGCCAAGGCCGTCAACCTCGACGACCTGCGCCGCCAGAAAGTGCTGGCCGAACAGTACGTGGGCGTGCTGGAGAAACAGCTGCCCAGCCGTGCCGAAATGGATGCCCTGCTGTCGGACATCAACCAGGCCGGTGTGGGTCGCGGCGCCACGCTGCAGCTGTTCCGCCCGGGTTCCGTGGAGCTGAAGAAACACTACGCCGAACTGCCCATCGCCGTGAAGGTGGTGGGCGGGTTCCACGACCTGGCCTCGTTCAGCAGCGACCTGGCCAACCTGCCACGTATCGTGACGCTCAACAACATCACCATCGAACACAAGAACGGTGGGAATCTGGAAATGAGCGCCACCGCAAAAACCTTCCGCTATCTGGACAAGGATGAAATCGCCGGTCAGGCGGCCGGGGGCAAGAAATGAACGCGCACAAACGATGGATGACCGCAGGCTCGGCCCTGCTGCTGGGCACCGTGCTCAGCGGCTGCAGCGCCAACCTCGATGAAGTGCAGGCGTGGATGGACAACACCCGCAACGACACGCCGCGCAAGGTGGGCAAGCTGGACGAGCCGAAGAATTTCGTGCCCTTCCGCTACGAAGCGAAGCTCGACTACGACCCCTTCTCGGACAGCAAGCTGGTGGTGGCCATGGCCAATCTGAGCGACCGCAGCCGCTCGGGCCTGGCGCCGGACCGCAACCGCCGCAAGGAAGTGCTCGAGAACTTCCCGCTGGACTCCGTGAAGCTGGTGGGTCACCTGCAGAACAAAACCAACGGCAACGTTGCATTGCTGGCGGTGGATGACGTGGTCTATCAGGCACGCGTGGGCAACTACGTGGGCCAGAACTACGGTCGCATCACCAGGATTACCGAAACCGAAATGGGCGTGAAGGAGCTGGTGCGCGATGCCGCCGGCGACTGGGTGGAACAGGACACCACGCTCTCTCTCGAAGACGAACCCAAATCATGAACCAACGACCTGGGAAACATACGGCCATGCGCTTTCTGAAAACCTCCATCGCCGCAGCCCTTGTCGGGTTCGGCACCGTTGCTGCCAGCCCGGCCTGGGCCATCAGCAATTCCATCGAATCGATCATCGGCTCGCAGCAGGGTGAAGCCACGCAGGTGCGCATCCGCATGGGCATGCCGCTGACCGAGGTACCGCCCAGCTTCAGCCTGGCCAACCCGCACCGGCTGGCGCTCGACTTCAAGGACACCGACAACCGCATCGGCCGCAGCCTGGTCGAAATTGCCGGCGGTGACGTGAAAAGCGTCAACGTGGTGCAGAGCGGCGAGCGTTCGCGCGTCGTGCTGAACATGTCGCGCCCCATGCGCTTTCAGACCGAGATCGACGGCAACGACCTGATCCTGTCGCTCAACCGCCAGGACACCGTGGTCGGTGCCCCGGTCAAATCCGGCCCGCTGCCGATGGTGGCCCAGAATGCCCGCGGCAGCGTCCACGCACTGAAGGACATCGACTTCCGCCGTGGCAAGGACGGTGAAGGCCGTGTGGTCATCGACCTGTCCGACGACGGCGCCGGTGTGGACGTGCGCCAGCAGGGCAAGAACCTGATCGTCGAATTCCAGGGCACCTCGCTGCCGGCCAACCTGCGCCGCCAGCTGGACGTGGCCGACTTCGGCACGCCCATCAAAACGGTGCGCACGCAGTATCAGGGGGGCAACACCCGCCTGATCATCGAGCCGCAGGGCCTGTGGGAACACAGCGCCTACCAGAGCGACTCGCAGTTCGTGGTGGAAGTCAAACCCGTCAAGGAAGACCCGAACCGCCTCACGCAGGGCAGCCGCCCCGGCTACCGCGGCGAGCGTCTGTCGCTGAACTTCCAGAACGTCGACGTGCGTGCGCTGCTGCAGGTCATTGCCGACTTCACCAACCTGAACATCGTCACCAGCGACACCGTGCAGGGCAAACTCACCCTGCGCCTGAAGGACGTGCCCTGGGACCAGGCGCTGGACATCATCATGCAGTCGCGCGGCCTGGACATGCGCAAGAACGGCAACGTCGTGATGATCGCCCCGCGTGAAGAACTGGCCACCAAGGAAAAGCTCACGCTGGAATCGAAGCAGCAGATTGCCGAAATCGAGCCGCTGCGCACCGAGACCTTCACGCTGAACTACCAGACCGCCGAGAAGATCCGCGACATGCTGACCGACGAGAAACAGTCGGTTCTGTCCAAGCGCGGCAGCGCCCTGGCCGACATCCGTTCGAACAAGCTGTTCGTGATGGATACCCCGTCGCGCCTGGATGAAGTGCGCCAGATGATCGCGCAGATCGACATCCCGGTGCGTCAGGTGCTGATCGAGGCCCGCATCGTCGAAGCCGACGACCGCTTCTCGCGCAACCTCGGTACCAAGCTGGGCTACTACGACCGCCGCTCCACCATGTACCGCACGGTGTCGCGTCCGAACCCGGTGACGGGCGAGGCCGAAGCCTACAACGTGCCGGTCTATGGTCCGGGCTCGAAGCTGGGCCGCGTGGGTTACGGCACCATTTCGGGCAACCTGTCCGGTTCGGCCGACCTGTCCGCGCAGCTGGGCGGTGAAGAATCTGGCGCCGCCGTGGGCCTGGGCAAGGCCACGGACCTGGCCAACACCAACTTCTTCAGCTTCCCGGCCGGTGGCATCAACGGCACGAACCCGGCCTCGCTGGCCATCAGCCTGTTCGGTTCCAGCCTGTCGCGCTTCATCAACCTGGAACTCTCGGCCCTCGAAGCCGACCAGCGCGGCAAGGTGGTTTCCAGCCCGCGCGTGCTGACCTCCAGCCAGCGCCCGGCCGTGATCGAGCAGGGTACCGAGCTGCCGTACCAGTCGGCCACCTCCAGCGGCGCCACCTCGGTGTCGTTCCGCAAGGCCAACCTGCGCCTGGAAGTGACCCCGCAGATCACGCCGGAAGGCAACGTGATTCTGGATGTGGACGTGAGCCGCGACGCCGTGGGTCAGCTGACCAACGCCGGCTACGCGATCGACACCCGTCACGTGAAGACGCAGGTGCTGGTGGAAGATGGCGGCACGGTGGTGATCGGCGGCATCTACGAACAGTACGAGCGCAACCGTACCGACAAGGTGCCCCTGCTGGGTGACATCCCCATCCTGGGCTACCTGTTCCGCAGCACCTCGCGCTCGAACGACCGGACCGAACTGCTGGTGTTCCTGACGCCGCGGATCGTGACGGACAAGCTGGCGCAGCGGTGAGCTGATGCCCGTGTGAAAGGAAGGGCCGCGCCTGGTGGGGCGGTTCTTCCGGGAAAGCAAAAAGCGGCCGGGTGGCCGCTTTTTGCTTGCAGGAGACCGAAGTCAGGTTTGGTCTCCTGACGGCCTCGGTCAATCTGGGGTTAAGGTTGTCTGCCGTCATGTGGCAGCAGCCCAGCGCTGCGCACATGCCCGAGGCTGATCGTCCATCTGGCCTAGGTCGTCCGTCCACTCCGTGCATTTGTCGCACGCCAGCGCTGG
>ERZ773010.888-NODE-888-length-19743-cov-3.891660_pt1 | contig 19743 bp, 20 predicted proteins | sample MGYA00580842_ERZ773010 | MGnify/ENA primary metagenome ERZ773010 (study PRJEB29015, sample SAMEA2737982) | human oral metagenome | biome: human oral; feature: human-associated habitat; material: dental | place: China | collected 2107 ...
GAAAAATATTTTATACTTTTGCCCCGACTAATTAATTCAATAACGAAAATGAATTTAACAGCCTATCATTTTGTGTCGCTGTTCCGCAATAATGTACAGCAATACCCACAAAAAGATGCCTTAATGGGAAGAGACGCTGATTCTCAATGGAAAGGCATCACGTGGGAAACTTTAGGCAATACCACTACCCTTCTTTCTAAAGCCTTACTTTCATTGGGAGTACAACCCCAAGAAACTGTAGGGATTCTCTCTCAAAACACTCCTCAATGGTCGCTTGCCGACCTCGCTTGCTTGCAAATACGCGCTATTACGGTGCCTATATACACTACAAACACAGCCGAACAAGCTCTTTACGTGATGAATCACGCTGAAGTGAAAGTGCTATTTGTAGGCGATGAAAAACAATACCAAAAAGTACTTCAAGTTGCTAATCAATGTCCATCATTACAAATGATTATAGTATGCGACAACGAGGTTGCTCTTACCGAAAAACAATATTCCATTCATTGGAACGACTTTTTAGCACTCGGCAGCAGCTCTCAGTACGATGTTGAGTTTGAAAAACGCCTTAAAGAACGCAACTTAGACGATCTTTTTACGATTATCTACACATCGGGTACTACTGGTGAACCCAAAGGAGTAATGCTCTCCTACGAGAACTTAGCTTTCCAAATGATAGGACATACTGAACGCCTATCAACTGTGGATAATACCGATTCTTCTTTAGCTTTCTTACCCTTATCACACGTTTTTGAACGTGCGTGGACGTTTTTCTGCCTTTATAAAACTGTTACGGTATACTATTTAGACGATACTAATTTAGTGCGTGAAGCCCTTGCCCAAGTGCGTCCTACTTTGATGTGTGCCGTACCTCGCTTTTACGAAAAGATTTTTGCAACAGTGCACGACAAAGCCGATACTTCTTCTTTTGTAAAGCGCAAACTTTTCCGTTTAGCTATCGCTACGGGCAAACGTGTATTAACGCTGCGCGAACAAGGCAAAAAACCTTCGTTAGTACTGCAAAAAGCCTACAATCTTTTTGATAAGTTAGTATACAAAAAACTAAAAGAAGCTCTTGGTGGTCGCATTAAGTTTATGCCTTGTGGAGGTGCGAATCTCGAACCCAGTATAGGTAGGTTTTTTCAATCAATTGGTATTAATTTAAAATTGGGTTATGGAATGACCGAAACAGTTGCCACCATATCTTGCTGGGGTGACAATCGTATCAACCCTCAATCGGTAGGGGAAGTAATGCCTAACGTACAAGTGCGTATAGGTGAAGATAACGAAATATTGGTAAAAGGAGGAATGGTGATGAAGGGTTACTATAAAAACCCTGAAGAAACAGCCAAAGTATTTACCCCAGATGGCTTTTTACGCACTGGTGATGCTGGTAAGTTAGACGGCAACAATAGTCTTTTTATTACTGAACGCCTCAAAGAATTGATGAAAACCTCTAATGGCAAGTACATTGCTCCACAAATGATTGAAGGTAAAGTAGGCAAATACAATCTTATTGAGCAGATAGCTGTAATTGCCGATGGCAAAAAGTTTGTTTCAGCACTTATTGTACCTAATTTCGAGATGTTGTCACAAGCCTTAAAAGACCTCAACATTAAGTATAAAAATACAGCAGATTTAATCAAACACAGTCAAGTGATTGAGTACATAGGCAAGCAGTTACAAAAATTTCAAAAAGACTTACCTGACTACGAGCAAATTAAGAAGTTTACGTTACTTCCTTCAGCTTTTACGATTGAACGCAACGAGATTACCCCTTCATTAAAGTTAAGAAGAAAGGTGATTTACGCTAATTACAGTCGTGAAATAGAAGCGATGTACAAATAATTAACTAATTTGCCAATTAGGAGCTACCTCAATTGAAACATTCTCCTTTTTAACGGGGTGTAAAAAGCGAAGGCTATGAGCGTGAAGACAGATACCACCATCGGGATTTGAGCGTTTAGCTCCATATTTCAAATCGCCTTTGATATGCAAGCCTATGGCAGCCAATTGTGCTCTTATTTGGTGATGTCGCCCTGTAATAAGGTCGATTTCTAATAAATAATAACGATCATAAGTTTTTAATAGTTTGTAGTGCAATACAGCCTTTTTGCTGTGTTGCACTTCTTTTTGATGCGCTACCGATTTATTTTGCTTTTCATTGCGCACTAACCAATGGGTAAGCGTACCTTCTTCAGCTGGAGGGGCAGCATCTACCAAAGCCCAATAAGTTTTTTGTACTTCTTCCTTATTAGCAAACATCGCATTGAGACGTGCCAGCGCTTTAGAAGTTTTAGCAAATAGCACCACCCCCGTAGTAGGGCGGTCTAATCGATGAACTACCCCGAGGAACACCTCCCCAGGTTTGTTGTATTTCTTCTTAAGATAAGCCTTAACAATATCGCTTAGGGGTATATCACCCGTCTTGTCGCCCTGAACTATGTCGCCCACTCGCTTGTTTACGGCGATAACGTGATTGTCTTCGTAAAGCACGTCTACGTTTTCGGCGTTTGTGATAAGTTTCATAATGTCGTTTATTAGTGAAGTAGAGAAAACGTATTCCATCGTAAAAAAGTCCGATGAGAAGTATGATTACTGAAATCAGCAGTGTATATATAGAAAGCCCGCGTTCAATATAAAAATAACCCGCACTAAATCCGCCTAAAAAGAAAAAGGCAATGATGAAAAGTCGCAAGCGAATAGTGTTTTTCAGTTGCGCGTGTTGATTCTCATAGTGATTGCGATTTAAATAAAGCCTTTGAGCGAGTTCAATACCCAAATCGGTAAAAAGCCCTGTAAGGTGAGTGGTGCGCACTACTGAGTTGGAGATTTTGGTTACAAAAGAATTCTGCAACCCCATCGCAAAGAGCAAGATACAAGCCGTTACATCTGTAGGAATTGCTTCAGGGAAAAAGAAGTGCAACCCCATTACCAATAGCAAGGCAAAACACTCTAATAGTGTAGGTTTTAGATATTTATTTTGGGTACGGTGATAATTAGCATTTTCAATGAGCAGTCCCGAAGTAAAAGAGCCCAACAAAAAAGCAAAAATATACAGAAAGTAAATCAATCCTTTCCAAAATTCGGCTACCGATACATCATAAATAAAATAAGCAAAGTGTCCCGTAACGTTTGTAGTGAGTTTGCCCACAAACAAAAAGCCCGTAACGTTCACCATTCCTGCAACGAATGAGAGCACTACGGCTATTTGTAAATTGTGTTTAGCAGTTCGCTTTTTACCTTGATGACGGAACATTTTTTGAAGCTATATTAGTAATCTAATAAAAAATTAAAACCATAAAACTTATTAAAATCTACATAATGACCTTTACATAACATTACAAATACTATCTTCTTTTCATCGTAAATTCGATAGGTAAGTCGGTGTTCATCAGTAATTCTTCTTGACCATATATGAATAGATTTGGGGTCTATTTCTGGTTCAATTTTAGACACATCTTTCAATCGTTCAGGTTTACCAGTTCCTTTTCTTGGCTCTTTAATAATTTCCAAGATAAGTTTATTTATCTTTTCTATTATTTTTATTTTTCCTGAACTACTGTGATTTGCATACTGTTCTTTGAATAAATCACTTAGTATCAAAGCATAATCTTCCATATCATTTCAAAGCATTTAGCTGTTCTAAAATCGCTTTTTCTCCTCTTATAGCTTTGCTTTCATCAAAACTCTTCATTGATTGTTTCATAAGAGTGTAATATGCTTCCTTACTCATCCTATTTTCATTTTCTTGAGCTTCTTTTGTGATATTTACATTAAGAGCTTTTAAAAAAGAATCTAAAAGAGCTACTTCTTTTTTACTCTTCAAACTAAAAGAATATGTTACTCCAGGTTCTATTGTTGTTACCATAGTTTTATAAATATTTTAGTCCTTAATTATTTAGTCTCCATAATTAATAACAACTAATATTGTTCATTTTCATTAGGAAATTCTACAGCTTTCACATCTTGGATATAATGAGTTACAGCCTCGTTGATAATTTCTTGCAAATTAGCATACTTGCGCAAAAATTTAGGGTGAAACTCATTGCTCATTCCCAGCATATCGTGCATTACAAGCACCTGACCGTCAACTGCACTACCTGCACCAATTCCAATGATAGGTATACGCACACTTTTAGCTACTTCTTCAGCTAATTTAGCGGGTATTTTTTCCAATACAATAGCAAAACAGCCCAATTGTTCGAGCAATTTTGCATCTTCTTTGAGCTTTTGCGCTTCAGCTTCTTCTTTAGCACGCAAAGCAAAAGAACCAAACTGATGAATTGATTGCGGCGTAAGCCCCAAGTGTCCCATTACAGGAATACCTGCATTCACAATGCGTCTGATACTTTCGGCTTCTTCCTTGCCTCCCTCCAATTTGATAGCGTGAGCCCCACTTTCCTTCATTATACGAGTAGCCGAACGCAATGCCTTTTTAGGGTCGGATTGATACGTTCCAAAAGGCAAATCTACCACTACCAAAGCACGAGTAACCCCTCTTATTACAGATGAAGCGTGATAAATCATCTGATCTAAGGTGATAGGCAAGGTCGTTTCGTGTCCTGCCATTACATTACTGGCTGAGTCACCTACCAAAAGTACATCGATACCAGCGGAATCTAATAATTTTGCAAAAGTATAATCGTAGGCGGTAAGCATCGAAATCTTTTCACCATTAGCTTTCATCTCTACTACCGATTTGGTAGTTACGCGTTTGTATTCTTTTCTAACTGCTGACATTTCTTTTTGTAGTTTAAAAATCGCGGCAAAGATATAAATAATTAACAAATTAGCCAATTTGTTGATTAGCAAATTTCAATCCATCTTTTAACGAAAAACCTTTTCTCTCATTCTTCTAAAAAATAATTGCTACCTTTGCATCGTTATTCATAGAAACCATCTATTCTCCTTCAACAGAAAGTATGTCGCAGGAGATATTTATATATTCAATGAAGGTAGAAAAATAAAATGTTAAAAGTCATAAAGTAATTTTACTATGTGATATGGTAACAATAGAACAAATAAAGAATTACAAAATATGCAATATAATAGAAGTAACTTTAGAAGGAATACTTTTAGAATTGCATTTAAACTTCAAACATTTAGACAGCAAAAAATCTATTAGTATCTCAGCTTCTGAAGAGGGAGAAACATTGCTTTTTTCAATAGGGAATTATTGGAAAGATGAGAACAATATTAAATATGAAGCATATACTATACAAAGAATAGGTAGTAATTCCTCTTTATCAAAACTAATAGGAGATAAAATTACAAATATTGAGTTTGGCATAGGAAAAACTCTTTATACAGAAGAGCAAGTAATCTATTACATTATGTTGCAAACAAATGATAGTAAATGTCTATTCTTTAATAATGGTGATGAATGCGTCTATTCATTAGATAAAATTAGTGAAATTTTAGCGGATGATATTTACAATTATAAATGGGAAGACACTCCCCCTTATTTTAAGATTTGAAAAAAGAATTACTACCTTTGCATCACGAACATTATATTTCATAGCACTATGTATAGATTTGGAGAACCTAAAAGTTTAGATACAATTACTGCCAAAGATGTAATTGATAACAAATTATGGGTTTGGGTTTGGGAAGCAAACCTCGAAGAAGAATACCCCGAAGATTACCAAGTACCTGTACTGGGAATTGACAATTTAGAAAACGATTTTGCCGAGCCCATCATTACCTTTTACGTAAAAGGGCATAACGATTTGATAGCTTCAGCAAGTTATGATTTTTCTAAGGATTGTTTGTATGCTATCAGTATATGCTATAAAAATGAATGGTTCTCGTTAAACAATTTTCCTTTGCTCGAAGAACCTATTGAACTAAGTGCTGCTATGAAGATTAAAAATCAAGAAAACCGAAGTTTTATTTGTCAGTCAAAATTAGAAGATATCGCATATCCTAAGTAAATAAATGAATATCAACATTAAAGAATCTATAGAAGAAATGACTGCTGCCTTATTGCGTATGGCAGATGATATTTGTTATAACAGAATTTCTCGTAAGGTTGTTTATTTTACAAGACTGATTAAGGAAAAACAAAAAAGAGAAGATTTTGAAGAGGCTGACAGAAATACTTTTCAACTTTATAAAAAAGGAAAATTCCTTACTGCTGAACAATTAGTAACCGAAATTAAAAAGCATCAGAAATATCTCAATGAGGTAGATCTCAATTTGTATTTTTCCTCTGCTGAAAAGACCGTGGTTTTAGCTTGCTTGATATTTACTGAGAAAAAGAATTGGTTTAGTTACAAACTTTCAGAAAGACTCATCTTTCATTGTGGCATAAAAATATCTCCAAGTTATAGTACAAATCAAGAAAACGGAAAAATGGATGTCAATTGGCATTTAGATAAATTTTTTACCAAAATGACAAAAGAAGAAATAAAATTTTTAGTGGTAGTATTTAGGCAAATATACCTCTCAATACAAAGGGTTAAGGACGCAGAAAAAGAAGCGTACTTTTCTTTTTTTGATAAAAGAATGAAATATTACCTATATGCCCAACGTTTATTGAAGAAAAAGACGCAGCAAGAAGAAATTAAATTGAGATATATTGCTATGTACGAAACGCTTAACAAATTTATCCTTTTTGTAAAAGAAAAACCATACCCCGCTTATGAGTTAAGGTATGAAATTTTTAAGTTTAGTGCTAAAATTTACAGCTATTTAGAATCAAAAATCTTTTTTAGCAATCGGAAAAAATATGCTTATGTAGAACATTACAATCAAAACGATTTACACGGACAAACTTTTGATACGATTGAAGAAGTGCTTCACAAATTAGGCTGTCAAAACATCATAACCGATATTCACAACACTACAATATGATACCCCCTGAAAAAAAACAGACGAGCTATAAAAGCTATACACAACTTAATGATTCGTTTAAAAATAAATATCGTTCAAGAATTACCTCATAGAGAACTTTATAACCTTATAGATGAATTAGAATATCTACCTATTTTGCTATTAAACAAGGAAGATAGGACACAAGAATTTGAAAAGTATTTGAAAAAAATTTGTTCACAATTCCAATGTATGCGCATTTGGGAACAATATCAAGACGAAGAAGAGCCTTATTATTAATCAACACTCTACAATATGATAACCTCTGAAAAAAACAAACGAGCTATAAAGGCAATACACAATTTGATAAATCGTTTAAAAGGAATTTATAAACGTTTTAAATGTATGCACATTTGGAAACAATATCAGGACGAAGAAGAAGTTTATTGCTACCTACATACTCCAATAAAAATATTTGAAAAAGGTTTTGTTTTAAACGATTGGAGAACGGTATATGTAGGGGTGAGAAAACATTGGATCACTCCTGAAGAGGTTTTATCCTATTGTGAATATGGATATATAGAATGTACTGAAGAAATGTTTACTGGTTTATATCTATTACCTACATTTTCTGAAGAGGAATTTGTTAAACTATTAAGAAAAATATATCCTAACTCTATTTGGGACGATATAGATAAGGAAATTATTGAAAGAGAAATAGATATAAATAAATGTTATTATCAATTTTGGGAAGTGAAAAAATTATCAGAAATAATTGCTTCAAACAAAGATAAAAAAGATAAATTATACGAAGTAGATATGATACATTCAGAGTTTGACTTCCCCGCCGAATGGCATAGTTTTATATACTATATGCCTGCTGAAGAAGGTGAAAAAACTGGAATAAACGCTTTGTATAACAGATTGATAAAGTATGCAAACAATATTTCTCAACAACTCATCGAAACTAAAATTATAACACTCTCTCAACAACACTAATTGACAAATCGACAAATTATCTAATGTTTTTATTTTTCGACCTTTCCTATACGCCTCTCTTAGAACTCCATTTGCCCACTGCCTATATAGGTGAAACGCAAAACGGTTTCCTTTCTTTCTACAAAAAAGCAACTCCTCAAGTACTCGAAAGTTTAGCCAATTGGCAATTATCATCTGCCGAAAAAGAGGCTTTAGCGTTAGTAAACAATCTGCAAACCAATGTTCTTTACAACAAATACGCTAAAAAAGGTGAGACTTTTGAAAAACTATTCCAAAATCCTGCTACCAAAAAGTATATCCAAGAGCAAATAGAGGAACAAATTCACCAATTGCTTTTACTTATTGCTGAAAAAGAGCTATTTTTAACCATCAACTATTCCCCTAAGGACGATATTTCCAAAAAAAGACGCTTTATAACTAACGAAATACTCGAACCTCTATTAGTTTTCGAGAAAAAAGAAGAGGGTATTACCTACCGCTTGTATATAGAAGAAAACGGACAAAAACACTTGCCTCATCAGTGCCAAATTGAACTGCTCAACAACACTCACACGTGGATTACTCTAAACCAAAAAGTGGTGCGTATCGCTCACATCAAAGCGTCTCACTTGAAACCTTTCCTCAACAAAGAGGAGACTTTTATTCCTGAAAGAAATCTACAAGAATATTTTGATAAATTTCTTCAAAAAATACTGCGTAATGCACAAGTAGAAGCTATTGGTTTTGAAATTATCGAAAAAACAAGTCTAAAAAACACTGAAATAGAACTTATTCACGATTTTTTTGCCAATCAGTACAAAATTGTACTTCATTTTGATTACGATGGCTACATTTTTAAAAGCAATCAAAACAAAAATGTACATTCTCAATTAAAAATTGACGAAAACAACCGTATTACTATCTACAAATACAAGAGAAATACTGAGGAAGAAACTCAAATGAAGCAACACCTCACCGATATAGACTTCAGTGAGGAAAGCGGCGTTTTTTCGCTACAAAACACCGACCCTTTTGCAGCTTATTTTCACTTGTTACACCACCAGCAAAGGCTTAGTGAACAAGGATTTACCTTTCGCCCGTTTTTGGTAGAAGGAAAAGAGGTGAATATGAGCTCTTCAGAGCTTATTTATAGCAATACCAGCACCCAAAACGATTGGTTTGACCTTTCTATTGAGGTAAAACAAGGTAAAAACAGCTTCCATTTTAAGGATTTAATCGGTAATATCAAGGAAAATAATCCTATTTACACACTTTCTGACGGAAAAATCTTTATTATTCCGCAAGAGTGGTTTAGTAAATTCAGTAGTATTGCCAAACACAGCAAACAACAAGGCGGAAAACTGCAATTAGCAAAGAATAATTATGCTCTTTTAGAGGCTATTCCTGAACTCAAACCGCAAAATATTGTCGAAAAGGTAACCTATACCCCCTCCCCTAACCTACGAGCAACCTTGCGACCTTACCAAGTGGAAGGCGTAGAATGGCTTTTACAACACTATCACAACGGGGTAGGTGCTTGTTTAGCCGATGATATGGGATTAGGTAAAACCTTGCAAACCATTGCTTTATTGGTTGCTATTCACGACACCCTCCCTTTAAAAGAAAACAACTTCACCGATCTCTTTTCGGCTACCGAGCCTCAAAAAGAAGCTCTAAAAGTATTAGTAATATTGCCCTCGTCTTTGCTCTTCAATTGGTATGACGAGACCAAGCGTTTTGCTCCTCATTTCAAATGCACCCAATACACAGGCAGTAGCAGTGAACGCAAAACAAAAGTACGCCGGCTTACCAATTACGATGTGGTATTCACCTCCTACCCCATTGTGGAACGCGACGGCAAAGAACTCGAAAAACTCGAATTTAGGTATATCATTTTAGATGAGAGTCAACGTATTAAAAACAAGAATTCCAAGACTTTTAAAGCAATCAACTCCTTAAAAGCTGAGCATCGCATTGCTCTCAGTGGTACGCCTATAGAGAACGCCCTCAGCGATTTATGGGCACAGATGCAGTTTATCAACCCCAATCAATTAGGGAGTTATCCTTTCTTCTACAAACATTACGAGGTAGAAATCAGCAAGAAAAAGAATCCACAAGCCTTAGAAGAACTCAAAACTTTGGTAGGCAAGCACATTTTGCGCCGTACCAAAGAGCAAGTACTCAGCGATTTACCCGATATAGAAGAACAACTCGCCTACTGCCCTATGAGTGAAGCCCAAGCCCAATGGTACGAGAGAGAAAAATCTAAAGTGCGCAACCAGCTTTTGGAAGCCTCAGAACCCATCAGCGAGTTCAATGCCCTGCAAATGCTCACCAAATTACGACAGATAAGCAACCATCCTATATTGGCTGATGCCGAAAGCACCATCCCTTCAGGCAAGTATCAAGAGGTGATTAGCTATATGGAAACTCTCCACACAGCACAACACAAAACACTTATATTCAGTAGTTTTGTAAAGCATTTAGAACTCTTTGAAGCGTGGTGTAAAACCCATAAAATAAAGTATAGCAAACTTACGGGAGCTACCGCTACTCACGAACGAAAAAGCCAAGTAGAAGCCTTTCAAAACCAAGAAGATGTGAGTTTCTTTTTCATCTCACTCAAAGCTGGTGAAGTAGGGCTCAACCTCACCAAAGCCTCGTATGTATTGCTATTAGACCCTTGGTGGAATCCGTTTTCTGAACGCCAAGCTATTGCACGTGCTCACCGCATAGGACAAGAAAACAAAGTGAACGTCATCCGATTTGTAAGCAAGGATAGTATAGAAGAAAAAATCATCAAACTACAAGAAAACAAAACTGAACTATTTGAAAATGTAATAGATGAAAATCATATCGTTAGAGATATTATCTCCCAAATGGATAGCCTATTGGAATAATTTTTGTAATTTGTTCATTGTTAATTCTCAATATTTTTTTACCTTTGCGCATTATGAAGATTAAATTATTTCAATTACAGAAGAATAAACGTTTCAACTATACCCCTCGTTACTACGAAGGAAAGGAACAAGGCAACGCTTTTGAAATGGGGTCACGTATCCGCAGAGACCGCGAAACAGTAACCAACCATTTCACTGAAGAATGGCGCGTTATCCGCAATGAGAGTAGGAACAAAAAAAATGCAGGAGTAAATAAAACTTTTTGGATTGTACTGGCTATACTCATACTCATTACGCTCTATTTCCTTGATTTCGACCTATCTATATTCAAACGCAACTGATGAAAAAAACTATACTGATAAGTTTAATAGTCGTACTTGTAGTGGCAGGTATAGGCTATTTCCTCAAACAACGCCAAGAAGAACAGCAAGCCGCTCAAAAAGTGTACAACGAAGTAAAACAAGGCTTACTGATGATTTCTAAAGAATACAACAAAGGCGTTGAAAAAGTAGAACTCCTCCAGCAATATGAGGAAGCAAAACTCAAAATAATAAAAGAAGATCCTAAATAATAATCTTATGAAAATAAAAAGTTTAGCAATTCTATCAGCAGCTTTTATATCAATGAGCGTAAGTGCTCAAGCCTCTTTTGAGAAATTAGAAGCGAATAAAGACATCAACACGGTAGTGGTCTCTCAAAAAATGTTTCAAATGCTCTCTAAAATAGATAGTAAAGATGCTGATGCTAAAGAATTTATGGAAGTAGCCAACAAACTCAAAGGAATGAAAATATTCACTACCGAGAATAGTACAGCGGCTGCCCAAATGAAAACTGAAGCCTTAGCTTATGTAAAAACCGCTGCGCTATCAGAATTGATGCGCGTGAAAGACAAAGCTCAAAACGTGAAATTCTACACCAAAGGAGGAAAAGACGTAAACAATGTAGCCGAACTCCTAATGTTAGTAGAACCCTCAGAAACCTCTAAACAAACCGTTGTTCTATCACTCACAGGTGACATCAACCTGAACAAGATAGGTGTATTAACCAAAAATATGAACCTCCCTCAAGAGGTGAAAGACCTAAAGTAGCACAAAATGGCAAAATATGAATTGAAATTGCCCTCAATGGGCGAAAGTGTAGCTGAAGCTACTATTACCAATTGGCTTAAAAAAGTAGGTGATACTATTGAAGCCGAAGAAACTATTGCAGAAGTAGCCACCGATAAGGTAGACTCCGAAGTGCCCTGTGATGTATCGGGCATAGTAGCCGAAATACTCTTCAAAGTAGATGAAGTAGTGAAAGTAGGACAAGTAATGGCTATCATAGAAACTGAAAATGATGCTGAAATTGAAGCTGAAAATGGAAATGAAGATGAAGCTGAAAATGAAGCTGAAAATGAAGCTAAAAACTTAACACAGCAAATCGCTGAGATAAAAGAAACACTTGCTGCACCTATTGATTTTAGCAGTAGTGAACGCTTTTATTCGCCCTTGGTGAAGAATATCGCTAAAAAAGAAGGTATTACCCTCAATGAACTAAATCATATACAAGGTACAGGTTTGAATAACCGCGTTACCAAAGACGATATTTTAGGTTATTTAGCACATAGAACTCAAAAATCATCAATTTTTGCAACACCTACCTCTTCTTTTGTTGAAGGAGATGAGCGCATAGAGATGAGTCGTATGGGCAAAATCATTGCCGAACACATGACGATGAGCAAGCAAACCTCAGCACACGTACAAAGTTTTACTGAAGTAGATGTTACTCGTGTTTGGCTATGGCGCAACAAAGTAAAAAAAGCCTTTGAAGCCCGTGAAGGTGAGAAAATTACCTTTACCCCTATCTTTATGGAGGCAGTAGCCAAAGCCTTGGTAGATTTCCCGATGATGAACATTTCGGTAGAAGGCAATACAATCATCAAGAAGAAACACATCAATATAGGGATGGCAACTGCCCTCCCCGACGGTAACCTCATTGTACCTGTAATTAAAAACGCTGATGCCCTTAACTTACGTGGAATGGTAAAAACTGTAAATGATCTTGCCGTACGAGCACGTGCAGGTCAATTAAAACCTGATGAAGTGAAAGACGGCACTTATACAGTTACCAATATAGGTTCATTTGGCACTTTGTTTGGTACCCCTATTATCAATCAGCCGCAAGTAGGAATTTTAGCGATTGGCGCTATTTGCAAAGTCCCTTCTGTAATAGAAACTCCTGAAGGTGATGTGATAGGTATCCGTTACAAAATGATGCTTTCCCATAGTTATGACCATCGCGTGGTAAATGGTGCTTTAGGCGGAATATTTGTACAACGCGTTGCCGAATATCTCGAAAAATGGGATATGAACAGAAATATTTAACAACTGATTCATAACAACAAAAAAATCTGAAAGTTCACTATGAGCTTTCAGATTTTTTCTTTTTTAAGGATATTAAATTTTAGTCTACATTGTCGTGCAAGAAAGAGTTATTACGTCTTATTTGCATTTCTCCAGCGCTATCTTTACCTACTGTAGTACGTGATTGACCTGCGTTACCAAAAGTATGATTATAAGTCTTTAAGTTAGATGAACGCTTGTTAAGCACATCAGAGATGGGAGCATCCATAGGGCTGAGTTTTTGTTCTTCATCTTCAGCAAACATTCTTGTTTGTACCCCTACAGAAGTATTAGGATTGTAAGGTTGAGGAACTTCACTACCTTTATTACCTACAAACTCAGATTGGCTTCTCTTTTCTACCACAGGCTGAGTATATTTTTCTTCAAACTCGATATCTCTTACATACATATCAAACATTTCTTCCTCTTTTATAGGAGATTTTGTTGCATAAGAAAACTCATAAGGTTCATCTCTCAAAGTATGAATGATAGGAGCATCAGGAGCTTTAGTTTGCGGTGGTTGTTGGATTGACTGTTGTTGAGTTGGTCGTTGTTGAATTGATTGCTGTTGAACTATAGATTGTGTTTGAAAATTGTCATCAAACTGAGCAGGAGCTGTTTTATCGACAATCACAAAAGTATCATCGGCAGTTACAACTTCGCAATCTGTCCAGATATTGAATAAATCAGAAAGAGAAAGTTCTTTTTTTATTTCAGGAACTGTAGGAGTAGGATAAGTTGTATCATTAGCAGTGATAGAAGTCTTTACTACTGCCCCTTTTTGTTCAGTTAAATCACGAATGATAGTTTGGTTTTCTTCGAGTACGTGAATCACGCGGCGAGGTTCGGAATTAACGATTTCTTGTTGTTGTTCGGCATCAAAACCAGTGGCAATCACAATTACTGAGATAGCATCTCCTAAGCTTTCGTCTACCCCTATACCATAGATAAGGTCAGCCATATCATCTCCAGCTTTTTCTTGGATGTAGCCCATAATCTCATTCACCTCACGTTGAGTGGCTTTTTTATCTCCATAAGTAATAAGGACAAGAGCATTTTTAGCACCTACAATTTTGTTATCGTTGAGCAGAGGGGAGTTCAAAGCACCTGCTACGGCATCGATAGCACGGTTATCACCTTCAGCCATTGCTGATCCCATAATAGCTGTACCTCCATTTTCTAATACTGTACGAGCATCGCGTAAGTCGATATTTACAAGGTAGTGTTTACTGATTACCTCTGCCATACCTTTAGCTCCTTTGAGGAGGATTTCGTTGGCTTTGCCGTATCCTTCTTCCACGGTGAGGTCGTCGTAAATTTCACTTATTTTATTGTTATTGATTACGAGAAGTGAATCTACACAATCGCGCAATTTTTTAATTCCCGCTTGAGCTTGTCGGCTTCTTTTTAGACCTTCATAGTTGAAAGGGGTAGTAACAATGGCTACTGTAAGGATTCCCATATCTTTAGCTTGTTTAGCGATTACAGGCACAGCACCTGTACCCGTACCACCACCCATACCTGCGGTGATGAATACCATTTGGGTATTTCCTTCTAAAGCGCGCTTAATATCCTCAATGCTTTCAAGAGCAGCTTGCTCTCCGATTTCAGGATTAGCACCTGCTCCCAATCCTTCGGTGAGGGTAACACCCAACTGAATACGATTAGAAATAGGGCTATACTCTAAAGCTTGAGCATCGGTGTTACATACTACGTAATCTACGCCTTTTATGCCTTCGTTATACATAAAATTCACGGCGTTACATCCTCCACCTCCTACACCAATAACCTTGATATAGTTACTGTTGTTTTTAGGAAAGTTAAATTGATAGTTCTCTTCCATATCTAAATCATAATTATTTGTTTTATACTTTACTCGTCGTCCGTTTCTCCTATATATTTAGAGATAAATTTATTGATTTTTGCTAAAAAACCTTCATTTATTTTAGGTTTTTCATCATTATATTCTTCTATAGGTTGTAGTTCTTCTTTAGTAGTAGTAACAGTATCGTCTACTATGGTAATATTTTGAGCTACAGGGTCTATTGGTTTTTCTTGGAATAGGGTAGTTTCTGTATTTTTTGCAGCTTCAACCTCTTGAACTTTGAGTTCTTCCAATCGTTTTTTGAATTGTTCTTCAGCTTCATTTTCAATAGCACTCATCACCAATCCTATGGCTGTAGCATAGATAGGAGAAGTGAGTCGATTATCGGAATTGCTTGCTAAGTGTTCATCAGGGTAACCTATGCGGGTATCCATTCCGGTGATATACTCTACTAACTGTACAATATGTTTGAGCTGGCTTCCACCACCAGTTAGCACGATGCCTGAAATAAGTTTCTTTTTAGGTTCTTCGTGTCCATAACTTTTGATTACGTTGAACACCAAATTGATAATTTCGCTTACGCGGGCGTGGATAATTTTGGAGAGGTTTTTAAGAGATATTTCGCGAGGCTCTTTACCTCTAATCCCTGGTATAGAAACAATTTCGTTGTCGCGATTCTCACCAGGCCAAGCGGAGCCGTATTGTACTTTTAACATTTCGGCTTGGCGTGCTAATATACCACAACCTTCTTTGATATCTTCGGTAATGATATTACCACCTAAAGGCACCACTGCTGTATGGCGAATAATACCATCTTTAAAAATAGCTACATCGGTAGTACCACCTCCTATATCTACTAACACAACTCCAGCATCTTTTTCTTCATCACTAAGAACAGCACTTGCTGAAGCAATAGGTTCTAAGGTGAGCCCTACGGGTTTTAAATGAGCCATCACTACACAACGAGAAATAGCTCTTATAGCATTGACTTGCCCAATTACTAAGTGGAAAGTAGCATCTAAACGTGAACCCATCATTCCAATAGGTTCTTTCACATCAAGATTGTTGTCTACTTTATAGTCTTGAGGTAAAGCGTGAATAATTTCCTGACCTGGAGATAAGGGGATAGAATCAACACGATCTTTGAGGCGTTTTAAGTCTTCAAAATCTATAAGTTTATCGGGGTCTTCACGTATAATATAATCGGAATGAGAGCGACTGATAATATTTTGTCCTGCAATACCAGCCACTACATTTTCAATTTCTAAACCAGTTTTTTCTTTTGCATCTTGGATAGCATCCATTATGGATTGAGAAGTTTGGGCAATATTATTCACCACTCCTTTGTTTATTCCTTCGCTTTTTGCTTGCCCATATCCTAAGATCTGAATTTTACCATATTCGTTTCTGGCACCTACCATAGCTACAATCTTGGTAGTACCGATATCCAACCCTACGTAATACTTTTTATATTTCATTTTTTCACATAAAACAATCCCATATCTATATGAGATTGATAATTTTTTGTTTGTTTTGTTATTATATGTCTTAAGGAATTAGGCAGTTTTATCCATAACTATGCCTTGCAGGTAGCAAAGATAAATAAAAAAAGCAATTTGTATAGTAGTTTTTATCAATAAGTTATCAACATTCTTATAAGTATTTGAAAATCATTGTTAAAGAAAATGTTAAAAAATCTGTTAATAACTTTTTATTCTCTATTTTGAGAGTCTTTGGCGAGCTTTTTCCAAATCTTCGGGGGTGTCAATGCCTATAGTGGGAATATCAGTAACTGCGAGGCGTATTTTAAAACCATTTTCTAAGTAGCGAAGTTGCTCTAATTTCTCGGTCTCTTCTAACAAGGAGGGAGGCAACTGAGTGAATTGTTGCAAAGCGTCTTTGCGATAAGCATAAATACCTATATGCTTGTAGTAAGGCACTTTAGTATTGGTATCCCGTGGGAAAGGAATTACACTTCTAGAAAAATAGAGGGCTTCATTAAATTTATTTACGACTACCTTCACATTGTTAGGGTTCGCAATATCATCGGGGTGGGTAATGCGTTCCATCAGGCTCGCTACAGCTATATTTTGCTGAGGGTCGTTAGCAAAAATATCTATTACTTTTTGTAGGTTTTCCTTATCGGTGAAAGGTTCATCTCCTTGTACATTTACAATGATATCTACCTCTAAATCCTTCGATGCTTCAGCTAAACGATCACTACCACTATTATGCTCTTTCTGGCTGCGAATTACCTTACCTCCTACCTCGTGAATAGCATTTTCGATGCGGTCGTCATCGGTTACGACATATACTTGGTCAAACAAGTTTGTATCAGCTACACGCTGATAAGTATGTACAATCACGGGTTTGCCACAGAGGTCTTGCATCAGTTTGGCAGGGAAACGAGTTGCTCCATAACGGGCAGGTATCATTGCTATGAGTTTCATATTTTATCTTGACAATAAGTATATTACTATAATTTGTAACACTATATTTAGTGGGAGTACCCAAGCTAAAAATTTAGCTTTGCGACGCATCTCTATGCTGTGCTGTATGTATTGTTTTACGCGTGCTACCAATCTATCACTGCGCTTCTCATAGGTATCAAGCAGAGGAGTACGATAAATTTCGGCTACGAAACCTACGACGGGTACTTGAGAGAGTAATAGCCACAATACTTTTTGAAATACTGGAGGTATTTTAGGGATAAATGAATTAAACACTCCCTTTACTTGATCTACAGTTACTACTTTTTCAGTACTTTTTTCAGCTTTATCTACAATAGCTGCGCATATTTTGCGAATAAAAGGTTCAAATTGATTAAAAACATACAACGTATAATCTAATTGTAAGAGGGAAAGCATACGCTTTACCGCCAAAAATACAAAAAGTCCTCCTAAAAGTACTACAACAGCCAAATAAACTAATTGTTTGTATTCAAATTTACTTGAAAATCCTATTATACAGCCCGCTATAATAAGGAATAAAAAATTCAGTAAGAACAGTGCTATGATACTCCCTGAAGATTTCATTCCAGAGGTTACCCCTAATAGAGTCATTTCTTTGAGCTTCTCAAAATAGGTAGTAGCTCCTTGTAGCTTTTTGAGCCCAGGGGTAAGTTCAAAAGTAGTGTCGATGTTTTTAATGTTGTTCATTGTGTTATGGTTTTAAAATGAGTAATATTACAATTGTTAGAGGCATTAGAAAATCAGGGAGAATAATCCATACATTTCCTTTGTTGAAATTGTGTTTTTGTTTCATTTCAACGATGTGTAACAAAGCAGCGCCTATCAAAAACACACTAAAAGGGATAGCAGTTGCTAACCAAAAACCATCGCGAAACCAATGGCATACTATTCCACAAATACCTATTCCTAACGACACAAAACCTAATTCTTTTTGAAAGCCATTAGATACCCAACCTATAGTTTTGGCTACTTTTTCACTAAGTATTGAATGCCCTACAAAATTAAACAACCCAAAAAAGCCTACTCCATAGACTAAATGGGTATACAATGCTGTATATACAAAACTCTCATTAAAAGAAAAGCTATACAACACAATAGCTACTACCCAACAGATAAGGTATACAATAAGATATATCATAGTATTGTAACGATATAAAAGGGACTATCTTCCTTGTAAGTTAGACAGTCCCTTTCATTATACATTCATTTTTAAGTTCTTTTACTCTGCCACTTGGGGTTTCATTTTGAAGTCCTCCATAAACTTAGTGGTATAGTTGCCGGCTAAGTAATCGGGGTCATCCATTAGTTGCAAGTGGAATGGAATTGTAGTTTTTACTCCTTCTACTACAAATTCATCTAAAGCGCGTTTCATTTTGGCAATTGCTTCCTCGCGAGTTTGTGCTGTAGTGATGAGCTTGGCTATCATAGAATCGTAGTTAGGTGGAATTACATAGCCACTATATACGTGAGTATCAAGGCGTACCCCGTGACCTCCTGGTGCGTGCAAGGTAGTAATTTTACCTGGTGATGGACGGAAATCGTTATAAGGGTCTTCAGCATTGATACGGCACTCAATAGCGTGCAACTTAGGTGTATAGTTCTTGCCTGAAATAGGCACACCTGCCGCTACTAATATTTGTTCGCGAATAAGGTCGTAATCAATTACTTGTTCGGTAATAGGGTGTTCTACTTGTATACGAGTGTTCATCTCCATAAAGTAGAAATTACGGTCTTTATCTACCAAGAATTCTACTGTTCCTGCTCCTTCGTATTTAATAAACTCAGCAGCTTTTACAGCAGCTTCCCCCATACGTTTGCGAAGATCATCGGTCATAAATGGCGATGGCGTTTCTTCAGTAAGTTTTTGGTGACGGCGCTGGATAGAGCAATCGCGCTCTGAAAGGTGGCAAGCCTTACCATATTGGTCGCCTACGATTTGAATTTCGATATGGCGAGGGTCTACGATAAGTTTTTCCATATACATCGCATCGTTACCAAAGGCAGCTCCTGCTTCTTGCATTGCGCTGTTGAGGGCTTTTTCGAGGTCTTCCTCTTTCCACACATCACGCATACCACGACCACCTCCACCGGCAGTAGCTTTTAACATCACAGGATAACCGATTTCGGCGGCTATTTTTTTAGCGTGTTCCAATGATTCTATAAGACCATCGGAACCAGGTACTGTAGGTACCCCAGCAGCTTTCATAGTAGCTTTGGCAGATGCTTTATCACCCATTTTTTCAATCATTTCGGGCGATGCACCTATAAATTTAATACCGTGTTCTGCACAAATCTTAGAGAATTTAGCATTTTCCGAAAGGAAGCCATAGCCAGGGTGTATGGCATCGGCATTGGTAATTTCGGCAGCG
>ERZ773010.890-NODE-890-length-19736-cov-10.731213_pt1 | contig 19736 bp, 20 predicted proteins | sample MGYA00580842_ERZ773010 | MGnify/ENA primary metagenome ERZ773010 (study PRJEB29015, sample SAMEA2737982) | human oral metagenome | biome: human oral; feature: human-associated habitat; material: dental | place: China | collected 2107 ...
CAGTAAAAGGGAAATGTGGTGACAGTAAAAGGGAAATGTGGTGACAGTAAAAGGGAAATGTGGTGACAGTAAAAGGGAAATGTGGTGACAGTAAAAGGGAAATGTGGTGACAGTAAAAGGGGAATGTGATGACGGAAAAGGAGGAAGTGTAGCGATGGAAAAGGGAAGAAATGAGGAATGACAAGGGACGAATGACGGAGGAGATGTGGAGGAAACTCGCCGTATATTAACTAATAGATAAAATGGGAAAAATGACTAATAAGTAAATAATTTTTTGTGTTTTGCTTTCTAATTAAAATAAAAGTTGTACTTTTGCCGAACTTTAATGAAAATTATATATGGCAACTTACAAAAAGAACAACAACCGACCTAATAGACAAAAAGATACCGAGCATTTAGACGAAGCACAACAGGCTCAATTACACAAAGAAAGTACTACTGCTGAGGTGTTTGATGCCCTCGATGCAGGCGCTACTCGCACCGAAGATTGGGTAAAACGCAATCAGAAGATTATTATTGGAACTCTCATAGCCGTAGCTGTGATAGGCTTGGGTTATTTGCTTTACCAACAGTTTGTGAAAGCCCCTAAGGAAAAGAATGCTGCTAATGAGCTTTTCTTTGCACAACAGTTCTTTGATGAAGCGATGGAAGCTACTGATGCTAGAGCGCAGGATTCCCTCTTTAAAGTGGCTATCAACGGTGGAAAAGGAAAATATGGATTTAAGCAAATTGCCGAAAATTACAGTGGTACCAAAGCTGCTAACCTCGCTGAGTACGGTATGGGTATGGCTTATATGCGTTTGCGTGACTATAACAACGCAATAAATCACCTTAAAGAGTTCGACTCTGCTGATGATATTTTCGGAGCCTTGGCTTATGGAAATATAGGAGACGCTTACCTTCAACAGAAAAATAACGCTGAGGCATTGAAATATTATATCAAAGCCTTTGAACATAGCAAAAATGACTTTGTAACTCCGTTATACCTGAAAAAAGCAGGGATAGTAGCTTCTTTGCAAGGTAAAAAAGACGATGCCTTGAAATATTACGAGCGCATCAAAGACGAGTACCCTACCTCAGAAGAAGCACGTACTATTGATATCCTTATAGGGAAAATTAGTCAATAATTAATGGCAACAGAAAACAAAAACTTATCACAATACGATAAAAAAATAATCCCAAATGCGGAATCTCTTCGCTTTGGGATTATTACTTCTCAGTGGAATGAGCAAGTAACTTATGGAATGCGCAATGGTGCTATTGAGACCCTTAAAGATTGTGGTGCTATTGATGACAACATACTTTTATGGGAAGTACCAGGGAGCTTTGAATTAGTGCACGCAGCCAAGCGGATGCTCGATACTAACGAGGTAGACGCTATTATTGTAATAGGCTGTGTGATACAAGGAGAGACTCGTCATTTCGATTTCGTGTGCCAGGGTGTTACCCAAGGTATTGCCCAGCTCAATGCGGAACAAAGTAAAGTGCCTATTATCTTCTGCGTTCTCACTGATAATACCTTCCAGCAGTCGCTCGACCGCAGTGGTGGTAAGCTGGGTAATAAAGGCGTGGAGGCGGCTATTACTGCAATAAAAATGGCGGTGTTAGGGAAGTGAAAAGAGAAAAGTGAAACGTAAAAGGTTGGAACAATTTTTGCAATGCAAATGTTGTTAAAGTCGTTGGATTTTAAAAATAAATAAAGAAAATCAGAATGAAATACATCATTGCATCTATACAACATTACCTTTTATTCACTTACCCAGCTATCACTGTTTTTGTCTTTTACTTTTTACCTTTTACTTCTTTCTCGCAGAAGCGTGATACTATTTATATTTTTGACCAGCAATTTTATTCAGGAGATACTATTCGGCTTGCTGAGGTGAGTGTTTTTGGTAAAGAGCATTACTTTGGTGATGCAGAAGCTCAAAAGCGCTATTTGCTTCTTCGCAGTAGGGTGAAACGCGTGTATCCGTATGCCAAAATGGCTGCCGACCGGCTTTATACAATGGAACATACGATGGATACTATGCAAAATAAACGACAAAAGAAGGTGTACGTAAAACGCACCCAACGCTATATTGAAGACCACTTCACCGACGAACTCAAAAAACTTTCCCGCTCACAAGGGCGTATTCTCATTAAACTCATTCACCGCCAAACTGGAAAAACGGCTTACGAACTAGTAAAAGACCTGCGCAACGGTTGGAATGCCTATTGGTATAACAAAACCGCGTGGCTGTACGACCTTTCTCTAAAAAAAGGCTATGACCCTATGAATGTAGAAGAGGACTATTGGATAGAGGAAATTATCTTGCGGGCTATCAATAGTGGTGAATTAGAATACCAAACCCCAGCTTTACTATATAACTTCTCAGACCTTGTAGAACAACGACAGAAAAGACTTCAAAAGCAATTAGCAAATTAGCAGATTTGCAAATTAGCAAATTATTTGTACCTTTGCCGAAAATAAAATAGTACTAATGGAGTTATACTACGCTTTTTCAGTAATTATCGTTTTAGCAGCTTTGTTTTCGTACGTGAATGTTCGCTACGTAAAACTGCCTATGACCATAGGTATTATGGTGATTGCTATGATAGTATCGGTAGGCGTACGTCTTTTCGGAGGAGAAATATTTACAGGGCTTGCACACCGTCTTGAATCACTTTTACAAGGTTTTGACTTCACCGAAATACTGATGGGAGCAATGTTGAACTTCCTTCTCTTTGCAGGAGCTCTCCACATCAACATCAACGACCTTAAAAACTACAAAATCTCCATTTTTACTTATGCAACTATCAGCGTAGTGCTCTCGGCTTTCTTTATATCACTTTTGCTGTACTACATTGCTCCTTTGGTAGATATCCATATTCCTTACATTTATTGTCTGCTTTTTGGTACGCTTATTTCGCCAACCGACCCTATTGTGGTATTGGGAATACTCAAACAAGCGAATGTGCCTAAACGTATTGAAACTAAGATTACAGGTGAATCACTTTTTAACGATGGGGTAGCGGTAGTAATGTTTGCCGTAGTGCTGAAATTGGCTACTAATAGTACTTTTGAGCCTTCGTTCTTCGCTATTACTAAGCTCTTTTTCTTAGAAGCAGGAGGAGGTATTTTCCTCGGAGTGCTCTTCGGTTGGGTAGCTTCTCAAATGATGAAAAAAGCCGATGACTATCACGTGAGTGTACTTGTTACTTTGGCAGTGGTAATGGGAGGTTTTCTTATCACCAAAGCTTCTCACGTTTCTTCGCCTTTGGCAATGGTAATTGCAGGGCTCTTTGTAGGCAATGTAGGCAAGAAAGCCAGCAGTGCAGAGAATAAAGATTACCTTGAAAAGTTTTGGGCAATTATAGACGAGATTATGAATGCTATTTTGTTCCTATTCATAGGATTTGAGATGCTACTGATAGACAATCTAACTGAGCAGTTCCTTTTAGGAGGGGTAGCCATTCTCGTATGCCTTTTGGGGCGTGCACTGGCGCTTTATATTCCCGCCAAAACGATATTACGCAAGGTAACTACCTATTCGCGAGGCTCGCTCATCACAATGGTGTGGGGGGGTATTCGTGGAGGAGTATCCATTGCCTTAGTACTCTCTATCCCTGCTGATAAAGGAGGATTAAAAGAAACACTGTTGCAAATTACTTATATTGTAGTATTGTTTTCCATTTTAGTACAAGGTCTTACCGTAGGCAAAGTAGCTACCAAAGTTTTGCACGGCGAAGAAAAGAAGACACGCTTGAAAAGAATGAAGCAACTGCAAAAAGGAAAACAATCATAAGACTTTAAAGAAGAATGGGAAAACAAAAAGATAAAGGATTGGTAAGTGCCAAAGAAGTAGCCAAAGCGATTAATATTGATAAACTTGGCTTCTTGGGTACTTTTGGAGGATGGACACTGATGAAGTTGCTCCGTATCTCCAAGCTCAATGCTATTTACAACCGAAACAAACACTTTGAAGGGTTAGACTTCCTAAACAAACTGTTAGATGAGTTTGAAATAAAGTTCGAAATACCCGAAGAGGATTTTAAGAATATCCCCAAAGAAGGGGCTTTTATCACCATTTCTAACCACCCACTGGGGGGAATTGATGGCATTCTGCTCCTCAAATTACTCTTAGAAAAACGTCCTGATTTCAAGATTATGGCGAATTTTCTCTTGCAACGTATTGAGCCCTTAGCACCTTATGTATTACCGGTAAACCCTTTTGAAGACCGCAAAGATGTGAAATCTAGTGTAGTGGGTTTTAAGCATACCATTGCACACCTCAAAGAGGGCAAACCCTTAGGTCTTTTCCCTGCGGGGGAGGTATCGGTAACCAAAGAGGGGCAACTGATGGTAGATAAGCCTTGGGAAGAAGCAGCTATGAAACTTGCTAAAAAAGTGAAAGTGCCTATTGTGCCTATCTATTTTCACGCCAAAAACAGTAAGTTGTTTTACTTCTTGGCAAGCATCAGTGATACATTGCGCACGGCTAAATTGCCCTCAGAACTGCTTACACAGAAAGAACGCACTATTTATATACGCATAGGTAAGCCTATTTCGGTAGCTATGCAAGATGAGCATACCGATTTGGAAGATTTTACCGAATTTTTACGTAAGAAAACTTATATATTAGCTAATGCTTTAGAGCAAGATAAGAAGTTTTTACCACTCACTAACGTGTTGAAATCAAGCAAGAGCGGTAGCAATCCTCAACAGATAGAAGCGCCTATCAAACAAGACCTCATAGAGAAGGAAGTTGATAACATCACTAAAAAAGATTACCGACTGCTCAAAAACAACAACTACGAGGTATTCTTAGCACCTTATCAAGAGATTCCTAATATAATGAAGGAAATAGGACGCTTGCGTGAGATCACTTTCCGCGAAGTAGGGGAGGGGACTAACGCTTCGTCTGACTTAGATAAGTTTGACCTCTATTATCATCATCTTTTCCTTTGGGATAACGAAGCTAAGAAGATAGTAGGAGCTTACCGTATGGGCTTAGGGGCTGAAATATTCCCTAAATACGGTATCGAAGGCTTTTATACCCACGATTTGTTCCGTTTTGAGCCCGAATTATACGATATGATGAGTAAAACCATCGAGATGGGGCGTGCCTTTATCATTTCAGAATATCAGCAGAAACCTATGCCACTGTTTTTGCTGTGGAAAGGGATTGCTCATACCACTTTGCGTTATCCGGAACACTCATATTTGTTGGGTAGTGTGAGTATTAGCAACCAGTTCTCTGACTTTTCTAAATCGCTGATGATAGAGTTTATGAAGTCGAACTTCTATGACCCTTATATTGCACAGTATGTACGCCCTAAAAAAGAGTTCAAAGTAAAACTCAAAGACGAGGATAAAGATTTTATTTTCGACGAAACCAAAGCCGACCTCAATAAGTTCGACAAACTTATCGATGAACTCGAACCAGGTAACTTGCGTTTGCCGGTGCTCATCAAAAAATACATCAAGCAAAACGCCAAAGTCATTGCTTTCAATGTCGACCCACTTTTCAACAACTCTGTAGATGGATTGATGTACATTCGCATTTCCGACCTCCCTGAAAGCACTATGAAACCCGTGATAGAAGAGTTTCAAGCCGAACTCGAAGCTCGAATGAAGAATAATGAATATGAATAAATATTAGAAACCAATGAAAAAGATATTATTTTTAGTAGCATTACTACCACTGACTCTTGTTGCACAAACTGTGATTGTGCCTAACCGTTATACTTTCCAAAAGGAAGATAATCAGTACCAGCTGAATGCACTTACGAAGTTTTTACTGGAAAAACAAGGCTTTAAAACGTATATGGAGAGCGAAGCCCCCGCTGAACTGCTCCAAAACCCCTGCGATGCTTTGAGAGCCGACGTGAAAAACCAATCGAATATGATGACCTCTAAGGTGCAATTTATCCTCACCGATTGTGCTAATAAAACCATTTTCACTTCCGAGATAGGTAAAAGTCGTGAAAAGGAGTTCAAGAAGTCGTATCAAGAAGCCTTGCGCAATGCCTTTGAAGGGAATGCTTTAGCAACTTTTAAGTCGGAATACAAAGCACCTGTTACTACTCAAACGGCAATGGCTACGCTTACTCCTGCACAACCTACTACCATAGCAAAAAACAATACTCAAATAATAGAAGAAGACCCCTATATAGAATTTTTATATGCTAAAAAAGTAGATTTCTCATACGAATTGTATGATAAGAAGACTAATGAATTGCGTTATAAAATCAAACCGACTCTTACCCCGAATACATTCGTAGCTTATGATTTAAAAAATAATGAATTTGGAGTGCTTGAAAAGGACGGCTCCACATTCTATAAATTTACTTTGTTTAAAAAAATAGATGATAGAGGTCATACATTTTTAGCAAATATCCAATTCACACTTTAATCCCTTGTACAGCAAAGCTGAAGCAAAAAAACTACGCGAAGACTTCTGGATTTCCTTTGGCAAATCCTTTCCTCGGAAATGGACGCTTTACAATACCAAGATAAAGGATTTCAGCTTTAAGTTTTCATTCGATACCCGTAAAGCACGGGTGCTCCTCGCTGTGGGAGACCCTGACGAGGCAACACGTAGTTTGTACTACAACAAATTGTTGTCACTGAAAACCATTCTGCAAGAACAGTACCTCCCTAATGTTGTTTTCGAAGAGCACTTTCTCTTAGACAACGGTAAAGAAATCAGCTGTGTGTATGTAGAACTGCCAAACGTAACCATTCACAACAAAGCTACTTGGCAATCAGCGATGGAGTTCCTCTATCAATCGATGTTGCAGTTTGAAGCCTTTTGGGCAGAGTACAAAGACATAATACAAGAAGAAAAATAAGCACTACTTACCTCTGTATTATCCTTTGAAACTTTAAGAAAAGATTAACATCAAACCTCATTCTCACGTAACTTTTTTGTCTTACCTTTGCATAGAATAAGGTAACACCCTCAAAGAGGAAGTGTTTTTTACAATAAAAGCACTTCCTTTTCTGTATTTAATATCTAATAAATTGGTAATTATGAAAGAAAACATCAAAGATAAAGTCGTGATTATTACAGGTGCCAGTAGCGGGCTCGGTGAAGCTACTGCTCTTTATTTGGCGCAGTATGGTGCTATAGTCGTAGCGGTTGCGCGCCGTAAAGACCGCTTGGAATCGCTAGTGAAACGCATCGGCTCTCAAGGCGGTAAGGCGCTTGCCATTGTATGTGATGTTACCAAACGTGAGGACTTGGAACGTGTTGCCCAAGAAACGCTCAAAGCTTACAGTCGTATAGATGTGCTGGTAAACAATGCTGGACTGATGGCACAGGCTCCTCTCGAAAAGCTTAAAGTAGACGAATGGGACAGAATGATTGATATCAATATCAAAGGGGTACTCTATGGTATTGCTGCAGTACTCCCAACGATGCAGAAGCAACATAGTGGACATATCATCAACTTATCCTCAGTAGCGGGTTTGAAGGTAGCAGCAGGTCGTGGTACGGTGTACAGCGGTACTAAGTTTGCTGTAAAAGCTATTAGCGAAGGTTTACGTATGGAAACCGCTAAAGATAACATTCGTGTGACTACCCTTTACCCAGGCGCAGTGGAGAGTGAACTTAAGTATGGTAGCTCTGACCCCGAAGCTAGTGCAGGTATTCAGGCTTTTTATAAGGAATATGAGATTTCTGCCGATTCAGTTGCCCGTGCTATTGCATATGCTATTGAACAACCAGAGGACGTAGCTATCAATGAGATTACTTTGCGTCCTACTAAACAAGAATTTTAATTCAAGTATAACATCTAACTTATGATAAAAAACTTTATTAACAGACCCGTACTATCAACGGTAGTCTCTATCTTAATAGTGATTTTAGGGGTGTTGGGGATTATCTCTTTACCTATCTCTCAATATCCTGATATCGCCCCTGTAACGGTACAAGTATCGGCTAACTATGCAGGTGCCAACGCCGAAACAGTGCTCAAAGCGGTGGTAATTCCGTTAGAAGAACAAATCAATGGGGTGGAAAATATGGATTATATTACCTCATCGGCTTCTAATAGTGGTTCCGCAAATATTACTGTGTATTTCAAACAAGGCACCAATGGTGATATTGCAGCAGTAAACGTACAAAATGCAGTGTCGCGTGCCAACTCTATTTTGCCATCGGAGGTAACCCAATCGGGGGTAACGGTACGCAAACAGAGTTCTGGTAACCTGATGTTTCTCTCTTTCTTCTCTGAGAATAAAGAGTTAGACGATGTATTTCTACAAAATTACTTGAGCATCAATGTGATTCCTGCAATCAAACGTATCAGTGGGGTAGGGGATGCCAGTGCTTTTGGAGGTAAAACCTATTCTATGCGTATTTGGTTAAATCCACAAAAACTCCAAGCCTATGGGCTTAATCCTACCGAGGTAACTGCTGCAATTTCAGCTCAGAGTAGAGAAGCGGCTGCGGGTACTTTGGGGCAAAATAGCGGTAGTAGCTATGAATATGTGATTAAGTACAAGGGGAAATACACCCAAGTATCGGAATATGAAAATATAGTGCTCAAAGCATTAGATGGGGGTCGTATTCTTCGCCTCAAAGATGTGGCTAAGGTAGAACTCGACGCGCTCGGATATACAGGATTTTCTGAAAGCAAAGGTCGTCCTGCTGTGGCAATGGGTATCTCGCAAACACCAGGCTCTAACGCTCACGAGATTATCCAAAATATTGAAAAACTCTTAGACGAGTTGAAGCCTTCTTTGCCCGAAGGGATTACTTATACTATCAACTACAACGCCAACACTTTCTTAGATGCTGCCATTTCTAAGGTGGTGTCTACCCTTTTAGAGGCTTTCTTGTTGGTGTTCTTGGTAGTGTATATCTTCTTGCAAGACTTCCGTTCTACACTCATCCCTGCTATTGCGGTACCAGTGTCTATCGTGGGTACTTTCTTCTTCTTGAACCTCTTTGGTTATTCTATCAATATGCTTACCCTTTTCGCCTTGGTGTTAGCTATCGGTATAGTGGTGGACGATGCTATTGTGGTCGTCGAGGCGGTGCACGCCAAGATGGAACAAACTCACGAGAAAGCTAAACCCGCTACCATTTCAGCTATGAACGAGATTACAGGGGCGATAATCTCTATCACCCTTGTGATGGCAGCAGTGTTCGTACCGGTAACCTTTATGGGTGGTACTACGGGCGTCTTCTACAAACAGTTTGGGGTAACTCTGATTGTAGCCATCGTGATTTCAGCTATCAATGCACTTACCCTCAGTCCGGTGCTTTGCTCGCTCTTCCTCAGACCTCACGGCAATAAAGAATATGAAGAAAAGTCGTGGTTTGGCAAGTTTTTCCACAAATTTAATATAGCTTTCAATGCCGCTACACGTAAATATGGGCAAACCTTTACCTTCTTCCTTCGCCATAAATGGGTAACCTTAGTGCTCTTACTTATGGCAGGAGGTGGTATCTATTTTGCCAATAAAAGTATGAAATCGGGGTTTGTGCCCAGTGAAGACCAAGGGTTCGTGATGATGGATGTATCGATGATTCCTGGGGCTTCTATGGAACGCGTTGCCAATATTATGCGTGAGGTAAACGAAAGTCTTTCCAATATTCCAGGGGTTGAAAATGTTACCTTTGTTACTGGTCGCGGTATGATTTCAGGCGAAGGTAGTAATAATGGTATGGGTTTCTTCAAACTGAAACCTTTTGAGCAGCGTTCTAAACTCCCCGGTCAAGACATTAAATCAATTATCAACAATGCTTTTCGTGCAGTAGCCAATATCAAAGATGCCAATGTGATTTTCTTCCAACCGCCTTCCGTGCCTGGTTTTGGTGTAGGAGGTGGGGTGTCGTTTGTTCTCTTGGATAAATCCGGAAGTGATATCAGTGAGGTGAACAAGAATGCACAAGAGTTCTTGGGTGCCCTGATGCAACGTCCCGAGATACAGTTTGCCCAAACCTCTTTCAATGTGAACTATCCACAATACCAAATGGATATTAATGTAGAACGCGCTATGCAGTCGGGTATTACAGTGAGCACTATTCTATCGACCTTACAGAATTATATAGGGGGCTTCTATGCAACTGACTTTACCCTTTACGGAAAGCAATACCGTGTAATGGTACAATCGTTGCCCGAAGCGCGTAAAGACCTCAATAGCCTTAATAGCTTATTCGTGAAAACAGGTAGTGGAACGATGGCACCTATTACCGAGTTTGTAACTCTTACACGTACTTTCGGTCCGCAATTGCTCAGCCGTTATAACCTCTTTACTTCGGTGTCTATTTCGGCTCAGAACAACCCCGCCTATAGTACAGGTGATGCTCTGAAAGCGGTACAAGAGGTGGCTGCCCAAACCCTCAATAATAATTATGGAATCGACTATACAGGTTTGACGCGTGAAGAACAGACTGCAGGCTCACAAACCATTCTCATCTTCTTACTCAGCTTGGTGTTTACTTATTTTATTCTTTCAGCACAGTATGAGAGTTACCTATTGCCTCTATCAGTGCTCTTCTCATTGCCTTTTGGTATCTTTGGAGCGTATTTAGGGCAATGGCTTTTTGGGTTGGAAAATAATATCTATTTCCAAATTTCTCTCATTATGCTGATGGGACTCTTAGCTAAAAACGCGATTTTGATTGTAGAATTTGCTGTGCAACGCCGTCGTATGGGGGAAAGCCTATCTAAGGCAGCTATCAATGCCGCAATGGCACGTTTGCGTCCGATTTTAATGACCTCTTTTGCCTTCATCGTTGGTTTGATGCCATTGGTATTTGCCTCAGGCGTAGGTGCAACAGGAAACCGTTCAGTAGCTACGGGAGCCGCTATCGGTCAGCTCATCGGTACTTTTTTCGGACTTGTTGTGATTCCGGTATTCTTTGTATTCTTCCAAGCGATACAAGAAAGTATAAGTGGTCATAAAGAAAAAGAAGAGATATTTGTAGAGCCTACTGGCGAATATTAAAAGCCTGTGGTGCTACGATAAAAAAGGCTGTTTGCTTTTTAACAGACAGCCTTTTTTATTTCTATTACTAGCATATTATTTTTGAGTCGTTTTTGCGTCCAATACTTTGCCAAAGTTGGAAACTTTGGTAAAGTTGATATCCATTTTGTGTCGCAGTACGTATAAATCACATTTCTTTAGCTACTAAATCCCGCCTTACATACCTCGTAGATTTGTGAAATCTGTGCAATCTGTGGGATTTTTTTAATTATCTGATGTTTTATTATACCGAGCTCACCGTAAAAAGAAAGTAGTAACATTGCTTTTTATCTGTTAAAAACACTATTTTAACACTTTTTCTTCAATAAAGTTATAAGGGCTTTTTACCTATTGATATCCAATATTCTAACACCTTTCCTTCGTCTTAGGTTCGTCTTAGGTTCACCTTAGCTTCGCTCTACCTTCGGTTAAACTTCAATTAAAAGATAACAAAGGTTTTTTCTAATATTTTACTGATAAATAATGTTTTAATGTTTTTGATACCACAAAAGACTATCAAGTGTTCTACTTTCTAAACTTTAAAAAAATTGCAGGGTTTTAAAAGAGATTAACATTTTTTCAGCATTGACCTTGCCTCTTTTAATTCGAGTCAAACTCACGTAATAGAAAATAAAAAAGGCTATCCTAATTAGGATAGCCTTTTTCCTTAATTTTTATTTGTAAGTTCTTATTTTGTAGGGTATTTGATTACTCTACGATATTAGCGATACTTACACGGTTCCAATCTGGTTCACTGAACATATCACCGATACCATTACCTTCAGCTTGGATTCTATCAGCTGAGATTTTGTAACGTTTAACTAAAAGGTTTTTAACAGCTTCAGCACGAGCAGTAGCTAATTGTTTGTTCTTTTCTAAGTTTCCTTCTGGTGAAGCATAACCTTTGATACTAACTTTAGCATTACTATATTTGTTAAGGTAAGAAGCGATACGCTCTACGTTAGGCAATTGAGATGCATCGATAGTGCTTTTAGCTACGCGGAAAGTAACTACTGATTCCAAAGTTTTCTTGTTTTTAGTAACTACTTTTTCTACTACTTCTGGTTTCTTGTTGCGAGCTGCTTCTAAGTCATCTTGCAATTTATTAACTTGTCTTTGGCAGTCAGATAATTCCTTGTTTTTGCTGTTCAACTCATCACGAAGTCTACTCAATTCTGCGCTATTGTCAGGATTTTGAGTAGCTGTAGTGAAGTGGTGAGCACCATTGCTTCCTTTGAAACGGTAAACTACACCAGCAGTTACTTGAGTGAAAGAGTTTTTGAGGTTCAACTCATTACTAGAAACAGATTCAGCACGGTTTTCTACACCATCAACCCCATAAACAAGAGCAGGGCTAATTTTGATACCCCAAGCTTTACTTTGTCCTAAGTTGAATAGCAAGTTAGAACCAAACTCAGCAGTCATAGTGTTTAATACATTAGGAGCTTTTCTATTGTCAGCACCTTGTGGATATATGTGTGCCCAACCTAAACCAGCGAAACCTTCTACTTCGAAAAAACGAGGTGTTCCTTTGTAACCAGCGATAAGGTTGCTCAAGTTTACAGTACCTACCAAACTTACGTTTGACATATCTACAAAGTTTCCAAACTCTGGAGCATCGTCAAATTGTACTGGACGTACATACGCCATACCTTCAACGCCTAAACGGAAAGCTGGAGAGATTTGTTTGCCAATCTCAGCTCCAAAAGTGGCACGGGTGTTTTTGATAAAAGCTTCACGGGTAGTCCAAGAGAATCCACCACCTTTAACACCTACTTGCCAGTTGTCAAAAAATTTGCTCTTACTTAGCATATCTTGTGCATTAGCACTTGTTATCACTGCAACGACAGTTGCAATACTTAATAAGGTTTTTTTCATATAAAAAAATGTTTATTACTTGTGTTTTAAAATTCGGGGCAAATATACGACTTTTTTTATTTGTACAATCATTTTTAGTAATAAAATATGTGCTTTTTGCATTTTTATCCTGTTTTTTAACGTTTTGTTTACAAACCGTTTGCATTTCTTTCACATTTCAGAGAGTTAATATAGTTTTTGGGTATAAAAAATCAGGGAGAGTTCCATTGTAAACTCTCCCTGATTTTCGTGTTAATAAAATATGATAATAATGCTATGAATTTACGATTACATCATTCCTGGCATTCCACCACCCATTGGAGGCATTGCAGCTGCTTTATCGTCTTTGATGTCTACCAAAGCACATTCGGTAGTGAGAATCATACCAGCTACTGAGGCAGCATTTTCAAGGGCTACACGGGTTACCTTTTTAGGGTCGATGATACCTGCTTTAAACATATCGGTATAAGTACCTGTTTTGGCATTGTATCCGTAAGCATCTCTTGAAGCCTCGAGTACACGAGCTACGATTACAGAACCTTCAACACCTGCGTTTTCTACGATAGTGCGCAAAGGAGCTTCCAATGCTTTGAGGATAATTTTAATACCTGTTTCTTCGTCAGCATTGAGAGGTTTTAGTTTTCCTAAAACATTTTTAGCACGAATAAGCGCTATACCACCTCCTGCTACGATACCTTCTTCAACAGCTGCACGAGTAGCGTGAAGGGCATCATCTACACGGTCTTTTTTCTCTTTCATTTCCACTTCCGAAGCAGCACCTATGTAAAGCACGGCTACCCCACCAGAGAGTTTAGCTAAACGCTCTTGTAGTTTTTCACGGTCATAATCAGAAGAGGTGTTTTCGATTTGTGCTTTGATTTGTGCTACACGCGCTTTGATATCATCAGATTTTCCAGCACCATTTACAATAGTGGTGTTATCTTTGTCGATACTTACTCTTTCGGCAGTACCAAGCATATCGATAGTAGCGTTTTCAAGGGTAAAGCCTCTTTCTTCGGCAATTACAGTACCACCGGTTAGGATAGCGATATCTTCGAGCATTGCTTTACGACGGTCACCAAAACCAGGAGCTTTTACAGCAGCGATGCGAAGGGTACCGCGCAACTTGTTTACTACTAAGGTAGCTAATGCTTCACCATCGATATCTTCAGCGATAATCAAGAGGGGTTTGCCAGATTGAGCTACAGGCTCTAATACAGGAAGCAAGTCCTTCATAGTAGAGATTTTCTTGTCGTACAACAAGATATAAGGGTGGTCGAGTTCTGCAACCATCTTTTCAGAATCGGTTACGAAGTAAGGAGAGAGGTAACCGCGATCGAACTGCATACCTTCTACTACATCTACGTAAGTATCTGTACCTTTTGCTTCTTCTACGGTGATAACCCCTTCTTTACCTACTTTCTCGAATGCTTGAGCGATAAGTTCGCCAATAGTATCGTCGTTGTTAGCAGAGATAGAGGCTACTTGTTTTATTTTTTCAGAAGAAGAGCCTACTTCTTTAGCTTGTTTAGCCAAGTGTTCTACGATTTTTGCTACGGCTTTATCAATACCGCGTTTTAAATCCATTGGGTTAGCACCAGAAGCTACGTTTTTAAGACCTTCTTTTACGATAGCTTGTGCTAATACAGTAGCGGTAGTAGTACCGTCGCCTGCGAGGTCATTGGTTTTAGAAGCTACTTCTTTTACCATTTGAGCGCCCATATTTTCGAGAGCGTCTTCTAGTTCTATTTCCTTAGCAACGGTTACCCCGTCTTTGGTTACTTGTGGTGAACCAAATGATTTGCTAATAATCACATTACGACCACGAGGGCCTAATGTTACTTTTACTGCATTTGCTAATGCATCAACGCCACGTTTTAAACCTTCGCGAGCGTCTATATCAAATTTAATATCTTTTGCCATTTCTTTAGTTTTTAGTTTTTATGTTTAGATAACTGCTAATACGTCGTTTTCACGCATAATAAGGTAGTCTTTACCTTCTAATTTTAGTTCAGTACCGGCATATTTGCCATAGAGTACTGTATCGCCTATTTTTAGGGTTACAGGGTTATCTTTAGTACCTGCTCCAACGGCTACAACCGTACCTTTTTGAGGTTTTTCTTTTGCAGTATCAGGAATGATAATACCTGATGCGGTAGTAGTTTCGGCCACTGCGGGCTCAATCACTACTCTATCAGCTAAAGGTTTAATATTCAATTTTGCCATTATTGTTTAGTTTTTAGTTATTTTTTTGTTTAGAAAATAGGAATTAGGTGTTAGGGAATTACATCGCCCGCGCCCCCTTCGAAAGGGGGGATGTGGGGATGTTATCTAACCTTTTCATTCAAGTATTTTAATTCCTTTTATAAAAAATCGAAGAGGATATTTCAGAAAGTATGCCAATCTGTAAAAACTGACTTTTTGTCAGTTTAGTTACCTGTATTAGAAGATGTGGCAGGAGTAGCAGGCATTTGAGTAGCATTGTTGGCAGGTGCTTGTTGGTTAAGAGGGTTTTCTACAGGGGCAGTAGGGGTATTGCCATCGAGCAGTTTAGAATCGGCATTTACACCGGTATTGCCTTGTAGTAAGGTGTTGGCGATAAGGATAAGCACTCCTAAAGCAGTAGCAAACGTCCAAGTACTGCGTTCGAGGAAGTCGCCTGTTTTTTTCACACCACCTACTACTTGTGTATTGCCACCGAAAGTAGAAGAGAGTCCGCCTCCTTTAGGGTTTTGTACCATAATTACTAAAGCGAGTAGCAAACATACTACCACGATAAGCACTAAAAAGATGTTGAATGTAGTCATTTCTCTATAAATTAAAATAAATTATTTTGTTGTAGTTTTTTGATATTTTCTATTTGGGCTGCAAAGTAAACACTTTTTTCTGGATTTTTCAAAATTAATATTTCATACGCTTGTATAGCTTGTTTAAATTTGCGCTGATTTACATATACTTGTGCCAATGTTTCGGTCATTAATTGTTTAGGGTCTGAGTTTACATCATCGGCTAAATTTATGTTAGATACATAGTCTTTAGAGGCTTCAATCTTAGGATTGTTTTCCAAAAACTTATCAATGAGTTTGAACTTCTCGGCTACCTTGTCGTCTTTATAAGATACTTCGGTATGGTCATCGGAGATGTTTTCTAACCATTGAGAGATATTGTCGGTATCAGTTTTAGGCTTTTCCTCTGTTTTTGGTTCAAAAGCATCGGCTAACTCTTGGTGATTTACCAAATCTTCGGGGAAAATAGGTTCTTCGAAAATAGATTCGGGTACATTAGGGCGATACAAGCGCGGTTCGTGGTCGATGTAACTTACCTTAGGAGGTGTATTCTCAATTTCTTCGGCTTCCTTGCGTTCTCTCGCTTTGCGAATACGTTCAAAATCACGGCGCAGGGCTGAGAAATCAGGGATAATACTTTTAGAATTGATAAAGTCGAACAATACTGAGCGGTCGGTTACGTGTACCGCAGCGAGTTTTAAGGCTTTGTTGTACTTGTAGTTTTCTTCGGAATGCAATATTTTGAGTTGTAACACCCTTGCTGCTTGGAAATAAGGATATTCCTTCACTATCTCGTCGAGTTCATATACTTGATCATCGTTAATAGTGTAGGGATGCCTAATAATCTCTATGAATTGTTTTACTGTCAATCTTACCTTTTATCTTTACCTAATTGCTACCAATCTGCTAATGAGGCGTTGAAAATATCTTGGGTGATACGCTCGAATATCTGTGGGATAGCTTCGCCTTTTACCGAGTTGAATTGCGTAGCAGCAGGATAATCATAGTAAAAAGAAAAGCGTTTTTCAAAGTCTTTTTTATCTTCTTTATGATTAGTAAAGCGCACATTTACGCCTATGGTTACACGGTTTTGGGCAGCGGTTTGTCCTGCGGTAGCCGTCATAGGGGTAATGTTAAACTCTACGATTTCGCCTTCGTACACGAGGTCGCCATTGCGGTCGGTAAGGCTGAGGTTGGTTTGGTTGTTAATCAAATCTTGTAGGGCGATGGTAAAATCGCGGTCGAGGCCAGGTTCTACCAAGGGAGCATCGTTGCGAAAGAAGTTTACTTGAAAAGTCTTTGCATCGCCTGTACTTCCTCCTGTAAAGTTGTAGATACCACAACTTATAGCAGTGAAAGCCAAGAGTATATATAAGATATATTTCATTTTACCAATCAATTAGCGGGCAAAGATACGAAAATAATTACGAATGACAAATTACGAATGACGAAATTGCGCTAAAAAATATATTGCTATCAGTTATTACTATCATTTTTCAGCATATTTATTCTTCATAGTCTTGAAATATCGTTTGACAAAACCTTTTTTCACATCTTGTGATAGTTCCATTATAAAATCGCGATGTGCAATAGGAATACCGTCTTCATCTTCTTCTAATATTTCCATAGAGGAAGCTGATGTTTCTTTCTTGCTCTTAGGCACTTCTACTTTTACAAATGGCAAAGACTTTACATATTCCAAAAAAGCTAAAGCCATTTCACTGCTATTGTCTACTTTGAGAATGGTTGTATTCATAGTTTTTACTGTTAAATTTACAAGCGTTTGAGGGCTTGCTTGATGATTTCTTCTACTGAAAGCTCTTCGTTGCTTGATTTGATAATGATATCGACTACTTTTTCGGCTTGTTTGCGCATAAAGCCTAATACTTCTAAGGCGGCAAGCGCTTCTTCTTTGTGGGTGCTTACAGCGTTCATTGGCACCTCTTCAAAGTCTTGGAGCTTGAGCATCTTGTCTTTGAGGTCGAGTACTACGCGTTGGGCTGTTTTAGCACCTATACCTTTTACTGCTTGAATGGTAGCAACCTCGCCATTGATAATAGCATTGCGCACTTGTGCAGCGGTGAGCGATGAGAGCATCGTACGGGCAGTACTAGCACCTACTCCCGATACTGAAAGAAGTAAAACAAACACTTCGCGTTCGGCTTTGGTGAGGAAGCCATAGAGCGTATGGGCGTCTTCTTTTATTTGCAAATAGGTGTATAGTTTAATGGCTTCACCTTCGGGTAGCGCTGAATAAGTATTTAAGCTGATATTTACAAAATAGCCCACCCCGTGGCAGTCGATTACTACGTGAGTAGGGTTCTTTTCTACGAGTTTTCCTTGTAATTGTGTAATCATTAGTTCAATTTGAAGATTGAGTAGTGCAAAGGTACAAATAATTAGAGAATTAGCAAATTAGAAAATGAGAGAATTAGAAAATTAGTAAATGGAGTGCTAGTTACAAGCTTGAAATAGAAGAGATTAACTTTGTCAAAGGTGCGAGCCGCACAGGCAGTCGTAGCACGACGGGCAATTAACTTTGGCAAAGTATGTGATTGTTCATTCTCAATTATCAATTGTGAATTGAGAAAGTAGTTCTTCCGAGCGTTTGCGTCCTGCTAAATAATGGGGATCAAGCTCTATCGCTTTTTGCAGATAAGCGATAGCTTGTGCGCGGTATTTTCGCTGAGGGTGTTGCTTTGCCCACGCCCAATACACAAAACTCATTATCTTCCACGAAGCATACTCTGGATTTTGAGCCTCCTTTCGGATGATATTTTCAAAGTCGATTTTGGCTAAAGCACGCTTGCTGAAATAAAACCAAGGTAGGTTCTCGGCTACGCTACCGCGCATAAATTCAGGAAGATAGTGTACCGCTCCGTACTTTTTAGTAGCCGTTTCAAAGAGCTTAAAACTTTTGCCGATAAGTGAGAGCTTAAAAGTTTCGCCGGCTACCAAAGCCATTGCCGAAGCCTCGTAAGAAAGGATAAAAGGTTGTAACGCCTCAGGTGTTTCGGGGTTTGCTTCGCATTCTGATAAAATCATGAGACTCTTTTGTGCGTAGCCTTTGTACTGCTTGCTAAAAAAGCCTAAATTTAAGGCTACTTCGTGATAAATAATTCCTAAGCGCACTTTGTTCAGCAAGGAAGGGTTTGCCTTGTAATCAGCTTCTACTTCAGGAAGTTTGGCTTGCAAAAGGTCGTTGTCGATGAATTCCATTACATCGTCTAAGGCGATTTGATAATCGTTGAGTGTTTTCATTACGTGTTCTTTTTTTAATTTGGGGCAAAGGTACGGCGCAATGAGCTTCTCACTCGTTGACTTAAGTTAAGATTTTTTAGTGTGCATACGTTTTTGTAATCGGCTTAAACTTTCGGGACTGATACCCAGTAGATTGGCAATGTACTTCTGCGGTACTCGCTGAAAGAGTTCAGGGCGTGAGAGCAACAGATGTTGAAAGCGCTCTTGGGGTTTATCGGCAGCAAGGTACATAGCGGTATCGGTGGCGCGCTGTAAGATTTGTTCCGCCATCAACCTGCCGAAAGTCTCAAAGTTGTGATGCAGGGCGTAAAGGGCAAAGAGCTGTTCTTTACTGATACTATAAACGGTGGTCTCGTCTAAGGCTTGCAACGACAGATTGGAAGGGGTACCGTTATTAAAACTCATAAAGGAGGTCGTCCATTGATTTTCAAGCGAAATATCACAGGTCTTTTCGGTGCCGTCGTCTTTGGTGTGAAAGTGACGCACACAGCCTTTGACGATAAAAAAGAGATATTTACAAGGCTGAGGGGCTTCTAAGAGCATTGCTTTTTTAGCAAAGATGCGCTCTTCAAAAAAGCTGTCTACCGCGCTGAGTTCTTCGTCGGTAAAAGGAAGGGCTTGCTGAAAATGTTTTTTTAAAGAATCGTACATTGACAAGGCTTATTACTTTAATACTGATGTTAAATTAACTATTAGGAGCGACAAAAGTAGGAGAAAATTAGCAAATTAGCAAATTAGCGAGTGAGGGACAGAATCTTCGGAAAGAAACGGAGAAGTTCGGAAGATGGGAGGTAGGATTTTTGATGAAAAAAGAGTGTAAGAAGGGTGGGGGTAGCTTATAGAGAGCTTATAGGAAGCTTATACGAATC
>ERZ773010.893-NODE-893-length-19684-cov-35.472719_pt1 | contig 19684 bp, 19 predicted proteins | sample MGYA00580842_ERZ773010 | MGnify/ENA primary metagenome ERZ773010 (study PRJEB29015, sample SAMEA2737982) | human oral metagenome | biome: human oral; feature: human-associated habitat; material: dental | place: China | collected 2107 ...
GAGTGTAAAAGAATATGAGGATCCCTTTAGGGATAGTGGTAAGTAATGCAAACACCTCTTTGAGAGGTTTGTGACGAGTCAAGAGCAATGAGGCTTGAACAAAGTGAAAGCCAGCGTCTTTAGGCGCTGGCTGGTGATGTGGGCTTATAGCCCTGGGACAAACCACCCGTTAGACGGGTGGTTATGATTGAGAATATTCAAATAGATGAAACTCCAAATCTCACTCCAATGACTAGCTGTATTCCAAAAAATATGGAAAGTCAAAGGGTAGTAAATGGACTTGGTGTAGCGAAAAATAAAACCTATCACAGCACCAGCCATTGCATAAAAGAAAAAATCAATCCAAGACCAAGGAAAGCCTATAATGTGAAAAATACCAAAGGCTGCTGCCGAAACAAGAACATCCAAGAAATATTGGGAATTCCTGAAATAACTGGTCATAATAGCTCCACGAAAAACCAACTCCTCACGAACAGGGCTCAAAATAGACATCACGAACAAGTGACTGCCCCATACAAATGTGCTAGGATGCGCATATCTAATATCATCTAAGCCTTGTTGATTTGTCGTAACGTAATTAGGAAACCATTGCCAATACTGCTCGTTAAAATACTGAAGGAAATAATAAAGTCCCACTGTTACTAGAATATAAGACAGTTTTATTTTAGAAAATTTAAAGATAGATTTATCACCCCAGCGCCAAATAGCAAAAATTGAACAGACAATCGTAATTAGCAAAGCAGACAAATAAATCGTCATTTCCAAATCGCTGTAGACTTTTACTTTCCTACCGTTTAAAAAAACTTCAACCCACACGGTTGTTAACATTTTTACTAGAAAAAGTAAAATAATTGGATAGATATATTGGATGATTTTTCTTTTCATATGCAAAATAAAATAACAGATTTTTCAGAAAATTAAAACACAAGTCCTCAAAATGTACATTTTTGTCCGTGAACTGGTAAAATCAGGCTAATTTCCAGTCAAAATCTGCTTTTCGACCAGGTTTTCGATTTGGTACTGGAGTTCCTTGGCTTCTTCGCTATTGGCAAGATAATGCGCCAAGAGCCGCTCTAGCTCACTTCTGAAATCGCTGTGCTGACTGGCTGTCAGGCGATACTTGATAAAGCGGTTGAGCTTGACCACGTCTTCATAGTCAAAAATAGGATTGACCTGCACCAGCGGAAATCTACTGCTAAGCCCGTCGCTGGTCACAATCAGCAAATCCACTTCCAACAGGTCTTCCACGCTCTTAAATTGCTCACTGGTAAAGACCGCGCGGATATAGTCATGCGGAAAATAATACTGGCACTGCTTGAGCAAGAGGCGCTGGACTGCCACCCCCTCATCGCAGACAATATAAATCTGCTTGACCTCCTTGGGCCTCGTCGCCTGCGGCTTCAAAGCACCACCTAGGTGCATAGCCAAGTAGGCAATCTCGTCTCGCGTCAGCGAAATGAGCCAGGCCTCCTCCAAAATCCCCACGCTCTGCTCGGTATAGTGATAAAGCTCAGGATACTTTTGCAGAATGTGCCGCGTCAGCGGATTTTTGGACAAAATGCCGTAAGTCTTGCGGAACAAAAGCGCCTTACAGTGGGTCATGAGATTGCGAATCAGGTCGTCACGATTTTCCAGCTCATAGGGAGAATGCGCTTCAAAATCCCAGATGAAATTGTCAATGGCCAGCTGCAAATCCGCGAAATCTTCACTAGTTGCATGTAAATCCTGGTCTTTTCGATAAGAAAGCAACAAAACCGCAATCCAAGACAGCTCAATCTCATCCAAATGCAAGCCCAATTTTTCGTCCAGCAAAGTCTGAAGCTTCTTAGCCGTGCTGTATTCCACGCGCTTACGAATAAGAGAAAACTCGCGGTACAAATCGTCCCTCTCCTGCTCGCTCAAGGTCATATTACGGTAGGACAGCAGCAGATAAGGCAGAACCTTGAGCATAAACTCGATTTCATAGCGATTGATTTTCTTGCCCAAGTCCTGCTCGATAAAATGCACCTGCTGGTTGAGAAAAATTTGTAATTCCTCGGACAGCAGCACATCTTCCTGCACAAACTGCTTGATTTTACTTCCCAAAATCCGCATAAAACCGCTATTGCCCTCAGAAAAAATCGTGGTCAACAGAGCGTGAACGTACTGGACTTTATTGAGCGGGTGGCATTTGAGAACATAGCCCTGCGACTTGGTTGTAATGAGACTAACCTGATACTGCTCGACCGTCAGCTGGCTACGAATGGTGTTGAGGTCGTTGAGCACTGTATTACGCGACACCTCGGTCAAATCCATGAGCTTTTCAATCGTCACGCGCTCTTTCAAGACGCAGATAAAGAGAATCATCAGCTGCATGCGCTCTTCCATACTCATGACATAGCTGTGAGCATCCACGCTTTCAAGCAAGGCTTCACAAGCCTCTCGTTGTTCCGCTGTCAAAACCAGTCCGACCCGCGGCTGGCTGACAATCTTGTCCACTCCTTGAGGCAAAGTGTCGTTTATTTTTTCTAAATGATAATAAATTTTGCGGCGCGATTGCCCTGTGGCACGAGAAATCGCCATAATTGTTTCAGGCTCTGTCAACTGCAAAAGATAGTTGAGCAAGACAGAGCTGCTTTTATCTAAATAAATCATTTGCTTTTCTTTCCTTTAAACTTCCTTTCTAGTATATCACAACCGCTTACAAAATTGAAAGATGAAGGATTTTTCAGCTACTTGGAAAGTCTTGTTTCCCACTCCCTTGCATGTTATAATAAAAGAAAAAAGGAGCTCTCCATGAATCTTGAAGAACAACAGTAGCATATTCTTTCGGGTGCCATGTACAATGACTTGACTCCCGAGTTGGTCGAAGCACGCGAAAAAACGGTCTTTCTGACCAACCGCTACAATGCCAGTTTTGGACAGCCTGCTAGCGAGCTGCAGGCTATTTTAAAAGAAGTGCTTAAATCCGTCGGAAAAAATGCCCATTTTGAGCCGACTTTTCGTTGTGAGTTCGGCTACAATATCAGCATCGGGGACAATTTTTATGCAAATTTTGACTGTGTTATGCTGGACGGCGGCGGTATTGAGATTGGTGACAATGTCCTTTTTGGACCGCGCGTCGGACTCTACACGTCCAATCATGCTCTGGATGCTTGGGAGCGTAGTCAGGGGGCTTGCTATGCCAAGCCGATTAAGATTGGCGACAATGTCTAGCTAGGTGCTGGCGTTCATGTCAATCAAGGTATGACGATTGGAGACAATAGTGTCATTGGCTCAGGGATCGTCGTGACCAAGGACATCCCAGCTAATGTTGTGGCGGCTGGCGTTCCTTGCCGCGTCATTCGACCAATCACTGACCAAGACAAAAGCAATTATCAACCATAAAACTGAGGTAGGTGAACCTACCTCAGTTTTATTTTTCCAGCAGCCGCGCGATGTCTGCTTCTAAGTTTTCCAAGGAAGTCGGATATTCTAGGGCAAGATAGCGCACATGGCTAAAGCGCTTCATGAGGCTAGGAGCATCTAACTCACCCTCAAATAAACTAGCAATCTCCACTTGACCATTTACATGACGGTAATTTTTGCAGTGGAGGTAATCGGTAACTTCTGCCAAGCTAGCAAAAGCCTGCTCTATATCTTCTCCCAGCCAAGCCCAGTTGCCAAGGTCAAAGACGAAAGCAATAGGCAGGTCTGCTGCGCTGACCTTGTTCATCATCAAACGGCAATTCTTGATACTGGCATAAAGAGAGTCTTGGTTATTTTCCAGCTTAAGTCCGACAGATGATTGAAAACTAGGCGCCAACTCTGCCAAAGAAGCCACCGAAATCTGACCGGCATCGCCCGTGTTTAATTTGACAAAGGGAGCGCCCAAGAGCTCCGCTTCCTGCCGCAAAGTCTTAAGTTTCGGATTGACCCTATCTCCTATGACAAAATCCTCATTGACACTGTAAAAGAGCGACAGCCCTAGCTGGTCGGCTTTTTTTCTGATGTTTTTTAACTCTACATCAATATCCCCTAAAAACTCTCGCCGAATTTCAACCCTTGAAAGTCCTAGCTCTTTGACGCTTTCTAGCAAATCTTCTTGCTTGACTCCCCTGTCTAATTCTTCCTTAAAAGCAATCGTGTTGATAATCAATTCTTCTCGCTTTATTTTCATCCTAACCCTCTATTCTAATGTCGTCCGTAGCTGACAAAGCTCTGCCCAAGCAGGCTCCATGGCTGCAAGCAAACTTTGGTAAACGCGATATTTCCTTTGGTAAAGCTCATGTTCCTTAGCCTGAGGCTCAAAGCGCTCCTTGACCCGAACCATTTTTTCGACAGCTTCTTCTAGGCTCAAATCATCCACCGCTTGCAAGCAAGCAATGGCGCCGCCCAGACCCCCCAATTCTGGCGCTTCAACCGTCTCTACTGGGATATTTAAAATATCAGCGAACATCTGCATCCAAGCTGGCGAATTTGTCGCACCGCCTGACAAGCGCAAAGCGCGCGGTCTTTGCTCAACCGTCGCTAGCAAATCATCGATATGCTGCTTGTGCGCATAGACAATCCCCTCATAAACCGCCCGAATCATCTCTGACTTGCTGGACTGGGTTGTCAGACCAAAGAAACAAGCCTCAGCAGCTCTGCCGATATTGTTGCCATAAAGAAAAGGGAAAAAGAGAATCTTGCTGTAAGAAGCGTCCGTCTCCTGCAAAAACACTTCCAGTACATCGTAAATAGAGGAATTTGAAGCCTTGAGATGTTGGATTTCCTCCATCATCAGCATTTTTATCATAGTATCCAAATTGCCCGCCGAAGTTGGGCTGCCTGCCTCTATCAAAAAATCGCGATTGGGAAAATAAGAGTGCATCAAGCCGCTATCTTGGCTGACTGCCGTCTTGCTGGGATAAGTATTGATATTCCAAGTGCCTGAAATCACGCTAAAAGTGCTGGCGTCTAAGACGCCAGAGCCGATTGCGCAAGCATCAATATCAAAGAGCCCACCAACCACAGGCGTTCCTGCAAGAAGTCCCGTTGCTGCGGCAGCTTCTTGGGTCAAGCCACCAACAAGCTCTGCATAGTCCACTTGGGGCGCCAAAAGCTCGTACATTTCTTCAATACCAAAGAAAGCCGTAATTCTTTTGTCGTAAGTGCCCGTCTGGAAGTTAATCCAGTGATTGCCCGAAGCATCTCCTATCTCTTGCTGAATACGCCCAGTCAGCTTGAAGCGGACATAGTCCTTGGCCGACAGAATTGCCCCAATATTCTGGTAAATCTCTGGTTCATACTCTTTGAACCAGCGAAGCAAAACGGGATTTTGCACGGCAGCAACATGCTGGTGCGTCAAGTCCCAGATTTCGTCTAGCCGCTCCTCAAATTCTTGAGCCAGCTCGACCGCTCGCTCATCTGTAGACAAGATACCGCGCGTAAATTCCTGACCGTTTTTGTCCAGCAGATAGAGGCCTTTCCCATGACCAATACAGGCAAGAGCGCTGATGTCTTCTGCCTTAAGCTGGGCATTTTTGACAGCTTGCCTCATAGCCTGACGAATCCCCTGCCAGGTCTCTTTCAAATCCACTTCGCGATAGCCTGCTTTTTCCTCAATCTTCTTGGTACTAAAAGCAGACTGCCCTAATTGTCGCCCTTCTTCATCAAATACGATTGCCTTGGTATTGGTGCCCCCATAATCGATACTTAAAAAATATTTCATTTTTCTCCTCCGATTTCAAGTATAAAAGAAGCTGAGATTGCCTCACAGCTTCTTTATGAACAAGCACATGCGGCTTTAGTACAAGCCTAATTCCTTAGTCGCTGCATCAACCGCTTCACGGTTTGCTTGAACAGCCGACGGCTTAAAGTAAACGCGCTCTGCATTATTGTAGAGGACATCTTCTAGCTCTTCTGGCGTGAAAATATCCACGTGCTCCAGCCAAGTTGCCAACTCTTCATAAGTGTTAAAAGTAGCTGACCAAGGCGAATCTGTGCCCCAGATGATGCGCTTCGCTCCCAGCACTTCCTTAGCAATCCGAACATTCTTTTCAGATTTAGGGAATGGGAAAGTATCTGGACGGTCAATATCTTGGATAGCAGAAATATCTGTGTAGATGTTTGGTAAATCTTTCCACATGCTGAGTTCCGCCCGCAGACGATTTGGTGTATCTGCATGCGGGAATGACAAATGGCAGACAACAAAGTCAAGGCTTGGGTGCAAACGAGCAAGATTGGCAATAGCATCCGGCTGGTGGCTAATTTGGTCAAAGTTGCCATAGTCCACAGTGATAACGAAGCCTGGATAATCCAGCAAGTAGCTCAAAATCAAGCTGACATGCGGGTCGCTGTCCAAGCGGAAAGGCGTCTTTTGTCCACGATAGCCGTGGATACCACCACCTTGGCTGATTTCAAATTTGAGTGCTCTAAAGCCCAGCTCTTCTACATGACGGCGAACAATCTGCATGGCATTTTCAGCAAATGGATCCACCGAAAATGCGCCTGTAAAGCGGTCTGGGTAGCGCTTAATCGCCAGATGAGTATAGTAGTTTTGATAGCCATTCAAGTGTCCTTGCAAAATCACCGCTTTCTCAATATCATTGGCATCCATGTACTTCAAGAAAGCCTCTGCTGTAAAGTCCTTGTCGCCATAGCCGTCTGGAATGAGCTTAATCAATTCGCCGTCGTCCCAAATGGCATAGCCATTGCCCAGAGCATTCAGTCTGCCCTTGCCGTTAAAACCAGCAATGGTATTTAAAATATGTGCATGTCCGTCAATTTTCTTCATGATACAGTCCTCCAAATTCAAATCTGTCATTCATTAGTCTTCGCTAATCATAATCTTTTCTTTACTTCCTTCAAAGCCACTATTTTTATCTGCCATTTTCCGCAAATAAGCGTAGATAGACTCGCGTTTTGTCCGTAGGAAGAAAAGAGACACTAGGTAAACAGCAATCGTCACGCCAATCCAAAGCGGATTGCCCGAAATCCAAGCAAAGAAGACGAGAGCCGTCAAAGGGTGAGCCAAAAGATTGAAACTCATAATCAAGACCACTCCTGCTGGCAAGACCGCTCCATATTGCTGCACAGCTTCCGTATAAATTGGACCGAGGGCGCTGGCCGCATAAAGTCCCAGTGAAAACCAAACGATTCCGTTTAGGATCGCCTTGAGGATATTTCCTTTTGATACGGCAATCATGGCTTCAATCATAAAGGGAATAGCAATCAAGTCAACGACTGGAAGCGCGCGGTTGCCCGGCAAAATCAAGGAAATCAAGACCATGATTGGCACCAGAATGAGCCCCGCAATGATAGTGGCAGGTTCACCAAAACCAACTCCGTCATCCACTGCGATAAACCAGCGTTTCTTGTCTGCCAGTCCGTCTTCTTCTTCGCTTTCTTTTTTCTTGTTCTTTTCGACCGCTTCAGCCAGAGGTCCGAAAGCGCTTGCAAAGACGCCTGTAATCAAGGGGAAAATGGTCATAACGGCTGCAAGTGACATGGCAAAACCTAGAATGCCACCCCAGACTTCCAAACTCGCCAGATTTTTCAAGCTACCGAGAATCCCGATAATCATCCCCAGCAAGAAACCGAGAGTCATGGGTTCTCCGAAAATTCCCAGCTTGGTTTTCAGCGATTCTGGATTGAGTTTGACCTTGTTAATACCGATAAGGTTCCACAGCGGATCCAATACTAAGGCTGGAATCAAGGTTTCGATATTGTGAATAGAGTTGATTGTTGCATTTTTGACTCCGTAGTATTCTGACCAGCGCTCTGCTACCACTTCTGACATAATCAGTGAGTAAAGAAGGACAAAGACCATGAAAGCAAAGGAGAGGATAAAGTTTCCTGTTGCCGCATAAGCCATGGTTCCCCAAATCATGTAACCGAAGTTATTCCAGAGATTGGACGGTACAAAGACCCGCGTAATCCCAAAAAGGAAAAGAAGCAACTCAATCAGCAGACCAAAAACGAAGAAGGACAGACCGATTGAAGAAGAGAAGGCAGTCAGAGAACCCGTTTGCCAACCGATGTCAACGATAGGCAAATTGAGCCCTGCCGTGTCAACCATTTGCTGGATGTACTTGGTTACCAGCGGTGTAAAAGCAGAGATGACCCAGCCAAATCCTGTCAAACCAACCCCCGCGCGCAGGGCACTGAAAAAAGCGCGCTTGGGACTGACTTTCAAGAACAGACTAACAATAAAAATCATTACTGGCACAACGATTGTTGCACCAAAAACATCGAAAAATTTTTGTAAGGCTTCTAGCATAGTTTTACCCTTTTTCCTTTATTTTATTTGTTTACGACATTGACAGGGTTCCCTTCGAAGAAGGAAAGAATATTCGCTGCGGCTTCTGCTGCCAAGGTACGGCGACCTTCAATCGTTCCCGTTCCTGCATGCGGCGCCATGATAACATTGTCCAAAGCGCGAAGCTCTTCAGAAACTTCTGGCTCAAACTCAAAGACATCCAAACCAGCTCCCGCTATCTCTCCAGTTTTAAGCGCTTCAATCAAGTCTTCTTCAGACACAATCGGACCACGCGCTGCATTGATTAGATAGCTTCTGTTCTTCATTTTCTTGAACACTTCTTTGTTAAATTTGTGGTGAGTGGACGGTAGAGACGGAGCATGAATGGTAATGACATCAGCCTTCTCAACCAAATCATCAAATTCCACATAGCTAACGCCCAATTCTTTTTCCCTCTCCTCTGGCAATCGATAGAGGTCGTGATAGAGCACTTTCATCCCAAAAGCCTTGGCGAAGCCAGCCACAGTTGAACCAATACGCCCCATACCGTAGATACCAAGCGTTGCGCCCTCAAGTGTCAGCCCTTGATAGCGTCTTTCGCTCGGGTCAATCCAGTTTCCTGTACGGACAATCTTGTCATAGAAGGCTAAACGTTTGGTAGCGGCTAAGAGAAGGGCAAAAGTCATTTCAGCTGTCGGTACCCGAACGGCTTGCGGCGAATTGGAGACCACAATCCCTTTTTGTTTGGCGTATTCGATGTCCACATGGTCAAAACCAACCGCATTAAGAGAGATGATTTGCAAGTTTTTCCCCGCATCGATCATTTCCTTGTCCCCTTTTTGCCCCATTAAGAGCCAAGCGTCGTACTCAGGCAAGTGTTCCAGCACATAGTCGCGTGAAAACGGCTCCCCGTCTGAGTAGGTCACATCGTACTTTTCCATTAGCTTGACCAAGCCTTCCTTAGGCACAATTCCCGTCACAAGAACTTTCTTCTTAGGCATTCTTTTCCTCCTTTTGTAGTTCGTAAAGAGCAACTGTATTTTTCCCATTATTCGCCGAAAAGATATAGGATTTTCCAGCTTTTTCAAAAGCCAAACAGTTGCTAGAAGCAACTTCTGGAGCAATCATGTGTTCCAGAAAACGTCCATTTTCATAGGTAAAAGCAAGCAAGTGCTTCTTCCCTGAGCGCCAGCCAAAGACAAAGGTTGGCTGACCGAGTAAAGTCCCCGACCAGATAGCGTGCCCAAAAGGCGTCGCTTCTGGATAGGCAAATAATTCCTCCTTAAAATCTTCTGACAAAATTCGCAAGCTATCGCCATGGAAAGCCTGGATAATCATATTTTCCAGACGACCGTCACCGTCCATGTCCAACTGCACAATATCGCTCGTTTCTTCATCAAAGAGCTGGGTCAAAGTCCAGTCAGACGCACCCTGCGGATAGTCCAAACGATAAATCCCTTCCACCGCTGTGATAAGCGAGTAATGCTCCGCGTGAACAGGATAGTAACCGTGATTTTTCTTGAACCGAAGTGGCAATTCTTCTACATTTGTCAGCTGCCTTACCTGTTTATCAAAATGACCGACAAAAATTTTCCCGTCATCCGACCAGTCCTCGACAAACTGCTTGGAATTGGCAATCGTACAACCGATAAAAAGAATAGCTCCACGCTCATTGTCAACTAAATCAAAGCGATGCAGATAAGGAAAAGCCCCCACTTCCGTGATTGTCCACTTGCCCTCGCCCTCGAACTGTCCGTGAACAATCCGGCAATCCTTGGCATCAAAACCGGGATAAAAGCGCTGGGTTGCCAAGAAATCCAGCGTCCCTGGCACTTGGATAATGGACATGGTGCCACCAACCTCGCTCCAAACCACTGTCCTTGCGAAATCGCGATTGACATCATAGGCCAAGCAGGCATTTTCGGTCTCCGAAGCCACCAAAAGATAGTCGTTAGCGCTATCGGTCAACCTTGCAACGGCATAGCAGGCATCCAAGGGGTCGCTTAATATTGTTTTACTATTCACTAGGTCTCCTTTCTAGACGAGCAATCAACCTTTCACTGCGAAATTATTTTCAAACTCTGGGCGAAGCGGTTAACTTATTTTCAAAAAATAAAAGTGAACTACGTTTCCCTTATAAAATAATGCTTTAATTTATGGTTAACCGTTTCACTTTTCTGCTGTTATAGTATACACTATTCTCTTTAGAATTGCAAGCGGTTTCAAAAAATATTTTAAAAAAAGTATCCACTCGCGCGAATACTTCATTTCTAAAAAGAGCTTCTAAGAACTGTAAAGCTAGGAACGACAAGGAGTTGAGCAGGTTCCGCCGCTAGCTCTCCTCTTAATTTTTTGATTAGATGTTCTGCTGCCACTTGACCAATTTTATAAGAATCTTGGCGAATACAGGACACATTCGGATTTAAAACCTCCATCCATTCCAAATCCTCGTAGGAACCCAGACCAAAATCACGGGGATAGCTGTAGTCGGTCTTGTTCAAGATTTTCATAAAATCAAGCAGGGCTGGGCCGTTCATGGTGAAAAAAGCGATTTTTTCTTGCCTTTGCTCAATCAACTGAAGAATTTTTTGAGCTGTCCCGTCTTGTCCCAAAACCAAAAGTTTCTCTGGGTCAGCCGAAACCTCTTCTTTAAAGCCCTGATAACGCATTTCCCGCGTCGAAATCCCCTCAATCGGAAAGGTGACAAAGTAAATGTCTTCATAGCCTGCCTTCTTCATTTCTGCCAGAAAAGCCTTGGTCGAGTTACGATTATTAGATACAACCGTGTCCAGCGTCACTTCTCTCGATTGCCTGTCCACTAGAACCGTCCGCTTCTTACTCAGCTTTTGAATCAGGAGCGAATTGGCATCCACCGTATCGAGAATAATCCCTGAGACATTCTGCTGCTGAAGCCGCTCGATATTTTCCTGCTCAATCAGCTGGTCATTGTCCGAATTGGTAAAGTTAACCGTGTAGCCGTATTTCTTGCAAGTGTCATGAATTCCTTTGATAACTGAGGAAATGAAGGGGTTGGTGATATCCGCAATCACAACGCCAATCGTCTTGGTGTCTCTGGTCACCAAACTCTGCGCCATTTTGTTGGGTTGATAGCCCGTTTCTTCAATGGCCAGCCGGATTTTCTCCCTCGTCTCCAAAGACATTTTCCGCATATTTCCATTTAAGTAATAGGAAATCGTCGCCTTGGACACCCCAACCAAGCTAGCAATATCATTGATTGTTACTTTTTTTGTCATTTTGTTCTTTCTAACTCATCAAATTGCATTTATTATACCACTTTAAAAATCAAGATGCCACTTAAAACCAACACAAAAAAGCAATCCCTGGGACTGCTCTTTGTTTTTTTAATGACTAGCGCCTTTTTGCCCATAGTAAGCGTTCGGTCCGTGTTTGCGGAGGTAGTGCTTGTCCATGAGGTATTTTGGTGCTTCTTTGACATCGGGTTTGATTTGCTCGGTGAAGCGCGCCATTTTGGCAACTTCTTCCAAGACAACGCTGTGGTAAACCGCAGCTTCTGGCGTCTTGCCCCAAGTAAAGGGACCGTGGTTGCGCACAGTGACACCTGGCACTGCCATTGGGTCAATCTGACGTTCGCGGAAGGTTTCAATAATCACGGTGCCTGTTTCTTTTTCGTAGGCCGTGTTGATTTCGCTTTCTGTCAATGAACGTGCCGCTGGAATGGGACCGTAGAAATAATCCGCATGCGTCGTTCCGTAAAATGGAATATCGCGCCCAGCCTGTGCCCAGCCAACCGCTTCCGTTGAGTGCGTGTGAACAACGCCACCGACTTTTGGGAAAGCCTTGTAGAGCTCCACGTGGGTAGCCAAGTCAGATGACGGATTGAGGTCGCCTTCAACGATATTGCCATCCAAGTCGGCCACAACCATATTTTCCGGACTGAGCTTATCGTAGTCCACACCGCTCGGTTTGATGACAATCAAGCCCGCTTCGCGGTCCACCGCAGAGACATTTCCCCAAGTAAACTTAACCAAGCCATGTTTTGGTAGGTCACAATTAGCCTTGTAAACGCGCTCTCTTAATTCTGGTAACAGCATTAGTTTAACCCCGCTTTCTCAATGAGTGGATAAAGGAAATCTTGGGCTTCTTTGATAGCCGCCTTGGTTTCCTCTACCGTTGGACAATTTTCAGACCACATTTCAATCAAAAATGGCCCTTGATAATTGGTTTCTTTTAAAATTCTGAAAGTATCTTCCCAGTCAACACAGCCCTTGCCAAAAGGCACATCTCGAAACTGGCCTTTGGACTGCTCGGTCACGGCATAGGTATCTTTCAAATGCAGGGCTGCAATGGCTTGATGACCCAGCAGAAACTCGCTGTAAAGGTCATTGTGCCAGGCAGAGACATTGCCTGTATCAGGATAGACAAAGAGATAAGGCGAATTGATTTCTTTTGCGACAGCCAGATATTTTTCAATGCTGTTGATAAAAGGATCATCCATAATCTCAATCGCCAGCATGACCTGAGCCTGCTCCGCCCAATCACAAGCTTGACGGAGGTTTTTCAGGAAGCGAGCACGAGTTGCAGGAGATTTCTCCTCATAATAAACATCGTAGCCTGCTAGCTGAATGACCCGTACTCCCAAGTCCTGAGCCAACTCGATACATTGCTTCATGGTTTCCAGCGACTTGGCTTCGAGGGCTGGATCGTTTGATCCTAGTGGATAGCGGCGGTGCCCAGAAAAGCAGATAGTCGGAATGCGGACACCCGTTTCATAAACGGCCTTGACCACTTCAAAGCGTTCTTCCTTACTCCATTCCAAGCGCGCTAAGCGAGCATCGCTTTCATCCACCGACATTTCAACAAAGTCAAAGCCTAGTTCTTTGGCAAAAGCTAAACGCTCGCTCCAAGAAAAATGCTTAGGTGTTGCCTTTTCATAAATTCCAATTGGACGTGCCATGGCCTACCCCCAAATTCGCTTGATTTCATCTTTAAAGGTCCGCGCAGCAGCAGCTGGATCTTCAGCTTCAGTAATACCGCGTCCAGCAATGAAGGTGAAGACATCAACTCCTTCAAAGAGTTTGAGCGTATCAATATTCAGACCGCCTGTCACTGATACGCGGAAGCCCATCTCAATCAGTTTCTTGACCTTATTAAGATCCTTTTCTCCCCAAGTTTCCCCAGCCAAGAGAGCATCGCGGGATTGATGGTAAATGGCCTGCGAAATACCGGCATCCAGCCAAGTCTGAGCTTGTTCATAAGTCCAGTCTCCGTAGAGTTCGACCTGAATTTCCCCACGTTGGCCGCGCTCTTCCTGAATAGCTTTCAAGGCTGCCTTCATGGTTGGAATGGTTGCTGAGCAGATACAGGTCATCCAGTCTGCGCCGCGTACCGCATTGTTCTTAGCTACCGTTCCGCCGGCATCCGCACACTTGGTGTCAGCTACGATGACTTTCTCTGGAAAGAGACTGCGGAGCACTTCGACGAGCTCGCTTCCCACTTGCAGGAGACAAACCGTTCCTGCCTCAATCACATCCACTTCATGACCGACAGAGACAGCAGCCTTGATAGCTCCCTGCAAATCTGAATGGTCCAACGCCACCTGTAAATTTGGAATCTGTTTTGACATCTTTTTACCTCATTTCTTAGTTTCAGTTGCAATCAATTATCTCTAAGCATGCATTAGGAATCTAAATCCAGACCCTGCAAGTAAGGGCTGTCCTTGGATTCCTCTATCAGAGCCAGCACTTCTTCTTCTGATTGGCAAGCCTTGAGGCGCTCAATGGAATTTTCCAACTCAAACAGAGCAATAATCTGCGGAATGGCCACGCTGGTATGAATCTTGGAACTGGTAGCCGCCAAAGAAAGCAGAATACTAACCTCCTTGCCATCTGAAAAAGTGACTGGTTCTATCAGTGTAATCAGGGAGAAGGCGTCGCGATTAACCCCTGCTTCTGGTCTGGCATGAGGCATAGCCATGCCTGGCATGAGAATGTAATAAGGTCCATATTCTTCTGTCGACTCGACGATGGCATCGTAGTACTGAGGCTGAACAGCTCCGCTCTCAATCAAGGGCTCTACTGATAGCTTGACTGCTTCCTGCCAAGTCTCGGCTGAAAGACCTAAACGAATGGATTTGTTGTCTGTCAATGCTTGTTTTAAATTCATTTCTCTTCCTTTCATTAGATACAAGGGGCATCTTCAATACTTTCCAGAATTTTAGCCCCTGCGCAATCTCACAATAGACAATAATAGGAAGGTGGGGCAGCCTAACCACCCTACCCTAACTGAGAACCCATCTTCATAGATAGAAATTCTTACAATACCTGACTTAATTTTTCAGTGATTTCCTTATCATCCATCAGGTTGTCCAAGCCGATTAATTTCCCATTGGTGCGGCCTTCCAATTCATTGATTAAATGCAGAGAAGCAATCACGATATCGTAACCTGAAGCTAAACTTTTAGCCTCCCCGACACTGCAGGAGTTGACTGTGAAGTCTGTCTGTCCCAAATTACGCAGCGCATTTTCCACTTTCATTTTAATCACCATAGATGATCCCATGCCGTTTCCGCATGCTGTTAATACTTTAACCATTTTAGTTTCCTCCGAAATCTTATTGTATAGTCATAAAAGTTTAGTCTTCTGCCTGTACCTGACCTTGATAGTAGGCTTCCTTATCCTTAGCCCTAGCGAATTGCAGCTGAGGAATGAGCAAGAAGAAGAAGCAAACCAGAGCATAACCGATGATACCCAGATACTTGAAGATGTAGCCAAATCCTAACCACGGGATTTCAAAGTCGATATTACCGTGATAGCCGCCGTAAGAGGCCAAGCCCAGAAGAGCCACACAGAGAGCACCCAGGGCTACCTGCAGTACACCTGAAATGAAGGATAGGACAAGAGCTGCTTTCCAGCCACCACGCTTGTCAGCATAGACCGCAATCGCTGCATTATCAAAGAAGACAGGAACGAAGCCAGTGATAATCAAGATTGGATTTTTGAAAACAATCAGCAACACAATGGTAATCAGCTGCCCAATTAAGCCAAAGGCAAAGCCAGAAAGAACGGCATTTGGTGAGCCAAATCCATAAGAGGCTGCCACATCCACCGCAGGGAAAGAACCTGGCAAGAGCTTGCTTGAAATACCCTGAAAGGCATTAGTCAACTCAGCGACGAACATGCGCACCCCTTGCATGAGGATGAAGAGATAGACAGAGAAGGTAAAGGCTGTCTGAATGATATACATATAGAAGTCTTGCTTGGCAGGGTCAAATGGTGTACCAGTCGTTATAACTTCTTTGTTGGCCATAACATCTGGGCCCAATACTAAGAGAATAGCACCGAAGAAGACTAGCATCAAAGTTGCAGAAGCAACAACTGTATCATGGAAGATAGACAGGAACTTAGGCAGCTTCAGATTGTCCAGATTTTCTTCTTTTTTACCAAAGAAAGGCGCAACCTTATCAACGAACCAGATGGCAAATTGCTGCTGGTGACCGATGGCGAAACCACCACCGCCAGTCAAACGCTGAGTAGCTTCGACAGTCATATTGGAGCTGACAGCCCAATAGAGACCACAGATGAGGCCGATAGCCAAGGTTCCCCAGCTATTGCGCAGCTGCGGTACCAGCAAGAGCACCATCAGTGATACAGTAGCAGCCTGCTGAACCATGATGTGACCAGTGATGAAGAGAGTCCGAATCTTAGTGATCTTACGGAAAGCTACTAGTAGAATGTTGAAGCCAAAGCCAATCAAGAGAGCTGTTGTAGCTGTTCCGACAAAGTTTGGAAACTCTTCCGCAATCTTTGTATTCGCTGCTGTCAATCCAAAGTAAGGATCAATCACCGCCGCCCCGATTTTGAACTTAAAGTTCAGAGCCGCCAGAATTGGCCGGAAAGTATTAACCAGACCGGCTGCTCCAGCATTAAGAATCAAATAGCCGACCGTTGCTTTAATGAAGCCGGCGAACACATCGTGGGCCGGTTTCTTAAGCAATGCATAACCGATTAGCACTAAAAGGCCAACGAAGAAAGCTGGATTTTGCAGAATGTTCTGCGAGAACCAATTTAGAATATTAAGAAGGATATTCATGGTAACTCCCCTTTATTTTTTATTTTTCTTATTCTTATAGATTTATTATAAATCTTGAAAGCGGTGACAAAAAGACCAAGAATTACACAGGTGACTGTTCACTCTTGGACTGTCAAAAAAATCTGCCCATAAGGACAGAAAGAAAGTGAGCATCGCTGCTCCTAAGTTCGACTGCGCACGTGGCTTGTCTCATTAAGTTTTTACAGAATCTAGTTTTCGCTAATGCTAAAACTGCATCTTCGCCTCTAAGCCCTGCTCGGCTCTGCGAGCCGGCAATCGCTAAAAAATTAGCGGAACGTAGACTTCGCTTGCGCTCAGTCTGCATCTATGCCTCTAAATTCAATGGCGCCTCTGGCTTGTCTCATCAAGAGGCATAGAAAAACCCAGCTATCCAAATGGTTAGCTGGGTTAGGGTTGAGCTACATCATAGTTTTAGACTATCCTGCGGCCTTGTGATGAATGGTGATGCCATATTTTTCATGGTTTTCTTCATACCAATTAATTAAGGCCATCGCAGTTTGATAAGTAATGTTCTTAATCTTACTGGTCCCTTTAGTTAAGGTCAGGATACTCATCTTGCTGATGTTTGCATCCGTCGCAATCCGATAACTAGTTAAGGTTCCATTAACTAACAACTGAACAACAGCCTCGACTTTCCTGTAGTCAGGCATTGTTGTAATATCCAACTTTTTCATAATTAAATCCTCTCCTAAAATTTAATTTACTAATCCATTATACACTTTTTTCTGACATTTACATATATAAAAACTTGAAAATGTACAAAAAAATTAGAACATAATTCATTGAAATGTCAACTTTTCCTGTTTTATAGACTTTTGAGAGTCTTTTGCTTCTATTAAGATAGAAAAAAAGAATTAATATTATCTTCTTTTCTTACTTTGTTAGATCGCCTTTCCATACTGCTGTTTTTTCTCCATTTTCGTATAGCTAGACCAACGGTTAAATAAAGAATAGTCGGAATCATCCCCACTGAAAGCGAGAAGAGGAAAGCCTGATTTTTTTCTACCGAGACAAATCCTAGTAATAGTAAAGGATTTATAACAGCGTCCTCCATAGTGTGCATAATAACTAGAGGCCAAACAGATTTGGTAATTCTAAAAATCTCTGTATACATGACCGTCCAGCATGCAACAGTTATCATCCCGATAAGGAAGAATGTAAACCTCCCAACCGGCAAGGTATTATGGATTTCTCTCTCAGACAGAAACTTCATAATGTAAGGCAGATGCCAAATCCACCAGATAAAGCCAACCAGTAGATATAGTTTTAAGTCGCATAATTTTAATTTGATTAATTGATTGGTAAGATATGCCCTCCAAACAGATTCTTCAAAAATATTTTTTATGAATTGAGTTCCTATCTGTGTGAGCAAGATTCCAAGATAGGCCGTGAACTCAACCTTCGCATCTATCACTCTGATACCTTGTGTCATCAATCCCAAGAATATCACTATCATCGTAACAAGAGGGTAAACTAAAAAACTAATCAGGTATAATTTTTTATTACTTTTAAAATTAATGGAAAACCCTGCCTCTTTCCAGCCGTCTCCGCTAAAGCTTCGAAGAAAGATGGTACAGATTAAGGGAGTTACCAGCCAAATCAGCATCCCTAAAGAGCCACTTCCTATCTCTGTTCCGATATTTTCGTAATGAGCTTGGCCGGTTACTTTATCAACAACATAACCAATCCAGCCACATAGGGTGCTGAAGAATGCAAAGATAATGACATTGCGCTTAATTGTAGTTATGGACTGTTTCATAGCAGTCTCCTTTCGTCAAAAAATTATTCATCTCTCTTGTTTTAAATCCTTCTGTCTCTTGACACCGGCCGCAATAGCCCGAAAAATGGTAAGGTAGGGACGTTTTTTTGTCTGGTTGAACGTACCTGTGACAAAGACATCCTTTTCTGGACAATAAAAGGCAAAACTTCCTGTTATCCCACTATGGCCACGAATTTCATGCGCGCCACCGAAAAAGAGAGACATGAAGGAGCTGATTGTCAGCTGCATCATACCGCTGCCATACTTAAGAGGGCGGAATTGAATAGGGCGAAAAGCCGGCTGCTGAATATGGGACTTTGCAAACAATCTGCCAGTAAAGAAAGCACGGATAAAGGTCATTAACTCCCTGTTAGTCGCCACAATACCACCTTGGTAGACTTGACTGGAAAGATAGGCTTGAAAAGCTATAGTTTGCTGGCCATTGTATAGGGGAGCAAGTTTCTCATGGCCTGTCGCCCAATGGGTCTGACTAAGCTGAAGCGGCTGGCAAATGAGATGTTCTAATAGTTGCTCAGCGGTCTGCCTAGTCACTGTTTCAGCCATTTTTCCTAAGAGCATAGCATTGATATCAGCGTAGTAGGCTTTATCTCCGTCCAGACATGATTTAGCTGGCAATTCTGCTATCATTTCCAGGGCTTCTTCAAAAGGTACCCGCCGATCGGCTTTGTACAAGTCATCTATCAAAACCTCGCCATTCATTTGACGGTCCATTTCATAATTCGGAAAGCCGGATATTTGGTCAAGCAGATGTCGTACAGTAACCTGCTCAGTTTGAGGCAAATGCTTGGTCACTTCTGGCGGTAAAATATCCGTCAAGCCTGTATCATAGGTCAGCTTTCCTTGGTCAATCAGCTGGAAAACAATCGCATCAGTATATAACTTGGAAATACTGGCAATGGCAAAAGGCGTGTCACTCGTCATCTGTCCCTTGTTTTCTTCCAAATAGAGTTGTTCCCCCTGATAGGCTAATATACTGGCTTCATAAAGTTGCCTACTTTTTAGAAAAGTTGTCATTGCTGCCTTCCTCCAAATTGTCTAAATTTTTCCTTGAAAATCCTAAAGCATGCGAGCTTAATCTCTCATTTGAGAGAAGCTAGGTTGATTCGAGTCATCGACTGCTTCGGCAATATCAAAACTTTGTTTCATTTTACCGATACCTTCTAAGCAAACCCGGCTTTTCATCAGCATCAGATTTCAATGTTTTTATATACCTAATAGTAACATTTCTTTTAGGTGTTGTCAAGAAGGATTAAGTTGAGATTTTGGGAAAAATGATAATTTATTTCCAGAAAGGGGATTTATTTGGAATTCCTACTTAATAAAAAAGACCTGCCTTCATCTAAGAAGGAGGTCTTTGAAAACTTAATTAACTTAGTAAGATTTATTCTGCCTGCTTGTCTTCTTCAGATGCGGCAGCGCCTTTTTCCCGGATAACCAAGACACCATCTTCCAAATCGGCCGTCAAGTGCTTAGCATCTAGATTATCCAAGTGGAAGTCAGTCACCTTGTCACGAATTTGCTGCTCGATGACACGGCGGAGTGGACGAACACCCATGATTTGGTCATAACCAGCATCGCGCAGGAATTCCTTAGCTGCATCAGATACAGCCAGA
>ERZ773010.897-NODE-897-length-19668-cov-17.710345_pt1 | contig 19668 bp, 19 predicted proteins | sample MGYA00580842_ERZ773010 | MGnify/ENA primary metagenome ERZ773010 (study PRJEB29015, sample SAMEA2737982) | human oral metagenome | biome: human oral; feature: human-associated habitat; material: dental | place: China | collected 2107 ...
CTTGTTTGCTGATCATGTTTCACTCCGTTGAAGCGGATGTTTCAGACGGCCTGGCGGGATGGCCAACTTTAATAGCGTTGCCGCGCTTTGCTGCCTTTATTGAGAAATAGTTGCGTCGGATATAGATGTTAAAGAATGTGAAAAGTATAGCAGTTTATCGGTTGGCGGTGAATCAGGCCGTCTGAAAAGGAAAGAGCACTATCGGGCGGATAGTGCTCTTGCCAAACGGGTTCAGAGGGCCGGGGAGGTTTTGCTTTTGCGGCTGTTTTTCCATTTGAAAAAGTAACCGGCGCATATGGGTATCAGCGCGAGGATGAATTTGAACGTCCAGCCGGCGTACCACGGTTTGTTCACGATAATGGCTTGGTTTTCCATGCCCGGTATGACGATGTCTTTTACGGCGTACCAATCGAGGAACGGCCACCAGCAGGCGATCAGCAGGCCCAGTAGAACGGGCCAGATTAATCGGCTGTAATTGCGCTGCCATAAGGAAAAGCTCGCTGCGGCCCAAATCAGGGTCAGGGCGGCAATCAGCAGAGAAGTTTGCGCGGGCGCTCCGAAATAGCCGCAGAGGAAGTAGGTCAGGATGACCCATAAAACGGCTAAAACCAACATAATCAATTCTTCGGGGCGTTTGAACATTGCGAGTCTCCGGACGGAACAGTGGATTTTGCCCACTATACCCCAAATCACTGCCGCTGTTAAGGAAGGCGGCGGGCCGAAAGAGTTTCAGACGGCCTGATTCTGTGGCAGAATCATTTATATCGATACGAAGGACGGGATATGGCGGCAAAAATCATCATCAGCGGCCACAGCAGCGGCTTGGGAAAAGCGCTGGCCGAGCTTTATTTGGAACAGGGTTGTCCGGTTTTGGGGATTGCACGAAGGATGCTGCCGCCACGGGAGGGCTTGCAACAATATACGCTGGATTTGTCCGACAGCGGAACGCTGGCCCGCTGGCTTGAAAGCGGTGTGCCGGAGGCGTTTATAAACGGTGCAGACCAGCTTGTCCTCATTAATAATGCAGGCACGGTTGCTCCGAGCGCAGTATGCGGCAGGCAGAGGCCGTCTGAAATCGCGGCGGCGGTGGCGTTGAACGTTGCCGCACCGCTGATGCTGACGAATCATGTTTTGGCCGTGAGGCCGGAAAGCCTGCCTGTGAAAATCGTACACATCAGCAGCGGTGCGGGACGCAAGGCGTATCCGGGCTGGAGCGTGTACGGTGCGACCAAGGCCGCGCTTGATCACCATGCACGCTGCGTGGCAGCCGAAGACCGGCGCAACGTCGCCATAGCCAGCATTGCGCCAGGCGTGGTGGATACGGCGATGCAGGCGGAAATACGCGGCCTGCCGCAGGACGAATTCCCGGTGCTGCCGCGTTTTGTGCAGCTCAGGCGGGAAAACGGACTGGCTTCGCCCGAATCGGCCGCCGCGCTGATTGCGGCGATGATAGCGGATGAAGATTTCGGCGGCGAGGTTATTGAAGACGTGCGCCGCCGGCAGGAATTGAAAGAGACTTTTCAGACGGCCTCCGCTTTGAGGGAGAGGCCGTCTGAAACATAAAATCAGGAGCGATGCGATGAGTACGGATTTCCAATCGACTTTGAAAGCCTTGGGCAAACAGGCGAAAAAAGAAGCTGAAGCGCGTGCGGAAGAAGCCGCCGCAGCCCGCAGGCGCGATGAAGACAATATCGATTTCGCCAAAGCGGTGGGCGGGGTTACGCCTTTGAAAGACAGCCGCAGATATGAGGCGCCGCGCGACCGTTCGCCGATCAAGCCGCGTCCGAAAGAGGCCGGTGCATTGGCGGAGGAAGATTATTTTTATGTTGGCAGCGGCGGTTGCGACGAGCCACCCGCCTCGTTCAGCAAAAACGGTCAGGGCAAAAACGACATCCAACGCCTGCGCAACGGCCATTATCCGGTTGTGGCCGATGTGGATTTGCACGGCTACACGCAGGAAGAAGCGCAGCAGGTATTGAACGAATTTATCGAGTTCACCAAAAAACGCGGCGTGTGTGGCGAAATCATCCACGGCAGCGGCTTGGGTTCGGCCGGGTACAAACCGGTTTTAAAAAATATGACGAGACGATGGCTGATGCAGCATCCCGACGTATTGGCGTATGTCGAACCGAGGGCGGGCAACGACGGAGCGGTCAGAATTCTGCTCAAGCGCAGCCGTAGGGAAGAAGGTTAAATTTTTAAACATTAGCCTGAGGCCGTCTGAAAATCCGTTTTCAGACGGCCTCAGGCTTTGTCAGAACGGCAGGTACAAATAATGGTGTCATGATTTACCGTTTTTAACGGTTGCCCGTTTGGTATGTCAAACCCGTTTCCTTGCAGGAAAACTACTTGAAAATCATTCCTATCTTTTCGTATGGTTTGTTTGTTATTTGAAAATTGTCCGAAATGTTTTCGTTTTCGTTCTGAAAGTTTTAATCTTGTAAGTTAAAGGTTGCCAAATTACATCGTCGGCCCGTCCCGTTCCTGTTGCTGCAATTTGCCAGCAAATCCAATAACTGATACGATTTGCCCCGGAATAAAACACGAATATGGCTGGATTTGCAGGCAGTTATCCCGTGAATCCGTTAACTTTTTGAAATTAAAGGTTGATACCGTATTTGCTTCGGTTTTAGGAATCTTCGTTTGTGTTGGTAAATTTTCGCAAACGAAAAATTAAAGAAAAGGCCGCCGAAAAAGCAGCCGTTTGTAACATTCAATAGAAGGATAATGATATGTCCACCCAATTACACGATGTTGACCCTATCGAAACCCGCGAGTGGTTAGACGCATTAAGTTCGGTACTGGAATACGAAGGCAGCGAACGTGCGCAGTACCTGCTGGAAAACTTGGTGAAATACGGCCGCCGCAACGGTGTGCGTATGCCGCACGGGACAACTACTCCGTATGTCAATACCATTGCGAAAAGCGATGAAAAACCGATTCCGGGCGACCAAGCAATCGAGCACCGCATCCGTGCGTTCGTCCGCTGGAACGCGGCAGCCATCGTATTGCGTGCCGGTAAGAAAGATTTGGAATTGGGCGGACACATCGCATCTTTCCAATCTTCGGCCACCATGTACGAAGTCGGTTTCAACCATTTCTGGAAAGCCAAAGGCGAAGGAGAGGAAGGCGATTTGGTGTTCTTCCAAGGCCACTCCGCACCGGGTATGTATGCCCGCGCCTTTGTTGAAGGCCGTCTGACAGAAGAGCAGTTGAACAATTTCCGTCAGGAAACCCAAGGCAACGGCCTGCCGTCTTATCCCCACCCGCACCTGCTGCCCGATTTCTGGCAGTTCCCGACCGTGTCTATGGGTCTCGGCCCGCTGATGGCGATTTATCAGGCCCGTTTCCTGAAATACTTGGAATCGCGCGGCTTGGCCAAAACCAAAGGCCGCAAAGTATGGGTGTTCTGCGGCGACGGCGAGATGGACGAACCGGAAAGCCAAGGCGCAATCGCATTGGCCGCCCGCGAAGGCTTGGACAATCTGATTTTCGTCATCAACTGCAACCTGCAACGCTTGGACGGACCGGTGCGCGGCAACGGCAAAATCATTCAGGAATTGGAAGGCAACTTTACCGGCGCCGGCTGGAACGTAGTGAAAGTCATCTGGGGCAGCCGTTGGGACAAACTGCTGGAACGCGATACAGACGGCATCCTGCGCAAACGCATGGAAGAATGTCTGGACGGCGACTATCAGACTTACAAATCCAAAGACGGTGCATATGTGCGCGAACATTTCTTCAATACCCCCGAATTGAAAGCATTGGTCGCTGACATGACCGATGACGAAATCTGGGCATTGAACCGAGGCGGACACGACCCGCAAAAAGTATATAACGCCTACGACCGCGCGGTGAATCATGCCGAAGGCCGTCCGACCCTGATTTTGGCAAAAACCATTAAAGGTTACGGTATGGGTGCCGCAGGCGAAGGTCAAAACGTGGCGCACCAAGCGAAAAAAATGGACAAAGCGTCCCTGAAACAATTCCGCGACCGCTTTGACATTCCCGTTACTGACGAGCAAATCGAAAGCGGCGACCTACCTTACCTGGCTTTCGCACCCGACAGCGAAGAATACAAATACCTGCATGTGCGCCGCGAAGCTTTGGGCGGCTACCTGCCTCAACGTCATCCGACACAAGAGGTATTGGAAGTGCCTGAGTTGTCCGCATTCGATGCACAACTGAAATCCAGCGGCGATCGTGAGTTTTCGACCACGATGGCATTTGTTCGCATCCTGTCCACCTTGTTAAAAGACAAAAAAATCGGCAAACGCATCGTGCCCATCGTGCCCGACGAGAGCCGTACCTTCGGTATGGAAGGCATGTTCCGCCAATACGGTATCTGGAATCCGAAAGGACAGCAATACACCCCGCAGGACAAAGACCAACTGATGTTCTATAAAGAATCGGTCGACGGCCAAATCCTGCAGGAAGGTATTAACGAACCGGGTGCAATGGCTGACTGGATTGCTGCGGCAACCAGCTATGCCAACAGCGACTTCGCGATGATTCCGTTCTATATCTACTATTCTATGTTCGGTTTCCAACGTATCGGCGACTTGGCATGGGCTGCCGGCGATATGCACGCACGCGGCTTCCTGCTGGGCGGTACTGCCGGCCGTACGACGCTGAACGGTGAGGGTCTGCAACACGAAGACGGCCACAGCCACGTTCAGGCCGACCTGATTCCCAACTGCGTCACCTACGATCCGACGTTCCAATACGAAGTGGCCGTTATCGTACACGACGGTCTGCGCCGTATGTATGCCAACAATGAAGATGTGTTCTTCTATATGACCCTGATGAATGAGAACTACACCCATCCGGATATGCCCGAAGGTGTGGAAGAGCAGATTCTGAAAGGTATGTATCTATTGAAATCAGGCGGAAAAGGCGATAAGAAAGTACAGTTGATGGGTTCAGGCACTATCCTGCAGGAAGTGATTGCTGGTGCCGAATTGCTGAAAGCCGATTTCGGCGTGGAAGCTGACATTTGGTCTTGCCCGTCGTTTAACCAACTGCACCGCGACGCCATTGAAGTGGAGCGCTATAACCGCCTGCACCCGTTGGAAACAGCCAAAGTGCCGTTCGTTACTTCTCAGTTGAAAGGTCATGAGGGTCCGGTGGTTGTCGCTACTGACTACATCCGCAGCTATGCCGACCGTATCCGCGCCTATGTGCCTAACGACTACCACGTTTTGGGTACCGACGGTTTCGGCCGTTCCGACAGCCGCGCCAACCTGCGCAGCTTCTTTGAAGTGGACCGTTACAGCGTAGCCGTAACCGCCTTGAGCGCATTGGCCGAACAAGGCAAAGTTAGCAAAGAGACCGTTCAACAGGCTATCGAAAAATACGGTATCGACGTAAGCGCGTCTCCGAGCTGGAAACGCTGATGGCAGTTTCAGACGGCCTCTCGTTTGGTGAGGCCGTCTGAAACCGAATAAGAAATAATTTGCAGGCCGTCTGAAAACATTTCAGAAGGCATCAACAGAAATTAAAAGGAACTCAGATGAGTATCGTAGAAATTAAAGTGCCTGATATCGGCGGTCATGAAAACGTTGATATTATCGCCGTAGAAGTCAAAGCGGGCGACACCATCGCCGTTGACGACACCCTGATTACACTGGAAACTGACAAAGCCACTATGGACGTGCCTGCCGATGCAGCAGGCGTTGTCAAAGAAGTGAAAGTCAAAGTCGGTGACAAAATCTCCGAAGGCGGCGTGATTCTGACCGTTGAAACCGGTGCTGCCGCTGCTGAAGCCGCTCCGGCTCCTGCGGCTGAAGCACAACCTGCGTCTGCCGCTGCACCCGCTGCCGCAGGCGGTGCAACCGTTCAAGTAGCCGTTCCCGACATTGGCGGTCATACTGATGTAGATGTAATCGCCGTTGAAGTCAAAGTTGGCGACACTGTTGCTGAAGACGACACGCTGATTACTTTGGAAACCGATAAAGCGACTATGGACGTACCTTGTACTGCCGCTGGTGTCGTTAAAGCCGTATTCCTGAAAGTCGGCGATAAAGTGTCCGAAGGTACTGCCATTATCGAAGTGGAAACCGCCGGTTCTGCCGCTGCTCCTGCGCCTGCTCAAGCCGCTGCACCGGCAGCAGCACCTGCTCCGGCTGCCGCTCCTGCACCTGCTGCTGCCAAAATCGACGAAGCTGCTTTTGCCAAAGCACACGCGGGTCCTTCCGCACGCAAACTGGCGCGCGAATTGGGCGTGGATTTGGGTCAAGTCAAAGGTACCGGCTTGAAAGGCCGTATCATGGGCGACGACATTAAAGCATTTGTGAAATCTGTAATGCAAGGCGGTGCGGCGAAACCTGCTGCTGCCGGCGCATCTTTGGGCGGCGGTCTGGACTTGTTGCCGTGGCCTAAAGTGGACTTCTCCAAATTCGGTAATGTCGAAGTTAAAGAATTGTCCCGCATTAAGAAAATTTCCGGTCAAAACCTGTCCCGCAACTGGGTAGTTATCCCGCACGTTACCGTTCACGAAGAAGCGGACATGACCGAGCTGGAAGAATTCCGCAAACAGCTGAACAAAGAATGGGAACGCGAAGGCGTGAAACTGTCTCCGTTGGCGTTCATCATCAAAGCCTCCGTTTCCGCACTGAAAGCCTTCCCCGAATTCAACGCTTCTTTGGACGGCGACAATCTGGTTCTGAAAAACTACTTCAACATCGGTTTTGCAGCCGATACGCCGAACGGCTTGGTTGTTCCCGTCATCAAAGATGTGGATCAAAAAGGTCTGAAAGAAATCAGCCAAGAGCTGACTGAATTGTCTAAGAAAGCCCGTGAAGGCAAGCTCAAACCGCAAGAAATGCAAGGCGCCTGCTTTACCATTTCCAGCTTGGGCGGCATCGGCGGTACAGGCTTCACTCCGATTGTGAATGCACCGGAAGTCGCTATTTTGGGCGTGTGCAAATCCCAAATCAAACCGGTTTGGAACGGCAAAGAGTTCGCTCCTCGCCTGATGTGTCCGTTGAGCCTGTCCTTCGACCACCGCGTCATCGACGGTGCCGCCGGTATGCGCTTCACCGTATTCCTGGCGAACCTGTTGAAAGACTTCCGCCGCATTACCCTGTAATCCGAGCGTATTTCAGACGACCTTCGGCAAACAATCCGACAGGTCGTCTGAAAACAGAAGTCCGAATATCATTCAGAAAGATTAGACATGAGCTTAGTTGAATTGAAAGTGCCCGACATTGGCGGACACGAAAATGTAGATATTATCGCGGTTGAAGTGAACGTAGGCGACACCATCGCCGTTGACGATACCCTGATTACCTTGGAAACCGACAAAGCGACGATGGACGTGCCTGCCGAAGTTGCGGGTGTGGTCAAAGAAGTCAAAGTTAAAGTCGGCGATAAAATCTCGGAAGGCGGCTTGATTGTAGTCGTTGAAGCCGAGGGCGCGGCTGCCGCTCCTAAAGCTGAAGCACCTGCTGCCGCCCCTGCGCAAGAAACCCCTAAAGCTGCCGCTCCTGCTCCGCAAGCCGCGCAATTTGGCGGTTCTGCCGATGCAGAGTACGACGTGGTCGTATTGGGTGGCGGTCCTGGCGGTTACTCCGCTGCATTTGCAGCTGCTGACGAAGGTCTGAAAGTTGCCATCGTCGAGCGTTACAAAACCTTGGGTGGCGTTTGCTTGAACGTCGGCTGTATCCCTTCTAAAGCCTTGTTGCACAACGCTGCCGTTATCGACGAAGTGCGCCACTTGGCTGCCAACGGCATCAAATACCCCGAGCCTGAACTCGACATCGACATGCTGCGCGGCTATAAAGACGGCGTGGTTTCCCGCCTGACTACCGGTTTGGCAGGCATGGCTAAAGGTCGCAAAGTGGACGTTATCCAAGGCGACGGTCAATTCTTGGATCCGCATCACTTGGAAGTGTCGCTGACTACCGGCGACGTGTACGAGCAGGCTACGCCTACCGGCGAGAAAAAAATCGTTGCGTTCAAAAACTGTATCATCGCAGCGGGCAGCCGCGTAACCAAGCTGCCGTTTATTCCTGAAGATCCGCGCATCATCGATTCCAGCGGCGCATTGGCTCTGAAAGAAGTGCCAGGTAAATTGCTGATTATCGGTGGCGGCATCATCGGTCTCGAAATGGGTACGGTTTACAGCACGTTAGGTTCGCGCCTTGACGTTGTTGAGATGATGGACGGTCTGATGCAAGGTGCCGACCGCGATTTGGTGAAAGTATGGCAAAAACAAAACGAATACCGTTTTGACAACATCATGATCAACACCAAAACCGTCGCAGTCGAGCCGAAAGAAGACGGCGTTTACGTTACCTTCGAAGGTGCGAACGCGCCGAAAGAGCCGCAACGCTACGATGCCGTATTGGTTGCCGCCGGCCGTGCGCCTAACGGCAAACTCATCAGCGCCGAAAAAGCAGGCGTTGCTGTAACCGATCGTGGCTTCATCGAAGTCGACAAACAAATGCGTACCAATGTGCCGCACATCTACGCCATCGGCGACATCGTCGGTCAGCCTATGCTGGCGCACAAAGCCGTTCATGAAGGCCACGTTGCCGCTGAAAACTGCGCCGGACACAAAGCTTACTTCGATGCCCGTGTGATTCCGGGCGTGGCTTACACCGCTCCCGAAGTGGCATGGGTTGGCGAAACCGAATTATCTGCCAAAGCATCCGGCCGCAAAATTACCAAAGCCAACTTCCCATGGGCGGCTTCCGGTCGTGCGATTGCCAACGGTTGCGATACCGGCTTTACCAAGCTGATTTTTGATGCGGAAACCGGCCGTATCATCGGCGGCGGTATCGTCGGCCCGAACGGCGGCGATATGATTGGCGAAATCTGCTTGGCCATCGAAATGGGCTGCGACGCGGCAGACATCGGCAAAACCATCCACCCGCACCCGACCTTGGGCGAATCCATCGGTATGGCTGCCGAAGTGGCGCTGGGTACTTGTACCGACCTGCCGGCTCAAAAGAAAAAGTAATGCCGGAAGCAGCGGTTTGAGTTAACTGCCGCCTAGGTATTTATTGAATGGAGGCCGTCTGAAAAATGTTTTTCAGACGGCCTCTTATAATGCGTGATGGTAAATTCAAAGTGTTTGCATACTCTCGAACCGCCTTGTCATGCCGCTGATAGGGTCTTGAAACTCTATACTTTTCGCCAACAGCTTTAACGGTTTGCCGTAGTCTTCCTCCGCATCGGACGGAACGGGGTAATACATGTCGTTCAGAATCGGTATGCCCAAACTTGTCATATGTACGCGCAGTTGGTGCTTTTTGCCGGTCTGCGGGTAAAGGCGGTAAAGGCTGGTGTCGCCACGGTTTTCGAAAAGCTCGATAACAGTGTGGGCATTGGGTTCGCCGTCGGTTTCCTGCGTCAGAAAAAATCTTTCACCGCGCACCAGGTGGGAGCTGATTCGGTGGGGATAGCGCAAGTCCGTGCGCGTCGGAGCGAGGGCTTCGTAGGTTTTACGGACGGCTTTGTCTTGGAACATGGCCTGATAATGACGGCGGACGGCGGGGTTGTGCGACAACAGCATCACGCCCGCCGTGTCTTTGTCCAAACGGTGTACAGGCGTGATGTCGCCGACGTTTAAGTGCTGTAACTCGGGGCGCAGGCGCAGGCGGGTGAGCAGGGTTTCGTGCAGGAAGCGGCCGCTGGGCGTAACAGGCAGAAAGTGCGGTTTGTCCACCACAATCAGATGCTCGTCCACATGCAGGATTTTCTCGTCAAACGGAATGCGCGGCTCGCTGTCGCGGCTGGTTTCACGGTAGTAATACATGACTTCGCCCGCTTTAAACGGCGTATTTTCGTTCAGCGGTACGCCGTCCGCACCGACGACGGAACCGCTGTTGAGCCGCCGCCGCCAGTTGTCTTCGCCGACAAAAGGGAAATGCGTGCAGAGGAAATGCAGCAGCGGCAGACCGTAAAACCGTTTTTCGTGCGGCAGAACCAGATAGCTGGGTTTGATACCGTCGCGCAGGGGTAGGGGATTGATACGTTTTTTCATGAGGCCGTATTTTACGGTAAATTTTCCGCAAAATGCCGTGTTTCAGACGGCCTTTTCTTCCGCAGGCCGTCTGAAACACGGAAAACGCAAAATCGGCTATAATCGCAGTTTCCCGAAATTCCAAGCCTTAAATAACGATATTGAAATGGCACAAAAAATCCAATCCGTAAAAGGCATGAACGACCTTTTGCCCATCGAACAAAAAGATTTCAAGCTCACGGCTGCTTTTTGGCAGGCGTTTGAAGACACGGTCGGCCGCTGGACGCGCGCCTACGGTTATCAGCAGATACGCACGCCGATTCTGGAGCAGACCGGGCTGTTCGTCCGTTCCATAGGTGAAGAAACCGATGTAGTCGGCAAGGAAATGTATACTTTTTCCGATTCCAACGAATCTTTGAGCCTGAGTCTGCGCCCTGAAGGCACGGCTTCCTGCCTGCGGGCGGTGGTCGAACACAACCTTTTATATAACAGCCCGCAGAAACTATGGTATATGGGGCCGATGTTCCGCCGCGAGCGGCCGCAGAAGGGGCGTTACCGCCAATTTCATCAAGTGGGTGTCGAAGCCCTGGGATTCGAAGGGCCGGACGTCGATGTGGAAATCATCGCCATGTCCGCCGATTTGTGGGACAAGTTGGGCATCCGCGATTATCTGACTTTGGAAATTAACAGTTTGGGTAATCGAGAAGAACGCGCCGCACACCGTCATGCTTTGGTTGATTATCTCGGCAGGCATCAGGACAAAATGGATGAAGACGACAAACGCCGTCTGAAAACCAATCCCTTGCGCGTATTGGACACTAAAAATCCCGCTTTGCAGGAAGTCTGCAACTCTGCGCCGCGCTTGATTGATTATTTGGGCGATGCGTCCCAAGCGCATTATGCCCGCCTTAAAGCCATGCTGGACGGATTGGGTATCCGTTATATCGAAAACCCGCGGCTGGTACGCGGTTTGGATTATTACAACCAGACTGTATTCGAATGGACGACCGACAAACTCGGTGCGCAAGCCACCGTGTGCGGCGGCGGGCGTTACGACGGGCTGATTGAAGAGCTCGGCGGCAAACCTGCCCCTTCCATCGGTTTTGCCATGGGTATCGAACGCCTGCTGCTGCTGGTACATGAATACGGGTCGTTGCGTGCCGATGCCGCGCCCGACGTTTACGCGGTGCATCAAGGGGAGGGTGCGGATTTGCAGGTGATGAAATACGCCCGTTTGCTGCGCGACGCAGGGTTTAACGTGTTGCAGCATTCCGGTTCGCAAAGCCTGAAAGCCCAAATGAAAAAAGCCGACGGCAGCGGGGCGCGCTTCACCCTCATCGTAGCGCAGGACGAACTGTCTTCCGGCAGTGCAACGTTGAAAGACATGCAGGGACGGTACAGTCAGCAAACCGTTGCCGCCGCCGATTTGATTAATACTTTACAACAATGGAAGAACGCATAAATGGCCGCTCATTTGGAAGAACAACAGGAACTCGACGATTTCAAATATTTCTGGAAAAACTGGGGGCGTTGGCTGTTTGCGCTGCTAATTGCCGCCGCCTTGGGGTATCTAGGCTACATTATTTATAAAGATCACAAAATCAGCCAAAATCGGGAAGCCGCCGAAGTGCTGGCGCAGATGGTTGACAAAGCCCAATCCAAAGCAGATTCAAAGCAGATTAACGTCGATTTGCTGAAATTGCAGCAGGATTATCCCGATACCGTGCCGGCGGCACAGGCGACCATGATGGTGGCGGCGACCGAATTTGACGCAGGCCGCTATGATACGGCGGCGGGGCATCTGAATTGGGTGTTGTCCAACCAAAAAGCCCCGCTGATTCAGGCATTGGCCGCGCAACGTTTGGCCGTGGTATTGTTGCAGCAGAAAAAATACGATGCCGCGATTGCCGCCTTGAGTACGAAAGTTGAAGCCGATTTCGAACCGCTGCTTTTGGAAGCGAAAGGCGATGTTTATGCCGCGCAAAACAAAACCAAAGAAGCCGCGCAAAGTTATCAGCAGGCTTTGGAAAAGCTGCCTAAAGACGCCATCGAACGCGAATTGCTGCAAATGAAGCTGGATTCGCAAAAATAAGGTCGTCTGAAAAATTGAGAGACGTATGCGGCTTGTCGGAATCTTTCCGGCAAGCCTTGTCTGTTTTAATTGTGTTCCACTTTATATAGTGGATTAAAATAAAAATGAGACAAGGCGGCAACGCATACCGTACAGATCGTACATAAGGGCGTTGGCAACGCCGTATCATTGCAATTTCCATCCACTATATTTTTCAGACGACCTTTTGTTTGAAGACGTATCATGCAGGGACAAGATTCGCCGAACAGGTCGTCTGAAAAGGCAGATTATTTGGCTTTGTGTTTGAGTAGAAAATACATAGGTACGATATAAAAGAGCGTGCTGATAATTAATGAGACTATGATTTTGAGTGGTCGGTCTGTTTGATAAACGCCGAACAATAAGCCAATACCGAAATTCACAGGGAGAAAAATGCATAGTGATGTTAAGATGATCTTTTTCATTGCGTAAAATCCATTAACTATGATCGGATGAAACTCGCCATACCGTATTTGAAGTTGGTTGGCGGAGACAAGTTCCCCAAGTCGAAGATGGCTGTACGGGACGGAAATTCCATCTCAAGCATTGTTGCCGTTGAATCCTGTTTCAGACGACCCCTTATCCTTTTTAACCTACCGTGTTTTGAAAAACACCTGCTCGTGTTGCAGGTTCGATTCCGAACCGACACTTGACACAGAAAGACCTCATCATGAAACCCACCATCGCCCTTGTCGGCCGCCCGAATGTCGGTAAATCCACTTTGTTCAACCGCCTGACGCGTACCAAAGACGCGCTTGTGCACGACCTGCCCGGCCTGACCCGCGATCGCCATTACGGACACGGCAAAATCGGCAGCAAACCTTATCTCGTCATCGATACCGGCGGTTTCGAGCCGGTTGTGGACAGTGGGATTTTGCACGAAATGGCGAAACAGACTTTGCAGGCTGTCGATGAAGCCGATTCCGTCGTGTTCTTGGTGGACGGCCGCACTGGTCTGACCCCGCAAGACAAAATCATCGCCGACCGCCTGCGCCAAAGCCCGCGCCCCGTTTATCTGGCGGTAAACAAAGGCGAGGGCGGCAACAGAGCCGTGCTTGCCGCCGAGTTTTACGAACTGGCATTGGGCGAACCGCACGTTATTTCCGGCGCGCACGGCGACGGCGTGTATTACTTGATTGAAGAAATTTTAGAAAAATTCCCCGACCCTGAAGCCGAAGAAGCCGACGTTAAACATCCCGTTTTTGCCGTTATCGGTCGTCCGAACGTCGGCAAATCCACGCTGGTTAACGCCATTCTCGGCGAAGAGCGCGTGATTGCCTTCGATATGGCGGGCACGACGCGCGACAGCATCCACATCGATTTCGAACGCGAAGGCAAACCGTTTACCATCATCGATACCGCAGGCGTGCGCCGTCGCGGCAAAGTCGATGAGGCTGTGGAAAAGTTCTCCGTTATCAAAGCGATGCAGGCGGTTGAGGCGGCAAACGTTGCCGTTTTGGTATTGGACGCGCAGCAGGACATCGCCGATCAAGATGCCACGATTGCCGGTTTCGCCTTGGAAGCAGGGCGCGCGCTGGTGGTTGCCGTCAATAAATGGGACGGCATCAGCGAAGAGCGCCGCGAACAGATCAAACGCGACATTTCCCGCAAACTGTATTTCCTCGATTTTGCCAAGTTCCACTTCATTTCCGCATTGAAAGAACGCGGTATAGACGGGTTGTTCGACAGCATTCAGGCAGCCTACAACGCTGCCATGATTAAGATGCCGACGCCGAAAATCACCCGCGTCCTGCAAAGCGCCATCGAGCGCCAACAGCCGCCGCGCGCAGGTTTGGTGCGCCCGAAAATGCGCTATGCCCACCAAGGCGGCATGAACCCGCCCGTAATTGTGGTGCACGGCAATTCGCTGCACGCGATTTCCGACAGCTATACGCGCTACCTGACCCAGACGTTCCGCAAAGCCTTCAACCTGCAAGGCACGCCGCTGCGGATTCAATACAATGTTTCGGAAAACCCGTATGAAAATGCGGAAGACAAACCGAAGAAAAAACCGCTGCGCCGCGTCAGCCTGAGCAACCGCATCGAAAAACGCGAGGGCCGCAAGGAAGAGAAAAACCGTTTTAAAAAGAAAACCAAAGTCAGCGTGAAGAAACAGTACAGCAAATAAATAAGAAATTTCCGTCTGGCGGCCGCGCGGTAAACATAAAAGGCAATTCAAACGGGGTATATTTCATTAGCACTGAACTTTTCCGCACCGTGTTTATCCTACTATGAAGTCTGCCGACTAAAGTGCTGGAGGTTTGCATATTCTTACCCAAAATTATTGGTAAAAATTTGCATTCAGGACTACAATCAGCAATCCAAGCTTTTTACGCTTATCTTAAAATCATAATAACGGAGTTAAAGAATATGACAGCTAAAGGACAACTTTTACAAGATCCTTTTTTGAATGCACTGCGCAAAGAGCATGTGCCTGTGTCCATTTATCTGGTAAACGGTATTAAATTGCAGGGGCAGGTTGAATCATTTGACCAATATGTTGTGTTGTTGCGTAACACTTCGGTAACGCAAATGGTTTACAAACACGCTATTTCAACGATCGTTCCGGCCCGTGCAGTAAGTCTTCAGCATGAAAATAAGCCGCAGCAGCCCGCCAATGCACCTGTTCAGGTAGAAACAGTACAGCAGTCTGCCGAATAATCAAGGATTGGAAAATACCTTACCGTATTGCGGTAAGGTATTTTTTATGGCAGACGGATTTTCAGACGGCCCGACTGTTCAAATTACTTCTGTATTAAGCAATCAAAAATATGTATTTGGAAAATATTCTGCCTTTTGCCCACTATCTGCTTAGAGGCCGTCTGAAAAACGGTGATGCCGCACTCGACGGTACGGCGGGCAACGGCCATGATACGCTGCTGCTGGCGCAATGTGTGGGCGGCGGTAAGGTGTGGGCTTTCGATGTCCAGCCGCAGGCTTTGCAGCAGACGCGCCGAAGCTTGGAGGAAGCAGGTGTTAGTGCGGAGTTGATATGCGACGGGCACGAAAAGCTGGCGGATTATGTGGACAGGCCGCTGACGGCGGCGGTGTTCAATTTCGGCTGGCTGCCCGGCGGCGATAAAACCTGCACAACGCAGGCGGCTACCAGTGTTGCCGCTTTGTCGGCGGCGGTATCGCTTTTGGAGGAAAGCGGCCTTTTGGTGGCGGTGCTGTATCCCGGCCACGAGGCGGGTTTTGCCGAGGCCCAAGCTGTCGAGGAATGGGCGGCCGCTTTGCCGCAACAGCAGTTTGCCGTATTGAAATATGTGTTTACCAACAGACAAAACCGGCCGCCGTATCTACTTGCGATTGAAAAGTTACGTCAAAAATGAATGTTTGCGGTAGAATACGTTGCAATTCGATATTTTAAAAACAAACCGCTATGCAATATTTGTTCGTTAAAAACATGCACATGACTTTTGCGGTCGTGACTATTTTGCTGTTCAATATCCGTTTCTTTTTGTTGCTTTCCAAGTCGGAGAAACCGCTGGCCGGCATTTGGAAAGTGTTGCCTCATCTGAACGACACGATGCTGCTGTTTGCCGGACTCTGGCTGATGAAGATTACGCATTTTACCCCGTTTGGCAATGCAAACTGGTTGGGTGTCAAAATCCTACTGCTGTTGGTCTATATCGGTTTGGGCGTGGTCATGATGAGGGCGAGGCCGCGTTCGCCGAAATTCTTTATTACTTATCTGCTGGCGATGGCGTGCGTGGGCAGCATCGTGTATCTGGCGATGTACAAACCGTTTTGACAGGCCGTCTGAAAGTGTTTCCATGTTGAAGACAGCCGTTATCGCCTTGGGCAGCAACCTGCAAAACCCCGCATCGCAGGTGCGTGCGGCATTGCAAGCCGTCGGCGGGCATCCCGCCATCCGCATCAATAAAATATCCTCGCTTTATGTTACTGCGCCGGTAGGTTATGACGACCAACCCGATTTCATCAATGCCGTCTGTGCGGTGGAGACCTCGCTCGGCGCGGAGGAACTGTTGGCGGAGCTGAACCGCATCGAAGCGGCTTTCGGCCGCGAACGTAGTTTCCGCAATGCGCCGCGCACGTTGGATTTGGACATCATTGATTTCGACGGCCGCAGCAGCAATGACCCGCATCTGACGTTGCCGCATCCGCGTGCGCATGAACGCGGATTCGTCATGTTGCCGTTGGCGGAAATCCTGCCGGCCTTCCGTTTGGGAGACAAAGGCACGGCTGCGGAGCTTGCCGCCGAACTGGGCGGTTCAGGCGTCCGCCTGTTGGATGAAGGCGCGGGACAGGATTGAACGAGAGGCCGTCTGAAAACCGTCCGCCGTGTTTTCAGACGGCCTTGCAGTGTGTTTTAAAACCAATGATGTAAATAACAGAGAAATATTATGAACTACCGTTATATCGTCGTCGAAGGTTCTATCGGCAGCGGAAAATCCGAATTGAGCCGTCGGTTGGCCAAGCATTTCGAGGCGTTGCACCTGACCGAGAGTCCCGAACGCAATCCGTTTTTGGAGCAGTTTTACCTCAATGCCTCCAATCACGGCTTGGCGACCGAGTTGTTTTTCCTGATGCGCCGCGCCGAAAATGTAGACATTATCAATGCGGAGGAAGACAAAGGCGGCCGCATCATCGCTGATTTTTTGTTGGAAAAAGACCAGATTTTTGTGCCCGTGGTTTTGAAAGATCCCGAGCAAACCTTATTTTGGGAACTGCGCCGCAAAATCATGCCGCAATATCCCGTTCCCGATTTGGTGGTGTATCTGCAAACTTCCGGCGAGGCCGATACCAAGCGCCTGCAACGGCGCGGCGACGGTATATTGAGTATGTTCCCGAGCGGCTATCTAGGTAAAATCCAGCAGGAATACAGCCGTTTCTTCCATCTTTATCAAAACGCGCCTTTGTTAATCGTCAATGCCGACGAACTGGATTTTGCGGGCAACGACGAGCATTTCGATATGCTGCTCCAGGCGATGGGCGGAATGCAGGGCAGCCGCCGTTACCTGAATCTGCGTGAGGCCGTCTGAAAAGGAAATGATGATGCCGAAATACGAATTTACCCTGCCGTCAAGCAGCGGTGCAGAATTTCATTCCGCCGAACACCTGCCTCTGGTCGTTTACTTCTACCCGAAAGACAACACGCCGGGTTGCACCACCGAAGGGCTGGACTTCAATGCGCGGCTGGCGCAGTTTGAAAAACTGGGCTATACCGTCGTCGGCATTTCGCGTGACGGCGTGAAGTCGCATCAGAATTTTTGTACCAAACAAGGTTTCCGATTTGAATTGCTGAGTGATAAAGACGAAACTGTGTGCAAACTGTTTGATGTCATCAAGCTGAAAAAACTCTACGGCAAAGAATCCCTCGGCGTCGAGCGCAGCACTTTCGTGCTAAACGCGGAAGGAGACATCATGCACGAGTGGCGCAAGGTCAAAGTGGGCGGTCATGCGCAGGAAGTATTGGAAACATTGGGCGGATAATGGAGAGGCCGTCTGAAAACATAATGCGCAGCCGTTTCAGACGGCCTCGGCATATGGTTTCGGCGTTATCTGGATATGGACGAACTCATCGACAAACTGCTCGAACACCTCTGGTTGAGCCACCGTCTCAGCCAAAACACCCTGCAAAGCTACCGCCGCGATTTGGAAAAGGTCGCCGCAAGATTGCGGCAGGGCGGGAAGGACTGGTTTGGCGCGGCGGCCGAAGATTTGGCCGCCGCCGTTTATGTTCCGGAGGAAAAGGCCAGTTCGCAGGCGCGGGCGTTGTCGGCCTGCAAACGGCTGTACGCGTGGCTGGAAGAAACGGAAAAGCGGGCGGACAATCCCACCCGGTTCCTGACCTCTCCGCACAAAGAGCAGCCATTGCCCGGCCTGATTACCGAAGCCCAGATTGAAAAATTGCTTGCCGCCCCCGATGTCGATACCCCTCATGGCCTGCGCGACAAAACGCTGCTCGAAGTCATGTACGCTACCGGTTTGCGCGTTACTGAAGCCGTGAAACTGAAAATGTCGGATTTGGACTTGAACAAAGGCTGGATAAACACCATAGGCAAGGGCGACAAGCAACGTTATGTGCCGCTGGGGGAAGAGGCGGTCTACTGGATAAAGCGGTATTGCGCCGAATCTCGGCCGCTGCTGCTGAAAAACAAAATCTGCGACGAGCTTTTCGTCAGTCAGAAAAAAAGCGGCATTTCGCGTCAGCTGGCCTGGATGATCGTGAAGGAATATGCAGATGCGGCAGGTATCAGTTCGCTTAGCCCGCACGGCCTGCGCCACGCCTTTGCCACCCATTTGGTCAACCACGGCGCAGACTTGCGCGTAGTACAGATGCTGCTCGGCCATGCGGACATCAGCACCACGCAGATTTATACCCATGTCGCCAACCAGCGCTTGAAGGAATTGGTCGGGAAACACCATCCGCGCAGTTAATCCTACTTTCGGCGGTATTCAACGTAACGGGTTGCAGCAGGCTTGCCAACGGGTACATTGTGGCGGAATTATCTGCCGCTCCGTCCGCAGGCCGTCTGAAAAATACGGAACGCTTCGCAGAAAGAATTTTTAAAAGGAAACGGAACAACATGAAAACCAGCGCACGAAACCAGTTTGCCGGTATCGTTAAACGCATCAAAAATGGTGATGTCGGCAGCGAAGTAACGATTACGCTGCCGGGCGGTCACGAACTGGTGGCCATGATTACCCGCGAAAGCTGCAACGATTTGGGGCTGGACGTCGGCAGTGCGGTTATTGCCCTAATCAAATCGACCGCTATCATTATTGCTACCGATTTGGAGCACATCAAACTTTCGGCCAGAAACCGTCTGAACGGTCTGATTTGTGAAGTGGAACGCGGGGCGGTCAACTCTGTGATTACGATGGACTTGGGTAGCGGCTTGATGTTGACGGCGGGCGTTACTTTACAAAGCACGGAGCAACTCAACCTTCATCCGGGCCAACGCGCCACCGCGATATTTAAAGCAGGCAGTGTAGTGTTGGGTGTACTGGCTTAGGGGAGGGTTGTCGATTACTTGTCATTTAACGGGTGGCAGCCGGAGTTGTCGGCATGTCTTTGGTTGGTCGCAGGATGTTGCAACAGTATGAAAATACTGAAATTCTGAAATGTATTTTTAATTTGGCAGCCCAATTTGTACGGATGCTGGTTTGCCAAAACTTCCAGCGTTCCCGCTTATGTTATCCGTCGTCAATATCTAGGGGGTCTTCCGTGGTGTTGTTTAAGCTGTTTTTGATAATAAATACCAAATTGAATCAAATAGCTGGCACTATAGGCTGATATTTGTCAGTATGGCATATGTTTGGCATTTCCATTGATGCAGGAAAAGGCCGTCTGAAAAGCTTTCAGACGGCCTTTCTGTTTTTTATCTGAAACCGGCAGAGGCTTATTCTTCCGGACGTTCGCCGTCGGTGTCGTCCAGTTTGCCTTCGGTAATATCGACATTGATACCCACGGCGGCGCGGATTTTGGCGTCGATTTCGTTGGCGATTTCGGGGTTTTCTTTCAGCCATACGCGGACGTTGTCTTTGCCTTGTCCGATTTTGGCGCCGTTGTAGCTGTACCATGCGCCTGATTTTTCAACGATGTCGTATTTGACGCCGA
>ERZ773010.901-NODE-901-length-19639-cov-8.803207_pt1 | contig 19639 bp, 18 predicted proteins | sample MGYA00580842_ERZ773010 | MGnify/ENA primary metagenome ERZ773010 (study PRJEB29015, sample SAMEA2737982) | human oral metagenome | biome: human oral; feature: human-associated habitat; material: dental | place: China | collected 2107 ...
AAAAGACAAGGCGGCGAGCCGCTGACAGTACGAGTAGTACGGCAAGGCGAGCCAAAGCCGTATTTTGGCAAAGGAGGCCGCTATCAATCACCCCGGAGATGGCCATGGATAAAGGGCTGCATGGCATACCATCCTGAGATGCCCTATTTATAAGGATCTCCCGGCGGCGCTACAATGCTGCGCATTCCGCCATGACCACACACCCGACCTTGCCCGATACCAACACCGTCCCCGCACTAACCATACCGTCAGAATGGCAGCCGGCATTGGCGCACAGTTTTTTCCTGCGCCAACTGCTCGATACCCGCCCCGACGTGGCGGCCTGGCTGACCGAACACTGGCGGCAGCCGGTGGATATGCAGACGATGCGCGCCTATCTCGATGCCCATTTCACGTCTGCCGAACAGGGCGAAGAGGCGCTGCGCGCCGCCCTGCGCGGGCTGCGCCAGCGCGTCATGGCGGCGCTGATCGTGCGCGATCTTGGCGGACTGGCGCCGCTTTCTGAAGTCATGGAAAGCATGACGCAGCTGGCCGAGCTGACGACGAATACCGCGCTCGCTTTTCTGCATCGTCAGCTCGCCGGCCAGTACGGCGAGCCGCTTGACCGGCAAGGCCAGCCGCAGCGCCTGATCGTCGTCGGCATGGGCAAACTGGGCGGCCGCGAACTCAACGTATCGTCCGACGTCGATTTCATCTTCATTTACCCGGAAGACGGCGAAACGGCCGGCGTACCGGCGGGCGAAGGGCAGGCACGCCGCGCTGGCCGGAAGATCGAGGCCTACGAATTTTTTGTCCGCCTCGGCAAGCGTCTGATCGCGATGCTCGATGAAATCACCGGCGATGGCCGCGTTTTCCGCGTCGATATGCGTCTGCGCCCGAATGGCGATGCCGGCCCGCTGGTCTGTTCATTCGTCTCGCTCGAAAACTATCTGATCACCCAGGGGCGCGAATGGGAGCGTTATGCCTGGATCCGGGCGCGCATTTTGAATACGGGCGAAAACCACCAGCCGCACTGGACGGAGATGCTGGAGAAAATCGTCCGCCCGTTCATTTACCGCAAGTATCTGGATTTCGGCGCGATCAACGCCATGCGCGACCTGCACGCGCAGATTCGCCGCGAGGTGGTGCGCAAGGATCGGGCCGACCACATCAAGCTCGGGCCGGGCGGCATCCGTGAAATCGAATTCATCGCCCAGGTGTTCCAGCTCATCCGCGGCGGACGCGACGGCGCCCTGCAAGTCCGCCCGACGCTCACCGTGCTGGCGCGGCTCATCGAACGCTGCCTGCTGAGTCCGGAGGGCGGCAACGAACTGCTCGCCGCCTATGCGTTTTTGCGCCGCCTCGAACACCGCCTGCAGTACGTCAACGATGAGCAGACCCACCGGCTGCCGACCGGCGATGCGGAGCGCGCGCAGATCGCCCGTTCGATGGGCTTTTCCGGCTGGCCGGCATTTGCCGCTGAGCTGGAAACGCACCGGGCGCGGGTCGCCCGTCATTTCAGCGGCATCTTTTCCGATTCCGTGGAAGACGCCCACCCGCTGGACGGTCTCTGGCGGGAGCAGATCGACGCTGACGATGCGCTGGAATCGGCCTCGACGCTGGGCTTCCGGCACCCCAAAGAAATGCTCGAACGCCTGCACGCCTTCCGCAAAAGCGCCAAATACCAGCAGTTGCCGACCTCCGGCCGGGAACGGCTGGATGCGCTCGGCCCACGCCTGATCGAAGTCTCGGCGGCGACCCGCACGCCGGACGCCACCTGGCAGCGCGGGCTCGACTTTTTTGAAACGATCAGCCGGCGCGGCGCCTATCTCGCCCTCTTGCAGGAGTACCCGCAAGCCCTGCGCAAGCTGGCGGAAATTATCGGCAGTTCGGCCTGGGCGGCGACTTATCTGACGCGCCATCCGATTCTGCTCGACGAAATCCTCGATCCGCACCTCTACGAAACCGCCATCGACTGGCCGGCCTTCCGCCAGCGGATGGCGCAGCGGCTGGCCGAGGCTGACGGGGACGCCGAACGCGAGATGGATATTCTGCGCGAAGAACACCACGCCCAGGTTTTCCGCCTGCTGGCGCAGGATATTGCCGGCCTGCACACCGTCGAACAGCTGGCCGACCATTTGACCGAACTGGCCGACATCATCGTACAAACGGCGCTGGATTTATGCTGGGAAAAATTGCGCAGCCGCCACCCGCAGCAACTGGCGGCGCCGCGCCTGGCCGTCATCGCCTACGGCAAGCTCGGCGGCAAGGAGCTGGGCTATGGTTCCGACCTCGATCTGGTGCTGCTGCACGATGACCCGGAACCGGGCGCCGGCGAACTGTACGCCCGCCTCGGCCAGCGCCTTAGCAACTGGCTGTCGGCGCAAACGCCGGCCGGACAGTTATTCGATGTCGATTACCGCCTGCGCCCGAACGGCGATGCCGGCATGCTCGTCAATCCGATCGAGGCCTTCCGCGACTACCAGCTTGAAAAAGCCTGGACATTTGAGCACCAAGCCCTGACCCGTGCGCGGTTTTGCGCCGGCGACGCGGCGCTGGGCGCGCGTTTTGAAGCCCTGCGCACCGACGTCCTGCGCCGGCCGCGCGATCTGGCGCAGCTGAAAGATGACGTGCTGGCCATGCGCCAGCGCATCCATGACGCGCACGCCTCGCACAGCGAGGCCTTTTTCGATTTCAAGCGCGACGCCGGCGGCCTCGTCGATGTTGAATTCACCGTCCAGTATCTCGTGCTCGGCCACGCGCATCGGTACGAGCCACTCTGCGGCAACCTCGGCAACATCGCGCTGCTCGGCATCGCCGCCGAACTCGGCCTGATTCCGGAAAACTTAAGCGCCCCGGCGCGCGCCGCTTATCGCGAGTATCGCCGCATCCAGCATCATCTTCGGCTCGACGGCATCACCAGCAATCGGGTTGAGCGCGAAGCGCACATCCATCAAATCGAGGCGATACGGGCATTGTGGTCTGCTGTTTTCGACGCCTGAGCCGGGCTGCAAAATCAATGCGTAAAAAAACGGCGCGCCCGAAAGCGCGCCTGTTTAAGCGTTAACCGGCCCGACGACCCAGCCGCCGCAGCCGGTCGTCATTTATTTTTTCAGGCTGTCGCGGATTTCGCGCAGCAGCACGATGTCTTCCGGCGTTTCCGGTTCGGGCGCAGGCGCTTCCGGCTTGCGCAGTCTGTTCATCTGCTTGACCATCATGAAGATGATGAACGCCAGAATGATGAAGTTGACCAGAATCGTAATGAAGTTGCCGTAAGCGAAGACCGGCACGCCAGCCTTTTTGAGCGCATCGAGCGTCATCGCCGTGCCGGCGGGCACATCACCGAGCACGACGAACAGGTTGGAGAAGTCGAATTTCCCGCCCATGAGCATCGAAACGATCGGCATGACCAGATCGTTCACCACAGAATCGACGATCTTGCCGAACGCGCCGCCGATGATGACGCCCACGGCCAGATCCATGACATTGCCCCGCATGGCAAATTCTTTGAATTCTTGAAACATGTCGTCAGCTTCCTGAAAAATTAGGGTAATTTCATTTTACATGGCAATTTACATCCGATGTTTGACGAAACGTTGCCGACTTTAGGCCAGCATTGATCTTCTTGTCGGCAGTGCAATTGGATAGAATTTCACGAACATTTCATGAACCATTCCAGGCGGGTGCGCCGGGTAGTGCGCCGCGCCGCCGGAATCACCGGCATTGGCTGGAATTGGTCGTAATTGGCCCTGATTGGTCGTGATTTGCCGTGACTGGTTCTGACTTGGCCTGATTGACCGGAATTTTCTGCCATTGCCTGCCCTTGAGACGAAAACATGCCTGCGAGAAGAGCGGTCATCGCGCACGGGCTCTACTGGATTGCATTTCTGCTGCCCGGATGGGCGGGGCGCAAGGCTCTGGCCGCGCCACACGGCAACATGCACGCCAATGAAGCCTTGCCCGGCGGCCAGCGCCGGCAATCGAACGCGGAGGTGGAGGTGGGAGTAAATGGAGTGGAGGGCGTGAAGGCAGATGCGGACATGCATACGCCGCCTATGCCCGGCCGGCGCATCGTCGATTACGGCGCCCAGGCGCCCAAGGAAATCCAATAAACTTAAAGCGCGCCAGCCATAGCGCAGGCCGGCAGGCCGCGCAGACAATTGATACGGAAGGACAGAAAGGACAGTGCATTGAACGCCCCACACAGCGCAGAAGCGCCCTACACCCGGCGCACGCTCTGGACAGAAACGGACCGGGACGGAGAACACGTCTGCACGCTCGACCAGACGATGCTGCCGCATGCCGTTCGCACCCTGCGCCTGAGCACGCTGGACGAAGCGGCGCGCGCCATCCGCACCATGCAGGTGCGCGGCGCGCCGCTGATCGGCGTGACCGCCGCCTACGGCGTGGCGCTCGCCATGCGTCAGGATGCCGGCGACGCTGCGCTGGAAGCCGCTGTTGCGCGGCTGGCAGCCACCCGCCCGACCGCCGTCAACCTCGCCTGGGCGCTGGCGCGCATGCGCAAGCGCCTGACGCCGCTGCGCCCCGCACAGCGCGCCGACGCCGCCTGGCGCGAAGCGGCCGCCATTGCCGACGAAGACGCCGCGCAGTGCCGGTGCATTGGCGCGCACGGGCTAACGCTTCTGCGCGCGCTGACCCCTGGGCGACGCCTGAATCTGATGACGCATTGCAATGCCGGCGCCCTGGCGACCGTGGCGTATGGCACCGCGCTGGCGCCCATCTATGCCGCCCAGGCGGCCGGCATCGATCTGCACGTCTGGGTTTCTGAAACCCGTCCGCGCAACCAGGGCCTGCTCACGGCCTGGGAGCTGAAACAGCGCGGCGTGCCGCATACCGTCCTGGCCGACAACGCCGCCGGCCTGCTGCTTGCGCAAGGCCGGGTCGATGCCGTCCTCGTCGGCGCCGACCGCATCGCCGCCAACGGCGATGTCGCCAACAAGGTCGGCACCTATCTGAAAGCCCTGGCGGCGCGGGCGGCCGCGATTCCCTTTTACGTCGCCGCGCCGGCCTCGACCATCGACTTCGGCTGTCCGAACGGCGGCGCCATCCCTATCGAAGAACGTGATGGGGACGAGGTGCGCCTGATCGACGGGACGGCGGGATGCGACGCACCTGCCGGAAATAGAGACTCTGATGCCGCCGGCCACAACGACACGCATGTCGACACGCCTGCTGCCACCCATGCCAACAGGCCCGGCGACATGGGCGAATGTGCGCATGGCAAAGCGTGCGACGGGCGCGTGACGGCGCGCATCCTGCCGGCGGATGCGGCCGTCGCCAATCCGGCGTTCGACATCACCCCCGCCGCCTACATCACAGCGCTGATCACCGAACGCGGCGTCTGCCCGGCCTCGGCGGCAGGGCTGGGCGGCCTTTATCGTGATACTTCTGACACTCCTGACACGTCCGATACGCCCGACAACCCCGACAGGAAGCAGCCATGAAGACGACCGACCGCGCCCGCCACCGCCTGATCGCCGCCGCGCACGGCATGCTCACCGCCGGCCTGAACAAAGGCACCGCCGGCAACCTCAGCCTGCGCCTCGCCCAGAACGATGAAAACGGCGAGAACAGCGAAAGCGGCTTCCTGATCACGCCCTCCGGCATGGACTACGCCACGCTGGAAGCCGAAGACATCGTATTTATGCGCTTTGACGGCACGGCTAGCGGCCGCCGTCAGCCATCCTCCGAATGGCGCTTTCACCGCGACCTCTACCTCGCCCACCCGCAGGCCGGCGCCGTGCTGCACGCGCATTCCCCTTTCGCTGTCAGCCTCGCCTGCCTGCGCTGGGACATTCCCCCTTTCCACTACATGATTGCCCGCTTCGGCGGCGACAACATCCGCTGCGCCCGCTACGCCACCTTCGGCACCCAGGCGCTGTCCGACGCGGCGCTGGAGGCGCTGAACGGCCGCACAGCCTGCCTGCTCGCCAATCACGGCTTTCTGCTCTACGCCGAGACGCCGGAACGCGCGCTGGCGCTGGGCATTGAATTTGAGGCGCTGTGCGAACAGTACTGGCGCGCCTGCCAGCTCGGCGCCCCCGTTCTGCTCGACGCCGACGAAATGGCGGTAATCCTGAAAAAATTCGCGCACTATGGGCAGCCGCAAAACGCGAAATAAATACGCAGACAAAGATGCTTGATTCCCTGCTTAATCTCCTGCTCGACATCCTGCTCAACCTGCTGGACATCGTACTGTTCCTCCGGCGCCCGCTTCGCCTGCTCCTCTGCCTCCTCGTCTCCGGACTCCTGGCGATCTCACTCGCCTACAACTTCGCAGCCTTCACGTTCGGGCACGGCATCGCGCTGGTCATCGCCGGATGCGCGCTCGGCCTCTACCTGGAATCCCGCGCCAGAGGCTAAAAAACGGGACGACCGCTCACCCGCGCAGAATGGGTAGCGCTGGCCGTGACGCTGGTGGTACTACTCTCCGTCGGCCGGGATGCTGGCGGTATTACTTACCGTCGGCCGCCAGCCCGCGTGGAATGGGCGTTTCCGGCCACCCTGCCCGGAAGCCCTTATGGAATAAGCCTTTCAGCGATGGGCATCCGCAAACCCTTATAGAACGTGGGCTTCAGGGGTGGGCATCCGGAAACCCTTATAGGACGCGGGCTTCAGGGATGCCTATCCATGCCCCCATCCCCTGCAGCAGCAGGCGGGCGCAGCGTGCTTTATTCCTGCTCGACGAATACGGCCTCGCGCTTTTTGCCGATCGCCGGGAGGGCGATCATCACCATCAAGGCGATGGCGAGCGCGATCATCGTCGCCGCGATCGGGCGGGTGAGGAAAACGCTCCAGTCGCCGCGCGCCATGAGCAGAGCGCGGCGCAGGTTTTCTTCCATCATCGGGCCGAGGACAAAGCCGAGAATCAGCGGCGCCGGTTCAAAGCCGAGCTTGTGAAAGGCAAAGCCGATAACGGCGAAAACCGCCGCGCAATAGACGTCGAAGGTATTGTTCGACAGCGAGTAAACGCCGATGGCGCAAAAGGCCATGATGGCGGGAAACAGGAAACGATAGGGCACGGTCAGCAAACGGACCCAGATGCCGATCAGCGGCAGGTTGAGGATGACGAGCATCAGGTTGCCGATCCACATTGATGTCACCAGCCCCCAGAACAGGCTGGGGTTGGCCGTCATGACCTGGGGGCCGGGCTGAATGCCCATGATTGTCATGGCGCCCACCATCAACGCCATGACCGCGCTGGTCGGGATGCCGAGCGTGAGCATGGGAATGAACGAAGTCTGGGCGCCGGAATTGTTTGCCGCCTCGGGCGCAGCGACGCCTTCGATGGCGCCTTTGCCGAAGGCCTGCGGCGTTTTCGAGAGCTTTTTCTCGATCGTGTAGGAGGAGAACGAGGCCAGCATCGGGCCGGCGCCAGGCAGCACGCCGAGCAGGCATCCGAGCAGCGTTCCGCGTACCGTCGCCGGCGCGGCGGCCTTGAAATCTTCTTTGTCAGGCATGAGATTGGTCACCTTCCGCACGAAGGTTTCGCGTTGCCCGGGCGGCCTGCCCAGGTTGGCGATGATTTCACCGAAGCTGAAAATCCCCATGGCGATGACGGTGAAGTTGATGCCGTCCATCAGCTCGGGGATGCCGAAGCTAAAACGCGGCACCGCCGTGATCACATCGGTATTGATCTGGCCGAGCAGTAAGCCAAGCACGACCATCGCCATCGCCTTGGGCAGCGAACCGGAGGCCAGAACGACGGCGCCGACCAGCCCCAGGAACATCAGGGCGCAGTACTCTGGCGCGCCGAATTCAAAGGCTAGGCTGGTCAGCGGCGGGGCGAAGGCGGCAACGACGAGCGTTCCTACCGTGCCGGCAAAAAAGGACGCCAGCGCGGCCGTCGCCAGCGCCTTGCCGGCGTGCCCGCGGCGCGCCATCTGGTAGCCGTCGAGCGCCGTCACCACAGACGAGGCTTCGCCCGGCACGTTGATCAGGATCGCCGTTGTCGAGCCGCCATACTGCGCGCCGTAATAAATGCCGGCCAGCATGATCAGCGCGGAAGTCGGCGACAGGGTGTACATCGAGGGAAGCAGCATGGCGATCGTGGCGATCGGCCCCAACCCCGGCAGCACGCCGATCAGCGTGCCGAGCAAGGCGCCGAGAAAGGCGTATCCCAGGTTGGCCAGTGACAGCGAGGTCTGGAAACCCAGCACCAGATTCTGCAAAAGATCCATGAGCGCTCTTTCCGGGGAAACCCTATATTGACTGGATTGATTGGCGTCGGCGCCGCGCCGGGGCGCCGGAACCTTCAGTCGGCAGGATGAACAATGAAGGCATCAAGCAGCCGTGTGCGCCGGGCAAAGCGGGCGGAACGGACGGAACGGGCGGCGAAACCATCGGCAGCATCGGCTTCATCGGCTACAGCGCCGGCCACAGGGGCATCGTCAATTGCAGCCCGTAAATGAAAATCGCGTAAGAGGCCAGCGTCAGAACCGCCGCATTGAGCAGCGCATCCCGCCAGGAAAATTCACGGCTGCCCGCCGAAGTCAGGACAATCATGACCGGCAGACTGATAAAGAAGCCGAGCCGCGGCAGGGCAACGCCGAAAAACACAATCGCGCCGACCACGCAAAGCAGCGGCCGCCACGGAATTCTGCCGACCGGGTCGCCGTCCGTGCGATCCGTGCGTTGGCTGGTGAACGCCGAAAGCAGCACGACGATACCGAGCAGCGCAAGAATGATCCCCAGACCGAAGGGAAAGTATCCCGGCCCCGGACGCACGGCGGTGCCAAAGCTGTAGTCGGTCGCGCCAACGGCAAACGCCAGGCCGATCAGGATGAGCAGCAGTCCGGCGACAAAATCTTTCTGGCTCCTGATCTTCATGAATTCCTGAATTCCTCCGCATCGGCCGGGCAAAACGCGCCGCCATTCCGGCGGTTTTATCTTTTGCCTCGGCCTGCTTTTTGCTGTCTGCGCTTTTTTATTTCCGTGGGATCGCGCCGGCGTTCCGGCGTACGCTTTCTTTCCGATTGCTTATACGACCAGCGTCTGCGCCTCGCCTTCGCCCCGCGCCTCGATATGGCCGATTTCCACCGCCTCTTCCCCCGCCGCACGCAGCAGTCGCAGCGCCTGCGAGACGTTTTCGCGGGCAACGATGACCGCCATGCCGATGCCGCAGTTGAACACGCGGTGCATTTCATCCTCGGCCACGCCGCCCTCGCTTTGCAGCCACTGGAAAATCTTTGGGCGCTGCCAGGACGATTGTTCGATGACCGCCTTGACCGTTTTTGGCAGCACGCGCGGGATATTTTCGCGCAGACCGCCGCCGGTAATATGCGCCATGCCTTTGACCGGCAGGGCGGCCAGTACGGACAGCATCGGTTTGACGTAAATGCGCGTCGGCGCCATGACCGCCTCCGCCAGCGTCTTGCCGCCCTCAAAGGGGGCATCGAGCGCCGGTTTGGCGCGCTCGATGATCTTGCGCACCAGCGAATAGCCATTGGAATGCGCGCCGGACGAGGGCAGACCGAGCACGACATCGCCGGCCGCGATGTCCTGCCCCGTGATGATCTTCGATTTTTCGACCGCACCGACGGCAAAGCCGGCCAGGTCGTATTCACCGGGCGGATACATGCCGGGCATTTCCGCCGTTTCGCCGCCGATCAGCGCGCAGCCGGCCTGCTCGCAGCCTTGGGCGATACCGGCAACGACCGTCGCCGCGGTATCCACATCCAGCTTGCCGCAGGCAAAGTAATCAAGGAAAAACAACGGTTCCGCGCCTTGCACCAGCACATCGTTGACGCTCATGGCGACGAGGTCGATGCCCACCGTATCGTGGCGATTGAGTGCAAAGGCCAGGCGCAGTTTAGTCCCCACGCCGTCGGTGCCGGAAACAAGCACCGGCTCGCGGTAGCGTTTGGGCACCTCGAACAGCGCGCCAAACCCCCCCAGGCCGCCGAGCACGCCCTCTCGCAGCGTTCTTTTGGCAAGCGGTTTGATGCGTTCGACCAGCGCATCGCCAGCATCGATATCGACACCGGAATCGCGGTAAGACAACGGAGACTGGGAAGAAGGCGGCGCGGGCTGGGTCATCTCGTTCATCATCCTTGAAGGTTGAATGGGCAGGGAAAAACGGCAGGAAGCCAGTGAAGGCGGGAAAAGCAGGAAAAGCGGCGGAAGCCGGAATGGTAATGCTAGAATACGCAGCCTCCTCGACGCGCTGCGATTTTATCCAAATTCACTGCCCTGCGGGCGGCCCGCTCCGTCGTCATGCCTTAGCGTCACGCCATCGCCATTTTCCATTGCGTCCTGCGTTGCAGGCGCGCTGTGCTCTCCATAACCTTTATTCCATGCATCAACTGATTCTCGACCTGCTGCCGGAAACACCCCCGTCGCTCGACAATTTCGTCGTTGGCAGCAACGGGGAGGCGCTGGCCGGGCTGGCCGGCTGGCTGGCCGCCGACAGTCGTGAAACCTTGCTGCTGTTGTGGGGCGAGCCGGCATCCGGCAAAACGCATCTGCTGCGCGCCAGCGGCGCACGCTATATCGACGCACAGGACGATCGCGCACTCGCTGGTCTGGAGGCGGCGGAGAGCGGGGACGATACGATGGCGACGACGACTCCGGAAAGCATCCCTGGCATCCCCACGCGCGCCTCACCCGTCCGTTACGCCATCGACAATATCGAAGCCCTCGACGAGCGCGGCCAGATCGCCCTGTTCAATCTGTTCAACCGCCTGCGCGCGACAAATGGCGCCGGGCGTCTACTCGCCGCCGCCGCCGCGCCGCCGCAACAGCTCACCGTGCGCGAAGACCTGCGCACCCGCCTTGGTTCCGGGCTTGTTTACCGGCTCCAGCCGCTGTCCGAAGCCGAACAGGACGCCGCCTTGACAGCCCAGGCCGCCCGCCGCGGACTCCGCCTGCCGACGGGCGCTCTCGCCTATCTGCGCAGCCGCGCGCCGCGCGACATGCGCAGCCTGTCCGCCTTGCTCGACGCGCTCGACCGTTACTCGCTGGAACGGCGGCGACCGATTACCCTTCCCCTGCTGCGCGAAGTTCTGCACCCTGCCCCGCACACCGCCGCTTTTCAAAATAATTCAGAATAAATAGCCGCCATGCAACTTGCCCTGTTCGACCTCGACCATACCCTGCTGCCCTGCGACAGCGATTACGCCTGGACACAGTATCTGATCAATGCAGGAGTCGTCGATCGGGAGGATTTCACGCGAAAGAATGACGACTTTTATGCGCAATATCGTGCCGGCATGCTGGACGTCCAGGCTTTCCTCGACTTCCAGTTCGCACCGCTGGCCGACAACCCGCGCGCCCGGCTCGACGCCTGGCACGCCGACTTCATGGCGCGCACGATCGTGCCGGTCATTGGCCAGGCGGCGCGCGCGTTGGTTAACCGCCACCAGGAACAAGGCGACCTGTGCGCGCTGATCACGGCGACCAACAGCTTCGTGACCGGGCCGATCGCCCGTGAATTCGGCATTCCGCACCTGATCGCTACCATCCCGGCGCAGGACGGACACGGCCGGTTTACCGGCCGGGTGCGCGGCACGCCGGCTTTTCGTGCGGGCAAGCTTGAGCGCCTCGACGCCTGGCTGGAAGCGATGGGGTCATGGCGCGGCGCATTCACGCGCATCTGGTTTTACAGCGACTCGTTCAATGACCTGCCGCTGTTGCAGGCGGTCAGCGATCCGGTCGCCGTACACCCCGACGCCCCCCTGCGCGCCCATGCCGAGCAGGCCGGCTGGCCGATTCTGGAACTGTATCCCTGATCTTCTGGAAAGAGACTCCACAACGCGATGATTCGCCAACTGATTGCCCGCGTTTTCGGGCGCAAGGCCGCCAAACAAACCGGCGCACATAACAAGCCGAATACCCTGCCCGCCAGCCGCTACGGTATCCGCCGCGAGGCGGTCAGCAACGGCAGCCGGCATACGGTCGAAACCTTGCAGCAGCACGGTTATCAGGCCTATATCGTCGGCGGCGCGGTGCGCGACCTGCTCGCCGGCATCCCGCCCAAAGACTACGACGTAGCCACCAACGCCACGCCGGAACAAGTGCGCCGCTGTTTTCGCCGCGCGCGCATCATCGGCCGCCGTTTCCAGATCGTCCATGTCATGATGGGGCGCGAAACCATCGAGGTCACGACCTTCCGCGGCAGCCACGAGGCGCACGGCAACGGGCCGGCACAAACCGATGCGCATGGCCGCGTATTGCGCGACAACGTGTTCGGTTCGCAGCAGGAAGATGCCGCGCGCCGCGACTTCACCGTCAATGCACTGTATTACGACCCGATCTCGGAAACGGTCATCGACTACCATCACGGCATTGACGATCTGCACAATAAAACCCTGCGCATGATCGGCGATCCGGCGACCCGCTACCGCGAAGATCCGGTGCGCATGCTGCGCGCCGTGCGCCTGGCCGCCAAGCTCGACCTCACGCTCGACCCGGCAACGCGCGCGCCCATCGGCGAACTGGCCGGGTTGATCGGCAACGTGCCGCTCTCGCGCCTGTTCGACGAGATGCTCAAACTGCTCACCTCCGGCCATGCGCTCAAATGCCTGCACAGCCTGCGTGAAGCGGGGCTGCATCACGGCCTGCTGCCGCTGCTCGATGTCATTCTCGAACGTCCGGCCGGGCAGCGTTTCATCCAGCTGGCGCTGGAAAACACCGACCGCCGTATCCGCGAGGGTAAACCGATTTCTCCCGGCTTTTTGTTCGCAACACTGCTCTGGCACGAAATGCTGGCGCAGTGGGAAACGCATAAAGCCGACGGCGAACGCCCGCTGCCCGCGCTCTTCCGCGCCATGGACAGCGTTCTTGAAACGCAGGCCAGAACGCTGGCGATCACCCGCCGCGTCGCGGCCGACATCAAAGACATCTGGGTCTTGCAGCCGCGCTTTGAACAGCGCAGCGGCAAGCGGCCTTTCTCGCTCATCGAACAGCCGCGTTTCCGCGCCGGTTACGACTTTCTTCTGCTGCGCGCGCAGGCCGGGGAAATCGACCACGAACTGGCCGCATGGTGGACGACTTTTCTCGACGCCGACGGCGCAACGCGCAGCGCCATGCTGCAACCGCCCCGCGCGGGCGAAGGTAGAAAGCGCCGTCGGCGCCGGCGTAAAACAGCCGCGCCGTCACCGACAACGGACAACACGGAAACCGCGCAAAACCTGCGGCCGCAGAGCGCGGACGCCAGCGCATAATGCCGCGCTTTCCACCGTACATTCCGCCGCAGACCATGGCCGTCACGCCCGCCACCACTATTTCCGGATACCCCCTGCCCGGCGCGCCTACCGAAACATCAGGCAACAGCACGCCGGCCGATGCGCCGCCCGTTACGTCTTCAGCCTCGCATTCGGCGCCACACCTGGCTTACGTGGCGCTCGGCGCCAATCTGGGCGAGCCGATCGTCCAGCTCCGGCGCGCTTTCGACGCCCTGGCGCGGATCGACCATTCGCGCCTGCTGCGCACGTCGTCGCTGTACCGTACTGCGCCGATCGGCGTTCACGGGCAACCGGACTTCATCAATGCCGTCGCCGCGCTGGCAACGGCGCTGGCGCCGGAAGCGCTGCTCAATGCGCTGCTGAGCATCGAGACGGAGTTTGGCCGCCGCCGCGATTACCCAAACGCACCGCGCACGCTCGACCTCGACCTGCTGATGGTCGACGACCGCGTACTCGACACCCCCCGGCTGCAACTACCGCATCCGCGCCTGCATTTACGCGCGTTCGTCATCATGCCTCTGCTCGAAATCGCCCCCGATTGCCGCATTCCCGGACGCGGCCTGGCCGCCGCCTGGCGGCCTGCCGTGCAGATGCAGGCGATCGAGCGCCTTCCGCCGGCAGAAAAAATGGGGTAACTGAAAAATACGCAACAAAAAATGCGGCTGTAACCGTTTTCCCGGATAATCCCCCGCAAACACTTGACACATGGCCGCACAAGCCGTGTATCCTTGCCGCGTCCAATTTCCCTTGAACCACAACTGATCGTACATTGCCATGTCTGCACAAACTCCAACCCGCCGGCTCACGCAACTCGATCTGGTCAAGATGCGCGCCGCCGGTGAAAAAATCGCTATGCTCACCTGCTACGACGCCAGCTTTGCCAAGGCCTGCGAGGCCGCCGGCATCGACATCATCCTGATCGGCGACTCGCTCGGCATGGTCATCCAGGGGTACGATTCAACGCTCCCCGTCACCGTCGAGCACATTGCCTATCACACCGCCAGTGTCGCGCGCGGCTGCCAGCGCCCGCTGATTCTGGCCGACATGCCTTTCGGCAGCTATCAGGAAAGCCCACAGATCGCCTTCCGTAACGCCGTTCCGCTGATGGCCGCTGGCGCCCAGATGGTCAAGATCGAAGGCGGCGCTGGCATGGCTGACACCACGCGCTACCTGGTCGCGCGCGGCATCCCGGTCTGCGCCCACGTGGGACTGACGCCGCAGTCCGTCCATCAGCTGGGCGGCTACCGGGTACAGGGCAAGGACGCAAGCGGCGCAGCACAGCTTGTGGCCGACAGTCTGGCGCATCAGGAAGCCGGCGCAGCGATGGTGCTGATGGAGGCGGTTCCGGCGCCGCTCGCCGCGGAAATCACGGCGAAGCTCGCCGTGCCGACCATCGGCATCGGCGCCGGCAAGGATTGTTCCGGGCAGGTGCTGGTGCTGCACGACATGCTCGATGTCGCGCCCGGCCGCAAGCCGCGCTTCGTGCGCAACTTCATGGCCGGGCAGGATTCGATTGTCGGCGCGCTGTCCGCCTACACCGCCGCTGTCAAGGACGGCAGCTTCCCGGGTGCCGAACACTGTTATTGATAAGACGTTTGCCGATGAACCGTCGCTGCTGAACATTGCTGCCGCACGCGCGCCAGCAATACTGCCGGCAAGACGGAAAGAAACGCACCTCGCACTCCACCCATATGGCTCCCGTATGCTCCTGTGTTCTTTGTGATCCGGATGGCGTCGTTTATCCCGTTTGCCTTTTTGCATTCTTTTCGTCTCTGTCTCTTTTTCATTTCCTGACGCCTCGCCGGATCGCCGGCATTTCCACGCCACTGATCCCATTCATTGATCGTTTTTTTAAAGTTTCTACCACCCGCCTAGCGAGATAGAGAGAGATCGTCCGTCGGACCTGCCGCAGCTTTTTCGGTCTTTATCCGGATTTCCAGGTCTGCCGCAAATTGCGGCTATGCCGCAGGCGCCATCAGTCCCCGGACCAGCCACCGTATTCCTGTTTTTTTTCATTTTCCGTCATCGTCATTCGAAAGGCTTTGCGATGCAAATCCACGCTACCGTTTCTGAACTCCGCCACGCGCTCAAGCAACGCGGACGCATCGTTTTCGTACCGACCATGGGCAACCTGCACGCGGGTCATCTGTCGCTGATGCGACAGGCGCGCGCGCACGGCGATACGGTTGTCGCCAGCATTTTCGTCAACCGCCTGCAATTTGGCCCTAATGAGGATTTCGACAGTTATCCGCGCACCTTCGAGACCGATTGCGCGCATCTGCGCGAAGCGGCCGTCGACATTCTGTTTGCGCCCACCGAGGCCGATTTATACCCCGAACCCCAGCAGTACCATGTCGATCCGCCGCCCATCCAGGGCCAACTCGAAGGCGAATTCCGCCCCGGCCATTTCCGCGGCGTCGCCACGGTCGTGCTCAAGCTGTTCAACATCGTGCAGCCGCATGCGGCCCTATTCGGCAAAAAGGACTACCAGCAGCTCATGATTCTGCGCAACATGGTGCGCCAGCTGGCTTTGCCGATCGAGATCATCGGCGGAGAAATCGTGCGCGCCGAAGACGGCTTGGCGCTTTCTTCGCGCAATGCCTACCTCAAGGCCGAAGAGCGTGCCGAGGCCGCCCGCCTGAACCGCGTGCTGCACCAGATCAAGGCGGCCATCCAGGCGGGCCGGCGCGATTTTCCCCAGCTCGAACGCGACGCCATGGCCGAACTCGACGCACACGGCTGGAAAACCGATTATGTCGCCATTCGCCGCCAGGCCGATCTGCAAGAACCGCAGCCTGGCGACCGCGCGCTGGTCATTCTGGCCGCCAGCCGGCTGGGAACGCCACGCCTGATCGACAACCTTGAAGTCATCGCCGATTCCGCTTGACACGGCGGTCACACCGTCTAGAATCGCACCCAATTTTTCTTATTGCTACTGTATCGAGGCATCCCCATGCAAAGAACCATGCTCAAGTCCAAGCTGCACCGCGTCACCACAACGCACTCCGAACTGCATTACGAAGGATCGTGCGCCATTGACGAAACGCTGCTGGAAGCCGCCGACATTCTGGAAAACGAACAAATCGTCATCTGGAACGTCGATAACGGCGAACGCTTCACCACCTATGCCATCCGCGCCGAACGCGGCTCAGGCATTATTTCGGTCAACGGTTCCGCCGCCCGCCGCGCTGCGCCCGGCGACCTGCTGATCATCGCCAGCTTTGCCGTGTATAACGAAGCCGAACTGGCCACACACAAACCGAAACTGATCTACGCCGACGCCCAGAACCGCATCAAGCGCACAGGCGAATCGATTCCCACGCAGAAGGCCTGAGGCCGCGCCACGCGGGTGCAGCAGCGCTGCCCGACAGCCCGCGTATTTAGGGCATCTCCGAGAGGGGTGCTCTGAAACCCTTATAAATAGAGCGTTTCAGAGGTACTTTCCCGGAAACGCCCTATCCACGCGGGTTTTAGAGGCGCCTTCCCGGAAACGCCCTATCCACGCGGGCTTCAGCGATACCTGCCGGAAAAGGCTTAGGATTGCCCCTAACCCCGAACCCTGCCGCGCCCTCCCTTGCCCTGCTGGCAGAGCCAAGCATCCCAGCCTATTCAAACAGCGCGATCGATTCGACGTGCGATGTGTTGGGAAACATATTGACGACCCCCGCGCCGCGCAGGCGATAGCCTTTTTGCGACACCAGAATCCCCGCATCGCGCGCCAGCGTTGCCGGGTTGCAGGAAACATAGACGATACGCTGCGGGCCGTTTTCGCCAGCCATCCCGAGCGATTTCACCAGTTCGACCGCGCCCTCGCGCGGCGGGTCGATGAGCATCTTGTCGCAGCGCCCCAGTTGTTCCAGCGATGCGGGCGTCGCCTCAAACAGGTTGGCTACGCCATATTCGACCTGCCCGGCCAGCCCGTTGGCGGCGGCGTTCTCGTCGGCACGGCGCACCAGTTCGCGGTTGCCTTCGACCCCGACAACATGCGCGCCCAGGCGCGCCATGGGCAGCGAAAAGTTGCCCAGGCCGCAAAACATATCGGCAATCCGCTCGCCGGGGCGCGGCGCCAGCAGCGTCATGGCGCGGCGCACGAGCACGCGGTTAATGGCGTGATTGACCTGAGTAAATTCCGTCGGCGAAAAGCGGTGCTCGATGCCGTAATCCGGCAGCCGGTACGATAGTTCCGCCCCCGCCTGCGGGTAAAAGCGATAGACACTGGCCGGCCCCTGCGGCTGTAGGTAGAAAACAACGCCATGCCGGTCGGCAAAGGCGCGCAGCAACGTCTCGTCAGCGCCATTGAGCGGCTCAAGAATGCGCAGCACCAGCGCCGTCATATCCTCGCCCACGGCCAGCTCGATCTGCGGCATCGCCGTACTGATCGACAGCGCGCCGATCAGTTCGCGCAGCGGCATCAGCAGCGCGGAAACATGCGGCGGCAGATTCGGGCATATCCGCATATCGGCCACATAGCTGCTTTTGCGCTCATGAAAACCGATCAGCATGCCGCCCTTTTTCGCCACCCATCGCGCCGACAGCCGCGCCCGCCAGCGATAGCCCCAGGACAGCCCGTGAATGGGCGCGTAGAGCTGCTCCGCCTGCACCCGCCCCAGATGCCAGAGATTAGTCTCCAGCACGCGCTGCTTGGCCGCCACCTGCGCAGGCGCGGACAGATGCTGCATGCTGCAACCGCCGCACACGCCAAAATGCGGGCAACGCGGCGTCACGCGCTCGGCAGAAGGCGTCATGATGCGCTCGACGCGGGCATTCTCATACGTCGGCTTCTTGCGATAACTGACGAACTCGACCCGTTCGCCGGGCAGCGCGCCGTCCACAAAAATAGTCTTGCCATCCAGCCGCGTCACGCCGCGCGCTTCGTGGTCCAGTGATTCGATGATTCCAGTCGGCATGCCGGGAACTTCCAGAAATTCAAAAAAGCGGCATTGTATCGTCGAACAGACCCCAAGCCGTCACAACGCACACCGCCGCGGGCAGTCGATACTTACACCGGCACACGCAGGCAATGCGCGCAACACAGCTACAACGCAACCGCCGTCACGGTCGTTTCAGGTTTTGGATAGTTAGCCCCCGCCGCTGCGCATTACGGAAACCGGCCGGCCAGCATCTGCCGCTTATCAGCAAAACCGGGGCGCTTCTCCACCATGAACCCAGCCTCGGACAAGGCGCGGCGAACGCTGCCTGCCACCGACCAGGTCGCCAGCGTCGCGCCCGGCTTCGCCAACCGCGCCAGCGCGCGGCACAGCGCCGGCGACCACAGATCCGGGTTTTTGGCGGGCGAAAAACCATCGAGAAAAAACGCATCGACTGCCTCGTCCGGCGCCAGCGTCAAGGCCGGCAGCAGCGCTGCGGCATCGCCGAACAGCAGGCGCAGCTCGACACGCCGCACAGCGGGCATATTCTGCGCAGCCCGCACTTCCAGCGACGGAGGCATCTCCGGCACATCCGGCATCCCCCGCACTTGCGCACGCCCCCGCATTTCCGTACTTCCCCTTTTCCCGGCATCGCCCGCTGCCTCCTGCCCCCCTTGCGCCGCAGGCAAGCCTTCCAGCATCACGCGATGCTCGCCTGGCTGCAAAGGCGGCCACTGCGCCTGCAGCGTTCCGGCCAACGACGCAAACTCCGGCCAGGCCGCATGCGCCGCCGCCAGATCGGCCGCGGCAAACGGATGCTTCTCCAGCGAAATGAAGCACAGCTCGCGGCAAGCCCGCGGATCAGCCCGCCAGGCTTGCCAGGTCGCCAGAAAATTCAGGCCAAGGCCAAAGCCCGTTTCGAGGATGACGAAACGCCCTCGCCCCTGCCAGCGCGCCGGCAAATCATTGCCGGCAAGGAACACATGCCGCGCCTGCGCCGGCCCGCCCGCAGCGGCGTAGTAAACATCGCCGTAACGCCCGGAAAACGGCGTACCATCGGCAAGCCGCTGCAAGGTTGGGATTTCAAGCATAAAAATTAAACATCAAAAAGTTCCCGGAAGAATCCGTGGCGCAGCATTTATCCCGCTGGCACCCATGAAGCGGACATTGCCGCTATTGAGGCACTAACGACTCTTTCCACCCCCCATCGACAAAACAAACCGCCGCACTGAATGATCTGTCATTCAGGCGGCGATTTTGTCAGCACTCTCGGAATGGGACGCCACCGTCCTACGAGCCATCACCCTTGAGCCTTGCTTCATTCCGGAACGATGGGAAAGACATCGTTCCGGATGCGCCAGGCTCAATGAGCAGCGATTATCGGAACCCAGTTTCTCTGATCAGCCTCCGGCAGCGTACTCTGACCAGCCGCCGGGACAGCAAAGGTCGCCATGGCATTAACCAACTGGCTGACACCGTTGACAGCAGCACCCGCCTGCACCTTTGCCTTGACGGCAGCAATATCCCAGCTTGTGCCGTCGGCAAGCTTGATCTGTTCGACCGCGTAGGGAGAACCACCATCCTGAT
>ERZ773010.904-NODE-904-length-19592-cov-30.152122_pt1 | contig 19592 bp, 15 predicted proteins | sample MGYA00580842_ERZ773010 | MGnify/ENA primary metagenome ERZ773010 (study PRJEB29015, sample SAMEA2737982) | human oral metagenome | biome: human oral; feature: human-associated habitat; material: dental | place: China | collected 2107 ...
AACAAATCTGGATGAGAAATCCAGAAGAGATGGCAGATGAAGAATGGCGCTTTTACGAAGAGATTTTTCCTTATGTAAAATCTTACTTGATAAAAAATCAAGATAGACCTCTCTTGGTGGAGGGGGCAGGACTTTTGCCTCACTTGGTAAAGGAGCTTGAATGCCCAGTGCCCTCTTATCTATGCTTGACTCCGACAGCTGATTTTCAGAAAAAGCATTATAGACAGAGAGAATGGGTTCCTTATGTCTTAGAGGGAACAACCAATCCTGAGCAAGCTTTTGAAAACTGGATGCAGCGAGACATTCTTTTTGCTCAAATGGTTCGTAAGGAAGCGATGAAATTAGGTTATTCTAGTCTCATGACAGATGGTCGTCAATCAGAAAAGCAGACTGCGGAAGAGATTGCTCGAATCTTTAAATTGTCCAATATAAATAGAATAGATATTAAAGGAGAAAACACATGATTAAGATTACTTTCCCAGATGGCGCTGTGCGTGAATTCGAATCTGGCGTTACAACTTTTGAAATTGCTCAATCTATCAGCAATTCCCTAGCTAAAAAAGCTTTGGCTGGTAAATTTAACGGCAAATTGATTGATACGACTCGTGCCATCACTGAAGATGGTGCCATTGAAATCGTGACACCTGACCATGAAGATGCTTTAGACATCTTGCGTCACTCTGCAGCCCATCTGTTTGCGCAAGCAGCTCGCCGCCTTTTCCCAGATATTCACTTGGGTGTTGGTCCTGCCATTCAGGATGGTTTCTACTACGATACAGATAATGAAGCAGGGCAAATTTCAAATGAAGATCTGCCTCGTATCGAAGAAGAAATGAAGAAAATCGTCAAAGAAAACTTCCCATCCATCCGTGAAGAAGTGACCAAGGATGAGGCGCGTGAAATTTTCAAAAACGATCCATACAAGTTGGAATTGATTGAAGAGCACTCAGAAGATGAGGGCGGTTTGACCATCTACCGTCAGGGTGAATATGTGGATCTCTGCCGTGGGCCTCACGTTCCATCTACAGGTCGGATTCAAATCTTCCACCTCTTGAACGTGGCAGGAGCATATTGGCGCGGGAACAGCGACAATGCTATGATGCAGCGGGTCTATGGTACTGCTTGGTTTGACAAGAAAGACCTGAAGAAATATCTGCAAATGCGGGAAGAAGCTAAAGAACGCGATCACCGTAAGTTAGGGAAAGAGCTGGATCTCTTCATGATTTCTCAAGAAGTGGGTCAAGGTTTGCCGTTCTGGCTGCCAAACGGTGCCACTGTCCGTCGCGAGTTAGAGCGCTACATCGTTGATAAAGAGTTGGCTTCAGGCTACCAACACGTCTACACTCCACCTTTGGCTTCTGTGGAGCTCTATAAGACTTCAGGCCACTGGGAGCACTACCAAGAGGATATGTTCCCAACCATGGATATGGGTGATGGAGAAGAGTTTGTTCTTCGTCCCATGAACTGCCCTCACCACATCCAAGTCTTTAAACACCATGTTCACTCATACCGTGAGCTGCCAATCCGTATCGCTGAGATTGGCATGATGCACCGTTATGAGAAATCTGGTGCCCTGACTGGTTTGCAGCGGGTTCGTGAAATGTCCTTGAACGATGGCCACTTGTTTGTAACGCCAGAGCAAATCCAGGATGAATTCCAGCGTGCGCTGCAGTTGATTATCGACGTTTACGCTGACTTCAACTTGACAGAATATCGTTTCCGTCTGTCTCTTCGTGATCCTCAGGATACGCATAAGTATTTTGATAACGATGAGATGTGGGAAAATGCCCAAACCATGCTGCGAGCAGCCCTTGATGAAATGGGTGTGGACTACTTTGAGGCAGAAGGAGAGGCAGCCTTCTACGGTCCAAAACTGGATATCCAGGTTAAAACAGCCCTAGGAAATGAGGAAACTCTGTCAACTATCCAGCTAGACTTCCTCTTGCCAGAGCGTTTTGACCTCAAGTATGTAGGAGCTGACGGTGAAGAGCATCGCCCAGTTATGATTCACCGTGGAGTTATCTCAACCATGGAGCGCTTTACAGCCATCTTGATTGAAAATTACAAGGGTGCCTTCCCGACTTGGCTGGCTCCGCATCAAGTGACTTTGATTCCTGTTTCTAACGAAGCCCATATTGACTATGCTTGGCAAGTGGCTAAAAAGCTGCGTGACCAGGGTGTACGTGCTGATGTGGATGAGCGCAATGAAAAGATGCAGTACAAGATTCGTGCCTCACAAACTAGCAAGATTCCTTATCAGCTCATCGTTGGTAACAAGGAAGTCGAAGACGGCACTGTTAATGTCCGCCGCTACGGTCAAAAAGAAACGCATACAATACCAGTAGACGAATTTGTAGAGCAAATCCTAGTAGACATTGCCAACAAATCACGCGTTGAAAAGTAGAATTCATTAGAAAACAATTAAACCCGAGTCAACAGCTCGGGTTTAATTGTTTTCTATCTGTAGGTAGAAACTTCTTTAACTAATTATGTTAGCAAGTTTAACCTTAATTCAAGTATTTATCCACATAATCATCAAAATCAGGATACTCATTTCGGTTCATGGCATAGAGCATTTCCCCATAGAGAGGGTCGCTAGACGGGTCGTCAGGTTCTAGAAGAGTAGCTATTTTCATATCATCATCTGGGAAAAGGATGGTGTAGTGATAGGTGTCGCTGACAGTGATACTATAATATTTAGTATTATCTTGATAGCCTGACTTATCTATCTTATAGTGAAATTCTTTATCACCTAGCTTGCCGGTCTTGTCATTGAAGACAATGTCAATGTCCTCTCCATTTGCTTTCTGAGCCTTCCATTTTCCCTGGAAGCTGGTGTGCTGACCGCAGGCGTTGAGAAAGATTAGTGTTAAGACAGTGATAAAAAGCCATGTTAGTTTTTTCATATTGTTCTCCTTGTCTATCCTTTGATATTATTCTACCACAAATATTAAAAATAAAAAAGCTGAGTTGGTAAACTCAACTTTTGCACAGTAGGTCTGTATTTGCGCTATCTATTCTGCAGCTTGAGCCCAGCGTTGAGATAGCTTGCGCGATAAGCTGGAAATGGCGAAGTTAATCAGGAAATAGATGGCTGCTACTAGTAGGTAGAGTGCGAAGACCTGTTCAGCTTCAAAATAGCGTCCCATTAGAATTTGAGCAGAACCAAAGAGTTCTTGGAGCGCAATAACAGAATAGAGCAGGCTGGTATCCTTAATCACTGTTACAAACTGAGAAATGATGGCTGGCAGCATTTTCCGAATAGCCTGAGGTAGGATGATATAACGCAAAATCTGAAACTGAGTAAATCCTTGAGATAAGCCAGCTTCAGTCTGACCTGGATCAATGGCATTGAGGCCGCCCCGGATAATTTCTGCCAAAGCAGCAGAAGTAAAGACAGTGAAGCTGATGATACCGGCTGGTGTTGACTTAATCTGAAAGACTAAAAAGATGGTGAAAATCCAGAGTAGATTGGGTACATTACGGACAAATTCGATATAAATGCTGGCAATTAGCTTGAGCAGTTTATTTTTTCCGTTTCTCATGACGGCTAAAATAGTTCCAAAAATCGTGGATAGGACAATGGAAATGAAAGAAATTTGCAGTGTCAGCCAGAGCCCCTTAAGGATAAAGAGGAGGTTGTTTGCGGTTAAGACTTTTAAAATATTTTCCATAGAGACCTCCTTAGATGCTGTAAGCTTGTTTATTGGCTTCCTCTACCCTACGTCCCCAGCTAGCGATTGGGAAGCAAAGGAGGAAGTAGAGCAGAGCAGCTCCGGCAAAGGCTGGGATGTAGTTGGAGTTCAGAGCAGACCAAGACTTGGTCACGAACATCAGATCCATACCAGAGATAATAGCGACGGTAGATGTATTTTTTATCAGATTGACGACCTGATTGATTAGCGGTGGCAGGATAATCCGAAAAGCTTGGGGCAGGATGATGTATCGCATGGTTTCTACATAGGTAAAGCCCTGAGATAGTGCAGCTTCGGTCTGTCCACGAGGAATGGACTGGATACCTGAGCGGATGACTTCGGCGATATAAGCACCGTGGTAGAGTCCTACACAGAGAACCGCAGTCCAATAGATTGAGGGCATGATGGTGTAATTGCTGACTAGCGGAAGACCGTAAAAGACAATCACAAATTGCACTAAGAGTGGTGTATTCTGATAAAACTCAACAAAAACACGAGCTAGACCACGTAGAACTTTATGCTTACCTGTGCTGATAGCTCCGAAGAAAATCCCTAGTAAAAGAGCCAAGGTCAGGGCACCGATAGAAATGGCTAAGGTAAAGAGGAATCCTTGGAAAAACTTGCCGAAGTCCGCAAAGTAGGCCTGCCAAGAAGAAATACTAAAACTCATGGGGTCTCCTTTCTAATCATCTGTTGAAGCAGATGGTTTTAAATCATATTTGTCATAAAGTTTCTGCAGACTGCCGTTTTCCTTCCATTTAGAGATTAGGCCATCTACATAGTCATTTAATTGAGTGTTAGATTTTTTTGTTACCACACCATAATCAGCTTTTTTGAAGCTGTAATCCAGAATGTTTGACTTGGAACTTACATAGCCGGTCAGGATGGACTTGTCAACAGAAATGGCATCAATACGGTGAGCTCGCAAGGAAACAGCAAGTTCAGGGTAGGAACCTAACTCCACGTATTTGAAGTTGAGCTTTTTCTCTTGGGCGATTTCTTCCAGTAAGGTTTGGGTAATAGAGCCCTGGACGACGCCGATAGTCTTGTTGTTTAAGTCCTTAACATCTGTAATTTTGCTGGATTTATTAACTAGAAAACCAGAAGCATCTGTGTAGTAAGGGGTTGTGAAATTATAGATTTCCTTACGCTCATCTGTGATGGTAAAGGTCGCAATTACCATATCAACTTGCCCGTTGTCCAGAAGTGGTCCGCGGGTTTGTGCAGTAACTGGGACGTAGTTGATTTTGACGCCTAGTTCCTTGGCAATTTTCTTTGCAATATCGATTTCTAGACCGCTGTAAGTATTGCTATCAGGATTGAGGTAACCAAAGTTAGGTACATCCTGCTTGACACCGACATTGAGGACTCCACGTTTCTGGATGGCCTTGACCTGTTGGCTGGTACTGGAATCGGCTTGTGCGGGAGCGGCGTGAATCAAGCCTAGAGTCAGAAAGAGTAGGAGTAGGCTAATGAGTATTTTTTGTAGTTTCATAGATCTTCTCCTTTTTAAGAAAGCACATTATCACTCTCATGGTTGATAATTTTACTGAGAAACTGCTTAGCGCGAGGTTCGGTAGGATTGTCAAAGAAAGCATCAACATCAGTAGTATCCACCAGCACCTCACCGTCTGCCATGAAGATAATGCGGTCAGCTACCTCACGGGCAAAGCCCATTTCGTGTGTGACCACAATCATATTCATGCCGTCTTTGGCTAATTTTTGCATAACAGCCAGAACATCCCCGATTGTCTCAGGATCAAGGGCAGAAGTCGGTTCATCAAAGAGCAAGAGCTCTGGGTGCATGGCTAAACCACGGGCAATGGCAATCCTTTGCTTTTGCCCACCAGACAGCATGCCTGGGTAAGAGTCTTTTTTGTCCCACATGTTGACAAATTCTAGATATTTTTGAGCGATTTTTTTAGCTTCTTGTTTATCCATTCCTAGGACTTTAATAGGCGCCAAGGTAACATTTTCTAACACCGTTTTGTGGGGGTAAAGATTAAAATGTTGAAAGACCATTCCGACTTCTTTACGTAAGTTGACCAGATCTTTGGCAGCAGTGTTCGTGACCTCGTGGCCATTGACAATTAAGCTTCCTTGGTCAATGCCTTCTAAAGCGTTGATTGTGCGGATAAGAGTAGATTTTCCTGATCCAGATGGTCCCAGCAGTACAACTACTTGCCCTTTTTCAAAACTGAGATTGATATTGCGCAGAGCATGGTAATCTCCGTAATACTTTTCGACATTTTTAAATTCAACTAAAGCCATATCTTTCTCCTTTGTGTTAGATAATATGACATAGATTTTACCATAGAATAAATAAACTGTCAAATTGAATAAAAATGACTATTTTCGTTCAGAGAAAAATTTTTTTTGGATGAGAATTGTCCATTTTCTACAAATGTGGAATAAAAATGGCTTGAATTAGTGTTTTTTAAGAAAACTTTGGTATAATAAGACTAGATAAATAAATAAAATTGGATTGGGAGTCTAGCTAGGCAAACTAGATTGCCTTTTGCACGTTTTGATGCAGGACGACTTAGCTGACTATGTCACAACTTTTCTATCATGGAGTTGATTCAATCCCAATCTTATGTTAAGGTGAACATATGAAGAAAATATTAGTTGTAGATGATGAGAAGCCAATCTCAGATATTATTAAGTTTAATATGGCCAAAGAAGGCTATGAGGTTTTGACTGCCTTTGATGGTAAGGAAGCCTTAGAAATGTTTGAGGCGGAACAGCCAGACATCTTGATTCTGGACTTGATGCTGCCAGAAGTGGACGGACTGGAAGTTGCTAGGACTATTCGTAAGACTAGTAATGTGCCGATTATTGTATTGTCTGCTAAGGACAGTGAGTTTGACAAGGTTATCGGTCTTGAAATCGGTGCAGATGACTATGTGACTAAGCCTTTCTCAAATCGTGAGCTGCAGGCGCGCGTCAAGGCACTTCTTCGTCGGGCAGACCTTGTTGTGGAAAACCAAGTGGAAGAAAGTGGCCCGAACGAGCTGACCATTGGGGAACTGCAGATTTTGCCAGATGCTTTTGTAGCTAAGAAGCATGGCAAGGAGTTGGAGCTGACCCACCGCGAGTTTGAGTTGCTTCACCATTTGGCGACACATATCGGTCAGGTGATGACACGTGAGCACTTGCTGGAAACAGTATGGGGCTATGACTATTTTGGCGATGTCCGTACAGTGGATGTGACTATTCGCCGCCTGCGTGAAAAGATTGAAGATACGCCAAGCCGGCCTGAGTATATCTTGACTCGCCGCGGAGTTGGCTATTATATGAGAAATAATGATTGAAGCAATTAAACAATTTGTGATTTCGGCGGATTTTGTCTTTGCTATCATTATTATCGGCTTCATTGTAGTTGTGGCCCTGCTTTTATTGGAAAATCGCCGTGATAACCAAAAGCTTGTACAGCTTAATCAAAAGGTTAAAGATTTGATTGCAGGTGACTATTCTGAAGTGCTGGACATGCAGGGAAGCCCGGAAATCACAGATATGACCAACAGTATCAATGATCTTTCAGAGGTCATTCGTCTGACACATGAAAACCTTGAGCAAGAAACTAAACGCCTTTCCAGTATCCTGTCCTATATGACAGATGGAGTGCTTGCGACCAACCGCCGGGGGCAGATTATCACTATCAACGATATGGCAACCAAGCAGTTGGGAGTTAAGAGAGATGAGGTCCAAAATATGAGTATTTTGGATCTGCTTTCGATTTCAGACGAGTATGATTTGCGGGACTTGATTACCAATGTTCCTGAGCTGACGATAGATTCTCAGGATGAAAATGGTGAGTACTTGAGCTTGCGGGTTCGCTTTGCCTTGGTAAGGCGGGAGTCGGGCTTCATTTCTGGTTTGGTAGCTGTCTTGCATGATACGACAGAGCAGGACAAGGAAGAACGGGAGCGTCGCCTCTTTGTCTCCAACGTCAGCCATGAGTTGCGGACTCCGCTGACCAGTGTTAAGTCCTATCTGGAAGCCTTGGATGAGGGAGCCTTGTCTGAGCCAGTAGCACCGGACTTTGTCAAGGTATCGCTCAATGAAACCAACCGCATGATGCGGATGGTGACGGACTTGCTCAGTCTGTCCCGTATTGACAACGAGACCAGTCATCTGGAAGTAGAGCTGACGAATTTCACAGCCTTCATAACTTTTATCCTCAATCGCTTTGACAAGATAAAGAATCAAGACGAGACCAAGAAATACGAGATTATCCGTGATTATCCCATTACACCGATTTGGGTGGAGATTGATACAGATAAGCTGACTCAGGTGATTGATAATATCATGAACAATGCCATCAAGTATTCGCCGGATGGTGGAACCATTACTGTTTCCATCAAGACAACTGATGAGCAGTTGATTCTTTCGATTGCGGATGAAGGTCTGGGAATTCCCAAGCAGGACTTGCCTAAGATTTTTGACCGCTTTTATCGAGTGGACAAGGCACGCAGCCGTGCCCAAGGCGGAACGGGTCTGGGGCTGGCTATTGCCAAGGAAATTATCAAGCAGCATCAGGGATTTATCTGGGCTAAGAGTGAGTATGGTGTGGGCTCGACCTTTACCATTGTCTTGCCTTATGAGAATGATGGCGTCCGCGATGACGACTGGGATAATGAAGATGATATATAGAAAGTAAACATGACTAAAGGATTTCAATACAGTATTCTGGCGTCAGGATCAAGCGGTAACTGTTTCTATCTGGAAACAGACCAAAAGCGGATTCTGGTTGACGCTGGCTTATCAGGCAAGAAAATTACGAGCTTGCTGGGCGAAATTGGCCGCAAGCCTGAGGATTTGGATGCCATTTTAGTGACCCATGAGCATAAGGACCACATTCATGGTGTTGGTGTATTGGCTCGCAAGTATCATCTGGATATTTATGCTAATGAGGCCACTTGGAAGGCTATGGAAAAGGACTTGGGCAAGCTGGATGCTAGTCAAAAGCATATCTTTGAACTGGGCAAGACCAAGACCTTTGGAGACTTGGATGTGGAGAGCTTTGGTGTCAGTCATGACGCAGCCTGTCCGCAGTTTTACCGCTTTATGAAGGATGACAAAAGCTTTGTCATGCTGACGGATACGGGCTATGTCAGTGACCGGATGGCTGGAATTATCGAAAATGCCGATGGTTATCTGATTGAGAGCAACCATGATATTGAAATTCTTCGCAGCGGTGCCTATCCTTGGAGCCTCAAGCAGCGGATTTTGTCGGATATGGGCCACCTGTCCAATGAAGATGGAGCAGAGACCATGATTCGGACGCTGGGCAATCGCACCAAGCGGATCTATCTGGGCCATCTCAGTAAGGAAAACAATATCAAGGAATTGGCTCACATGACCATGGTCAATCAACTGGCTCAAGCTGATATGGCGGTTGGCCACGACTTCCAGGTCTATGATACCTCGCCTGATACCGCGACGCCTTTGACGAGTATTTAAACACTAGACCGCAAGGTTTGGTTTTCTTGCTCTAGTGCGGTATCCATTAAATATTTAAAAAGTAACGGTTTTATTTTATAAAGGAGCTTGTATGCGGCCAATTTACTTTGTGGTAGGTCTATTATCTTTAGGGTTAGGAGTTTTGGGGATTTTTCTGCCTCTCCTGCCGACGACGCCATTTCTTCTCTTGTCCATTGCCTGCTTTTCGCGCAGTTCCAAGCGCTTTGAGAATTGGCTCTATCATACAAAGATGTATCAGACCTATGTGGCAGATTTTCGAGAGACAGGAACGATTGCCAAGGAGCGTAAGAAAAAGATTATCGTTTCCATCTATATCTTGATGGGGATTTCCATTTTTCTAGCACCTATTATTTGGGTTAAGATTGGACTGTTGGGTCTGACCGTTTTTATCACCTATTATTTGTTTAAAGTAATTCCGGATAAGGAATAGAAATCACTGTCAGCAGGTGCGTTTGCGCCTGTTTTTTGTTATAATAGAGACTGTATATCTTTGGAAAGGAAAAGGTATCATGCTGCTTATCTGACTGAAGTCAGCATGATCTAAAATAGTAATGGAAAATTTGAAAAAAGCATTGCTGGAGCAGTTTGACTTGGTTTTCTCTGATGAGACCTTGTTGGAAACGGCTTTTACCCATACGAGCTATGCCAATGAGCACCGCCTCTTAAAAATTTCACACAATGAGCGCTTGGAATTTTTAGGAGACGCTGTTCTACAACTGATTATTTCGGAGTATCTTTATACCAAGTATCCTAAGAGACCAGAGGGCGACCTGTCCAAGCTGCGCTCCATGATTGTTCGGGAGGAGAGCTTGGCAGGCTTTGCCCGTGATTGTCAGTTTGATCATTTTATCAAGCTGGGACGCGGTGAGGAGAAATCTGGCGGCCGGAATCGTGATACGATTTTAGGTGATTTGTTCGAGGCCTTTTTAGGCGCTTTGCTCTTGGATAAGGGTGTGGAAGCAGTCAAAAGCTTTCTCTATCAAGTCATGATTCCCAAGGTGGAAGCGGGAGATTTTGAGCGGGTGACGGACTATAAGACAAAGCTGCAGGAGTTGCTGCAGATTAATGGTGATGTGGAAATTACCTATCAGGTCGTCTCTGAAACAGGGCCGGCTCATGCTAAAAATTTCGAGGTGGCCGTTCTCATCAATGGCCGCAAGTCCGGTCAAGGCCAGGGGCGTTCTAAAAAGCTGGCCGAGCAGGAAGCTGCTAAAAACGCATTTGAAAAGGAAAGTTCTTCATGTTTTTAAAGGAAATTGAAATTCAGGGCTTCAAGTCATTTGCTGATAAGACTAAAGTTGTCTTTGATCAGGGAGTGACAGCGGTTGTTGGGCCAAATGGTTCCGGCAAGTCCAATATTACGGAGAGCCTGCGCTGGGCCTTGGGAGAGTCCAGTGTGAAAAGTCTGCGGGGCGGCAAGATGCCCGATGTGATTTTTGCGGGAACAGAAACCCGCAAGCCACTTAATTATGCATCAGTGGTAGTGGTTTTGGACAACAGTGACCAATTTATCAAGGATGCTGCCAATGAGATTCGGGTGGAGCGTCACATTTACCGTAGCGGTGACAGTGAGTATAAGATTGATGGCAAAAAAGTCCGTCTGCGCGATGTCCATGATCTTTTCATGGATACTGGGCTGGGACGAGATTCCTTCTCCATCATTTCCCAAGGGAAGGTTGAAGAAATCTTTAACAGCAAGCCGGAGGAACGCCGAGCAATTTTTGAAGAAGCGGCTGGAGTGCTTAAGTATAAGACACGCCGTAAGGAAACGGAAAGTAAGCTTAGTCAGACTCAGGATAATCTGGACCGTCTGGAAGACATTATCTACGAGCTGGAGAGCCAGATCAAGCCCTTGGAGAAGCAGGCTGAAACTGCTAAGCGCTTCTTGAGTCTGGATGGCCGGCGCCGAGAGCTTTACTTGGATGTTTTGGTCGCTCAGTTGACAGCTAACAAGGAAAGGCTGACCAAGGCTGAAGCAGATTTAACGAATATCCAGCAGGAGCTAGCTTCCTACTACAGCAAGCGCGACGAGCTGGAAGTTGAAAATCAAACCTTGAAGGCCAAGCGCCATGAGCTCAATCAAACTTTATCTGATGATCAGGCTAGTTTGCTGGAATTGACCCGCTTAATCAGTGATTTGGAGCGTCAGATTGATCTTTCTAAGTTGGAGTCCAGTCAGGCAGCGACGAGCCGTCGGGAAAATGAAGAACGTTTGGCCACTCTGTCAGAAAAACTTTCTCAGATAGAAAGCAACATAGAAGCCAAGCAAGCAGAATTGAGCCAAATAGCTGCCAAACTGAGTGACAACGAGCAGTCTATCGCTGCTTTGGAAGCAGAATTAACAGACTTTTCAGATGATCCAGACCAGCTGATTGAGCATCTGCGTGAGCAGTATGTCAAGCTCATGCAGGAAGAGGCAAATCTTTCTAATGACCTGACTTCTCTGGAGAGCCAGCTGGCTAGCGAGCTTAAATTGGCTGAGAGCAAGAAGGCAGACTATGCTAAGCTGCAGGCTGATTTGGAGGCTAGTCAGACTCAGGAACAGGCTGGTTTGGAGGAGTTGGAAATTGCTCGCCAAGCCCTTAAGAATCTACTGGCTGACTACCAGAGTCAGGTTCAGTTGGTAGAGAAGCTGGAGGCAGATTATAAACATCAGCAGACTAAGATGTTTGAGCTTTTGGACGACCTCAAAAACAAGCAGGCGCGTTCCAATAGTTTGGAAGCCATTCTCAAAAATCACAGTAATTTCTATGCTGGAGTCAAGAGTGTACTGCAGGAAGCAGGTCGACTGGGTGGTATTGTAGGAGCAGTCAGTGAAAAACTCAGCTTTGACCCCCACTATCAGACAGCGTTAGAAATTGCGCTGGGAGCCAGCAGTCAGAACATTATCGTGGAAGATGAGGCGGCTGCAACTCGGGCTATCGAATTTCTGAAGAAAAATCGGGCTGGCCGGGCAACCTTCCTGCCTTTAACAACCATCAAGCCGCGTCAGCTGCCTGACCATAACCGTGCTACGATTGAAAAAAGTGCTGGTTTTCTGGGACTGGCTTCTTCCTTGGTCAGCTATGAGGCATCGTTAGACAGCATTTTTCAAAATCTGCTGGGCACGACCGCTATTTTTGATACAGTGGAGCATGCCCGAGCAGCAGCTCGCCAAGTGCGCTATCAGGTTCGCATGGTGACTCTTGATGGGACGGAGCTTCGGACTGGCGGTTCTTATGCTGGTGGTGCCAACCGCAATAACAATACTATCTTTATCAAGCCGGAGCTAGATGCTTTGCTTGAGGAGATTAAGCAGAAAAATGTCAGCTTGAAAGAGCAGGAAGAAGCAGTACAAATTCTGCAAAATCAGCTTAGTCAGGCTAAGCAGGTATTGGAACAAATCAAGACAGAAGGTGAGCAGGCTCGCTTGACTGAGCAAAAGGCTAATCTGGCCTATGAACAGTTGGCCAAGCGTGTAGAAGAGCTCACAAGTCTAAAAAATCTACAGGAGCAAGAGTTAGCTGGTCAATCTGCTTTGGATATTTCAGAAGAGAAAGACCGACTGCAGACCCGCTTGACTGAGATTGAGCAAGAAAAAACGGACATCACTGCAGAAATAGAGCAGGTTAAGTCGAACAAAGATGCAGTTCAGGCTCGCTTTGAAAAGCTTTCCTCTCGTCTGGCTGAACTCAAGCTCCAGCGAACAGAGCTGACCTCCAACCAACGCTTTGAAAAGAATGACTTGGAGCGTCTGTCCGAGGAAAAAGCCAGCCTTGAAAAAGAGCAGGCGACCTTGGAGCTTTTGATGGAGCAAAAGGAACAGTCCAGCCTGCAGAAGGTCGATATTACAATCCTGGAAGAGCAATTAGAGACCGCCAAGCAAGAAAAGATTGAGCTGGATCAAAGACTGATTCGTCTGAAATTTGAGCTTGAAGATCTAGAAGGTCAGTCTGACGATATTGCCAGTCGTTTGGAGCAAGCCCGCCATCAAAATGAAGAATTGATTCGCCGGCAGGCTAAAGCAGAGGCAGAAAAGGATAAGCTAATGGATGTCATGCGCCGTCTGGCAAGCAATCTGACAGATGACTATCAGATGAGCTTTGAAGAAGCAAGCAGCCAGGCTCGTCCGTTAGAAAGTTTGCCAGCAGCTGAAAATCAGGTGAAGGATCTGGAAAAAGCCATTCGAGCTTTAGGTCCGGTCAATCTGGAAGCAGTCGAGCAGTTTGAAGAAGTCAGCAACCGTTTGAACTTCCTCAACGAGCAGCGAGACGATGTCCTATCAGCCAAAAATCTGCTCTTAGAGACGATTGAAGAGATGAATGACGAAGTCAAGGAACGCTTTAAATCAACCTTTGAAGCTATTCGTGAAAGCTTCAAGGTGACTTTCCGCCAGATGTTTGGCGGTGGTTCGGCAGACTTGATATTGACGGAGGGAGACTTGCTGACTGCAGGTGTAGAAATCTCCGTGCAGCCACCTGGCAAGAAGATCCAGTCGCTTAATCTAATGAGCGGTGGCGAGAAGGCCTTGTCAGCTTTAGCTCTGCTCTTCTCTATCATCCGCGTTAAGACCATTCCTTTTGTCATCTTGGACGAGGTGGAAGCAGCGTTGGACGAGGCTAATGTTAAACGCTTTGGGGATTACCTCAATCGCTTTGACAAGGACAGCCAGTTCATCGTGGTCACTCACCGTAAGGGAACCATGTCAGCTGCAGACTCTATTTACGGAGTTACTATGCAGGAGTCTGGTGTTTCCAAGATTGTCTCGGTCAAGTTAAAAGATTTAGAAAGTATGTAAAATGACTATAAAATTAGTAGCAACAGATATGGATGGCACCTTTTTGGACAGTAAAGGTCAGTTTGATATGGACCGTCTCAAGCAAGTTTTGGCTCGTTTCAAAGAAAAAGGCATGTATTTTGCTGTAGCCAGCGGGCGCGGCCTCTTGTCGCTGGAAAAGCTGTTTGAGGAAGTGCGCAATGAGATTATTTTTATTGCTGAAAACGGCAGTTTAGTTGAGTTTCACGGCGAGGACCTCTATGAAGCAACCATGCCACGAGACTTTTATCTCAAGGTTTTTGACAAGCTGCAGGAATCTCCCTATGTCAATGTCAACGAGCTGCTTTTGACGGGCAAACGTGCCTGTTATGTCTTGGAGACTGTGGATCCGACCTATCTTTCCTTCAGTGCTCATTATAATGAAAATATTCAAAAAGTGGTTAGCTTGGCTGATATTGACGATGATATTTTCAAATTTACGACCAATTTTGCTGAGGAACAAGTGGCTGCTGGTGAAGCTTGGGTCAATGAGAATATCGATGGAGTCAAGGCTATGACAACTGGTTATAAGTCCATTGACATTGTTCTGGACCATGTGGATAAGGGGGTTGCCATTATTGAGCTGGCCAAGAAGCTTGACATAGATCTTTCTCAGGTTATGGTTTTTGGCGATAATCTCAACGATTTGCACATGATGCAGGTGGCTGGCTATCCGATTGCGACTGAAAATGCTCGCCCTGAGATTTTAGAAGTGGCCAAGGAAGTCATCGGTCACCACGATGCTCAGTCGGTTATCACTTACATGGAGGGGTTATAATGGCAGATATAAAACTGATTGCTCTGGACTTGGATGGAACTCTTCTGAATTCAGAAAAGAAGATTTCTGACCGCAATTTAGCAGCTCTAAAAGCAGCTCAGGATAAGGGAGTTAAGGTAGTTCTGACTACTGGCCGCCCCCTTAAGGCCATGGACTTTTTCCTGCATGAGCTGGGAACAGACGGTCGAGAGGATGAGTACACCATTACTTTTAATGGTGGTCTTGTTCAGCGCAACACTGGAGAAATCCTTGATAAAACAGTCTTTTCTTATGATGATGTAGCGCGGATTTACGAGGAGACAGACAAGCTCCATATCCCGCTTGATGCTATCTGTGAAGGACTTGTCTATCAGATTCAGTCCGATCAAGATTCGCTTTATGCTCAGTTCAATCCTGCTCTAACTTTTGAGTCTATTGATTTTAGTGATTTGTCCAGCCAGCAGACTTATAATAAATGTGTCACCGCTTATGCTCAAGAACCACTGGATGCGGCTATTGAGCAAATCTCTCCAGAATTATTTGAGCGTTATGAGATTTTCAAATCTAGAGAAATGCTGCTGGAGTGGTCCCCTAAAAATGTCCATAAGGCCAATGGTCTGGAGAAACTGATTGCCCATTTAGGCATTGAGAGAAGTCAGGTCATGGCTTGTGGTGATGAAGCCAATGATCTTTCTATGATTGAGTGGGCTGGCCTGGGAGTAGCCATGCAGAATGCAGTAGCCATCGTCAAAGAAGCAGCTAATGTGGTGACACCTATGACCAATGATGAGGATGCAGTGGCTTGGGCTATTGAAGAATATATACTAAAGGAGGATTAGCCGATGGGATTATTTGACCGCCTTTTCGGCCGAAAAAAGCAAGAACCGCCGATTGAAGAAGTTGTCAAGGAAGCATTGGAAAACATTGGCGAGCTTGAAGAAGAAACAGCGTCTGTTCCAGAAGCAGGAGAGAATTTTGAAGCGGAAGCTGCTCAGTCCTATCAGGGCGAGCAGCAACTTGATGACCAAATTTCGGATACAAAAGATAGTTTGGCTGATTTTGAAGAGCTAGCATCTCAAGCCACCCAAGAAGAAAGCAAGGAGCCAGAGCATGAAAGAGAAATTATTGCAGAAAATCAAGAAGTGGCTCAAGGAGCAACTCAGACTGAAGAAACTCTAGAAGAGCACCAGCCTGAAAGCAGTGACGAAACGGTAGAAGAACTTGTTGAACAAGCAGATCTTTCGGATGAAGCATTATCTCATACTGAGCATAAAGCAACTTCTTATGACGAGGTGGGAACTGATTCAAATGATGAGTTCGAGCTAGAAACAGAAGCTGAGTCACTAACAGAATCAGAACAGGTCGACCAAGCAGCTGATGTTGCTGAAGAATCAGAAGCAGCCGCTACAGAAGAGTCTGCAGAACTTCCTCAAGAGGAATCCACTCAGGAAAAATATGACCGTAGCCTAAAGAAGACTCGGACAGGATTTGGAGCACGGCTCAATGCCTTCTTTGCCAATTTCCGCTCAGTAGATGAAGAGTTCTTCGAAGACTTGGAAGAGCTGCTCATCACTAGTGATGTAGGGGTTCAAGTGGCTTCCAGTCTTACTGAGGAACTACGCTATGAAGCCCGTCTGGAAAATGCTAAAAAACCAGCTGCTCTGCGCCAACTGATTATTGAAAAATTGGTGGACATTTATGAGAAAGATGGCCGCTTTGATGAAAAAATCAATTTCCAAAACGGTCTGACTGTCATGCTCTTTGTTGGGGTCAACGGAGTCGGTAAGACCACCTCTATCGGTAAACTAGCCTATAAGTACAAACAAGAAGGCAAGAAAGTCATGTTGGTAGCAGCAGATACATTCCGAGCTGGAGCAGTAGCTCAGCTGGCTGAATGGGGTCGGCGCGTAGATGTTCCAGTCGTGACAGGGCCTGAGAAGAGCGATCCTGCCAGTGTCGTATATGACGGAATGGAGCGTGCTCAGGCAGAGCAGGTTGATGTTCTTATGATTGACACGGCTGGTCGCCTGCAAAATAAGGACAACCTCATGGCTGAGCTGGAGAAAATTGGCCGCATTATCAAGCGGGTGGATCCAGAAGCACCGCATGAAACTTTCCTAGCTCTCGATGCTTCAACTGGTCAGAATGCTCTGGTTCAGGCCAAGGAATTTTCTAAAATCACTCCAGTCACAGGAATTGTACTGACGAAGATTGATGGGACAGCCCGAGGCGGGGTTGTGTTAGCTATTCGTCAGGAATTGGATATTCCGGTCAAGCTGATTGGCTTTGGAGAAAAGATTGATGATATCGGTGAGTTCAACTCAGAGAACTTTATGAAAGGCCTGCTTGAAGGCTTAGTATAAAGCAAAAAAGCCAGTACACGTACTGGCTTTTTTATGAACAATTTTTAAATTTTATTTGTTTGGAGACCACTGCCAGTCAGCTCCAAATTCTCTAAGGAGTTCAAAGGAAGCATCTGGTCCCATAGAACCGACAGGATACTCATGGAGTGGCACTTCGTTGCTATGCCAAAGCTCTTCAATTTGATCAATCAGCTCCCAGCTGGAGCGGACTTCATCCCAGTGGCTGAAGTTGGTTGAGTCATTGTTGAGGACGTCAAAGATTAATTTTTCGTAAGGATCAGGTGAAGCACCGCTGGCTGTTGCGTCTGTCCGATAGTCCAGAGAGAGAGGGGCTAAGCTGAAGCGCTCGCCAACCTCTTTGCCATTCATGCTGAGAGAGAAGCCCTCAGTCGGTTGGATATGAATGGTCAGAACATTTGGTGCTAATTCCTCACCAAAGATAGACTCTATCTGCTTGAAGACAATATTGACAAGAGTGCCTTTTTCAGTGAGGCGTTTACCAGTTCGGAAGAAAAATGGAACATCACGGAAACGTTCGCTATTTACGAAGAAAGCTCCTGAAGCAAAGGTTTCAGTCATGGAGTCAGGATTGACATTAGGTTCACTCCGGTAGGAGATGTATTTCTTACCTTTGACTGTGCCAGACTTATACTGACCGCGTATAAAGAAGCGTTTCAAGTCTTCTTTATCGGGCTGTACCAAGCGTTCAAAAACTTTGACTTTCTCTGCCCGAATGTCCTCTTTGCTGAAGCTTTTTGGCTTGTCCATAGCTAAGAGTGACAGGAGCTGCAAGGTATGATTCTGCACCATATCCCGCAGAGCACCGGACTGGTCATAGTAACCGCCACGTTCTTCAACACCAAGCTTTTCTGCAAAGGTAATCTGGACATTGTCAATGTAGTCACGATTCCAGATATTTTCAAAGAGAAGATTGGCAAAGCGGATAGCGAAGATGCTCTGAATCATTTCCTTACCTAGATAATGGTCAATACGGAAAATCTGCTCTTCATTAAAGGCCGCCAAGAGTTCTTCATTAAGTTGGCTGGCAGTTGCCAAGTCTGTTCCGAAAGGCTTTTCGACAATCAGACGTTCAAATCCTTTGCCATCTACGATGTTTTCAGACTTGAGATGTTTGGCAATGGTACCGAAAAATTGCGGAGCCATGGACAGGAAGAAGAGTTTATTGTGCTCGGCTTGGTACTGCTCATTGAGTCGGTTTTGAAGCTTGCGCAGCTCAATGTAGTGCTCGGTATCCTGCACATCATGACTTTGATAGTAGAAGTGGCTGGCAAACTCTTGGGCTTGCTCTGGGCTGTCAGCTAAATCAGCGATTGCCTCGACGACGACAGACTCAAAATACTCCTTGCTCCAAGGCCGGCGGGCTGTTCCAATAACTGCAAAATGCTGGGAAAGATTGCCAGACTTATAGAGCCTGAAGAGGGATGGATAGAGTTTTCTTTTGGCCAAGTCACCGCTGGCTCCGAAAATTGTTACAATAACTTTTGAAGACATCCTGATACCTATTTTCTAAATGATGTCTCTATTTTATCACAATTTTTCTAAAGATTGTATTCAGAAATTCGGTTTATGAAAAGGGAGACAAATAGAAAGAAATTGACCGCTGCTTGAAACATATTCAAAGATAAAAAATGAGGCTAAGACACGATTGTGCCAGCCTCCTTTTCTTTATTCAAATACCCGATAAACGTAAGGGTTGTCCGGTTTTTCTACCTTATCAAAGCTTTCAACTTCTAGAGTTGGAAGGCTTTGCCCCAGACTTTTATGGTAGTGCATGGTAATTTTCCCCTTGGCATGAATCCAGGTATTATTCTCGAAATGCTGGGTATTTCCAGTCGTCAAGAGGCCATAGACACCTGAGTCGGCGATACAATGGATAATACCGAAGCGAAAGAGAAACTGACTTTTCTGGTCGCTGGGGTCATTGTAGACGAAGCCGGTGAACTCCAGCGTCTTACCCACAAACTCGTCGGGATAATCATAGATGACTTCCATGATTTCCATGTAGTTCTCAGTTGTGACCTGAATGGTATCTTGCTTAACATATTTCTTAGCGGCTGCCCGCATTTCTTTTTCGTAAGCCCCTTTAGTAAAGTAGGTGCTGGTGTCGGGCTTCAGGTATTGGCTGGTTGTGCCTTCGTCCTGCTGAATAGCAGTTGAAGTTCCCTCAGCCAGCGGGAAATGAAATCCTTTAGCCGAAACTGTTGTCGAATCCAAGGTTACAGTTGGAAAGAAAATTCCTACAAAAAGCGGAATGACAAGGAGCAGCACGCTGCCTAACTTGGCCCAGCGAGTGCTTAAATGACTGTGAACCTCCATCTTCTTCATCCAGATGATAAGCTGCACAACTGCCAAGACAAAAGACAGAATCATAGACAAGTAGGCCAGATAGGAATAGTGGAGATTGATATATTGATTTAGCTTGCCCGTCAGCTGCAGATACATGGTGATCTCAAAGTAGCCGACTAAGATTAGAA